>Ga0073932_1001634_pt1 | contig 40353 bp, 46 predicted proteins | sample DewCreD2012metaG_FD_76967 | JGI IMG/M metagenome (GOLD analysis project Ga0073932, IMG submission 76967) | Hot spring sediment bacterial and archeal communities from British Columbia, Canada, to study Microbial Dark Matter (Phase II) - Dewar... ...
AAGGGAAGAAATAACGCATGGACGTGGTTCGGCATGATCACCCAGGCATCGATCCGGTGCCGTCAGCCATCCAAGAAGAGCAGCGTGTTTTCGACCATTGCGCCCACATCCGGCCGGCGGAGGTGGCCGGCGCCGTATCCCCTGTCCAAGTCATCCTCGATGCGGCGATGGAGTTCCCGGGCGGCCTGTTCCTTGGACAGCAGGCGTAGTTCCCATTTCCACGCTTCGAGTTGCTCGGTTGGAAACGAGTCGGCGAGGCGAAGGGTCACGGTCTGCCAAATCTCGCCGGCGTCGAAGTGCGGCAAGTAGCCGCGGTAGTGCCATCCGCGCGCGACCCTGGAGCGCGGGCGTCTCGCCCGCCTCTTGCTTGTCTTGATCCGACATCATCGCACCTGGTAAGGAATCATGCGGGCGGGACGCCCGCGCTCCCTGCAACGCCCGCGCTGCCTTTCGTAACGCAGGTCAGAACAATTGTGTACTGCCGGTGGACTTCAGGGAGCACCTATTGCCTGTTGTTTTCGAGGAAGGCGATGTCAACCGTCGCTTTCCCAAACACCGCGACAGCGGGGGCGTCGGGCCCGCCCGTCGCACGTGGAGCGCGGCCATCCTTGCCGCTTCGTGGTTCTGATATGCTGCCATTATCGCGCCAGCCGATCGCCCTGGGCTATTGCCTTTCGGCGCGAAAACATTGGGGCACTCCCGAATGGCATTGTCGGTCAATGGAAGCCCTTGGCGGGCAGAGGGAAAGGGCAGGCAACGCAATCGCGGTGCATTCGGGAGGCGGATGAATGCCACAAACTCGGAAACCAACACAGGTCAAGACCTGTACGGAGATGCCTGTGAACGGCCACCCGCGCCGAACGTGGGCCGCGCCGAGAGGCTCCGACTTCGTCGAACGTCATCTTTCGGCGACGAGCAGGACGCGGGTCTCGCCTTTCTTCATCGCCAGGGTCGCGCGGGGGCCTTGGCCGACGGGCTTGCCATCGAGGAGATCACGAATCAAGCCGGGGGCGGCGGTGTGAAGTTCCACCGGCCCATCTTGCGAGGCGTGGAGCACGACGTAAGGGCCGTTGGCGTAGACGTTGCAGTCCCGCTGGGTGAACAGGTGCACCCCGGCTTGCCGGGCCGCCAGTCGGAGCAATTCCGAGGTGAGGCCCGGCGGGCCCACGAAAAGCGACGTGCCGTCGGCGGATCGCCGCATGGCGACGGCCGTGGAGCCGTCGGGGTAGGTCGCCAGAATCTCTTCCCCAGCGGCATCGGCGGCGGCAAACAGCGGCTTGACGGGGCCTTCCACGCCGAATGCCTCGCGCAGGCCGAGCCGTTGGCCGGCCTCGCCAGGTTTGGCCCATGCCCTGGCCGGTGCGACCTGCTTGAGTTGGAAGCCGCTCAGTTCCCGCATCCCGTCAAGCGAGACGCCGGTCTCTTCCTGGTATCCCGGGGCATAGCACCAGATTCGCGTGCTTCCCCGGGTGGCGGCCAGGAGTTGCCGCCGCTCGTCGGGTGACAGTCGCCATGCAGTCAGGAAGACGTACAGCTTGGCTTTCACCTTGCCGGCAAGCACGTCGTCCTGAAGATACTGGCCGTAGGGCGTGCCCATACGGCCCAGGGGGCGGCGGACTTGGTACACGCCGGGCAGCGTGACCGTGGTTCCACCGGCGGCCACGCGGATCATGGCCTTTTCGTCGATCACCGCGGCCACTTCGGGCCGAAAGGGACGAGGGTGGGCGAGCAGCGGTTCGTCGATGGCCGCGAGGCGGGCCATCTCGGCCCACATCCGCGGGTCGTTGAACCAGCCGGTCGCCCCCAGGTCCATCCACCACGTGCCGAAGTTGCGCACGGCGCACTGGCCCGTGTTGCGCACGAGTTCGTGATTCGTCTCCTCGATCGTGTTCACTCCGTCGAGCCAGCCGGGGAATTGGCCGGTGCCCAAGTACGTGCGCGTGTCGTCCTCGTAAAGCCACATTTTGCCGGCCAGGGCGACGCTTTCCGCGGCGGTCATGGCCGGGGCGCTTTGGCCCAGCCCGCGGTCGAAGTAGGAGATCGGCGAACAGAGCACGTCGATGTCCGGGCTTTGGAGCACACGCCTCAGCCCGTAATGCCCCGACGTCGCGGCCCCGTTGGCGATCGCGCCGAATTCGAACACGTAGCCGTAGAAGAAGACCACGAGTTTGCGGCCCTGGGTCGCCCGCCGCACCGCCCGCGCAAGTTCGCAAACGCAGTCGGCCATCGCCTCCTGCTGGAACTCGGCGAAATCGATCAACGGGCGCTCGGCCGCAGGATCGCGGAGCACGCCCGCCGGAGCCGCGCGGCGCGCGGCCGGCGTGGACACTTCGGCCGCGCCGAGGGTCGCCGACGGATCGCGCCATGCCTTGCGAAGCGCCTCGTCGTCGCCGTAGCGCCTCGTGAGCCAATTCCGCCATGCCCGCAAATCCGCCTTGGCATACCCGTTGAGCCCGTGCCCCCACGTCTCCTGGTAAAACCACTCCCCGGTGTTTTGGCCGCACGGATGGTAACCGGCCATGTGGGGCCCGAACTTCGCTTCCAGATGGGCGACCAACGCGCCCAGCCGCTCGGCGGCATCCCGGCGATACTCCGCCGAGGCGACAACCGCATACTTGAACTGCGGGCCGCGGTCCCAGACCATCACGTCCTCGGGATGCGCCTGGAGCCACCACGGCGGCGCGTCGACGCCGATCCGCGGCAAGAGGAGGGCCTTGGGGTTGGCGTCCAGGACCGCTTGGCACTGGGCCTCGGCAACCGACCAGTCGATCGGCTTGCCGGGCGGGGGCCAGGGGAGATCGACCGGGAAGCTGACGAACGGCGCCCCGGCCTCGCCGGCCATCTTGATCTGGGCCTCGTAGCCGTTCGACGGCCCGCCCAGGAACACGTAGGGATTGCCAGGCCGGTGGAAGGCGACGATCAGGTCGCGGGCCGGTTCGGCTTTTGCCCAAAAGCTCACGCGATATTGATGTCCCTTGCGGAGCGAGAGATTCGCGTGATGGTAGATATGGAAATCGGGCCACTGGTTGCCCGGCGGGGCCTTGAGCACGACGTGCAGCCCGGCCGAATTGCCGCGCCCGCAGCCTTGGCGGACTTCCACCTTGCCCACCGTGTTCTTCGGCCCCGGCGGCCAAAGGTTCCACCGGCTGGTGAAATCGGCCTCGCCCGATTCGAAGCCGCACGTGGGCAGCACGTCTTGGCCGGTTGTCAGATCCTCGACGCGAATGTCGTCCAAAATCACCGTGCCCGGCCGCTGGCCAAAGCGGAAGTGCATGGTGGCGGTCTTGGGCTCATCCTGGGCAGGCGAGAACTCGAAGACGACCCGGCCCCCGGCCTCGCCGACGCGAAGCGGCCCCGTGCCCGGCGCGCCCCAGAACATCCTCGCCCGCACCGGTTTCCCGTCGACCACAAGCCGCGGCGCCCCGGACGCGGCATCGACCCGAACCGTCTCCACCGCCCCTGCAACCGAACAACAGGCCGCGCCAAGGATGAAACCCAGCCAACCAGCAGCCTTCAACATGGTGTGCTCCTCGCTTTGCCGTGAAATGCCCCTCGTGAGATTGACATCGAGCGCACCGTTGATTTGAGCAGGTTGGCGGCCCGCAGCAAACGGTGGGCGGTCACAATCTCCGGTTCGCGGTCTTCGGCCCTGTCTGGTTCTTCGGCCCCTTCACGGGTTTCTGGCGCCACGGTAACCCTCTCCGAGACTGTGCCGCCAAGCGGACAGGCACGGTCTTCGTTTGGAAACGGCCTGAAAAACCAGTCAGTCGCCGCCCTGGGTGACGGGGGAACGGGACGGTTTGCCTGCCCCATTGAACCCGCCAAAACGCCGATGGGTTTCCTGGTCTTCCGTTTTCTGAAGGCAAAGTGTCAGTCGGACTTTGCTCGATCAAGGACCAGCGAGCCGAGTCCCACCGCACAGAAAGGAAACCGCGATCGGCGATCGGGCTTCCGTGTGCCCGATTCTCGACCCACTGCGTCCAAAATCGTCTTGGCCCCGCCGCGCGCTCCAAAATTCGTGACGCGATTCGTTACCCATTGCTGAGGGGCCAATGATCTCTCCTGCTTGAGGCTCGCTCAATGAACTGGCAAGAGCGGATTGCGGCAGACCCGACGCTCTGCCGCGGGGAGGCGTTCATCAAGGGGACGCGGGCGATGGTCTCGGTCGGGTTCGACAACTTGGCGGCGGCCAAACCCGCAGAGGAGATCCTGCACCGCTACCATCTCCGGTGCGAAGACATCGAGGCGGCAATAACGTACGCCGCAGATTGGCCCGCCAATTCTCGTGAGCGCCCAGGCCGACGGCACATGCCTTGGAACGAAGGTCAATCCGCCGATCCACCCAGTCACGCTCAACTTGGCGCAACAGCCCGTGAACGATTTGAGCAACAGCAGAATAGCAACCGGGCAGGTGGTCTGCGGTTGACCGCCGCCCAAGGGGCTGGTATCCTTGAACTCGTTGGCACCCGGCGGAGCGGCTCCGGCGCGTCCGATTCCGTTTGATACCGGGCGTGCAGACGGATGGCAAACCGTTAGTCTGGGTAGAACAGGAAGACTGCTGTAACCAGCGAATCGATGACAGAAAGCATTACAAGATAAGCACTTAGAGATCACGGGGCGTAGCTCAGCCTGGCTTAGAGCGCTTGGTTCGGGACCAAGAGGTCGCTGGTTCAAATCCAGTCGCCCCGACTTCATAAGCCGTTGTAAGTTAAGCACTTACGACGGCTTTTCTTTCCCAAAATGATGTCGCTACACACCTCCCAAATCACCCAGATTAACGCAGATTCACGTCTTTTGGACCGGGTTTCCTACCGTTTCCTACCGTAACTTACCAGCCGAAACCGAGGCCGTCGGAACACTGTAACCTCTCTAACCCCTCCTGGTTAGGACGTTTTGCTGCCAAATCTCAGCAGGCCACCCGGTCGCCTGATGCTCGCCTGGGTACGCCCCAGGCGCTCCGATTCCATCTAGCATAGTTGCCGGTCGGCGGTCGTCAACCGCAGCCTCGCTGGCCATTGGTGGCGGCGGCCAGCGAGAAGGCCAATTCGGCGGCCAGGAGAAGGGGTGGTGGTGGTAGTCGGCGGCGTTCAGTTGCCCGCGGGCAACTCGAAATCAGCCGGGGCATCGTACCTTGGCCTTCTCTGTTCGGCCCTGGACAATGACCTTGCCCCCGGAGTTGGCGGCGGGCGGACGGTTGTCAGTCACCAGGCTGCCAGGTTGCTGGCCGAATCTTGGCCGCCCACAACTGGCCCAATTCCTGACCAGCCCCGACACCGGCCACCGGCCGCCACGATCCATACAACCCTCACGAGCAAATCGCGGCAGCCTCGTGAAACCGTGAAGCGACAGAACGTGCGAAGGCCGCGCTCGGGATTTGGATGCCGTTCGCGTTGTCCCTTCCAGAAGGCAGTTGTTCGGACTGATCCCAGAACAGCTCAGACGACCTTCTGAAGTAGGGCCAAAGCCCCGCTTTGCCGACGTGAAACCGCGAATACCCCGAATAATACGGTATGTTTCAATTAGGAGGGTCATGCGGATCAAGCCTCTCCGCCGACGCCGCACCCTTCTACCCAGCTAGACGAGGCACCTATGGAGACGCTAACCAAACTGGGCCATCAAGGATCATCGGCGGAAGAGGCAGCCGACAAGGCATTGCTGGACCGCTACCGGGAGAGCGACGACGAGGCCAACTTCGAGGCCATCTACCAGCGCTACCGTGGGCATCTGCGAACCTACGCCGAGCGGCACCTGCGGGGAGAGTTCGCCGCCGACATCGACGACATCCTTCAGGCCACCTTCTTCCAGTTGCACCGGCGTCGAGCGAAACTGCCGCCGGATACGCACCTTCGCGGCTTCCTCTATCGAGTCATCGAAAACAAGTGCAACGACCGGCTGCGAATGTCGGTGGCGCAGAGGCGCGATCATCGCCTGACTTGTCGCGGGCTCGATATGCTCCCCGATCCCAAGGCCCGTTTGTCCGGGCACGAGCAGGAAATGTACGTGAACGAACTTCTGGCCACCCTCCCGCTGAAGCAAGCCACCGCTCTTCGCCTAACGCTGGAAGGACACACGGCCGCATCGGCGGCCGAGGTCATGGATGCAACGGAAGACAACGTGGAGTGGTGGATCAGGGACGGCAAGCGACGACTCCGGGAGATGGGACAAGATGACCGAGGTGGTGAACCTTCGTAACTCGGCCTACGACGTACTGATCGCCCGGCCCTCGAAATGGGGAAACCCCTTCGAGATCGGCCGAGACGGCACACGCGAGCAGGTAATCAAGATGTACGAAGTCCACATCCGCCGCCGGCCTGGCTTGATCGCTGCCCTCCCGGAACTAGTCGGCAAGCGCCTCGGCTGCCACTGCAAGCCGCTCCCCTGCCACGGCGACGTGCTGATACGACTGGTGAACGAGTTTTTTGGAACGGTGAGTTACTGATCTTTTCGGCGGAATCTACTACGAGGCGAACCGATGAATCTCATAAAAGTCTTTGCCAGACTGTTCCAAGCAGCCCCCGCCGTCCAGGAGCCGGCCACGCCGGAGCCAGCCGCCCCATCCACTCCCATCACGCTGCCGAATACCAAGCGTCAGCGCGGACGAACGAAGCGATCTATCGAGGCAGTTGACCCGACAACTGGGGAGATTATGTTTCGATTCGAGACTATTACGGCCGCTGGCCGCGAGGGATTCGGCTACCAAGGCGTCTACAACGTTCTGAATGGCACTCGGAAGACTTACAAGGGGCTAATCTGGCGCGATCACGAAGTGCCCGGCAAGGAAAAGCCATTGAAGAAGCCCCGTCGCTCGATTGAGGCGGTCGATCCGAACACTGGTGAGGTTTGTCGGCGATTCGTCGGTGTCAAGGCGGCCGTAGCGGCAGGTTTTCGGGGCAGCAACATCCGCCAAGTCTTGGCTGGCTTGCAGAGAACCCATCGCGGGCTGGCCTGGCGTTATTGCGAGTCCCCAATCTCTGGGACGGGTCCGCGTTTGGAAAACCCGGAGGTCGCTTCCGTCCTCCTCACGGATGCCCTGCGCCGAGACGAATTGGCCCGGCTACGAAAAGACATCTTCTTCGACGAGACCCGGCAGGAATGGGGCGTCCGTCTCAAGGGCCGCACTCTTTATCGCCCGCAGCGGCATGAGGTCGTACAAATCTGGTACGACATGCCCGAAGAAGAACGACTCCCTGGCAACCAGCCGACCGTAGCGACGGCCGCCCCGGCGACCACACGGCCGAGAACCACCCGCCCGCGAGTCACGCCACCGCCGAAAGCCACACCCGTGGCCGTGCCGAAGCGACAACGACTCTCCCAAGGGAAGTTCAGCCGCATCGTCGCCTTTGACCCGGAAACTGGACAAGTGGCCTATATCTTCCAAGGCATCCAGGATGCCGTTCGGCGCGGCTTCAGTCAGGCAAGCGTTTACTCAGCCCTCAACGGCACCGTTGAGACCTACAGGGGCTACGCCTGGCGTGCCGACGACACGCTCCGCAAACCCATCGAGGGCCGCTGCCCGACGACAGGGGCAGTGCTGCTTTGCTTCCGTGCCGCCAAAGAGGCCCGGACAAAGGGTTACAGCCTCTTTTCCATCCGGGAGGCGATCAAGCGAGGCGGCACCTACCGGCACCTCCGCTGGGCTTACGCGGACACGGCCACGTACAACGTCGCAACACCGCACCCATGCAACTCGTAAAGCCCGACGCCCCGATCCTCCGCAAGGTCTGCCAGGCCGACTTCGAGATCAGCGTCGAAAAGGAGGGGCTGGGGCTGGCCGCTCGGCATCGACGCCCGACTGTCGTGATTGAGTGGAGTGAGGTCTTCATCAACCGCATCGTTATCCATTGCAACTGAGAGTCTGCGCACATGAAACGCCTCGCTCTTCCGCTGGCGGTCCTGTTCTTCGCATCCTGCACACCTACGCCGCCATCCCAGCCGTCGAAGCCATCGCCCCTGCCCTACGACGCCGGCCTGCGGGACGGCTCCGTAATCTTCCTCCGTGGCGGCCTGCTGGTTGGGCCAATCTACCGACACACCGACAGCGACTTGACGCACGCCGCCATCGTGCTCTACCACGGCCACGATCCGTGGGTGTACGAGGCCGTGCCGCCTTACGTCCGCCGGATGCCCCTGGGCGACTACATCCGCCTCTTGGAAGAGAAGAGCCGCGAGCGCTTTGAGCAGAAGCGCAAGATGTCGTGGTTCATCATCCAGCCGCGAGTGCGATACGGCCCATTGGAACTGAACGCCATGCGGCACCACGCCGAATCCCAGCTCGGCCGCCCCTATATGCTGCGCGGCTGGTGGAAGGGGCACGAGGTCCGCGGCATCTTCTGCTCGCAACTCGTCGGCGACATCATCGAAAGGTCCGGCAAGATCGAGGCCGGCGGCATCCACGAATCGCCTGGAAGTCTCTTCCAGAAGCTCACCCCCGTTCTACGAGGCGGAGCCGTGAAGATCATCCACTACCCCGAGGCACGTCAGGTCTTCAGCTTCGACTGCGGCGCTATGCGCGGCTCACGGAGTGGCGGCCAGCGAGGCGGCGACCTGGCGAGTGAAACGCCCCCCTCCGAAACAGCGACCGCGGGCGACTGTTTCAAGGGACTAGGCACACCGGGACATAACAGGTCGGGTGTGTGAAGAAGAGTGCCGCTTCGTGAACTTCCCGGCCCGTAAGGGTCTGCCATACCTCTGCGTATGTCCAAACTTGAGACGCATAGTGCTCAGTCAGGGCGGGGATTGCCGAAGGCTCCACTCGATCCGTCTTGTAATCGACAATGACCCAACCCTGCTCTTCCAGGAACACAAGGTCGATCACGCCTCGAAGCAGTGTAGGAAGCCGGCTCGGGGACGATCCATCTGGTGCAAGGAGGGTGTGGAATGGCACCTCGACAAGTCGTTGATGACTGGCTGTCGCCCTCTGCCAAACCGCGGATTCCATGACGCGGCGGACTGTCTGCACGGCGGTATCCGCGAGGCCGATCGGGAGTCCCTGGTCAGTCAGGGCGGAGGCGGCCAACCGCTTGAGATCAACACTCGGGTTGCGCATGGCCGCTTCAAGCAGGGCATGGATGACCGTTCCCCATTCCGTCCCGTGCTCGCCCGAAGTTGCTGCCGGCCGCCTATCACCGAGGGAAATCGCCTTGACAGCCGCCGTGGCGTAGGTCGGGCGGGAGATCGTCTCCCAGCGCTGCTGGATGTTTGCGGCAGCGTCGCGTATGTGACGGGCGGTGAGTTTCTGGGGTCTAGCCGGCTTGGCAACACGCTCGTCGGGCTCTTCAAGTGATGGGGTATCCGCCAGGTGTTGCTCGAAGAACCGCCAGGGATTCCAGTTGTTTCCTTTCGCTCGCTGTGTAATCGCGAGCATCGCGCCGGCACGGGTGGCTGCCACATACAGAAGCCGATTATTCTCGGCATCCCGGAATTTCTTCTCCTCCTCAGCCAGGACATCCCATCCTCTAGGCTGCGCCAACAGGGGCGGAGACTGCCAGCCCGAAGACTCCCCGTAGATCGCCAGATAACCCCGGACCCGACTGCCCGAGCGGTCGATGTGGAGGTCCACGTCATGCTCGGACTCGCCGGCTGGGTCCACAAGGAATACGACGGGCGCTTCCAGGCCCTTGACCTTATGGAGGTTCATAACGCGGACAGCCGCAGCTTCGTAGGGCCGCGCGGGCACGCCGTCGTGTTTTTCTTCCTGTTCGACGATCTGCCCGAGGTAATCTGCCAAGTCGGCCGCCGTCCACCATCCAGCCTGCTGCTTGCGCAATAACTCAATCCCTTTCGCCATGCTGCCTGCTGCGGTGGCTCCTCCCTCGGCCATACCCGCGAGCACCGTCAGTCCAACGTCCGCCACGATCTTTTCGATGGCAGCGACAGGCGGAATCTTGGCCAGCCAAAGGCCGTATTTCCTGAGCCGATCGAAGGCATCCCGAAACTCCGCCGTGACCGATGGCTCTAGCCCCGGCGGAATCGTCGCGTGAAAGGAGAATCGGCCACCAGCCCGCTTGAAGGCGTATAGGCTCCTGTCGCTGATTCCAAACAGCCTGCCCCGAAGCACAGCAACCAGCGCCACCGGATCGTCGGGGCGCGTAATGGCGTACAAGAGCGTGTGGAGCAAGCGGAGTTCGTCAACCTCGTTGAGGAATGTGCCGCCGGTGACCTGGCATGGAACGCCGAACTCCTCCAACTTCCGGGCGTAGACGCTCAGTCGCTCCTTGGTCCGGGTAACGATCAAGAAGTCACCGGCGGTCGCTGCCGGCGTTGCGCCTCGTTTCAGGTCTTTCTGGGAACGTGGAATCGACCAACCTTCACTAATTGCCGCTTGAATTGTTCGTGCCAGCACATCGGCTTCATACTCGGCGATGGCGTTCTTGTCGCCGCAATCGCTGGGCACTCGCAGAACGCGGAGGCCGGCCAAATCGCCGCCGCTGCCTTCAGTGCGGCCAATCTGCATCGGCCGCCGGGCCGGCGCATGGACGGTCGCCTCAGCCGGAAACACTTGGTCGAACGTCCCATTGACCCATTCCACCAGTGGGCCAATGGTGCGGAAGTTGGCAGAAAGAGCGACAGTCCGGCCGCCGCTGCGTTCGATGATCTGGCGGACCTCGTTGTAGGTGGCAATGTCGGCACGGCGGAAACGGTAGATCGACTGCTTCGGGTCGCCGACGACGAAGAGCGAACCATCGACAGGCCGACACTTGCGCCAATCGGTTTCGGTCTCGCTCTGGGCCGTCAAGAGCAGCATGACTTGGGCCTGGATCGGGTCGGTGTCCTGGAATTCATCGACCAGCAGGTGGGTAAACCGCTTGCGGAAGTATCTCCTGATCTGCGGCTTGTCGCGCAAGAGATCGGCTGCTTTCATCAAGAGGTCCTGGTAGTTCAGGCCGCCGGCCTCTTGGCGCAGACGATCGTACTGTTGCCGCGCCGGCATGATCGCGCGAAGAACTGGTTCATAGCGATGCTCCCGCCGCGTTTTAACCAGCGGTTGGGCAACGTCCTCGACGAAGCCATCCCAGCGTGCGAGTTCCTCCAGGGCCTGCGCCTTTCCGCCTGGCCAGTTCCTCTGCACAACCGTGGTCTTGCCCGGCTCGCCAAACCTCTCCAGAACGGCCATCAGCCCAGCCGTCGTCCCCAAGTCCGTATAGCGGGCAACCTGGAAAATCAGCCGATACTTTGGCATCAGCTTGTCGTTGCCTGCGTCGGACGGCAGTGTGTCCAAGAGGCCGCGAATATGGTGGACGTATTGATCCAGTTTCCTTCTGGCCGGTGCCAAGTCGGGCATGGGCACTTGCTCTGCCGGCCATTCGTCTACGTCCGGGTACTCGCAGAACGCGCAGAAAGTCGGTCCCAAATCTCTGATCTCGATGCCCAAGCCCTCCAGTTCCTCTAGGATCGGATCGTCCGTCGCGAGCAGCTTGGCGATATGGTCTTCCCACGCCCGTTGCCGCAAGTGGGCGTCGGCCACATCGTCTAGTTCCTGGAATGCCAAATCGACGCCGGCCTCAACCGGGCGCTCCCTGAGCAAGCGGGCACAAAATGAGTGGATCGTGCCAATGAAGCACCGCTCGATTGCCTCCATTGCCACCCGCAGACAACGGCCGGCCTCGCCTTTGGCTGCCCGTGCCGCCTTTTCGAGGTCTATCTGAAATCGAGCGCGAAGCTCTGCCGCCGCCTTGCGGGTAAAGGTCACAGCGGCCACCGTGTCGATGGGGCATCTTCCCTCGGCCAGAAGCGCAACCATGCGTGAGATCATCGCGGTGGTCTTGCCGGTGCCGGCTGCGGCCTCGACCAGCATCGTTGTGCCCAACTCACTTGTAATCAGGTCTCGCTGGGCTTGGTCGGGCGGTTGATGCTTCTTCTCAGCCATCACCTCTTAGCTCCCGTATGGGTTTCAACGCCTGGTTCCGGCCGTTGTCCAACTTCAACTGGCTGGCGACGGCGGTCGCCTCCAGGTCGTGGCAGACCATCTGGTAGTCGCAATAGCCGCAGTCCTCCTCGGGATCGTTCGTGGCCAGGAATGCGCCGTTGGCGACAATCTGGCACAGGCGGTGCATGACTTCCCCGGCCCCAGCCAGTTGTTCGCGGGTTCTGACGATCCGTTCGCCCTGGCCGCGGCCGGTTGGGAAATAGTAGCCAGCCTGCTCCACGACTGCCTTGCGGCTGACCTTGCGTTTCAGGACGGATTCTGCCATCGTCATGTACAGGGCGTGCTGCACCAACCTTCCCTGGGCGAACGGGTCAGCATCACGATATTTCTTGGAGATGCGTCCGGTCTTGTAGTCCCAGATCGAGAAACGACAGCTCGACTCGTCCCCTATTCGGTCCACCCGGTCGATCCGACCGCGGGCTCGGAATGTCTGGCCCCCTGGCAACGACACTACAATGGGCTCTGGATCGTCGAGCGGCGATGGCTCCCCGACCGCCGTCATGCCCAGGGACGCTTCCAAGTATTTGGGGCAACTTCGCTGGCAGAATTCTTCCTCCCCAGCCAAGAAGACTTGGGCCGCCTCCTCAAGCTGTCGGCGCTGCGCCCGGAAAACGCTCTCGCTCGGCGGCGGGTAGAGTTCCCGGTACATGGCGATCTGCTGGTCGAGAATCTTCGCCAGTCTCCCTTTATCGCGGCTGACCTTCGGTCGCAGGTTCTTTTCGCACAAGTCTGCCATGAACTGCCGGAACACCTCGTGTAAGAGGGAACCGAACGCCAAAGGATCGAGCCACCTTGTCGGATCGACCGCCACCTCTTCAGGAGGCTCGATTCGGAGCGCGTAGTGGAAGAACCATGCCAACGGGCAGCGTCCAATCGTCTCCAAGCTGCTGGCGGATAATATCGGCCCATCAGGCTTGGTCGGGTTGTGGTCCGCGCCGGCCTCGGGCACCATGCCGTCGAAGATCGAAAACTTCTCGCCCGTGCGCTGCATGGCCGCACGCTGGCCCCTGCCCAAGTGTGCGAACCGTTCGGCCACAAGGCCCGGAAGGTCGTCGATGGCTTCCGGGCTGCACAGCCGCCAGAGCCACCAATCGGTCTCGTGGAGGCAGCGCTCAGCGGATTGCGGAGCGAAGGACGCGGGCGGCGGCAGCCACCGCAAAAGGTCGGCCTGATCGCCATCGTGCTTGCCCGACAGGATGCGGAATGCCGCCAGAATCACTGGGCTGGGAAACATCTCGCGATCGTCGGCCAGATCATGGCAGCAATAACTCAGGACGATCCGGCCACGCAATCGAGCAAGCAACCTGGCAAACTTGTCGAGTTTGTCTTTGAGCCGACTGGCAGCCGTGGGCAATTTGGGGGACAGGGCAACGCGCTCGTGATCCAGCAGCAACGGGTCTTGCAATCCTGCTCCGGGAAATCGGCTATCGTCCAGACCGACGATGAAAGTCACCGGCCGCCCCGAATGGCCGCCAGTGAGGACGTGGGCCACATGGACGCAGCCCGGTCGCGGTCCACTGCCGCCAACCCGAACCTGGTCCACCAGCCCGGCGAGCCATTCCCGGAAGTCGCGGCCCAGGTCGCCCCCGATCTGCTCCATCCAGCCCTGCATGGCCTGGATTTCCTCCGCGAGGGCCTGCGAGGCATAGTTGTCGAACTCGCCCGCGGCCCGAGCGAATTGCCCGAGGAACTCTCCGACACTGGCCAGTATCTCCTTGGGGGTAGCTCCGGGCTGAGGTGTGATTGCCAGGAGGCTGCGCGAAAGGTCGTCGAGGAGACGCAGGCTTTCCAGTCGCCGCTTTATCGCCGCCTGTTTGTCGGCGTTAATTGCGCCGTCTTCATCGGCAAATTCCGCCGGGTTGGCCAACTGGCGCTCGCAGCCAGCGATCTGCTCGGCCAGCTTTGGAAGGTAACGATCCCGACCCAAGCCAATTCCTACTGACCGCAGCGTAATGGCCAGACTACTGAAGCTGAATTGCTCCCGGTCGCGCCCCGGAATGTTGAGCAAGCCATCCTGAACCATCCGAACCAAGGTCGCCTGGGGAAACTCGTCTGCCGACCAGGCCAGCCAAGCCATGAGAGCCCGCCCCGGCCGGCTGTACCGCACGGGAATGCCCTCGGCGAAAGTAATCGGCAATTCCCTATCGGCGCTTTCTGTCTCCGGCTGAAGACACCAGGCCAACTCGTAGAACAGCGGCACGTATGTTTCCATATCCGTGTGGAGAACCTCAACGTTGTCCAGAGGTTCGCCCGATTCCAGGCAACGCCGAAAGACCTCGCGGACCTCGTTGACCTCCCCGATCGCTCGGAAGATTCCCGCCGTCCCATCCTTGTTCGGCGCGGGTGCTTCCGCAGGGCTGGGTAGCCATCGCAGCAGCATGGCGTCGGAAAGCCCCTTCTTGCCGTCATCGGGCACCGTCGCTGGCTGATCGACGCCAAGCACGAGCACCTTTTCGCTGGGCAGCGTGTCGAGCAGCTCGCGTTCCAAGGCAGTGAGTTCCAAGTCGTCGGGAACCAGCACGAGCACATCTTCGGCAAGCGCCGAGGGATCGGTCTTTAGCCGATTCATGCCGATCCGCAGCACGGCGGCGTAGTCCACCAGTCCCAGCGCGTCGAGTTGCTTCAAATACTCCTGTAGCAATCTGCCGACATCCTTTGCCTTGGCGGCGACCTCGAACGCGCCCGGCCGAAGCATCTTGGCGTCGATACCGGCCAGACGGATGGTTTCGAGCGCCGACAGCATGGTCTGCGAGAGGCCGGCACTCGGCTGTAGGTTCGACAAATACGCCGACTTGCCTTGGAGGAAACGGCTTGCGATCGTATCGACGAGAATAGCCGCACCGTCGGCCGCGATCAGGCTGATACCCTTGGCGGCCATCTCCGGGGCCGCCAGGTCCAGTGCGAACCCCTTCACGGTGTTGATGCGCACGTTGACCGCCGGCTGGCCGTTGCGTACCACCGCGTCTACCCACTGGTGCCCGACACGTAGCGAAGGGGCGATGAGCCACTTCGGGCAAAGGAGGTGCTCTCGGACGATCTGGGCGAGCCTGATGGCCAGAGTGTTCACAGGACCTCCCTTACCGAAGGTACTCGTCCTCATGTTCGCGGCGAGAACGGATTCTTGCCCTTCCAACCCGGCATTCTGCGCACTGCTTCGAGGACCTGTTCTTGCTGCTTCACTACCGCGTCGCTCATTTCGCCATCTACCGTGTAGTTTGTTCCTCCGAATAGAAGGCTGAACGCATTACGCCTCATCCGCACTATACGCACGAGTCGTTCGTCTCTGGTGCCCCCGAAGGCCGGATACGCGATGCAGACCGGCTCGCCACTCCGCGCCGCCCAACTGTTGATTCGCCACACGCGCCCCTCCCGCTGCACAGCTCGCAGTGGACTCGGGTCCATCTCGTAATGGATCAGGTGCCTACAGAATCCATGCAGGTCCACGCCTTCACTCAACCGATCCGTAGTCACGAGCACATCGGGGCCAAACGGGCTATTAAACACCATCATCAAAGCGTCGGGCTGCATTGCAGTCTCATGCTGCGTTTCCCAGAACAGGCGGCAGTGCCTTGCAGCGCCCGAGGTTTCACAGTACCCGACAACGTGAACGCCCCCCCTTTGGCCTGGCAACCTTCCATCTTCAAGAATCCGCCTACCTGATCGAGAGCCGACGAGGTTTTCGAGCAGACGGCAAGCCTCCTCAAGGATGGAATCCGCAGATCGCTTCGGGGCGTTGCGCGGCCGTGTGGTGCGAAGCCGCGAGGCCAAGTCCGCAACATCACGAGGTACAGGCTCCCCCAACCATGTCGCAACTTGTGACACAATCCCCGGCGAGCACAGCCACTTGACAAATGGATTGCTGAGCTTTGTGAGAAGGCCACCCAAATCGCGAGAAGAGCGCTCCACCTCGACTTTGAACGCCTTCTCCCAGGCATGTCGCCAGTCCGCGGTAGTGAACAGCCACCTTGGGTGCTCCGTGCTGCGCAGGCAGTTGTGCAGGGCTATAGCCACTTCCTCCGCGACCGCATGATGATCGCAGAATACCAGCACCTTCTCCCCATCGTTTGTGACCTCGCAGACGGCCTGAGCGACCGCACTAATCTTCGGATGCGGGTGAGGCGTCTCGTCTCTTAGCAAGCGTCGGAGGGCGCGGAGATGCCCGGCACATTCGGGATTGGCTCGCACCCTCTTGCCGCTACAGGAGAGGGCATCGAGATCAGCAACCAACTTCCGCCAGCCGACGTGGTAGCGGGCATCGTTTGTGCGTTGTTTCCTCCACACTTCACTTCTTTTCGCCAGGGCCAATAGGCGATCCATCCGCAACAGAATCTCCAGTTGTCTCTGACCGGCGGGTCGCACTTTTAGAGACCACTCCATTCCTTTTTCCATGCACTCATCGGTACCCGGCCGATGCTCATACAATCCTGTCTCCTTTTTTGAGAGAGTGGATCGGATCACGTAGGAAGAGATGCTCTCGATGACCTGCTTAAGTCGTCTGTGCAATTCCTTTGCGAACTCATCGACGTTGGCTATTGGAGACGTGCCGGACAGTGCCTCGAACTTCTGGGCCAACCGCCTCACGGCGCGAATTGTCTTGTCCTCGACGCCAATAATCCGCAGGATGGTGGCGAGTTCGGCAATGGAAATGCTGAACGGCGTGGCCGTCAAGAAGAGGACACGTGCGGCGTTCCTGGCCCTCTTCAATCGTTTGGCAAACGCCGTTTCTGCTCCCTTGGCTCGGTGGGCCTCATCAACAATCAGTAAATCGCACGGGGGAAGTTGTTTTCCCACTCTAATTCCATGGCCATGAGTGCGCACGATGATCCTCCCTTCCATGAGGTTCGTGCCTGTGGTCAGGTCATGGCCCTCTCTCAGATCAAGGCAAGTTCTCATCTTTCTAAGGACATCCGCTTGCGTGTTGAGTTCATCTTGCCACCGGCGGACCATAGTGGCGTTGGGTGCCAGGACGAGAACTTTGCCGCGATCTTGACCGTTCAACTTGGTGCCCGCAACCACCAGAGCGACCCAGGCGGCCACAGTTGTCTTCCCTGTGCCAACATCGTCCGCCAACAGCACTCCGCGCTGCGCATCGTTGGCGATGCGTTTCAGAATACACCGTGCGGTCTGTGCCTGACGTTTCGTCGGTGCCATCTGCATTGGTCGTCGATGGGGATGCACCCTCTTAAACGCATGTACCAGCTTCTTATGGTTGCACAGAAAGCGCCATCGCCGGCCATCCAGCACAAATGGATCGAGGTTCATCACGACATTGCCTTCAATCTCGCGTCGATCGCCGAGGCGGCTGCTCTGGCAGATGCTCGCTCCGCGGGGGTCTGACGGTCATCGTCGGCCAGGGCTCTCCAACGACAATGAAGCCGTTGGCCATCGCCGTACAACCTGCGGCGTTCTGCTTCCGAGCGTTCGGCCGCCTTATAGCGATCCGCCCAAGTGTCAATCACCCGCCAACGCCGCCTAGCGATTTCAATCGCAGCAATACGGTAATCGGCGACAGGCACCTTATCGGTGCCTTGCGTCCACTCGTCTGAGGGCGCGTTTCCCGCGTCATCCGCCAGCCCACCACCGTAGTCTTCCTCCAGAAGGCGGAGTTCCAGGTTCACGTCCACATTGGCCAAGGCTGGAATCGGCGAAGGATCGTCTGGCTTCAGCTCGCGGTTGTCGGTCACCAGGACTTCGCGGAGTTCCGTACTGCGGGCCGTGGCCCTCAAACGCACCACGTGCGGAGCGCGGTGGTTGTCGGTCCACCGGATTGTGGTTGACCATGTGCCACTGCGTTTCACCCACCGTGCGGACTTGGGCTGTGGGGCATCTTCGCCAGCGCAGACAATACCCAGCCGTTTCTCCAGTCTTACGCCCGCCTGTACGACACACGCAACACGAATCTGGCGGCCGTTCCAAGTCGCGTCGGCCCAGGAGATCGAGGATTGCTGTAGTTCCTCCTGCACATCAGTCTTCCATACATCGTCCCAGTCCATTTCCTCCAGTTCGCTCAGCCGTCCACAGTCAGTTCGCAAGAGAACTCCCAGCTCGAAGTTCTCAATTTCGAGACCGCCACCGGGACGGACTGCTCCCCAGGCTGCGGGGCTGAGATTTGCTGACGTAATGAGCACTCGCGTCCCGTTGCCTCGACGAAACTTGTAGACTTTTGCGTGGCACCATCGCTCGTCCTCTTTACGGTGGTTAGCGTGTAGGGGCGACTCCCAATCGTCATTCGTGGCTAGCGGGGCGGGCAATGAAAGGGCGCGAACGCCCGTTTTCCGAAAGACCTGTGCAGTCGTCTTGGGGAGTTGCCAGCGGCGATTCCACGGATGGACAGCGTTCAGCCAGGCGAGCCTGAGATCAGACTTGCCACCCAGCCATGATCGCCAGTTCTCAAAGTTCTGTTGCGTCCATCGGCCAACAGTTGGAACCAGCACGTAGACCTCGGTTGTCGCCTTTCCCCCGAGCCCGAGCCGTGCCAACCCGGCCGCACCCCAGGCCGTCGCGCTCCGACGCAGAGCATCCCGGCTGTGCTTGCCGGGGATGCTCGCCACAAATGTCACGCCGGGGGGAGGCTCACCTCGGCCGAGCAAGTGTAGCCAGTGCGCGACCTGCCTCTCCCCATCTGGCCCTGAACTTCGGCCAAGAGCACGAAGGAATTCGGGCACGACACCCCACCGCTTGAGACAAAACCTAGAACTCGCTCGTTCGAGTGGGATGCGGGCCGACCAGCCAGCTTGAATCTGTCGCTTGAGGCCGTCTGCCGTTAGGTTTGCTGACGAGATCGCAATCTGAAGCTCTTCGTGTGCGGCAGGCTTAGCATCGTCGTTGGAATCCTCAGTCACATGCCAGTGGAAGAGCCACAACTTGGAGTGTTGTGTAGCCCGACCAGTGCAGCCGACCGTGAGTAGCCGCACGTATCGCCAAAGCCAGTGATGAGTTGGAACCTGCCCTCCGCTGTCAGAAATTATGGCAAATCGTCCCCGAAGGGGCCGGAGGCGACGGTCCAGTTCGAGGTAGAACAATTGCTGTTCAAGATCGCCGGCTCCTGCGTCAGGCAATGCTCGTTCGACACCAAGCCACTGAGGGAGCAGTTCCTCCACCAGCACATCGGGATCAGGCTGTCCATAGGTCGTCAACATTGCTGCCAAGAGAGTTCGCCTGCCACGGCCATCATCCGACCAAGGGATAACGTCGGTTGCTCGCTGCCAATCGAACTTGCCAATTCTGGCTCCCATGCCGACATCCCATCAGTCTTCGTCTAGCTCGTCCAACTCACCCCCGAACAGCCTTTTGTACCTCGATGCTGCCAACACTTCGCACTGGACAGCCATGCGGCTCAGAGCTACCAGGCGGAAACGGTAGAGAGCACCGCCATAACGCCGATCACGGGCAACACGGAGAATGGTCCTCTCGTCTGGCGACAGGCGAAACCATCGCATACCACCGCCGTGTTCGACATGGTGCGCGATCAATGCCCTCAGTATCTCTGGGGCAGATGGGCAGGCCCTGCAAATCGTGTCGGCTAGGCAGTTCGCAGTGTCCAGGCCAGTAACGGACCCTGTGTTTTTTAGCCTCCTCCATCTTTCGGCCGCTTTCTTGAGCTTTGCCAGTTCGCTTTGGACGGAAGCGTTGTGAGCGCAAGTCTGAACGGAGACGCTCTCTTCGCTCCGCATCGCTTCCCATATCCCATTCATCGCCCTAACGCCCGCATCGGCGAGCACAGAGAACTCCTGTAACCCTATGATTGAGTCACCCAGTTCTTTCCGAAGTCCTCTTGCGATAGCCCCACAGACCGCTGCGTGGTCTTTCTCCTTCGTGGCCTTGATGATCCTAATGACCTTCAGCCGCCGATTTGCATCCTCGTCAGCTTCAGGTGCCTCAGCGCCAAAAAGTGCTCTTCTCAGAATCGTCCTTTCGGCTTCCGGCAGCCGGCGCACATGCCGAGCAGACTCGGGTAGGAACTGCTCCTTTCCAGCGCGTTTCCAACACGACCAGACCTGCCTGCGACAATAGATTTCTTCATCGGGCTTCCTGCCCTTCCGACTGTCTCGCTTGGCAAGATTCAATGACTTCCAGCTTAGGCTGGTGTCCACAATACTGGCCAACTTCCGGCCTTCCTCGCCAACGGTCCATCCGTCACCGTGTAAAGTCAATCCCTTCAATCGCCGTAAAGCAACGCGATATGCTCCGTATAATCCGGTCTGACGATAACGTCGCAGTTGGTCACGCGATAAGCCGAAGTGGTCGAGGTCGGTGTCGTTGTTATACCAGCGTTCAACCGCCCGGATTCCAGGAAGCTGATACCCGGTGGGTTTCCGTTCGCCTAACAATGCCTTGGCTCTAGCAATCCAGAGCAACTCCAAGGGGCGAATCCAAGCGTAGAGGCCAGCCGCCGCTTGACGAGAATCACCCGGACACGAAGTGTCGCCACCCGACCGGAAGTGTTGCCAAAGATCGTTGGCGTTGCGCAATACCCAGCAGAGTATCGTGAGCCACCGTCCGTCTACCGTGCGATTCGATAACCCTGGTGCGAGCAATTCGGCGTAAGTGTCTGTGGCTTGGCGGAACCCCAGGGGATCGCCACGCCGTTTGAGCACGGGGTCCTCGGGTGCCGTAAAAAACCAGATGTGCTCTGCCATAGTAGTATCCACGAACACTCTACAGCGTAATTGGAGACCAGTTGAATCGCAAGTCTACCTAGCCCGGCGGATCATGCTTCCATCACGTTAAAGTAAGCCCTGTCGCAAAGCACCGCGGATGGCAGAACGAAACTCTGCCTGGATGTTCGCGCCGGCCTTGCCAAAGCCGAGGCGGCGAGCCGCGGCACGAATCGCCTCCTCCTCCTCCCACCAACTGCCTTTCATCACGCCAACGAGGTGCTTTTTGAGCAATTCGCGAGGGTAGTCGCTGATCGTCCGGCAGTCGGAGTACAGGAGCCCGCCTTCGGTGCGGACGATCCCGCGGTGCGCGGCGGTGGTCAGGGCGTTGTCAATCTCGTCACGAACCCTCGGGGTGAGACGCTTGCCCGGCAAGAGGCGGAAGATTTCGCGCATCGCCGCTTGGCGGTCGCGGGGGCCGCCGCCGGAGAAAACCTGGCGGATTGCCGGTAGGATGTCTTCCAACTCCAGGTCAGTCGAGCAACGGCCGGAATCGAGCGACGGTTGGTCGCCCGTGTCCTCCGCCGGCTCACCATCATCCCCTCTCGCAGCGACGGGTTCGTCTTCGCCGCTCCCTGGGCTCTCACTGTTTTCGAGAACCTCGCTCGCGATCTCGTGGCCAAGGTGCAGCATCTGGCGCAACTGATCCAGTGCCTCCATTCTTGGGTCGCACAGCCCTCCCCCGGACCTTGCAACATTGCACATGACATGGAAGAGTCGCGCGCATTCCAACTCAGGGAGCTTCGCCCACAGCACATGGCCGGTGGCCACCAATTCCTCGTGTAGGTGCTCACGGAACTCCTCCGTGGACATCTTGTGGACGATCTCGGCAATCTCCTCCTCGGCCCATTCGGTATCGAAGTGGGCTTTCACCCATGCCACCTGCTCCAGGCCGACCTCGCCGTCCGCAGCAAGAATCACCAGCGCGCCGTTGATAAGGAACCGACCCTTGGCCTCCTCTTCTTTCTCGTTTTCCAACCGAAGAATGTCAGGGTCCAAGAGGACGGCGAGCATTGCCTCGATCTCCTGCTCCATTTCCACCGCGGGAACGGCTGCCACCTTACCGCCCAATGCTTGGATGTAGGTTTCCGATTTTGAGAACGCAACCAGAGCTTTCACACGCAGCGAATCGAAGGGGTGAGTCCGCCAGGCGGCATCTTCCAAATCGACCAGTTCGGCCATCGCGGAAAGGTCCTCGAAGTGCCTAGCGTAGGCGGTCGCCGCATCCAAGGAAATCCATTCCTGCGCCAGGCCCGTGGCCAGCCTGAAGGCGGTCATGGACGCAACGCAAACATCCTGGCACGCCAAGAGGCCGAAGCGGTCGCACGATATTTCCCGAGCGCGCCCCAAGGCGCGAATCCATGCCCCTTCCAGCGGGCTGAAATGCTGCACCTGGTCCTCCCAGATGCTCGGGGCGTCTTCCGGCCTCAACAGCGCATGGCCGATTTCATGGCCCATGATGTACAGCAACTCTTGTGGGGTCAGGGCGTTCACGAGGCCAGACGGCAGGCACACCACAAGCCGGTTGCCCTTGCGCGACGCGATGCAGAAGGCGTTCATGTCCTGCTTCGACTGAATGAATATGTCGAGCGGGAACGGGAGCCGAAACACGCGCCTGAGCGTCACGCCGAGCTGAAAAAGTCGGGGCGTGATGGCCTCGTCCACGCGGTAGGCGTCGGTAAGCAACCGGAGCCTTTCCTGTACCTTCGCCTCGTCCGTTTCCTGGCAAAACTCCTTGATTCGGGACACCAGGTCTTCATGCTTCCATATCAGCTCGCGGAGCCGGCACTCGGCGGCACAGCGGAGCGAGGTCGGATCGAATCCTGGAACGACCGGCTGGATGGTCCTGGCCGTGGCTTGCGGCGAAGCCGCCACGGCGGTCCCGGAAGAGGTGTCCAATGCGGACAGTACCGCAAGTCTGTTGCCATCTATCGGCTCCATGTCTCGTCTCCGCAATTCGCCTATCGTCTCTGATTCGTTCATCCCTGGATTGCCAAAAGCCCTTGCAGGGCCTTCTCGATCATCTGCGGCTGGGCCAAGCCTTCTCGCCACTCCCGCGGTATCCCCGACTCGCCCCAGTACGCCCCGGCAAGCTGCCCGCAGACGGCCCCGGTCGTGTCGGCGTCGTCGCCCAGGTTTACGGCCCGCAGCACGGCTTCCCGGAAGTCCTTGGCGTCGTTGAACGCCCACAGGGCGGCTTCCAGGCTCTTGACCACGTAGCCAGAGCCGACGATTTCGGGCGGTTGCTTTTCCCGGAAGCCACCAGCGGCGACCGCCTCGACCTCGGGGTGCAGTGCGTGGATTCGCTTGAGTTGTACCAGTGGCTCCCATTTGGCGTCCAGCACTTCCTGGCGGTCGATGCCGTGGATCAACCCGCACAATACCAGGCCCATGTACGCACAGGCCGAAAGACACTGGGGGCTGGCATGGGTCACCAGGCTGGACTCGATCAAGTAGGAAACCAACTCCTCCAGGTCGGCGGGAAAGAGATCGGCGTAGCGGATCGGCACCGGGGCCAGACGCATAATCGACCCGTTGCCGCTTGCCCGTTCCGACGTGTCACCCGAAGTCTTGCCGTTGCGGGTCTGCTCGAAACGCCGCAGGGCGTTTTGCGTCGTGATGCCGATGTCGAAACAGCGGCCGTTGACTGAGTATTCGCCCTTGCGCCACCAGGCAAGATAGCGGCAGGCTTGGTCGTTGAGATTCCAGCCCGCGCTAGCGATACTGTGGGCCAGAGCCAAGGCCATGCTCGAATCGTCCGTCCACTCGCCCGGAGCCAGGCCGTGGGGACCGCCTCCACGGAAACCGGTCACCTTGGGAAAGGTGCCCGGCGACTTGAACTCGACAGCCGCACCCAGGGCATCGCCGATGGCGAGGCCCAGCAAAGTTCCGCGTTGGCGATCGGTTGATACCATGACGACATGACCTTGTTCAGCTTGATGGAAGACGTGGCGCGTCGCATCTGCGACACGTTCTCGGTTCTCTTGGTCATTCGGCCCTCATACTCACGACCGGCTTGGGCTGGGCACTTCGACCCCTTCCGGCAGGACGCCGCTGCTGGGCTGCCAGAGCCTCTTTCATCTCCTCGATGACCTGATCCCGCAATTCGGCCGGCTCCACCACTTGCGCATACTTGCCGAAGCTCATAATCCACCGCTTGATCTCCTCGGTCCCATCGACCGTGAACTCGGCAGTCAGGCTACCATCCCGCTGTTTGGTCAGCTTTTGGCTTGGATGCCACGTTGACTCTTCGACGTACCGGGCGACGGCAGGCAGGAATCGGACCTTGACGCACACCTCCTCGTCCCCATGATAGACTCCGAAGGACTTGGACAGGTGCCTCTGGAGATCGAAATCCTTGGGCGGCTGGAATCGCTGGTCTTTCAACTCCGCAGCGTCGATCCGATCGACCTTCCAGTGGCAAATGTCCTCGTGGCGGCGGGTCCGGCCGACCAGGTACAGCGCGCCGCGATGGTAGGCCAGCCCGTAGGGGTAGGTGGTGTATGTGACCGGCTCGGTCGCCTGAAGTGCCTGGTATGTCAACGACACGGCCCGCTTGTCCTCGATTCCCAGCATCAGCAAGTCGATCAGGTCGGCCTTCTTCGAGTAGTCGTGCGTCCCGATCATCGTCTGGCAGAACATCGCAGCGAACTTGTCGAGGTAGTCGCGCGGTACGGGTTCCAAGACGGCCTGAATCTTCCTGAATGCCGCACGGGCGGCCTGCCAGAAGATTGTGCCCATCAACGGCTCCAGCAGGCGGCGGCCAAGGTAGAGCGCCGCGGCCTCGTCCCAAGTGAAGTTCAACTCGGCAGGCGGCTTCACCGACTCCAGGTGCCACTTCTTTCGCCCAAACTCGCAAACGACCTCCCGGAGCGCAAATCCCGCCGCCTGGAACGTCTCCAGGTCGCGGCGGATCGTCTTAATACTGACCCCTGCCTCCTGGGCCAATTCCTTGACCGTGGCCCCGTATTTCCTGGCGGCCAGGGTCCGCAGGAGTATCCATTGTCGGATGAGGGGGGATTCGTCGTTCATGGTGCTACCCGCTTGTCTGAGGCAATGCCGCAACAGGATTCGAGCATACACGAACCCCTCGCACATGCAACCCGCGAGTCCCGCATGGGGAGAGTCTTTGTCGGCCTCCAGGGCAAGCGTAGCCATCGAAAGGTCCCTCCCGGTTAGGCGTATGGATACTGCCTCGCACGTCGGACTTCAAACGGTGTCGCCAAACGCCGCGACATGGCACACGTGGCCGGCATAGATGAGCGCGCCGCCAACGAGATGATCCCCGGCGATGTCCAACTCGTCGCCCAGCCCCAGAGCGGCGGGACGGGGCCGAACCGATGCCGCAACACGATCGAGAAACGCCTGCGCCGACTTGCGGCTGGCTGCCCGGTGCTTGCGGTTGTCTCCCAGGGCGTCAAAGAAGTAGGCGTCCCGCAGTCGGTTCCACATGGCTTTGAGCGTTGTGGGCGAACCGAACAAGTCCATGCCGATGACGTGCGTCTCTTTGGCCACCAGTATGCCCGCGGCCTCCTCGGGCAGCGAGAACTGCTGCCGGTACTCGGCCAGACGCTTCTCAGAGGCCAGGAAACCATCGGTCAAGGATGCCGTCTCCGACCGGGCAGCGACTTTGTTCAGGCACACCTGCACTTCGTCCCAAACCTCGCCCTGGTCGCTTTCAGCGCGCCCACCTTCAGCACGGTTCCGTTGCACAGCCTTCATCTTCTTGTTCCGAAGCGATGGCGGGGCACAGAACATTGACTCGAAGTGCCGCGACCGGTAGCGCCAGCGGCCGGCCTCGACGCAACTGACCGGCACGATGAACTTCACCCCCGCAGCCACCAGCACCGTGACATTCAGGACCCGGTTCTGCTTCGCACCGATGAGAATCTCCCCTTCGGGGACTAGCAATGGCCGGTCGGCCTTGTTCGTGACTGCCAAACTGGGAACGCTGCCGGCCTCGTTGACCTCTTCGACCACCGCTTGGCCCGCTTCAATGGCGGTTCCCAGCAGGATGTAGGGGGCGTCGTGGGGATGCGCCCAAGATAACGGGAAGACGGTGAGGTTGTGGTGGTGCAGTGGCTTGCCGATGCACAGTCCGGCGAATAGGTTGCGCTGAGTGGCCGCACCGGAGCCACCTTGCCTGGTTTCGGCCACGGCGGATTCTCGCGATTCTTCCTTTGCCAGCTTCGATCGAACACGTTTCGCAGACATTCTGTGTCTCCTGAAAATGGTCAGTCTAGCGGTTTGCGCCGCGTCGGTTCGTATCCGCACAACCTCGTCAAACCCAGGCCGAGTAATCGCCCTGCGGCACCCGCGAAACCGCGTATTCTCGCAAGTCGCATCCCGCCTGCTTTGGATCATAGCACAGGGGTTGGTCAGATCACGGGTAACCCGTACGCGCGTTCACGTCCCCGCGTGACGGACGCACCCAAGGCGGTGCCAGATTCAGGCCGAAGCGACCATTTGGTCTTGCCAGGGGGCGGCCCCCAGCAACAAAGGTGGCCGGCCTGATCCAGGTGGCCACCGGTCCAAGGCGACGGCCGCGAACCTTCTTGCCGCAACGCTGCAACGGTTCTGGCTCGCGGCGTCCAAAGCAAGAGGCAGATAGAGAACGAGCGTCAAGGAAATAGCCGGCCACGACCAGAAGAATCGGGAACTCGGCGGCCACAGTCCCGTGGTCCCATTGCCGCAGTGGCATGACCGCAGGGCGAATAGACCGTAGCAGGCCGACCCCAGCGGCCATGATAAGAGGTGCCGGCCCTGTTTCTTCGACCCTCGTGTCAAAACATCTACGGCAAAGGCGGCCGTGATAGGAGCAGCCTGAAGGTGCCGGCCGCATGAGCATCAGAAAGGGCGGTTCTGTAGCCAGCGCTGGAAGTGAAGGTAGCCTCTGTCAAATCGACTCCCTCGACAAGCTCTTGGCGTTCTTGGACAAGCGAATGGATCAAAAGGCCAAGGGGTCAGAATCATAGGGGTCAGAATCGCCGAGGCCCGAAGCGCTTGGCGGCCGGCGCGCTTCGGACCGGCGCGCTTGCTGTCGATCCCAAGGCCCTGAGCCAGTGAAGCATCGAGCGGAGCGCGTAAGCGCCCTCCGGCGGCCGAAGGAACAGCCACGGCTGCTACGACCGACCGAGTAGACCAAGCCGAAGGCCGGTGAGCCTTCGCCGAGCGACAGAATCCTAATTGCCGGTAGCCTCACGCGACGATACCACCAAGGACAGGGCGCCGGGCATCTTCCACTGGGTCGAAGATGCACGGGAGCCTGGGCTGCGGATGGTCCGCACCGCAAACGGCCCTCTCCAATATGGGGCCGTTTTTGTTGCGCGGAGGCCGCGAGGGGCCGTTGTCATGGGACGCAAGATCAAGGCTAGTGCTGGTAACTCCCTGAGCGTGCGAGAGGCCGTGGCCCTGAACCACGCCTACGCGACGATCCTGAAAGCGGCGTTGGAGCAACGCTTGGGCCAGATCGGCGGCACGGTCGCCATGCTCGGCAGTGTTGTGGAGATCGCCGCCGACGCCGGTTATCAAGGCACGATTGACCAGGCAGGCGACATCCTGCGTCGAGAAGGCGGGTTCATCGTCGAGCCAGACCCGAGCGGGCGGCTGACGGTGCGCCGCGCGGATTCTCGGTAGCCCACCCTTGATGCCAATTCTCCCACGGTTAGGTCTCAAGGCTTTGCGCTTACGGTTAGATACTCGTACGCGCCGGCCCTTCAACCGCCACAACCGTCAGATTCAGCACCACCCCCGCAGCCGTCACAGGCGCGCAGACCGGCGCATCCCGCCACCTGCGCATAGCCGCGCTGGTCGAGGTCTCCGGGCAAACCGGCGCTTTCGCGCCGACCGTGGCCCTGAAGGGGAAACGCTCGGGGCGGCGGGGAAAGGCCACGGCTTTCAGCGCCGACGCGACCGCCACGACCATCGGCCGCGCGGCCGGGTACAGCGCGATTGCCAAAAGGCATAACACGATAAGCCAACTCAGCATGAGCGGTTCTCCAGGGCGCAGTATCACCGGACCCGGCCGCGCGGCCGGACAATCGGCGCGATTATCAGCGCATCCTAGCCCTCCTTCTCAGCGCGGGGATTCCGGCAGATAACCGCCGGCTTGCCCGGCAGGGGTTTGTCAAAGACGGGTTCCGCCGTAGCGACCCGGAAGCCGGCGGCGATAAGGGCCGTCAAGAAGCCGTCAAGCTGCATGTGCGGGAACCCCACCATGCGATGCTGGCCGCCCGTGGTCTTGGCAAGCGACAAGACGCGGGCCAACGTGTCCGCATCATCGTCAAATGCTTCATAGAAGTCCCCGATGCGCATTAGCAGAATTGCGCCGGGGTACTGGATTTTCAGCTCGGCATGTTGCTCGAAAAGACGGCTGGTTGTCTCTTGCGTCACTTCGCGGTCACTGTCCTATTCACGGCGTTGGCCGCGCTCCGAAACGACAGGGCTGAAAGTGTTGCTTCCATATCTAGCATGATACAAAAGAGTAGAAAGTCAAGGCAATTCTGCGCCTTGACTTTCTCGGCTTTTGTAGTATGCTTAATATATCGGAGCAAACAACCGGAGCAACAACCATGAGCGAACCGATCAAGGTGCCGAGACTCGCCAAGGGCAAGGGCTACAAAGGGCCGGAGTTCTACGGGTGTTTCAACGCCGGCATGGCCCCGTGCATCGTCCATAGCCGAACCGGCAAGTACGTTGTCGGGCCGGAAATCCCTTGCCGTGACGCCATGCGGGCCGGCATGACCCTTTCCGCCAAGGTCCGAACCGTCAACGGCGCGGACCCCCGCCGCAAGGTTTGGATTTTCAAGGGCCGCAAGGCCGCCGTCGCCAAGTTTCTCGCCTTGTGCGGCGCACAGATATTAGAGAATGAAAAGCAACGGCAAGCCCACGTTGCCGCGCGAGCCGCCGCCACCCGCGGCGACCTGGCCGCCGCCCTGGCCGTGGGAGACTTCTAGGGCGTATGAACAACCGGAGCAAGCAACCATGTTTCACCTAATCGAGCGCGGCCCCCACGGCGATACCGTCACCGTGGCGAATCCGAAGTTAGAGGCTTACAAGCAACTGGCCTACATTCAGAACGTGCTAGGCCGCCGCTACCGCCTCACTTCCCGGCCCGATGGAACCTACACCGTGCAAGGCGACGGCCTTGCCGCCCTGACCTTTCAACCGGAGCAACAGCCTTGACTAACACCAGCGAAAATGGAATCGACGTTGCCCTGCGATTGGGCTTCCACAAGTTGCCGGCCGCCGAAATGGCCCGCCAGTGTCGGGCCATGCTCGACGCCCGCCCGGCGTGCAAGTTCGCCGGCCTTGAGCCGGGCAAAACCTACATCTACAAGCCGCCTTACGGCAACGGCATGGAGCTGTTGACCATCGGGGAAGTGACCCCCAAGCGGACACAAGCCGTTGCCAGCGTCAGCGGCAGAGAACCCCGGCGCATCTACCGGGGGTCTTACGAAGGAACCTTCTGCGAACTTGACGCCGATCTGATCGCCCTGGCAGGAATCCAACACGAAACGGTTGTTGCCGCCGCCGTGGGCATCAGCTTGGACGTGCCGCCGCTGGTCCGCCGCGAGTACCCGGCCCTATTTGTCGAAATCCCGGAACGGTTTGCCAATGGCCGCTTTTCCGCCGCGGAGCGCGTCAAACAAGCGCTTCAGCGGGCTTGTTTCCAGCGTGAACCCGTAAGTGTAGCCGACGTGGACCGGTTTATCGAGCAAGCCCACTACCACCTCGCCACGGCGCGCTGCGAGCGGACCCGGCGGATTGCCCTGAACCCGGATATGGCCCCGGATTACGACCGCATCGTGCAAGACAACATCGACGACATCGACTTCTACCGCTGGCTGCGCCGGCTAATGGACGTGGGCGGGGTGTTCCACATCCCGGCCCCGGCCCCGGCCGCCGCCTAGCACCGGAGGAGATAACCGTGAACTTCGCCATCGTCAAATGGTGGGCTGCCACGCCGCAAGTCCGGCAACCCGCCACGGGGGACACCTTCAGCGACCGCGCGGAAGCCGAGCGCGTCAAGGCCGAATTGGAGCGGGCCATGCCGGGCCGCCGTTTTGCCATCGTGGAGTTGCCGCCATGCAAAACCCCGTCGCCACGATCTTGACCGTCGCCCGGACTCACCGGGGCTACCGCGCGGGCTACCTTGCCCACTACGGCCGCCGGTTAGGCACACGGCTTTACCGTCAAGCCCGCCAATCGGCCGCCGCCTTCTTGCGGGAACTTGCCGCTGCCGAGCGGCGCAACCAGTATTTCCGGCACGACTCGATCATACTGGCCCCGCCGGGCTAGAAGAGCCGGGCCGCCGCCTTGACTTGCGTATCTTCTGTGATATGCTTAAATTGTAGGGACAAACAACCGGAGCAAGCAACCATGATTACCCGTTCTCTTGGAATCAACCCCGGCGTGCCGTGGGGCGGACCGCTGCCCGGCGGGGGTTATGAGGGCAAAACCAAGCGGCTGGACCGGGCCGTGCAGCGCTTTGCCGAGTGGCTGCAAGCGCGAATCCCCGGCCCCGTGCAAGTGCGTTTCAATTCCGACCGCCTTAGCGGCGGGGCTTTCGTCTACCCTGGCCTTGATGCCCAGGGGCAAATCACTTTCGACACGCCGGAAATCGGACTCGGCGCGCGGCTTGTCACGCCGCCCGCCGTGCAACGTCGGCGCGATCGGGCATGGAAGCGCGGGGAGTGGCGCAGCTTGCCCTCCCTAGAACATGAGAATTGCTGGACCGAACAAACGCCGCTGCGCTACAAAGTCCTGATCTACCCGCAATTCCTGCGATTCCCGGACGATCTTGGGGAAGAGAAACCGGGGAGCAGATTCGGCTATTGGACCGCGGGCACGCCGCAAGAGGCTTACAACCTCCTGAAGCGGCTGGTCAACTTCCCCGTGAGGACAGCCCAATGAATTGGAAAGCCCGCTACTACGGTGTTCGGGGGCGTTGCGGCTATGTCCATGCCGCTTGCCTTGCGGAGTTTCAAGCCGCCAACGCGCGATACGACGCGCAAGGCCGGGCCGTGAGCGTGCCCGAAATCGACGCCCTGCTTGACGGGCTTGGGCACGCCGCCGCCGGCACCTGCCTCTATTGCGGAACGCCATTGGCAAACGACTACAGTAGCCGCGCGGAACGCGAAGCGCTGCTGCTGGCCGCTGACAAGAAGCAACTCCGCAAGCGCCTACAAGATGCCCGGTCGGTCCTGACGGCGGACACCGCCCGCCGTTTTGGCAAGGGCAAGTTTGACTTTTCCGGCCGCCGACTGATCGGGGACAACGGCCTTGTCCTGCAATGGCGCACCCGGCGCTATCCGAACCAGCCGGAAGGATGCGGGAATCAGCAAACCACGGTCGGGGCGGTATTCTGCCTCCTGAAAACCGCCGAGAAGTCGCCTTTTTGATCGGATAGTTACATGTCTTCTATGATGCGATAAAGCCATCAAGGCAAACGCGACACAACCATGAGGAGCAACACCATGAGTAAGCGTGCCCGTACCGTCTATCCGCCTGATATGGTAGCCCACTTGTGGGCAAACAAGTCGCAAGACCACGCCCGCGCGTCGGGCAGGGGAAACATCTATTTCCACGGCGACACGATCTACAGCTACGGTTCCCACTTCCCCATTGCCAAGCACGTCACCCGCAAGGGCAAGAGCGCGGTCCTTCTCACCACCCGAACCTACAGCGTCACCACCACGGGCCATACATACATGGTGGCAGGGGCTTGCCGGCACCTGATCGTCTTTCACGTCGATAACGTCGAAGGCCGGGAACCCCGCAAGCAATTCGAGGAGTACCGGGCGCGCTACGTCGAATTGGCCCGCAAGTACGTCAACTCGCGGCAGAACAAGCCGCATGTGTTGACCGAATTGCGGAAGCTTGTGGAAGAGGCAAACGCCTTTTCCGCCTTCTTCGCGCTGCGGGCGCGATTGAGCCTGCCGACCGACTTGGCCGACATGGTTGCCGAGTGCAAGGCCATCGAAAAGAAGGACCGGGAGCGGAAGAATCGCGAAGAGGCAAAGCGCCAGCGGGAAGCGGCGGAGCGCGTACAAAAGTGGGTTGACGGGGAAACCGACTACTGCCCGAACGGCTACGGTCAACCGATTCGCTTGCGAATCAAGGGCGACGAATTGCAGACTTCGCTTGGCGCGCGGGTTCCGCTGGCCCATGCCATCAAGGCTTTCCGCGTTATCAAGCGATTGCGGGACAAGGGACAAGCGTATGAGCGGAACGGCCATACAATCCACCTCGGCCACTTCGCCCTTGACGCCGTTGACCCGCAAGGGAACGTAAGGGCGGGTTGCCATGAGGTGGCGTGGGAAGAAATTGCGCGGGTGGCGACACTCGCGGGCGTCAACTGAGAAGTGGTTGCATGGTGTGCTCCCGGCCGGGCCGCCGCAAGAGTTCCCGGCGGCCCGGCCAACCCTTTACCCTCACCTGGACCTGGAGCAATGCCGATGAAAGAAACCCAAATCACGATCAAATGCGCGGAGCAGGAGCCTCCCGTGACGGCCTACGCCGATGCGAGCTACCCCGGCCTTGCAATCCACGAGTCGTGGAGTCTAGGCGAGGATGATTGGCGCGTAACGCATGTGCCAAGCGGCCTGGCAATCGCGCTGCTGCCGACGCGGGCCGCCGCCACGGCCGCCCTGCCGATCATCGCCAAGCTACAGGATTGGAACCGGCCGCTGCCGGAAGTGGCCGCGCATGGCGAGCCGGGCAAGGCCCGCTGGCTGAAGGCCGCCGTTGCCGCCGCCGTGGCAACGGTCAACAGCGAGCGGGCCGCCGCCCTGAAAGCCGCCGTGGAAAGCGGCACGATCAACGGCACCGGCTTGGAGGCGGCCCTGGGGGACTTCCGTTGTGACAAGATGCGCCGCGCGTGGCGAACCCGGTCCCCCGTGACTCACGGCAAGTGGACCGAGCGCGCCCGCAAGCTGCTGGGGTCCGCCGCCGATCTATCGGCCGTGGGCCGGCTTGCCGCCGCCCTGTACGCCGCCGCCAGCGACTACAGCACGGGCGGCAACTTCGACCCGGCAGCATGGGCACCGCATACGTGGAAGCTGCTTGCCGGCCGCTTACGGACCTATCGCGCGGAATTGCCCGACAAGGCCCTTTCGCGCGGCGAGTATGACGCCAAGCGGCGGGCCGCGCGAGAATCCGCGGCGGGCATTTGACTTTCGTATCTTCTGTGATATGCTTATAGTAGAGGAGCACACAACCGGAGCAAGCAACCATGAGCAAACCGACCGGCCCCGTTGTGATTCGCGTTTGGAACGGCGACCCCGACGATGTGTTCGCCCTGTTCCCGACCGACCCGGCCGATAATGCCGGCTATCTCTGCACCAGCTACCAGCACATCGGCCAGCATAGCGGCGCGGATTACGACCTGTGCATCCGCAAGAGCCGTCCCGCCACCCGCCGGGAAGCGGCCCCGCTGCTTGCCGAGTTGCGGCGCATCGGCTACCGGCCCCGCGTAATCCAACGGGCAAGCCGCCGCCACCGCGAGCAACGCATGGCCGCCGCGCGAGGTGCAGCATGAGCAAGCCGACCGCCAAGCAAGTGACTGAACTGTATCGGGCCGCTCGACAGCTTTTGCTGAATACCGAGCGGACCCCGGAACTGGCCGCCAGCCTTGACCGGGTTCGGGCCGCCCTGGAGCCTTTCGAGCCGCCGGCCCGCCGGGAAGTGACCGTCAACGCCGAACAAGAGTTGTACGTCATTCCCGACTCCCACGGCTATAGCTGCCTTGGCTTTGACGTGCTAATCGTCCGCTACAACGCCATCGCGGCGTGGCTGCGCCAAGAGGGATTGCAGCAAGACGACCTGCCGCCGGAAGCGCGGGGTTCCCTACGGGCCTACACCGCCTACCGGACCCTCCTTGACCGCGCCGGAAGCTATTGCCAGCGGAACAATCTGCGCTGCCCGGCCGAATTGACGCCGCAACTGACCGGCTTGGAGGGCAAGCGCGTGGACGTGGTTGACCGCCACGGGGAGCGCCGCCGTTTCATCGTCGGCAAGAGTATGGGGTGGTTGCCGATCCACTTGGAAATCGCCCGCCGCAATTCCCGCGGCGGCCCCGCCGTCACCGGCGCGCCCTTCCAATTGGTTGCCGTGGTCGGGCAGGGGCGAAGGTGAGCAACAAGAAGCCTGAAGGTGAAGCCATGTTTATCATCATCAAGTGGTGGGCAAACGCCCCGCTCGCAATCCAGCCGGCAACGCAACGCCGCTTTTCCGACCGGGAAGCGGCGGAGCGCGTCAAGGCCGAGTTGGCGGAAACCATGCCCGGCCGCTGCTTTGCCGTCGTGGAGCAACGCCCATGCTGACAACCGACGCCGTGTTCCTGGAAAAGACCAGTCTGCTAGTGGACGTGCTTGTGGAGGCGGTCCTAGCCGAGAAGCCCCACGGCCTGACGGCGGGACAGGTGACGTGGTTTACGGCCTACTGTGACCAGCGTTTCCGCTACTTCCACGCCAACAATCCGCGCTGGCAGAAGTGGCTTGAGGACCGTGACCCGAAAATCGACCCCCGCGACCAGTGCAAGGTGTGGATTCGCCATTGGCTTGCCGCCTACACCTTGGACCCCGCCGGCTATCAAGAGCGCTGCGCGAGTTGTCCGGCCTGCGGCAGTGCCCTGGAATGGCGAGAGAACCGTAGCGACGGTTTCGTTTGGCGGGAATGTGCCGCTTGCGGGGCCAAGAGTGAGGCGAAGAAGCCGGCGGTTCTCTGCTGACCTACATTGCTTTTGCACACTATCAGAGTAAGGGAGCAACGAAAGATGTTACTGACCGTCACGCCCCGCGAGCTGGCAACCATCCTGGCAGCCCTGCGCTACTGGCAGGCGAATGATCGAAACGTAGCCGTCAAAGCGCCGGAGCACGACATTGCCAGCGACAGCGGCGAATTCGAGCCGCTGCGCAACGACGAAATCGACGCCCTTTGCGAGCAACTCAACGCGCGGGGGTGAAGCCGCCAAGCGTGGCAGGCGAGCAGACAACCGGAGCAAGCAACCATGACGAAACTCTATGCCATCGTAAGCGAACAAGGCACGGCTTGCCATGAGGCTTGCCTTTGCGAGCGTTGCCACGCGAGCGCGGAACACCGGGCCGCCGTGGAAAAGAAGGCCGCCTCTATCGGCGACATGCCGAACCCCGCCGATTGGCGCGAAGCCACGGGCAACGACGCCCTGACGTGCAACGTATGCAACTACCCGAAGCTGCTGGTATGGGTCCGCGTGGGGGACATGGGGGAGTACGAATCCTTCGATTCCCTGGACGATGCCCTGGATTACCTCAACGAATTGAGCGCCGGGCAAGTGACGGGCTGGGTTGACGGCGGCATGGGCGTCGGGATCGAAACGGTCAACTACCACGGATACGACTTCATATCCCTTTTCTGGGGCGACGACGATGCCAACCTGACCGCGCATCTTGACGCCGATGAGCGCATGGACGTGGAAACCGGGCTAGAGGAGGTCTACATCTAATGGCCCGGCGAATCAGCAAACGAGAGCAAGCCAACCGCGCTTGGTTCAAGGCGGAAGTCGGCAAGCGCTTGGAAGCCCTGGGGGCGGTCAAGCGGGGAGAAGAGAAGTGCTACCCGTACCTTCTCGACACAAGTATCGGCCCCTTGGAAGTGGCCCCGGAAGAGGATTGGGTGGCTTGCGTTTGGACCGACTTGGCCCGCGCCAATGCGGCCATCCGCGATACCCGGTTGAACCGCTGTTGCGGGAAGTGGAATCACCTTTACGACGCCGCCATGTTCAAGAGCCGGCGCATGGCGCAGGCGGCGGTTGGCGACTTCTTTTTCGAGCTGGGGCTTTTCCTGTCAAACGGGAGCAAGCAACCGTGAGTTACATCTACCAAGCCGACGTATGGTGCGATGATTGCGGCCGGGCAATCTGCAAACGCCTGAAGCGTGAGGGCAAGGCCCCGGCGAACCCCGACGATGAATGGACCTTTGACAGCGACGAGTACCCCAAGCGCGCGGGCGACGATGAGGAATCGGACACCCCGGAACACTGTGCCGCCGGGGAACACTGTATAAACGCCGTCACGTTGCCAAGCGGCGAGAAGGTGGGCTATCTGTTCGGCGAGTTGACCGCCGTGGGCGTGGAGTACGTCAAAGAGGCCGTTGCCGAAGCGCAAGAGGGCCTTGGCAGCAAGGAGGTGGTGGAGTTGTGGCAAGAGCACTACCGGGACAAGGGATACGACCTATGACGAAATGGGAACTATTCAAGGCCCTGGCGGGAGAGTACCCGCTGCCCCGCCATTTTACCGATGCAAGCGGGAATCGCCACTTCAGAATCCTGCAATCCATCGAACGGGAAGATGGGAGCGGACACTCCTTCAACGCCCGCATCGCCAACCAAAGCGGCGAGACAACGATTCACCTCAAGACATGCGATTGACCCCATGATCGAAAAGCAACAGCTTGATGCCGAACTGACCGCCCTTCTGCCGTACCTGCCGGGCTGGAAACTCGACCCGGCCTACGCCGATCATACGTGGTGCGCCGTGCTGATCGACGGCACCGGCCGGGGGATTCACGTCAACATGACGCAAGCCAAGGGCCGCTTCTACATCAGCGGCATGTGGCCGTGGACCAGCGACCGGCAGCAATACCGCCCCGACAAGTGCCAACACATCACCATCGCCCGTAACCGGCCGCCGGAGAAGGTTGCCGCCGAAATCCAGCGGCGCTTCCTGCCGTGGTACACGGCTGCCTACGCCGAGCAAGCGGAGCGGGTCAAACAGCACAACACCAGCCGCAACCGGCAGCAAGAGGTGACGGTCGAACTGGCTGCGCTGCTGGGGGATGGGGCTGCCCGCCGGCTGCAAAGCAACCCGAATCAGATTTACGCCAGCGGGTTGACGGTTGATGTACACGGCAACGGGGACAGCGTTTCGATCCAACTCCGCTACACAACCGTCAAAGTCGCCAAGGCCGTGCTGCGGGCGGTAGTAGAAGCGGGCGGATGGGCCGACTAGCATGTGACTTTCATACCTTCTGTGATATGATTAGAGTATCGGAGCGAACAACATCGGAGCAAGCAACCATGCGAACCACGTTCCGCCACGGCGACACGATGATTGCCGTCGAATCGACGCCCGCCACGGTCGCCTTTGACGACCTGCTGGCCGCCGCCCGGATCATCGACGACACCGACAACGGAGAAGCCCCGTGGGACAACTGGGACGGGTGGGAACACGTTGCCAAGCCGGCCCATGCTTTCGACCACGGGGACGTGCGGGATCGGCAGGGCTACTGCCGGACCTGGGATAGGGGCGAGCGCTACGTCTTGACCCTGCCCGCCGGGGTGGATTACGGGGCGTACAAGCACGCCCGCGAGAACGGCGCTTCCCGCCAAGTGGCCGCTGAACTCTCCGCCGCCAGCCGCCGCCAGACCCTCGCCCAACTGGTCAAGTGGTATGAAGAGGGATGGGCATGGTATGGCGTCAAGTGCCGCACCGAAGTGTTAGGCGACGAATTCGAGGCTTCCCTTTGGGGAATCGACGATGCCGAGTATGCCGAGCGAGAAATCAAGCTCGAAATGGCCCTGGACGTTGCCGGGCAGCTTGAGAAGGCCGGCTATACCGTGACCGGAAAGCCGGCGCGCCGCCCCGGCTTGACCCGTGAGGAAAAGCAACAGCACATCCGCCGGAACCTGGCCGGGCAGAACTGGCCGGCATGACGGCAACCACCGCAACCCTTCCCTAACCACATCTATCGAGGAACACCATGAGAGAAATCCGAGTGCTTGTCAGATTGCAGGTCGATGAATGCGAACCCGACGCCAAGATCGACCGGGAAATCATGGAAGATGCCGCCGTGGAAGCCGTCGAAAACGCCATGCGTTTTGCCTATGACAACGGCTTCTCCCACACCTACGCCGACGAGCTTTCCATCGGCTTTGTCGATGCCGTGCTTTACGAGGAAGACCTGGACGAGGAAGACCTGGACGAGGAAGACCTGGACGAGGAAGACCTGGACGAGGAAGACCTGGACGAGGAAGACCTGGACGAGGAGTAGAACGCCAGCCGCAATCAAGGGGAGCAAGCAACCATGAGAACGCAGCAACAGCTTGACGAGTTCACGCTGGCCTACATCGAAGCGGCGTTGTGGAGCAGCAACGACGATTCCACCCCGCAAGGGGGCGAACCGCTGGACGCCAACTACGGTATTGAGGACATAGACCCGGACACCTTGGACAAAATGGCCGCCGACTGCCGACGGTTCCAAGAGGAGAACGCCGCCGATCTTACCCGTTACGATCATCCGCAATGGACAGCCGCCGAGCTGGGAGGCCATGACTTCTGGTTGACGCGAAACGGCCACGGTTGCGGCTTCTGGGACCGCAACGATTGCCTGCCGCCCGACGCCGCGGAACGGCTAACCGCCGCAAGCGAGAAGTACGGGGAGTATTACCTCTACCTTGGCGACGATGGAATCGTCTACGGGTCCAATTGCTGAGGAGCAAGCCATGAGCTACCGACGTACACCCGTGGTCATTGCCGCCAATGTGGACGGCACCCGGCTATTCTGGACAGGCCGAACCTGGAGCGAAGAGTACCCCGATGCCCGCCAGTATCCGAACATCACCGCGGCGCGAAGCGAGGCCGGCAAGAACTTCGCCCGCGGCGACACGTTCGCTATCGCCAACTACGGTCAAACCAATGAGTACCGCCTGCCATTGTAGAGAGAAGCCGGGCCGGGTTATCCCGCGAATCAACAGCAAAAGGGAGCTACCGAGCATGACAACCGTGAAGTTTCTGAAAAGCGGGGAAGTGACCTGGACTAGCAAGAGCGGCAAAACGGAGCACCGCCGCTACATCCGAGCGGGAACGGAACTGGACTTGCGCGTGGTCAAACGCGAAGGCGAGTACGAACTATGGGATGGGAACTGGTCTATCTTGGTTCCCGCGAACGTGGTGCGAATCAAATCGTGAGCAACGGGAGCAACAGCCATGAGAACCGAAGTCTTTACGTTTGCCGATGCCGAAACCGGCCGGCCGCGCAAGGCCGCCGTGACCGCCGAAACGCGCGGGCTTTGCATCAGGCCGGAGGGAACGGGCACGTTTGACAGCGATTGCGGCCCGATCTTCTTGGAAGTGCAAGACGGCCGCCCGGTCCTGTACGTTTGGGCCGACATCAACGGACAAGAGCCGGTCAAGATCGACCTTGCTGCGGCCCTGGAATCGAACCGCCAGCCGGCCGCCGTCTGAGCGCATGGTGTTGTGTTGCTCCTGGGGCCGGGCCGCTACAGCGGCCCGGCCCCGCTCCGAACAACTGCCGCGAGAGAAGACAACGATGATCGAACCGCCGCGCGGAATCCTGCAAACGCCGCTAGGCCCCGTCCACTTCACCATGACCGAAGCGGCCCATGTGTTCCTGCATACCGAAAGCCGGGACAACGAAGCTATCACCATCCGGGGAATCCCCTACCACGTTTCGTATCATTGCCACCTCGTTGACGGCCAATGGACCGCCAAGGATTATCACGACCCGTACCTCAGCCGCAAGGATTGTTTCAACAAAGAGCCAAGTCAGGCGGCCCGCAAGACCGCCCGCGAAGTGCTGGCAAAGGCATGGGCCGACTACCTTGCCGCGCACCCGAAACTCAGCCGGCAAGCCGAGCAAGCCAAGGCCGCCCATGAGGTGAAGCAATTGGAAAGCGAGCTAGCCGAGCTGGAAAGCAAGGCCGCCGCCAAGCGCAGCGAATTGGCCGCCGCGAAGAAGCGTCAAGCCGACATCTAACCGTTACGGCATTCCCGTCCGGTCTATCTGCCGAGGGTCAACGGGGTCAGAGGTGTAAGGGGTCAACGTCGGAAGCGCTTGACGCCGGCGCGCTTGACGCGCTTACCGTCGGCGCGCTTGGCAGCTTCCAAGTCGGGCCGCTTCTGGCGGGCCAAAGCCGGCCACGGTGCCGCACCGCATTACTCCCCGACCGGAAACACCTGCCGGCCGCCGAACCCGGCGACTGGGCCAAGCGGAGCCGGCCACCGGCCCGCCGCCATTCCCGACCGGAAATACTGGGCCGCTCGACCAGGCCCGCGCGCCGCTCGACCAGGCCAGAACGCTCGACCAGGGGCCGCCGACCCGCCGGCCGCTCGACCAGGCTGAAGCACTCGACCAGGGGCCGCCGGCCGCTCGACCAAGCCGAAACGTTCGACCAGGGGGCCGCCACCGGACTTGCCCGATGCCAACAGCTTTTCCGCGACGTAACTTGACGAAAGGCCCCGGCAACTTGACAAAGGCCGCCAGAAGGTTGACGTTGTGTAGCGCTGCCGACATGCGCGTGTTTATACGCTGCGGACACCGCCACCTGGACCGGAGCAACACAGAGCAAGAGAGCAACAGAGCAACAGAGCAACAGAGAATCGAGAAGGTTACACGAGGGCGGCACGCCCGCCGGCCGCTAATCACCCGTTGCCCGCTACCGAAGCGGCACGCCGGGTTTTCCAGGCCGGTCCGTTGAAGCCGATTTTCCCACGGTTAGTGTTGAAGGGATGCACGCCACGGTTAGAAAACCATCCCAGCCGCCGGCAAATCCGGTAAATTCGGCGCAATCCGCACAACCGTTGCCACCGGCAACCGGCCGGGAGTTGACCGGCCGCGGGGCACGTCGGCAGCACCACGGGCCGGGAGCGTGGGGCCGATCTTGACCGGCAGCACCACGGGGCCGGCAACGCTCCCCGAGTGACCGGCCGGGAGCGTGGGGCAACCGGCCGGGAGTTGACCGGCCGCGGGGCACGTCGGCAGCACCACGGG
>Ga0073932_1001636_pt1 | contig 40318 bp, 35 predicted proteins | sample DewCreD2012metaG_FD_76967 | JGI IMG/M metagenome (GOLD analysis project Ga0073932, IMG submission 76967) | Hot spring sediment bacterial and archeal communities from British Columbia, Canada, to study Microbial Dark Matter (Phase II) - Dewar... ...
TCACCATCGCCACGCTGAGAGCCACGGCCTAACCGGTCGAGAGAACCACCGGTCCCTGATGCGCGCCGACGGGGGTGAGCAGTCGGCGGGAGGCCTCCCAACCTCAAGAATCACGGGGCAGTGCGCTCAACCACCGGGTGCTTCGGTGGTTGGGCCGCTGTCAGAATATCGTTGCCGATCAATAGCAACCTCTTCTTGGATGCAACCGGAGCGAGCGATCAAGCCAGCCGCACACTGAAAACCATTAGCAACGGTGATGACACCGCGGCCGGAAAGTGTAGTCAGACGTGAAGTCGGCCCGCCGTGCGTCTCACCCGGCCTCAAGACGCCTTTCCCGCCTCCCGTTTTCGCCGTCGTGTGTACGCACGCCGGTTCTGCGCTCGTAATCTGCCCCGCGCGGCAGGAGAATCTCACATTTCGTTGCCTCGCGGGCTGCCCACAGATCGTCCCCGGATCTCTCACAACCCGCGCCGCGCTCCGGGATTCGCGGCCGCCTATCCCCCCGTCTGTGCCTGCCGCCGCGCAGCGGCCAGCCTTGCCCCCGAAAATGGGTCGGAATACAGCACTGTCAGGTCGCGCTTCTTCGCCACATGGTAGTCCTCCGGGAGGAGAACGTAATAGTCGAAATCGCCGTCGGGACTGCCGCGTTCGACAGGGATCATCCAATTCATGCCGTAAAGGCGCCGGTAGAAGTTCAGCGTCGGCTCAAGCATCCAATTCGCCCCCACCCGCGCCTCGGGGAGCGGAGACCGGCTCTGCCGCTCGCGTATCAGTTGCACGATCCGCTTTGTGGACCGGTCGAAGCGCCACTCCGCATAGTGGTCTATTTGGAATGCCGCCACGAAATGGACCAGCGCCGGCAGTCCAACCGCGGCGAGCGGGATGCCCAGGCTGAGGGCCGCGCGGCGGCGGTGGCGCAATGTCCGCCACACGGCCGCAAGCGTCAGCACAAACAAAGGCGGCAGGTAGAGCCCGGTCCTGTATTGCGGATAGAGCATTCCCACTGCATGATGCAGTCCGGCCAGCAGCAGCACGCTCAGGAGCAGTGAGCCGCCGGCGAGCAGAACCACCCGGGCAGGGAAGTCCAGCGCGGAGATGCTGCCACGGCGGCGCCACCGCACGATAGACGCGATACAGACGCCGCCCGTCGCGATCAGCACGGCGGGAACCAGGACTTTCAGCAGCGGGTGCCAGAAAGACGGCCCGGGCAGCAAGCCGCCTATCCAGGCTGGCAACGGGTGATGGAAGAGCGACAGTTCGGCCAGGCTCTCCAGTGACTTGTCCGCCGTCTGCTCCCCCACGTAGAAGTGTTCCTGCCTCGCCTTGGTCAGCGGCAGGATCGAGACCACGAACGCCGTGACAATCCCGGGAACGGCGAACCCATCCACGCCTCGCCAAATGCGTCGCCGGACGGAAATGTCCCCGCCGAGGCGGCGATCGAAACACACAAGCAGGAACAGAATCCCGGCTAAAGAAGATGCCGGGATCAAAAGTGTCAGGTTGGCCGAGACGCAGAAACTCAGAACCAGCGCCGTCTGATACAGCGGCCCGCTTTCGGCCGTCTCGATGAACGTCAGCGCCCTCTCCACCGACCACAGCAGGAGCGCTACGGCCAGCCCGTAACCGCGCGCGGCCGACATGAAATCCATCAGATGCGGGTTCAGAGTCAGCAGCCCGAGCAGGAGAAGCAAGATCGGCCCTTCAGGCAGCAAGCGGCGCAAGAGCCGGAAAGCGGCCGCCAGATAGAGAAGGCACCCCAGCAGACTCGGCAGCCTGAGCGTGAATTCACTCAGACCGAAAACCGAGATGCTGATCTTGGCCAGGATTGAGTACAAGATGTGATGGCTCGCGTCATAGTTCCCCAGCAGACGGGAGAGTGACCCTGCCAGGAAGAGGTTGTGGGCAAACGCTTCGTCCGTGGTGATGGACTGCGAGGCAGCCCGGTAGACACTGACGAGAAACACAAAGCTTAACAGAGCAATTGCGGCGCGGCGATACATGGAAACATACCTGGCCTGCGGGCTGTTCGCCCGGCGTATTGTATCATGGGGTGTTCGTAAACGCCGGGAGGCATCCATGAAAGGTGTTGTGCTGGCAGGGGGGACGGGAAGCAGACTTTACCCCCTCACGAAGATCACGAACAAGCATCTTCTGCCGATATACGACAAGCCGATGATCTACTACCCGATCCAGACGCTCGTGGACGCGGGCATCGGCGATATTCTGCTGGTGACGGGGGGGAAGACCGCGGGCGATTTCCTGCGCCTGCTGGCCAACGGCAAGGAGTTCGGGTTGAAGCACATTCACTACACGTATCAAGAGGGCGAAGGCGGAATCGCCGATGCACTGAGCCTCGCCGAACATTTCGCCGACGGCGACAAGCTGTGCGTGATCCTCGGAGACAACATCATCGGCGGAGGCATCCGGAAGGCGGCGGAGGATTTCAGCCGTCAGCCGCAGGGCGCCAAGATTCTGCTTAAAGAGGTGCCGGATGCGAATCGCTTCGGAGTCGCGGAGTTGAGGGGGGACCGGATCGTGGGCATCGAGGAGAAGCCCGAGCATCCCAAGTCCAACTACGCCGTTACGGGCGTATACATGTACGACAATTCGGTGTTCGATAAGATCCGCACACTGGTGCCCTCCGGCCGCGGTGAGTTGGAAATCACGGACGTGAACAATGCCTACATTCGGGAGGGCCACATGACCTTCGGCTTCCTGGAGGGCTGGTGGACCGATGCCGGAACCTTCGACTCTTTGCTGAGAGCCGCGAACTACGTGGCGGAGGAGCACCGCGCCGCCAGGGAGAAGGAACTCGCCGGGGTCTCCCGGCCCTGACCGCCATCGCGAAGGCCTGCCATGAATGTGGCTCTTGACGCCACTCCTCTGACCCTCTCGTGCGGAGGCCTTCGCCGCTACGCGGAGCAGCTAAGCCTCGCGCTCGCAGGCGAGTTTCCCGAAGACGACTACTTTCTCTTGTGTGATTTCCCCTTCCAGCCGCCCTCCCACCCGCCGGCGAACCTGCACCCGGTAGCCCCAAGTGGCGGCCCGCTGGACCGCCGTTGGTGGCTGGTCGGTGCGCAACGGAAGATGACCCGCCTCGGCTGCGAACTGATCCACGGAACGAACTTCGTCGTTCCTTGGCTCCCGCTCCGCCCCAGTGTTGTGACGATCCATGACCTCTCGCCCTGGAGGAATCGCGATTGGGTCGCCGGGGAGCGCGCATGGCAAATGCACCGGGACTCCGGCCAGCCGGAGGGTTTCGTCCGGCGGCGAACGCCCTGGCAGGTGGGGCTTGGCCTGGCGAGCATGATCCTAACTCCAAGCGAGACCATCCGCAAAGAAGTGATCGGCCGGTTTGGGGTGCATCCTTCTCGTGTTGTCGCCGTCCCGCTGGCGGCCGCGCCCACGTTCCGGCCGGCGGAGGGGAAGAAGCGCGCCAGGCCGTACGTGGTGTACGTTGGCGCCGCCGGCAAGCGCAAGAACCTGCCCACGCTTCTCCATGCTTGGAGGGTGGTTCGTGCTCGTGCCGCTGCGGACCTTCTGCTCATTGGGCCAAAGCGGCAGTCTCTCGATCTTGCCTGCCTGGGGATAGACGGGGTGGAGTTCCTGGGTGAAGTCCCGGATGACGATCTGCCGCCCTGGTTTTGCGGGGCGGCGGCGGTGGTGTATCCGTCGCTCTACGAAGGTTTCGGATTGCCGGTGCTGGAAGCGATGCAGTGCGGAGCGCTGGTCCTGGCTTCCAGAATCGAGGCGGTGTGCGAAGTCGCCGCAGGCGGCGCGGTGCTGCTGGATCCACGGGACGGCAGGGCCTGGGTGGAGGCGATGTCGGAAGCGCTGCTCCGCGGCGATAGATTCACGGCAATCCGAAGCGAAGCGCGCAGGCGGGCGGCGGACTTCAGTTGGCAGCGTACGGCGCGCCGCACGCGCGAGGTCTATGCGGAGGCGCTGAAGCGCTGGAATGGATAAGCCTTTGCACGAGCGCAATCTCCGGGCCGCGTTGATGGTCAGCCCGGAGTGCCCCTATCCGCTCACCGGCGGGGGAGCGCATCGGACCGCCTGCCTGCTGGAGTGCCTGGCTTCCCGATTCGCGGTGGACTTGATTGTATTTCGCCAGCCGGGCGATCCGGATCCCGCCGGGGCTATCCCTGCCCGCCTGGTGCGGGATCTGATGGTCATTGCGTTGCCCTGTCACAGGCGGGGTGTCCTGGCCCGGGCCGCCAGGAACGCCGGACGGCTGATGCGGAACATGCCGCCCCTGAACGACCGCTTCCGCGGCTTTGGCGGCCGCATGAGCAGTTTTCTTCTGGGAAAGAAATATGCAACCGGCGTGATTGAACACTTCTGGTGCGCCGGCTACCGTGAGCAGATCGCGCCGCACTGCGAATGCACGGTTCTCGACTTGCACAATGTGGAGTCCACGTTGCTCAGGCGGCTGGCGGATGTCCAGCGATGGCCGGTCTCGGGGGCTTTGCGCCGGTTTGCGCGCGCGGCGCTGGAACTGGAGAGACGATGGTTGCCCGAATTCTCGCTGGTGTTGGCGGCTTCCGCGGAGGACATGGCGGCCGTCACGAGGACGGCTCCGGAGTCGAACGTCCGCGTCTGCCCGAATACCCTCCCCTTCGCGCCTCGACCCCGGGAGAGAGAAGAAGATGTCATAGTCTTCTCCGGCAACTTCGAGTACCAGCCGAACCTGGATGCGGTCCAATACTTCCATAGGAATATCTGGCCCAGCCTGATCCGGGAGCGGCCGGGCTTGAAGTGGCGTCTGGTCGGCAGGAATCAGGCCTCTGTCCCGGCCGTGGTGGCGCGTGACCAAAGCGTCGAGTTGACGGGTCCCGTGCGCGACGCCGTTTGTGAACTGGCGCGGGCAAAGTTGGTGGTCGTTCCCTTGCGCGTGGGCAGCGGAACACGAGTAAAGATCCTGGAGGCCTGGGCCGCCGGCCGGCCGGTGGTGTCGACGAGTGTTGGCGCCGAAGGATTGGAGGCCAGACCAGGAGAACACCTGCTCATTGAAGACGCTCCCCATAAATTCGCTGAAGCGGTCTGCCGGTTGCTGGATTCGGAGGACCTCAGGCGCAGAATCGGCGACGCCGGCCGCAGGCTCTTCGAAGAGAAATACACCCGCGAGGCCGGATGGGCGGCGTTGGACGCGGCGGGCCTCTGGTGCAACGGGATCGGGAGAGGCGCCGTTTATACTGATAGATGCCGATGAAGTTCGCTGTCGACGCGCACACGATCGGGCTCAGAAAGACCGGTAACGAGGTCTATGTCAAGAACCTCATCGCGGAATACGGCGCCCTGACAACGGGAGCGGACCTGATCGCCTACACCTCCACGCCGGAAGGTGCGAGATCCATCCCTCCGGGTCTCCAGGTTAGGTCTGTGGCCCGTAATCCTGTGATGAGACTCGGATATGAGCTTTCGCGCCACCTTAGGCGCGACCGGCCCGGCCTGATTCACGTCCAGTACACGGCTCCATTGGGATGCCCGGCGCCGGTCGTGGCCAGTGTCCACGACGTCAGCTTTCTCGATCGGCCGGAGTACTTTCCAGCATGGCAGCGCTGGCAGTTGCGAATTACGGTCGAGCGGACAGTCCGCTGCGCTGCGAAGGTGATCACGGGGAGTGACTTTTCCCGAAGAGCCATTGCGCGCGCCTACGGCATTGACGCCGAGGCGATCTCCGTGATTCCGAACGCGGCGTCTTCGATTTTCCGCCCCGTCGCCAAGGAGGTGGCATCGGCTTTGGTGAGACGCCGCTTTGGAGTCCACGCCCCTTACCTCCTCTCGGTGGGGGATCTTCAGCCCCGCAAGAATCATCTGGGGCTGATTCGCGCGTTCGAGGGACTCTTGAAAGCAAGACCGGAGTTGCCTCACGTGTTGGTGATCGCGGGTAAAGATACCTGGTATACGCCTCAAGTGAAGGCTGCGGCGCGAAGATCCTTTGCGGCAGAGCGGATCCGCTTCACGGGTTTCGTGACGGATGAGGAGCTCGTCGGCCTCTACTGCGCATCCGATCTGTTTGTGTTCCCGTCCTTCTATGAGGGCTTCGGTCTCCCCGTGCTGGAAGCGATGGCTTGTGCCAGGGCGGTGGCTTGCTCAAACACCTCTGCAATTCCCGAAGTGGCCGACTCGGCTGCGATCCTGTTCGATCCCCGTTCGACGGATCAGATGACCAGGGCCATCCTGGACCTGATTCAACACCGTGAGCTCAGGTCTCGCATGGAGCGGCTGGGCCTGAGGCGGTCCGGACAATTCCGCTGGCGGAAGACCGCGGAAGAAACGCTGGAGGTCTACTGCTCCGTGGCAGGAGGAATCAGGGCGGGCACGAAGGCTGGCGTCCGCGCCGCTGTGGGGCGATGAAATACACGGCCGCGGCCCTCGGAACTCTGCTTGTCTTGCCGGCGATCCTGGCTGGACAGATTCCCGTCCTGGAGGAGAAACTCGAGTACTCGGTGAACTGGCCGAGCGGCCTTTCTATCGGCGAGGCGCGGATTGAGACGAAACCCATCGGAATCCAGGGAAGCGCTCCGGGACAGGAGTTCCTGTTCATCCTGAAGGCTGCCATTCCGGGTTTTGAAGTGGCGGACACCTACCGGTCCCTGGCGACGTTGGAATACTGTTCGGTCGAATTCGAGAAGGATTTCCGGCATGGCAAGAAGGCCGGACGAGAGCGCACGATCTTCAGCCCGGACAAGGGGACGGCCACGCGACAAACGTTGGAGCAGGGCGGGCAGTCTCACATGGAGGTTCCACACTGCGCCAAAGATGCCCTGAACTTTTTGCAGTATTTGCGGCGTGAAATGGCGGCCGGCCGGGTTCCCCCGCCGCAAGCGGTCTACTTCGGGGGGCCCTATCAGGTTCGATTTGAATACGCCGGCCGGCAGAAGATTACAGTCAGCGAGGAATCGATCGAAGCGGACCGCATTAACGTCTCGCTGAAGGGGCCCGCTTCGGACCATGCCTTCCAGATTCACCTGGCCGTCGAGCCGGAGCGCCGCCCTGTGCTCATCCGCGTGCCGCTTCCTCAAGGGCCGTTCACGATGGAACTGATCTTCTGACCATGCGCGTCGCAATGGTTTCCCCGATGCCGCCGGCCAAGAGCGGCATCGCCGATTACAGCGCCGCTCTGGCGGAGGCTTTGGGCAAGCTGGCGGACGTGCGTGTGATCTCGGCGGCGAACGGGGATTTCGATCCCGCTGAATTCGATCACGTCCTCTACCAGGCCGGCAATAATCCCCACCACGGCTTCGTGTATGAAATGGCGCTGGCGCATCCGGGCGTGGTCGTGCTGCACGAGCCGAACCTGCATCATCTGGTGGCGGAATTGACCATCAATCGCGGGGATTGGGACGCCTATCTGAGGGAGGCCGAGTACGACGGAGGCAAGGAGGCCCTGGACCGGGCACAGAGGGTGCGGCGTCTGGAGGCGCCGCCCGACTACGCGGGCGTAAAGATGATACGCCGGCTGCTGGACAGCTCCGAAGGAGTTGTGGTGCATAGCCGTTTTGCGGAAGAGAAGGTTCGCGAGGCGGGCTTTCGGGGTCCGCTCGCCCGCATTCCGCACGGCGCCTGGACGATTCAACCCGACAGGGCGGCGTACCGCAGGCGCCTCGGTCTGGATGACAGAAGTCCTCTGGTGGGGATTTTTGGTTTCTTGAAACCTTACAAGCGCATCGCGGAGTCGTTACGGGTGCTGCGCCGTGTGCGGCAGACAGCGCCGGCCATCAAGATGATTCTCGCAGGGGAGCCGCATCCGGACCTGCCTGTCGCGCGCCTGATTCGTGACCTGGGCCTGTCCGACAGCGTGCGGCTGCTGGGTTTTCAAGCGGAGGAAGATTTTCTCGGCTGCATGTCCGCTTGCGACATCGTGCTGAGCCTTCGAAACCCCACCGCCGGCGAAACCAGCGGCAGCCTGATGCGAGCCCTGGGCATGGGCAAGGCAGTCGTGGTTTCCGAGGTAGGCGCGTTCCAGGAGCTGCCCGAAGATGTGTGCCTCAAGGCGCCCGTCGACGAGACCGAGGAGGCGGTGCTCACGGAGTATTTGAGGCTGCTGGTTTCACGGCCCGCTCTGGCGAGAGACTTGGGCGAGCGAGCGAGACAATGGGCGGAAAGAGAATGCGCCTGGGCCCTTGTCGCCAGGAGTTACCTGGCCTTCCTCGAGGATCTCGGCCGCGCCCGGCGAATGCTGGACGGTCACGCCGCTGCCCGCCAGTCCGCGCGGCTGGCCACAACCCCCGTTGTGGACGAAATCCTGAAGTGGACTCCCGCGGACGGAGAGTCCCGGACGTACGTGGAGCAGCACCTGACGCGTTTGGAGGACACGTTGAAGGTTGTTCCGCGGGGCGGCCCCTCGGACAGAATCTTGGAGATGGGAGCGTACATGCAGATTACGCCGTTGCTTGAGCGGTGGCTGGGGTACGGCGAGGTGTGGGGGTGCTATCTGGGGCCGGCCGGCAAGAAGGAACTCAGGAGGGCCGTCTCGGCGGATGGGCGGGTCTTCGAGTGCGAGATCGAGCTGTTTAACGCTGAAAAGGATCCGTTCCCATATCCGGACGGGCATTTCGCCACCGTGCTCTGCTGCGAGTTGCTCGAACATCTGGCCGAGGATCCGATGCACATGATGGCCGAGATCAACCGGGTTCTTGGCGAGGGTGGCCACCTGGTTCTGACGACGCCAAACATCGCTTCGTTCCGTTCGGTCTCCGCTGTTCTCCAGGGATATCATCCAGGGCTGTACCCGGCCTATCTGGGGCCGGAGGCGGCGGGGAGGGAGGCGAGGCACCATCGCGAGTACACGCCGGCGGAAATTCAGATGCTGCTGGCGGATGCGGGTTTCGAGGTGACGCTCCTGAAGACTGGGGCCTACCGGGCCGGCCCGGAACCCGAACCGGATCATGTCGCGCGCTTGCTGGAATCCAGTGAGCTTTCCCCCGAGCTGCGCGGCGACGTGATCTGCGCGGTTGGCAGGAAGGCCGGTCCCCCGCGGCATAGGTATCCGTCCTGGTTGTACAGTGGACCGCAGGGATGAGCATCGGCTTCCGGAACGTGCAGGCTGAATCGGAGGGCGCCGTCCTGCGGGTGCGCGTTGAGGCCGAGAACCGCTCGCGGATGATCTGGAGAGCCTCCGAGGGCTTCATGCTGGGCGCCCAACTCATCGACCCGGAGACGCAATCGTATGTTGAGGACGGACCGAGAGTGGAACTCGATCACGATGTCGCGCCGGGGGAATCGGGACGCGCCTGCATCCAGGTCGAGTTGCCGCCGCAAACGGCGCGCCACCGCGTCTACATCGCTCCGTTGCTCGGCGGCAGATGGTTGTATGAGAACGGGTGGCCTTTCATTGCGTTGGATCTGTCCGTGGAGGGAGGAAGGGCGGAGCTGGCCGGGGTGAGGGTGCTGACGATGCGGGGCCTGAGGGCGGGTATTCTCCTGAGGTCGCTCGGCCGGGCGTTCGCGTATCCCGTGGCAGGGCTATGGCGCAACCGGCGGCTGGTCCGATCCGCGGTGTGGCGGGACATTGTGGGGCGGTACCGGGGATCGTTTGTCGGGCTCTTCTGGACGGTGCTGAACCCCGTGCTCCTGATCCTTACGTATTTCTTTGTGTTCGGAGTTGTGCTGCGGGCTCGATTTGACGGCGACCCGAGCCGCTCCGGCTTTATACTGTATTTCCTGGCTGGGATGCTGCCCTGGCTGGCGTTCAGCGAGGCCGCTGGAAGGGCGCCGGCCGTGCTGGCGGAGCACCGCAATCTCGTCAAGAAAGTTCGATTTCCCGTGGAGATCCTGCCCGCGACGCTGGCCGCGGGTGGGCTGGTCACTCAGGGGTTCGCGTTGGCGGGCTTCCTGGCGTTGCTGCTGGGGACACGCGGCGGGATACCGGCGTCGGCGGCGTGGCTGCCGGTTCTGCTGGCGCCGCAACTGCTGTTCACGCTGGGGGTGTGCTGGTTTCTGGCGGCCTTGGGCGCCTATGTTCGGGACCTTGGGCAGGTGAACGGTTTTCTGCTGACGCTCTGGTTCTTCCTGACGCCGATCTGTTACCCCGAGACGGCGCTGTCGGCGCGGATGAGGGGCATCCTGTCGATGAACCCTCTCTCGGTGCTGGTGAGGGGCTATCGGGAGATCCTGTTGGAACCGGCCGGCGGCCTGACCTTTGGTCCGTTATGGAAGTTGTGGTTGGTTTCGGCGGCGGTGTTCTTCCTGGGATATGCCTGGTTCCACAAACTGAGAAGAGATTTGGCGGACGTGATTTAGATGCCTGAGCTTCCGGAAGTCGAGACAGTGGTGCGCACGCTGGCGCCGCGGCTGGCGGGGCGGCGAATTGTGAAAGTGATCACGGCGAGCCGGAAGGGTTGGACGGAGTCTGTCCAGGCCCTGGCGGGACGGAGAATCCGCGGTGTCAGCCGCTATGGCAAGTACATTGTGCTGGCTCTGGACCGGGGGGTGGGGGCAATCCACTTGGGGATGACGGGGCGGCTGGTGGCGGGGGGAACGGTAGGGCCGCATACCCGGGCGGTGCTGGTGCTGGATCGGGGGCGGGTGGTCTTCGACGATGTCCGGCAATTCGGATCCATGCGGTGGCTGGAACACGCGCCGGAAGGACTGGGCCCGGACGCCCTCGAGATCCCGGGAGAAGAGTTTGTCCGGCGGCTGGCGGGCAGGCGCGGGCGGATAAAGGCGCTGCTGTTGAACCAGAGGTTCGTGCGAGGGGTTGGGAATATTTACGCCGACGAATCGTTGTTCCGGGCGCGCATCCACCCGCTGGCGAAGGCCGGGAGGCTGAGCCGGCGCAGGGCGTTGCGGTTGCACGAGGCCATCGTCGCGGTGCTCTCGGAGGCGGTCGCCAAGGGCGGCTCGACGGTCTCAGACTATGTGGATGCGGATGGCCGGCCGGGCTGGTTTCAATTGGAGCACAGCGTGTATCAGCGAACCGGCGAGCCGTGCGTCGTTTGCGGCGCCCCCATCCGCCGGATTCTGGTCGCTCAACGCAGCACCCACTACTGCCCCCTCTGCCAATTTCGGTGACAGGCTACGAAATCCCGAAATTCGCTCGGGGACTCTCGCGCACAGATGATGAGCATCGTGCCCCCGCATCATACTGAGAACCAAGAAATCAGGCTGCCAGCCGACGGCGCTCCCGCGAATCAACGCTGAATTTAGGTATTTCGTAGCCTGTCACCGAAATTGAGGATGGAGTCGGCGACGGTGGAGACGAGGCGGGTTTGAAGGATGTCGTGAACGCGGACCAGGTGCGCGCCGGCCAGGATGGCCGCCGTTACGGCGGCTGCCGTGGCGAGCGCCGTGTCCTCGGGTGTCTGCTGCGCCAGAAACGATTTGCGTGATGGGCCGACCAAGATGGGCAGGTCAAGCCTGGCCAGTTCGCGCAATCGGGACAAGATCTCCGAATTCTGCTCCTTCCGTTTTCCAAACCCAAGGCCGGGATCAACCACGATTCTGGAGCGGTCCACCCCCGCCCGGCAGGCGCGATGCACGGTGGCGTCCATGTCATGCACGATGGCGCCCATCACATCCGGCAGCGGAGGCAGCTTCGCCCAAGTCTCGGGCGTGCCTCGCATGTGATTCAGCACCAAGCCGGCATCGAACTGAGCCGCGACTTTGGCCAACTGCGGATCAAAAGTCAACGAACTCGGATCGTTGATAATTTCGGCCCCCAGTTCCAATGCCCGCTGCGCCACAGAGGCCTTGTATGTGTCCACGGAGATCGGCGCCGACAGTTTGCCCCGAAGGCGCTTGAGGACAGGAACCAGCCGCCGCAGTTCCTCAGTCTCCGAAATACGGCGCGAACCCGGCCGAGTGGATTCCGCTCCGATATCGATGACATCGGCGCCCTGCTCCTCCATCTCCACCGCGCGCGAAAAGGCGCGATCCGGATCCAGAAACTTCCCGCCATCGGAAAAAGAGTCCGGCGTCACGTTCAGGATGCCCATGATCAAGGTACGATCGCCGAGCTGGATTTCGCGGTCCTTCAACTTCCACACATAGCGCTTGCGGTTCATGAATCACCCTGCCCCGGCCTAGAATACGATACGCCGCCAGCTCCTGCCCACCTGGATCAGCCAATCCTGAGAAGGCGCCGGCAGCACCAGTTCCATGACCTTCTCCCCGTTGACAGACACCGCCCCCGCCTTCAACTTGCGCGCCGCATCCGTGACCGATTCAGCCAGGCCCACCTTCGCCAGCAGTTTGTCGACACGGATGCCGTTCGCATTCCGCACGCCATCGGGCAGAGGAACGGAAGGGATCTCCGATGGGACCTCGCCGCGGCGGACCACCCGGTTGAACTCATCCGCCGCGCGCGCGGCATCCGCCGCGGAATGGAAGTCCTTGACAAGGGAGCGCGCCAGTCCCATCTTGGCTTCCATGGGATGCAAATCTCCGCGCTGTATTCGCGCCCGCATCCTGTCGATCTCGGCGACACTCATGTCGGTCAGAAGTTCGTAATAGCGATACATCAACTCGTCGCTGATCGACATCACCTTCGCGAACATCACCTCGGCCGGCTCGGTGATCCCAATGTAGTTGCCGAGAGACTTGGACATCTTGTTGACGCCGTCCGTGCCTTCCAGCAACGGGGTTGTGGCGATGATCTGCGGCAACTGACCGAAATCGCGCTGGATCTCGCGGCCGACCAAAAGATTGAACTTCTGGTCGCTGCCGCCCAGTTCGACGTCGCAATGGAGGGCCACCGAATCGTAGGCTTGCGCCAAAGGATAGAGCAACTCGTGCACCGAGATCGGCACGCCCTCTTTGAAGCGCTTGGCGAAATCGTCACGCTCGAGCAAGCGGGCCACGGTGTACTTGGCGCAAAGGCGGATCATGTCCTCAAAGCCGAGACCATCGAGCCATTCGCTGTTGAATCGGATTTCCGTCTTCTCCGGGTCAAGGATCTTGAACACTTGCGCCCGGTAAGTGGCCGCGTTGGCCAGGATCTCCTCCTGTGTGAGCGGAGGACGTGTCGTATTGCGTCCGGTCGGATCGCCGATGCGCGCCGTCCCGTCGCCCATCACAAAGATCACCTTGTGCCCCATGTCCTCAAAGTGCTTCATTTTGCGCAGAAGGACTGCGTGCCCCAGATGGAGGTCGGGGGCGGTGGGGTCGAAGCCGACCTTGACCTTCAGCGGGCGGCCCAGTTGAATGCGCTCCCGCAGTTCCTCTTCGCGGATAACCTCCACGAAGCCCTTCTTCAGATAGGTGATCTGTTCCTCGATTGAATACCCGGCCACCCCATCATTGTAGCGGGCGAGACGCAGAACGGATCATAGGGAAGCCGCCGCGCCGGCATGGGACTCGGCGGCGTGATAGGAACTGCGGACCAGCGGGCCGCTTTCCACATGGGCAAACCCCATGCCCCGGCCGATGCGAGCCAGTTCAGCGAATTCCTCCGGGGGCACGTACCGCAGAACGGGAAGGTGCTTCGGGGAGGGCCGGAGATACTGCCCGATCGTCAGAATGCCGACACCGCTCGAACGCAGGTCTCTCATGACCTGCAATACCTCTCCATCCGTTTCGCCCAGGCCCAGCATGATCCCGGATTTCGACGGGATGCCGGGCCGGATCTTCCTGGCGTAATCCAGGATGTCCAACGAGCGGTCATACCGCGCGCCCAGCCGCACCTGCCGGTACAGCCGCGGAACGGTTTCTATGTTGTGGTTGAGCACGTCCGGCGCCGCTTCCATCACGAGGTCCATCGCCGCGTGGGATCCTTGGAAATCAGGGATCAGCACCTCTACGTTGCAGCCCGGCAGACGTTCGCGGAGAGCGCGGATGGTGAGGGCGAAAAGCTCCGCCCCGCCGTCCTTCCGGTCGTCCCGGTTGACGCTGGTGACCACCACGTACCTGAGTCCAAGCGTGGCCGCCGCTTCCGCCACGCGGCGCGGTTCGTCGTAGTCCACCGGAAGAGGAGCGCCTTTCCCCACGGCGCAGAAACCGCAACGCCGTGTACAGACGTTGCCCAGGATCATGAAGGTTGCGGTGCGGTGGTTCCAGCACTCGCCGGCGTTCGGACAGGCCGCGCTCTCGCAAACCGTGTGCAACCCCAGGCGGCCCATCAGAGCCTGGACTTCCCGGTAATTCTCACCCGTCCGGGCGGGGGCGCGAATCCACTCCGGCCTCGGCAATCTGGGTGAAATACTGACCAGCATTACTTCGATTGTAGCGCCGCGAGGCGGTTCTCCAGGATGACATCGGGGCGGAAGTTTACAGCGCGCCGGTAGAAATCCGGCGCCTTCTCGTACGCATCCGCCGGCACCAGCCCGACGATCTCCGTCTCGACCACCTTCACGCCCCGCTCCCCGGCCTGCCTCCCGATCGCATCAAACAGTTCATCCGCCGAGACGCGGTATATATCGGTGAGATTCATGGTGACTTGCGACAGGCCCCGCGAGGCGAGCGGAACCCCAAGGGCCTTGACGCCCGCAAAGCCGCCGGAGGAGGCCCGAACGCGGCGGGCGATGTCTCTGGCGATCGTGACATCGCCCGTCTCCAGCACGACATTGCAGGCCACGAGATACCCCCGGGCGCCGATCGCGGAGGCGCCGGCGGCAGGGTGCAGTTCCGGACCGCCGATATCGGGGCGGGCAAGCGGGTCCTTGGGAGCGCGCGCGCGCAGCGACTCGAACTGGCCGCGCCGGACGAACGCCAGGTCGCTCCGTTCCGGAACGCGGGCGGCGGCTTCGTACAGGTACACCGGCACGCGAAATCGCCGCCAGAATTGCTCTCCTGTCAGAACCGCGAACGCGGCGCTCTCCGCCATGGTCAGCCCGGCCAGCGGCACAAAGGGGACGACATCGACTGCGCCGATCCGCGGATGAACACCCCGGTGCCGGTTCAAGTCGATGAGCACGACGGCCTCTCCCGCGCCACGAAGAACGCTCTCCATCACCGCCTCAGGCGGCCCGGCGACTGTGATGACGGACCGGTTATGATCCGGATCCATGTGGCAGTCGAGCACGAACGCCTCCTTCACGGCGGCCATCGCCTCTGCGATGCGCGCCACTTTGCCCGTGTCGCGTCCTTCCGAGAAATTCGGAACGCACTCGATCAGACGGCCGGCCATCGCACCTCTCCGCGCTGATACAGCACCTGGCCGCGCTTCATCGTCAACGTGACCAGGGATCCTCCTGAACAGTATGCAATTTCACGATAGTCCGGCGCGTCGCACAGGACCAGATCGGCCGCTTTTCCCGCCTCCAGCGATCCGGCGCGGTCCGCGCAGCCGAGCGCGTGGGCGCCGTTGATTGTGATCGCCGAAATTGCCTCCGCCGGCGACATCCGCAGCTTGCGGCAGGCCAGCGCCAGCACCATCGGAATGCTGCACGCCGGGTTCAGGCCCGGACCGAAGCCGGTCGCCAGCGCGACCGCTGCGCCGTTGTCGATCAGCGCCCGGGCGGGAGCAAATCGTTCCCGGCCTCGATGAAACGCCACCGCCGGCAGCAATGTGGCGACTGTGCCCGACTGCGCCAGGGCAGCGACGTCTTCGGCATTCACGTGGTCCAATCCGTCGGCGCTGACCGCCCCCAATTCAACCGCCAGGCGCACGCCGCCGGCGCGCCCGGACTGCTCGGCCTGTACTTTCAATCCGAGGCCCAGAGCGCGAGCCGTGGTCAGGCAGCGGCGGGCATCGTCGACGGGAAACCCGTCTCTGCCGCAACGGACATCTACGAATCTCGCGAAACCGCGCCTCGCAATCAACGGCAGCATCTCCTCCTCAATCCAGGCAAGACGTTCCTTTTCAGACGCCTCGTGAAGAGGAATTCCGAGGCTGGCGCCGGCATAGGTCGGCACGATTTCGAGCGGGAGGCTTGCCATGGAGGAGAGCACCCGCAGGCTCTTCATCTCTCCACGGCGGTCCATGCCCCATCCTGTCTTGGCTTCCAGGGTCGTCACACCCTGACGGATATAGTGTTCGCATGCCAGGCGGCCGCGCCGCTCCAACGTGCGGGACGGGGTGAGGCTTACGTCCCGAAAGGCGCTTCGGACCTCTTCCACCAAAGAAACGCCGCCGGCGGCCATCCGGCCCTCGAACTCCGGCAGGGAGGAGGAACTCCACAACAGGTACGCATGGCTATCCACGAAGCCGGGCAGGACAACTTGCCGTCTGGCCTCGATCTCATACGCGTGCCGCGCAGCCTCCAGGTTTTCAACACGGCGGCCTTGTCCCACGGCATGAATCCGGCCGCCCACGATCAGAAGAGCGCCATCCGGAATGATTCCCAGTTCTCGCAGGGCAACGCCTCGCCTGGGGCCGGCAGGCCCGCGCAAGGTTACCAACTGGCTGGCGCCTCGAATCAGGATGGGACGGCTCATCTGAGAAGACGGCAGGCACGGCAGGGACCGGTGAGAAATCTCATGTGTCTAATTTAGCGAAGGACAGGGGCCGGCGTGGCGCGGCAAGCGGGAACCGGGAACGACGCATCCCGCGGCTCTGCGCGGGGTGCAGATCCGCAAGCCCGTCTAGATCGCTTCCAATTCCTCTTCCAGAAGCTGTTTGCGGTAGAGATCCGCGTAATAGCCGCCGAGGGCCAGCAGCGATTCGTGGTCGCCCTCCTCCGCCAGCCGGCCGCGCTCGATGACGAAGATACGGTCCGCATTGCGCACCGTGGAGACGCGGTGCGAGATCAAAACCGTGGTGCGATTCTTCATGACGCCGGCAAGACCGCTGAGGATGCGATCTTCGGTCAAAGTGTCCACGCTGGCGAGCGCGTCGTCCAGAATCAGGATGCGAGGATCCCGCAACACCGCTCTTGCGATGGCGGCGCGCTGCTTCTGGCCGCCGGACAGCGTGATGCCCCGCTCCCCCACGACAGTGTTCAATCCGTCCGGAAACGACTCGATGTCCGGGCCAAGGCCGGCCAGTTCAGCCGCCCAGCGGATTCTTTCTTCGGAACAGTCTTCGACGCCGAAGGCGATGTTCTCGGCCAGCGTAGCGCTGAAGAGGATGGTCTCCTGGGGGACGAATCCGATCTGCCTTCGCAGATCCAGAGGCGAATAGCGCCGCACGTCCACTCCATCGACGAGCACGGCTCCCTCCGAAGGATCAATCAGGCGAGGGATCAACTGGACCAGGGTGGTCTTGCCGCTGCCGGTGTGCCCCACAACCGCCACCGTGGCGCCCGCCGGAATGCGAAGGCTGATTCCATCCAGCGCACACCCGGCCTGGCGCCGCACCACCACCTCCCGGTACTCGATTTCGCCCCTCAGGGGTCCGACGATCGCAACGGGCGAGGGAGGCTCGGCAATGGAAGGTTCTTCGCGCAAGATCGCGTTGATGCGCGCCAGCGAGGCGGCGCCGCGCTGCGCCAGGTTCACCACCCACCCGAAGGCGATCATGGGCCAGACGAGCATCATGAGGTAGGTGTTGAACATCACGAACTGGCCGAGGCTCAGGCGGCCGCCCAGGAGCTGAAGTCCTCCTACCCAGAGCAGAATGAGCATCGTCAGGCCCACCAGAGCCTGCAAGAGCGGCATGAAGGCGCCGCTCAACCTCGCGAGCCGGATGTTTTCCGCGATGTAATCCTGGTTGAGGCGCTCGAATTGGCGCAACTCGGCCTCTTCCTGCACAAAGGCGCGAACAACGCGCACTCCGGCGATGTTCTCCTGGACCCGGCTGCTGATGTCGGAAAAGATCCGCTGGATTTGCTCAAACCGCATGTGAATCAGGTGGCCGAAACGGGAAACCACGAGGCTGATCAGCGGCGCGGGCGCGAGCGCGGCCAGAGTCAGCCGCCAGTCGATGCTCAGCATGATTCCGGTGACCAGCAGAAAAGTGATGCCGGTCTCGAAGGAATACATCACAGCCGGTCCGGCCATCATGCGCACGGCGCTCAAATCGTTGGTGGCGCGCGCCATAATGTCGCCGGTTCTGGTGCGGGCGTAGAAGTCAGAGTCAAGCTGGGTCAAGCGCAGGAAAATATCGTTGCGCAGGTCGAACTCGACGTCCCGCGACACGCCGATCAGAATGACGCGCATCCAGTACTGAAAAACGCTCTTGAGGGCGGAAAAGCCGACGATCGCCGCCGCCAGCCACAGGACGACCTCCATCTTGAATCCGCCATGCTGCAAGGCGTCCACGCCCCGGCCCAGGAACACAGGCACCACCGCGGCCAGAAGATCCTTGACCAGCAATGCGGAGAAGCCCAAGGCAAGGCTCCGCCGGTACCGCCAAAGATAGGGCCGAAGGGTTTGCCAGGCTTGTCTCATCCCGCTACATCCCCACCCAGCTTGCGATCGTCTTTTGCCACTCGAGGAGGACGGTCTTGCGCCCCTCGCGCTCGCGCCACCACGAATCCGGCTCGAAGCCGGGGTAGCCGGCTGCTACGACGCGAAATTGAATGTCGGGGATGACAGCCCGAAACGTCCGCCCGGCCCGGCGGGTGTGAAAGTTGCTGGTGACCAGCAGGCAGGTGCGGATGCCGCGCTTGCGCAATTCGGGAGCCAGGACCGCCGCTTCCGCGGCGGTGGACCTGGCGCTGTGAGGGAGCGCCACAAACCAGGATTCCGGATAGCCCGCCCGAACCGCGAATCTGATCGCCAGTTCGGCCTCGTTGTAGCCATACACGCCGTCGGGGCCGCTGACGAGCACGACCCCCGTGTGCTTCTCACGGACCAATTCCGCGCCCTTCAGAATCCGGTAGCCGAAGCCGTCTCCGCCCAAGACCAGCGCCGCGTCCGCGGGCGCGGGCTCCTCAGCCTGCACCAGGGCGCGCCCCACCGCGGGGAGCAGCAGGGGATGAATCGCCATCAGGGCTGCGAGCAGAGCGATGAGAATGGCCCACTTGCGCAAGGGAGGTCGTAGCAAATCCAAGGATCAAGTCTCGTCGGCGGTGTTCTTGTTGTCGATGTGTCCGGCGGTCTTCAATTGCTGGTACAGCCGTTCGATTTCCGCCTCGTCCTCGGGCAAGAGAAGACGGTAGCGGGGACGCGCCGCCTGGGGATTTCCGCCGCTGGAAGGAGAGGCCTCGCCCCAGAACTCGCGGTACGGCCGTCCGTCGATCACGGCCTGCCGGGACTGCCGGCGGATGTGCCGCAGGAGACTTGTGGCGGAATCCAGATCTCCGGGGTAGACCAGCAGCAGACGCTGTCCGCTGGACAGCCGAAGACGCACTACGAGCGGAGATCTCCAGTAGAGCCTGTCCACGCGGCGAACCGAGGACCACGGAACGACGCGCCGCCCAATCTTCAGGTAATCGGCCCGGATCTCAATGGGAGGCTGAAGACTAAGCCAAAGCGCGCATGCGGCGGCGGCGGACAACAGAATGGCAGCCGCAACGGCCGCCGGCCAGCGCAGGGCAAGCCACGTCGATATCGCCGTCAATGCACAGGCGACGAGCGCTGCCCAAAACAAGCGCCTGGAAGGCACATAGCGGCTCATCGGGACACCCACCACTTCTAAGCCTACTCTCGCCCGAGAAGCACGTCAATCCGGTCCGGGCCCGGGGCGGCAACCGATTGTCCGCCCCGCGGAAGCCGGACAGCGTGCGGCAGGGCGCGCCCTCGTCTGCCTCTAGTCCTTCAACGCCTCGCGAACCCCAGCGGCATAGGCCGGGTCGGCCTTCCCGAAATGCGCGAGCTGGCGCTCGATGATTTCCCCGGGCACGCCGGCCATCGCCTTGGCGATCGCCCTGTGGAGACGCTGCTTCTCGTCAGCCGGAAGCAACCGGTAGAGATTCCCGGCCTGCGTGTAGTCGTCATTGCCTTCCCGGTGGTCGTAGCGGCCGGCAGCGCCGGAGATGGCCAGCGGCGGTTCGTTGAAGGAGGGGTCTTCCACCGGTCCCCCGAAACTGTTGGGCTCGTAGTTGACCGAGCCTCCCCCATTTTCGTCAAAGCGCATCGCGCCATCGCGGTGGTAAGTGGCGATGGGGACGTGAGGCCGGTTCACGGGGAGACTCTCGTAGTTCACGCCCAGCCGGTAGCGGTGCGCGTCCGCGTAAGAGAAGATCCGGAACTGAAGCATCTTGTCGGGGCTGTGGCCGATCCCGGGCACCATATTCGCCGGGGAAAAGGCGGACTGCTCCACCTCGGCGAAGTAGTTTTCCGGATTGCGGTTCAACTCCATGATGCCGACCTCCTGCAATGGATAATCGCCATGGGGCCAGACCTTGGTCAAATCAAAGGGATTGTATGGCGTTTTTGCGGCGTCAGCCTCGGGCATGATCTGCACCATGAGCCGCCATCTGGGGAAGTCTCCGCGTTCGATGCTCTGGAACAGGTCGCGCTGGTGGCTTTCGCGGTCGCGGCTGACGATCTCCGCCGCCTCCTCGTCGGTCAGGTTCTGAATGCCCTGCATGGTCTTGAAGTGAAATTTGACCCAGAACCTCTCGTTCCCGGCGTTGTAAAAGCTGTAGGTGTGGCTGCCGTAGCCGTTCACGTGGCGGTAGCTCTTCGGCAGTCCGCGATCCGAGAACAGGATAGTCACCTGGTGCAGGCTTTCGGGCGAGAGGGACCAGAAGTCCCACATGGCGGTATTGCTGCGCAAGTTGGTTTTCGGGTCCCGCTTCTGCGTGCGGATAAAGTCCGGGAACTTGTAGGGGTCGCGCACGAAGAAGACCGGGGTGTTGTTTCCAACCAGGTCCCAATTGCCTTCCCCGGTGTAGAACTTGACGGCGAAACCGCGCACGTCCCGCTCCGCGTCGGCGGCGCCGCGCTCACCCGCGACTGTCGAGAACCGCACGAAGCAGGGGGTCTGCTTTCCGGGCGCGGCGAAGATGCCGGCCCTGGTGTAGCGGCTGATGTCTTTGGTTACGGTGAAGGTTCCGTAGGCGCCCGATCCTTTGGCGTGGACCACGCGCTCGGGAATGCGCTCCCGGTTGAAGTGGGCGTGCTTCTCGAATAGCTGCCAGTCCTGCACCAGCAGCGGCCCTCGCGGTCCCGCGGTCAGGGAATTCTGGTTGTCGGCGACGGGGATGCCCGCCGAGGTTGTCAAACGCTTCTTCTCGCTCATGTTGCCTCCGTTCAAGATAGAATTCAGAACAATACAATGCCTAACATTAGAAAGAATCTAAGAACAGGACCAAAAAAAGAGACGGCCCGGCCAAGGATCATCTCTCCCGGCGCTTCCTGCCGCGCATGACAACCTGGTATTCACGGACTTCAAAGGATGGCAGCGACAACTCCCCCCTCAGCCGGACCGCTTCCCAGGGCACGTCATAAATGGCGCCGGTTTGCTCATCGATAAAATGATGATGCGGAGCGACATGCGGATCGAACACCACCACCCCCTCACTGAGCACCTGGGCCTTCACCAAACCTTTCGCGGCCAGGAGATTCAGGGTGTTGTAAACGGTGGCCCGGGAGACGGTGGGATGCACGCGCTTGACCCTCTCCCACACTTGCTGCGCCGAGGGATGGGACGCGTTGCGAAGAACCGCCCGGGCGACGGCAATCCTCTGCGGCGTGGGCTGCACGCCGCAGGCGCGCAAAGTGGCGATGATGTCTTCCATCTCTCCTTAGACTAAGTCCAAAATCAGATATTGTCAAGCTCCGGACGGTCCGGGCTCCCGCCAGCGGGCGGCCCGCCATCCATAGTGAATTCCGCTCCCGGCCGTGACGGCGGCGGTCAGCAGGAACAGGAAGGGAAGCAGCCCGCCCGGGGCCTCCAGGCGCAACGCGCGGCCGCCCAAGGCCGAGACCCCGGTGAGGATCTGAACGAGGGTGCTGATCTTTCCCCAAGCCGACGGAGGGAAGTACCGGCGCTTCCCCAGCAAGAGCATGGGAACGGCGAACAACAGGATGGCGGCATCCCGTCCCACCACGAGCCAAACGAGCCAGGACGGCACGACGCCGCCATACCCCATGGCCAGATACGAAAGGACAAGCAGCGCTTTGTCCGCCAGCGGATCCAGGAGCGCGCCCGCGCGCGTCATCCATCCGAAGCGGCGCGCCAGCCAGCCGTCCAGGCCGTCGGTGATCCCCGCGAGCAGGAGCCAGAGCAAGGCATCGGCGTAAGAGCCGCCGGCGATCCGAGCGGCGACCACAGGCGCCAGGGCGAGCCGAACTGAACTGAGGAGATTGGGAAGGCTGGCGAGCAGGCGCATCAAACGGTCCGCATCCCGCCAGGGGCCGGCGGGCGGCTCCTGAGCGTGAGAGATCAGGATACCAAGGCGTGGGTCACGCGGCTGGCGAGCTGGTCGAAGCTGAGGATCTCATAAAGGGAGGGGTCCGACATGATTTTGCCGACCAGCGCGACGTGCATGGCGTGGCCGGCGCGCTCCGCAATTACGTGTCCCAGCAACGGGCGGCCGATCAGGGCCAAGTCTCCGATCAGGTCCAGCGCCTTATGACGGACGCACTCGTCCGGGAATCGAAGCCCGCCGGGGTTCATCACGCCATCGGGCTCGTAGCAGACCGCGTTCTCCAGCGACGCCCCGCGGATCAGGCCCATGTCGCGCATCTTGCCGAGTTCCTCGGCGAATCCGAACGTCCGGGCCGGTGCGATCTGCGAAGCGTACTTGCCGGGCGAGACCTCCATCTCCAGCGTCTGCCGTCCCACCAGCGGGTGATTGAAAAACACATCGCACGTCAAGGCAAAGCGGTCGTCGGGCAAGACGCTGATCCGCTTGTCGCGCTCCTCCACAGACACCGGCCGCCGAATCCGCAGATATCGCCGCCGGCGCCGGTAGGCGCGCAACCCTGCCTGCGCCAGGAGTTCAACGAACGGAAGCCCGCTGCCGTCCAGAATCGGCACCTCGAGGTTATCGATCTCGATGAAAGCGTTATCGACGCCCATGCTGTAGAGCACGCTCAGAAGGTGCTCGGTGGTGGAGATCAGCACGCCTTGACGCATCAGACTCGTGGCGTAACTCACGCGCGCTACGTGCCGCCAGCTTGCCTGGACCGGGAACCGGTCCAGATCGGTCCGCAGGAACACGATGCCCGTTCCCGGCGGCGCCGGAAGAATGCGGACGGAGACGGGCACTCCGCTATGCAGCCCGACTCCGGCGGCTTCGACGGGTTTCTGGATGCTGGTTTCAAAACGCAAGAGTCCGCTCCTCCAAGGGCAGTTTCGCCTCAACTCGCAAAGCAATCCGGTGGCCAATGGCAGGCCATTTGTTATCAGCGCGTTGCATTGAACCCATTGTTGCGAACTTGCAACATCCGGCCCGATTCTGTGGCGCGGCTGCTCCTGCGGCGGCCCAGGGGTATGATTGGGAAAGCATGGACAAGCCCAGGCTCTTCCTCATCGATGCTTTCGGGTTCATCTTCCGCGCCTATCATGCACGCGCCCGCTCCGGAGCGCCGCCCATGCGCACCCGGACGGGAATCCCGACCGAGGCGGTCTACATTTTTCACAACATGCTGCGCCGGCTGCTGGCGGAACAAAAGCCGGCGCACATCGCGGCCGTGTTTGAAGGGGAGGGGCCGGCGCTGCGGGAACAGGTGTTCGAGGAGTACAAGGCCAACCGGCCGGAGGCGCCTCCCGATTTGACGGAGCAGATTCCATGGGTGAGGCGCATTCTGGAATCCATGCGCATCCCCGTGCTCAGCGAGCCGGGCTATGAAGCGGACGACGTGATCGGGGCTCTGGCCCGCAAGGCGTACGAATCCGGCATGGACGTGGTGATTGTTTCCAGCGACAAGGACCTGATGCAGTTGGTCAACGATGGCACCACCATGTACAACCCGATGAAGGACGAATGGTACGACCCGGGCAAGGTGAAGGAGTTCATGGGTGTCGATCCCGCTCAGGTTCCGGATCTGCTGGCGCTGAAGGGAGACGCGAGCGACAACATTCCGGGGGCGCCTGGCATCGGAGAGAAGGGAGCGCGGGAACTGATCGGACGCTTCGGCTCAGTGGAGGCGGCTCTCGAGCAGGCGGCGTCAGTGGAGCGGCGCACTTACCGGGAGAGCCTCGAGAACAACCGGGAACGGATTCTGATGAGCAAGCGTCTGGCGACAATCGACACGTCGGCGCCCGTGAAGTGGAACCCGCAAGAGTTCGCCATCCAGCCGCCGGACCCGGAGGCGCTCCGGGCTATCTACCAGGAACTGGAGTTCACGAGCTTCCTCAAAGACGTGGCGGAACAGGCCCCGGCGCACCAGGATTACCGCACGCTGGATTCGGTGGAGGAGATTCAGGCCTGGCTGAACGGCATTCCGGCCGGAGCCGGTGTCGCCTGCGCGGTCAGCCAGGACGGAGGCGGCCTGGTGGAAGGCGCGGTAGGCCTCTCCTGGCGGGCGGGAGAGGGCAGGGCGGTCTCTTTGCGCCTGATGGAGGCGATTCGTCCCCTGTTGGAGGACGAGACGCGCGCCAAGATCGCTCACGATGTGAAGTCCGTTTTGCTCAGTCTGGCACGGGCGGGGGTGGAAGGACGAGGGTTCCGCGAGGACGTGATGTTGTACGCGTTCCTGCTGGAAGCGGATCCAGGGGGTTGCGCGCTGGACCAGCTTGCGGCCCGGCGGCTCAACCGGAAGCCGGGACCTGCCTGCGAGGAACGCGCCGCCTGCGCTCTGGAACTGGCTGGGCTGCTGGCGCCGGAACTGGAGCAGCACGGGCTGAGGGAGGTCTACGAGAAGATCGATCTGCCGCTGATTCCCGTTTTGATGCGAATGGAGCAACGCGGCATCCGGGTTGACGCCGGTGCGCTGGCGGATCTCTCGGCCGCCATGGACAAAGAGATCCAGCGCCTGACGGCGGAGATTCACGAACTGGCTGGACATCCTTTCAATGTGAACTCCCCGCAGCAACTCGCCAGGGTCCTCTTCGAGGAGATGCGCCTGCCCGTCAACAGCAGGAACAAGAAGACCTCCACGGCGGCCGACGTGCTAGAGGCGATGGCGGCGGAGCACCCGATCGCGGCCAAGGTGCTCGAGTACCGGCAGCTTGCGAAACTGAAGGGAACCTACGTCGACGCGTTGCCGGCGCTAATCCATCCCGCCACCGGGCGTTTGCACACCAGCTTCAATCCGGCCGGCGCCGCCACCGGCCGGCTCTCGTCCTCGAATCCGAATTTACAGAATATTCCGATCCGGACGGAACTGGGCAGGGAAATCCGCGCGGCCTTCGTCCCCCGCGAAGGCTGGAAGTTGCTGGTGGCGGACTATTCGCAGATCGAACTGCGGCTGCTGGCGCACTATTCCAGGGACCCTTTGCTGCTGGAGGCGTTTCGCAAGGGAGAGGACATCCACACCCGCACGGCGGCCGAGGTGTTCGGCGTCCCCCCGCTCATGGTTACGCCCGAACTGCGGCGCAGCGCCAAGGCGGTGAACTTCGGCATCGTGTACGGACTAAGCGCCTTCGGCCTGGCGGCGCAGCTCGGCATTTCCCAGAGCGAGGCGCAGAAGTACATCCAGGGCTACTTCGAGCGCTACGCCGGCGTGAAGCGCTTTCTGGAGCGGCAAATCGCGGAAGTGCGCCGGAGCGGGGAAACCCGGACGCTCTTCGGCCGCCGGCGTCCCATCCCGGATATGAACGCCTCCAATCCCGCCGCCCGCGGATTCGCCGAGAGAACCGCCGTGAACACGCCGCTTCAGGGGTCGGCGGCGGACCTGATCAAGCTGGCCATGATCGCGATCGACGGGAAGCTGCGGTCCACGGGCGCCCGGAGCGCGATGCTGCTTCAAGTCCACGACGAGCTGGTCTTCGAGGTTCCGCCGGATGAGGCGGACCCAATCGGGCGGATGGTCAAGCGCGAGATGGAGAGCGTGTACCGCCTGGAAGTGCCCTTGGTGGCGGATATCGGAACCGGGGATAACTGGCGCGACGCGAAGTAGGCGGCCGCCGTCCGGATTGTCGGATAATGGCCTGAGGAGGGCAGAGGGATGTTACGAAGGACTTTCTTGCAGGTTCCACCCGCAGTTTTGAGCGCGCATCTGGCGCAGTCCGCCGATGCGCCAATGCCGATGGCGACGCTGGGCAAGACGGGACTCAGGGTGTCCCGCTTTGTGTTGGGCGGCGCGCACATGTGCATGGGAGGGGAAGAAAACGGGATTCGCATCGTGCGCCGGGCGATCGAATTGGGAGTGACGTTTCTGGACAGCGCTCATCTCTACAGCAAGGGGCTCAGCGACACCATCTACGGGAAGGCGCTTGAGGGCGGGCTGCGCCAGAAGGTGATTCTCATGTCGAAGGCGGAGGTGCGGGACCGTGACGGCGCCATGCGGCAGCTTGAGGAAACGCTGCAACGCATGAAGACGGACTACCTGGATCTCTGGCAGTGTCACCAAGTCACCACGATGAAGGAGGTGGACCAGATTCTCGGGCCGAACGGCGCTTTGGAGGCGTTTGTGGAGGCCAAGAAACAGGGCAAGGCGCGGCACATCGGTTTCACGGGTCACGCCGACCCGGCGATCCACCAGCGGCTGTTGGACTCTTACGAGGGTTGGGAGACGGCGCAGCATCCTGTGAACCTGGTGGATCCGCATTACCTGAGCTTCATCCGGACGGTGCTGCCGAACATCAGGAAGAAGGGTTTAGGCCTGATCGCCATGAAGTCGAACGCCATGGGGCCGATTTCGGCGCAAGGGATCGGCACGGTGGCTGAGTGCCTGCGGTTCACGCTCAGTCAGGACGTCGATGTCGTCGTTTCCGGGCCGCAGACCGTGGAGCAACTGGAAGAGAATGTGGCCACCGTGAAGAGCTTCCGGAAGATGACGCAGGAGGAGATCGAGGCGCTCCTGGCGCGCACGGCCAAAGGACCGTTCGGCGTGACGGTGGAGCGTTACAAGCGCGCGCCGGCGGGCGCCGCGGCGCCGCGCCACTCGGATGGGGAACCGGCGTAGCGGACCCGATTGTGACAGTTGTGCTCCTGGCGGGCTGGATTATAATAGGGAAAATCCCGACTAGGAGACGCCCATGTCGAATTGTATGAAAGCGCCCGGCGGAGGGCCGGCGAAGCGTCCGGTTCCCGCAAGGGGCGCGCGCGGCAATTCGACAATCGCCTGGCCCGAGCGCTAGCGCCACTGCCGGCTCCGGCGTCATCGAAACTCTACGTGGAAGGAAACAGGCTATGAGTATAAGCCAGCTTGCAAGGTCGATCCAGGAATCGCCCACGCTGAAACTGAACGAGACGGCGGCGTTGCTACGTGAAAAAGGGGAGCCCGTCATTCATCTCGGAGGCGGAGAGCCGAAGAGCAAGACGCCGATGGACGCCATACTGAGCTGTACGGCCGCGTTGAACAGCGGAGAGGTCCGCTACGCTCCCGCCGACGGCATACCGGCGCTCAAGAAGGCCGTGATCCGCTACACCGAGGAGCATTACAAGCGTCTTGTGGCGCCGGAGAACGTGATCATCTCGAGCGGCGCGAAGCAGTCCATCATGGTGCTGCTGCACGCCATACTGGATCCCAAGGACGAAGTCGTCTTTCCTTCCCCGTATTGGGTCAGCTATCCCGAGATGGTAAAGCTGGCCGGAGGCGTTCCCGTCGTCGCCCACGCTCAGGATGGAACGTTCCAGCCCACGATTCAGGACATTGAGCAAGTCGTGGGCTCTTACACAAAGGCCATTATCATCAACAGCCCGAACAATCCGAGCGGGCAGGTGTATTCGAAGCAATTCATCGCGGAGGTCGTCGAGTTCTGCGAGAAGAAGAATCTTTACCTGATCATGGACGATACCTATAACCGGCTGATCTTCGACGGCCAGACGCCCTCGAACTGCTACGAGTACGCCAAGGACCTGACCGAGAGTTCGAAGCTGGTGCTGATCAATTGCGTTTCGAAGATGTTCGCCATGACGGGCTTCCGCATCGGCTGGGCGGTGGCCAACAAGGCGCTGGTGCGGGTCATGGCCAACATTCAGTCGCAAGAGACGTCGGGTCCGGCAACGCCGTCCCAGTGGGCGGCCGTGGGCGCTCTCAACGGGATCCAGTCCTCGATCGAGACGCTGCGGATGACGCTGGAGAACAACCGCAACGTGCTGGTTTCCAGGCTTCAGGCGATCCCTGGCGTGAAGGTCACCAAGCCTGGGGGGACGTTCTACTGCTTCCCGGACTTCAGCGCTTACGAAAAGGACTCGCAGAAGCTGGCGCGGTTCCTGCTCGACAGGGTCCGGGTCGTGACAGTGCCGGGCAAAGAGTTCGGGCGCGAAGGTCATCTGCGGGTCAGCTTCTGCGGCGCGCTGGGTGAGATTAAGCAAGGGGTGGAGCGGATTCAGTGGGCGCTCGATCCGAATTCGCCCAATGAGCTGTATATCGGCGGAAGAAAGCTGGTGAGGGACTGGGCATGAACATCTACTACGACATCGAATCCCCGGCCTGGAAAGAAGCAGGCCGGTTTGCCAGCGACTATGGACTGGCGAACCATGGAATCCTGAACCCCCGCAAGGTTTACTGGAACCTCCCCACTCCGGCCCTGTATGAAGAGTCTGTCTTTCGCGGCGAGGGGCGGATGTCGCACCTGGGCCCGCTCGTGGTTCTGACAGGAAAGCACACGGGGCGCTCCGCAGCCGACAAGTACATCATCCGGGAACAGCAGACGGAGGAACATGTCTGGTGGGGCGAGTACAACCGGCCCTACAATCCCGAGAATTTCAACGGCATTCTGGCCCGCATGCAGTCGTACTTGCAGGGGCGCGACGTCTTTGTGCAGGACATTTATGCGGGCGCCGATCCGGAGCACCGGCTGCCGATCCGCGTCATCACCGAGAAGGCGTGGCACAGCCTGTTCATCCGCAATATGTTCATCAAACCTCGGACGATCGAGGCGCTCAAGAAGTTCGTTCCGGAGTTCACCATCCTTTGCCTGCCGGAATTCCGAGCTAACACTCTTGTGGACCAGACGCGTTCGGAGACGTTTATCCTAGCCAACTTCTCGGCGCGCCTGGCCCTGATCGGCGGCAGCGCCTACGGCGGCGAGATGAAGAAGACCGTCTTCACGGTCATGAACTTCCTGCTGCCGTTCGACGGCGTCATGCCGATGCACTGTTCGGCCAATATCGGCCCGAAGGGCGATACGGCGTTATTTTTCGGCCTGTCCGGCACCGGCAAGACCACGCTCTCGGCCGACCCCAAGAGACGCCTGATCGGCGACGACGAGCACGGGTGGGGCGACAACGGCATTTTCAATTTCGAAGACGGTTGCTACGCCAAGGTCATCCGGCTCTCTCCGACCGCGGAACCCCAGATCTACGCCTGCACGCGGCGGTTCGGCACCATCATCGAGAACGTGGTCATGGACCCGCTGACGCGGCGGCTCGATCTGAATGACGACCGGATCGCGGAAAACACCCGCGCCGTTTATCCACTGAATTACATCGACAACGCGGTGCCGGAGAAGATGGGCGGGCACCCCGAAAACATTATCTTCCTCACCTGCGACGCCTCCGGCGTGATGCCCCCCATCGCCAGACTTACACCCGAACAGGCGCTTTATCACTTCATTTCGGGCTACACCAGCAAGCTGGCGGGCACCGAAATCGGGCTGGGGGTGGAGCCGGAGATCACCTTCAGCACTTGCTTCGGCGCGCCGTTCATGGTTCACCATCCGCACGACTACGCAGCGCTTCTGAAGGCGAAGATCCTCCGCTACAAATCGGACTGCTGGCTGGTCAACACCGGCTGGACCGGAGGGCCGTTCGGCGTGGGCAAGCGGATCAGCATTCAGCACACGCGCATCCTTCTGAACGATGCCCTGGAAGGCAAACTGAAGAAAGTGAAGTTCCGCAAGGATCCCGTGTTTGGTTTCGATGTTCCTGTGGAGTGCGAAGGCGTTCCCTCCGATATTCTTGACCCGGCCAACACCTGGGGCGACCGCGACGAATACTACCGGAAGTATGATGCTCTGGCGGCGCGCTTCATAGAAAACTTCAAACTGTTCGCAGACGGCTGTCCCGGGGAGATCGCCGAAGCGGGGCCGAAGCGCTTGTCGCAGACGCCCGCTCCGCGTTAGACCACCCCTCTTTCAACGCCGGGTACAGGGCTGGCTGGGGCCGGCTCTGCCCCGGCAGCGAGGTCCGGGCCGGGTTCTGGCCCGCCTGCCTCCTCTGGTAGACTGGACCCTGTCATGACGGCTCGGGAGAGGTTGCGCGCCGCGCTCAATCACAGGGAACCGGACCGGATTCCGATCGATTTTGGGGGCACGTCCGTCACCGGGATTCATGTCGCTTGCGTGGCCGCTTTGCGCGAATATTTTGGCCTCGAGAAACGCCTGGTCCAGGTTCACGAGCCATACCAGATGCTGGGCTGGATCGACGACGATCTGAAAGCGGCCATGGGAATCGACACCGAGGGAGTCTTCCCGCCGCGCACGATGTTCGGTTATGCGAATCGTGGCTGGAAGCCATGGCGCATGGATGACGGCCTGGAGGTTCTGATGTCGGAGGACTTCCGGTTCACCAGGGACGCCAACGGCGATACTCTGGTCTATCCGCAGGGGGACACAACCGCGCCGCCCAGCGGGCGCATGCCCAGAGGCGGTTACTTCTTCGATACGATTATCCGCCAGCCGCCCATCGACGAAGATCGTCTGAACCCGGAGGACAACCTGGAGGAGTTTCAGCCGGTTTCACCCGAAGACCTGCAACACTTCGAGCGCGCGGCTTCGGGCGCCGCCGCCACCGGGCGCGGCATCATCGCCAGTTTCGGCGGCACCGCGTTCGGGGACATCGCTCTGGTTCCGGGGCCGTTCCTGAAGCATCCCAAGGGCATCCGGGATATCGCCGAGTGGTACATGTCCACCCGCAGCCGCCGGGATTATATTCATCGCGTTTTCGAAGCCCAATGCGACATCGCTCTGGCCAATCTGGAGAAGATCCGCCAGGTGGTGGCGGACAAGGCCGACGCGGTCTTCCTGTGCGGCACGGACTTCGGCACGCAGACGTCCTCCTTCTGTTCCGTGCCGGTATTCCGCGAACTCTATTTCCCCTACTACAAGCGGGTCAACGACTGGGTCAAGGCGCACACCGCGTGGAAGACCTTCAAGCATTCCTGCGGGTCGGTTGCGCGTTTTATCCCGTCGTTCATCGAAGCCGGTTTTGACATCCTGAATCCGGTGCAATGCTCGGCCGCGGGAATGGAACCGGAGAGGCTCAAGCAGGAGTACGGGGAGAAAATCGTGTTCTGGGGCGGCGGAGTGGACACTCAGAAGGTCCTTCCGTTCGGTTCGCCGGCCGATGTCCGCGAGCAGGTTCTGGAGCGCTGCCGCGTGTTTTCCCGCGGCGGCGGCGGCTTTGTCTTCAACACCATCCACAACATTCAGGCGCGCACCCCGGTGGAGAACATCGTGGCGATGTTGAACGCCGTACGGGAGTTCAACGGGGAAGCATGCGTCTCAAACTGATCGCCTGCGAGGTTCTGTATCGCGAGATCTGTGAGGCCGCCGCCCGCTCGGTGAACCAGGTGGACATCGAGTTCCTGCCGAAGGGGCTCCATGACCAGGGATCGCGCCGCATGAGGGCTGCGCTCCAGGAAAGAGTGGATGCGGCGGAACCTGGGCCGCATGAGCGCCTGCTGTTCGGCTACGGGCTTTGCGGGAACGGGCTGACGGGCCTGGAGGCGCGCTCCCGGCCGCTGGTGATACCCCGGGCGCACGATTGCATCACTCTGTTTCTCGGAAGCCGGGAACGCTACCAGGACTATTTCGAACAACATCCCGGCGTCTATTTCCTCACTTCGGGCTGGATCGAGAGGGGCAGGAACCTGGAGTCTCAGTTGAGCCTCTCTTTTGCGGACCTGGCCGTTCGCTACGGCGAGGAGGATGCGCGTTATCTGCAACAGGAATTAACGAAGCACTACCGGCAGTTCACCTACATCGAAATGGGGGTGGAGCCTGACGACCGTTTCGAGAGGTGCACGCAAGAGGAGGCGGCCTCCAGGGGCTGGGCGTACGAAAAGGTGCGCGGCGATCTGTCGTTGATCCGCCGGCTGGTGGACGGCCCCTGGGACGCCCCGCGATTTCTGACGGTGTTGCCGGGGCAGCGTGTGGCGGCCGCTCATGATGGGACTGTGCTCGGCGTGGAGGAGGTCCGTTGAGCGCGGTGGCAACCATCCGAATCCGGCTTGAGCCTGCCGGTATCTGCGTTGAGGCAAGACCGGGGGCTTCGCTGCAAGACTCCCTGTTCCGATTTGGCGTGGAGTTCCCTTGCGGAGGCACGGGACTCTGCAAGGGATGCCGGGTGAGAGTGCTGGCGGGGAGCGTGCCGCCTTCGCCCGAAGATCAACAGGCGCTTCAGCCGGAAGAAATCGCCCAGGGATGGCGCCTGGCGTGCCGCCTTCGTCCGAAAGAAGACATCACGCTCGAAATCGCACAGTGGGAGACGCCGGTCCTGACAGATTCGGCGCGTTTCCGCTTTATCCCAAAAGAAGGCGCCGGAATCGCCATCGATCTGGGCACGACGACGATCGCCGCCCAATCCTTGGACATGCGCACAGGCGCTGTGCTCGGCGTGAGGACCGCCTTGAACCCCCAGGCGGCCTGGGGCGGGGACGTGATGAGCCGCGTCGCCTCGGCGATGACGGAGCGCGAGGAAGGACGACTTACGAAGGTCATCCGGGAGTGCGTGGGGCGAATGGTGTCCGAACTGAGCGCCGGCTTGGAGGTGCGGGAAGTTGTGGTCGCAGGCAATACGGTCATGCACCACTTGTTCTGCGGGCTGGACGTCTCGGGCCTGGCCCAGGTTCCGTTTGAGACCGCGCATGGCGGACTGGCGGAATTCGAGGGGGACCAGTTGGAATGGCTCGGCCACGGCGCCAGGCTTCGATTCCTGCCCTGCTTAGGGGGGTTCGTGGGCAGCGACATCCTGGCCGGGATCCTGGCGACCGGTCTTCACGAATCCGGCGAGCCGGCTTGCCTGATCGATTTGGGGACCAACGGAGAGATCGTCGTCGGGAACCGGGAGCGGCTCCTGTGCGCCTCCACAGCGGCGGGGCCGGCTTTTGAAGGCGGCCGCATCGGGATGGGGATGCGGGCGGACAGCGGGGCTATCTACCGGGTCCGGTCCGGCGGCGGCGGAGTCGATGCTCAGGTCTTGGGGGGAATCCCCCCCCGCGGCATTTGCGGCAGCGGCCTGGTGGACGTCGTCGCCCTGGGACTGGAGAAGGGCCGCATCCTGCCGGATGGCCGGCTTACCGGCGGGATCTGGCTGTTCGCCCCTCCGGTGCGAATCACGCAGGCGGATGTGCGGCAACTGCAACTGGCCAAAGCAGCGGTGGCGGCGGGCATTCACATCCTGTTGAAGAGAGCGGGCTTGCGCCTGGAAGATGTGAGCAGCGTCTACCTTGCCGGAGCTTTCGGCAACTACGTCGACGCGACCAGCGCCAGGAGAATCGGACTCCTGCCATTTCCGGCCGGCATCGTCACCCCGTCGGGCAACACCGCCCTCCGGGGCGCCAAGATGGCGCTGTTCGATGACGGGGGAGACTACGCACAACTCCGGTCCCGCGTCGATCATGTGCCGCTTGCCGCTGATCCCACTTTTCAGGACATTTTTGTGGAGCAGATGTCCTTCCCCGCCGGGGTATCGTAGAAAAATCATTTAATATCAGTTGATTAGAATGATCTTGCGAGCACGGTGTACGAGGTTCCCGCCATTCTTGACATTGTCGATAGACATATGGTAGATTAAGCCGAAGTTGAAGGTTTTGGCAAGAGAATGCCGCCATCAAATTCGAGATGCGAATCCAGCTACCTGACTCGCCGGGCCGTTCTCGGAATGGTTGCAGGAACCCTTGGCTGCGGCGCAAGCGGGAGCAGGCGCAGCGAGCTGCTGAACGCTTCGTATGACCCGACCCGGGGTTTGTATCAGGAGATCAACGAGGAGTTCAGGGCGCGCTGGAAAGCCAGGACAGGAGCGGATATCGCTGTCCGGCAATCCCATGGCGGTTCCGGCAAGCAAGCGCGGGCGGTGATCGAAGGGCTGCCGGCGGACGTAGTGACGCTGGCGCTGGCCTACGACATCGACGCGATCAGTGAACGAGGCTTGCTGTCTCGAGACTGGCAGAGGCGGCTGCCATACGACAGCACTCCCTTCACCTCGACCATCGTATTCCTGGTGCGGAAAGGGAACCCGAAGAAGATCCGGGATTGGGATGATTTGCTTCGCCCCGGGGTGGCTGTGATCACCCCAAATCCCAAGACGTCGGGCGGCGCCCGCTGGAACTACCTGGCGGCCTGGGGCTATGCGCTAGAGACCACCGGCGGCAACGAGCGGAGCGCACAGGAATTCGTGACCCGGTTGTTCAGGAACGTACCCGTGCTGGATTCCGGCGCCAGGGGTTCGACCACAACGTTCGCGCAGCGCGGCATCGGCGATGTGCTCCTGACGTGGGAGTCGGAGGCGTTCCTGGCTGGGAGCGAACTCGGAGGCGCCCAGGTTGAGATGGTGGTTCCCTCGGTCAGCATACTGGCGGAGCCACCCGTCGCCGTAGTGGACGCAGTAGCGGAGCGCCACGGCACGGAGGCTATGGCGCAGGCCTATCTCGAGCACCTCTACACGGTGGAAGCGCAGGAGACAGCGGCGCGGCACTTCTACCGGCCGAGGCTGGAGGAGGTCGCCGGAAGGCACTCGCGCCGTTTTCCAGGGATCAACATGCTGACCGTCCGCGAGGTCTTCGGCGACTGGCAGAACATCCAGGCGCGGCACTTCAGCGACGGCGGGGTGTTCGACAAGATCTACCACCCGGGTGCGTGACACATGCGGTTCAGGCGATCCAGCATTCTGCCGGGGTTCCGGCCGGCGTTCGGATTCACGATCACCTACCTGGGCCTGATTGTGCTCCTGCCTTTGAGTTCCATCTTGTTCAACAGCGCCACGGCCGGACCGCGCCACATGTGGGAGGTGGTCACCCATCCGCGGGTGCTGGCGGCATTCCGGGTGAGTTTCGGCCTATCTTTTGCGGCCGCGATGTTGAACGGCGTTTTCGGTTTCCTGCTGGCCTGGGTGCTGGTGCGGTATGAATTCGCGGGCAAGCGGCTGGTGGACGCGCTGGTGGATCTTCCGTTCGCGCTGCCCACGGCCGTAGCGGGCATCTCGCTGACAGCGTTGTACTCGGAGAACGGCTGGCTTGGCGGTTGGCTGGCGGCGCTGGGCGTCCGGGTCGCTTACACCCCGCTGGGGATCCTGGCGGCCCTGACGTTCGTCGGCCTGCCGTTTGTCGTGAGGAGTGTTCAGCCGGTTCTGGAGGATCTGGAGCAGGAAGCGGAGGAAGCGGCGGCGAGCCTTGGAGCGAGCCGGGGGCAGGCATTTCGCCGGGTGGTGTTCCCGCTGCTTCGGCCGGCGTTGCTGACGGGCTTCGCCCTGGCCTTTGCGCGCGCACTGGGCGAGTACGGCTCGGTGATCTTCATCTCAGGCAACATTCCGATGCGGACGGAAATCGCGCCGCTGCTGATTGTTTCCAGGCTGGAGCAGTATGATTACGCCGGCGCCTCGGCCATCGCTCTGGTGATGCTGTCGGCTTCTTTCGTTCTGCTCCTGGGGCTCAATCTGCTCCAGCGGCGAAACCGGCGTCCGGCGGAGGCAGTTGCAAAATGAGCGCCAGTCCTTCCCGACGGGATCCCGCGATCTTGCAATGGAGCCTGACGGCAGCAGCGTTGACGTTCGTGGGGCTGTTCGTTGTCCTTCCGCTGATCACCGTTTTTGCGGAAGCGCTGAGCCGGGGGTGGCCGGCCTATTGGGCCGCGGTCCGGGAACCGGACGCGCGCTCCGCAATCCGCCTCACGCTGTTGACCGCGGGCATCGCCGTGCCCCTCAATGTCGTATTCGGGCTGGCGGCGGCCTGGGCGGTGGCGCGTTTCGAATTTCGCGGGAAGAGCGTTTTGACCACGCTGATTGAGCTGCCGCTGGCGGTCTCTCCGGTGGTGGCGGGGCTGGTCTTCGTGTTCGTATTCGGCGCCGGCGGCTGGCTTGGGCCCTGGCTGGCGGCGAAGAACCTCCAGGTTATCTACGCCGTGCCGGGCATCGCGCTGGCGACGACATTCGTCACCTTGCCGTACGTCGCGCGCGAACTCATTCCGCTGATGCAGGCCCAGGGGACCGAGGAGGAGGAGGCGGCGCTGGTGCTGGGGGCGGGAGGATGGCGAGTGTTCTTTCGGATCACTCTGCCGAACATCAAGTGGGGCCTGCTGTACGGCGTCATCCTATGCACGGCGCGGGCGGTGGGGGAGTTTGGCGCAGTTTCGGTGGTATCCGGCCACATTCGCGGCGAAACGAACACGCTGCCGCTGCATATTGAGATCCTTTACAACGAATACCGCTTCGCCGCGGCCTTCGCGGCCGCCAGCCTGCTGACCTTGCTGGCCCTGGTGACGCTGGCGGTCAAGCGGAGTCTGGATTGGAAGCTGGGCGCGCTGGCCAGGGAAGCGCCGGCCAGGCGGACAGGGGAGGCTTGAGGTGGGGATCGAGGTTCGCGCCATACGTAAGACTTTCGGCGCCTCGGCGGTGTTGAAGGACGTCAGCCTGGAGGTGAAGGACGGCGAATTGGTGGCGCTGCTGGGGCCATCCGGGTCCGGCAAGACGACGCTGCTTCGGATCATCGCGGGGTTGGAGGCGCCGGACCCCATGCCCGGCAGCGCGGTTTTGATCCAAGGGCAGGATGTGACGCAGGCCACCGCCGCTGCGCGGCGTGTGGGTTTCATGTTCCAGCACTACGCCCTATTCCGACACATGAACGTTTTCGAGAATATCGCCTTCGGGCTGCGTGTGCGCCCCCGCAAGGTCCGGCCCAGCGGGGAGGAGATTCGGAGGCGGGTGGGAGAACTGCTGAAGCTGATCCACCTGGAGGAGTTGGCGGACCGCTATCCCTCGCAACTTTCCGGAGGCCAGCGGCAGAGGGTGGCGCTGGCCCGGGCCCTGGCCATCCAGCCCAGCGTGCTGCTGCTGGACGAGCCGTTCGGGGCGCTCGACGCCAAAGTCAGGCAGGGGCTCCGGCGATGGCTCCGGCGCATGCACGATGAAACGCACGTCACCAGCCTGTTGGTGACGCACGATCAGGAGGAGGCTCTTGAAGTAGCCGACCGGGTGGTTGTGATGAACGAAGGCCGCATCGAGCAGACCGGGACGCCCGACGAGGTATTCCACCATCCCGCGTCCGAATTCGTCATGGACTTTCTGGGGAACGTGAACCTGTTTCGCGGGAGGGTCGAGAGCGGCAAAGCGGTTTTCGGGCCGATGGTGCTGGACGCTCCGGGGAGCTCCGCTTTAAACGGGCAGGAGGTGCGGCTGTTTGTGCGGCCTCACGATCTCGATATCCACCCGCAGGCCGCCGATCATCCGGGCATGAGAGCCCGCGTCTTGCGGGTCCACTCCGCGGGTCCGCAGGTGAGGATTGAGTTGCAGGCGGAAACAGGAGAACCGCTCACCGTGACCATGCCCCAGGAACGGTTCCGGGAAGCGCCGGTTGTCCCCCACGATCATGTCTACGTCAGCCTTCGGGATGCAAAGCTGTTTCTGGAAGACTACAGCATCTGAGCGGCGCCGGCCGCCAAATGGAACAGCACCGGTCAATGGGGCCTGGAGCGGGACGGACGAGCTTCAGCGAAGGTTGAACTTCTTCATTTTGTAGCGCAACGTGTCCCGGGTAATCTTGAGGATCCGGGCGGCTTGCGTCTGGTTGTGGCTGGTCTTCTCCAGCGCCCGGACGATGAGAGCCTTCTCGTTGTCCTCCAGGGACATGCCGTCGTCCGGGACGACCGGGGGCGCGGGCACAACCGCCTGAAAGCGGCCTCCCGCCTGGCTGATAGAGATCGGCAGGCTGGCGGCGGTGATCTGACTGGACTCCTCCAGGATCATGGCCCGTTCAATCGCATTGCGAAGTTCCCGGACGTTGCCGGGCCAGTCGTGCGCCAGCAGCAGGCGCTGCGCATCCGGAGTCACCGATTCGATGTGCCGCTTGAACTTGTTGTTGTAATGATCGATAAAGAACCCGACCAGGGGCATGATGTCTTCCGGTCTTTCCCGCAGCGGCGGGATGGCGATATGGATCACGTTCAGCCGGAAGTACAGATCCTGGCGGAAGGCGCCTTCCTTGACGGCCTCGCGCAGGTTTTTATTTGTGGCGGCCACCACGCGGAGGTCCAACTGGATGTCCTTCAGGCCGCCCAGGCGGCGAAAACACTGCTCCTCCAAAACGCGGAGGAGTTTTGCCTGAAGCATGAGCGGGATCTCGCCGATTTCATCCAGAAAAAGGGTCCCTTTGTCGGCCAGCTCAAAGATGCCTCGCTTCTGAGCCCGGGCATCGGTGAATGCGCCTTTCTCGTATCCAAACAGCTCGCTTTCGAGGAGGGTCTCGGGGATCGCCGCGCAGTTGATGGCGATGAACGGTTCCGCCTGGCGCAGGCTCTGATAGTGGAGCGTCTTGGCGATCAAATCCTTGCCGGTGCCGTTCTCTCCTTCGAGAAGGATTGTGGTCGCCTCGCTGGCCGCAACCCGCCGCACGAAGTGTAGCACTTCTCTCATGCCAGGCGACTCGGCGATCACCTCCCGCTTTTGGGCGGCCGCCTCTTCCGTTACGTCCTTGATGGTGGCCACAGCCCCGGTCACATCGCCGTCGGCATTGAGTATCTGGCGTGTGCGGATGACCGCCAGCCGCTCACGTCCATTATCGGTGTGAAGCCGCAAGGTTGTGTTCGAAGAGGAAGGCAGATCGGACATGCCGGACAGAAGTCCGCAACCCGGCTCGCAGTCGGTGCAGCGAAATACCTCGCGGCACTCTCGTCCGACCATCTCGTCGGCGGGGATCCCGAACAGCCTCTCGGCGGCGCTGTTGACTCCGGTGATGATGTAGTTCCGATCGTAGAGCAGGAGCGCGTCGGAAAGTTGTTCGAACACAGCTTCCAAGACGCCGGACTCCTGCCAACCTGGAGCGATTCTGGGCATGCCCCCCACGGTACGGAACAAACCACAGTATAGCAGTTCCGGATTAGGGTGTGTGAAATCACGCAGGCCATCCCGGTTCCGCCCGGCGAGAGGTGGGGGCCGGACCAAGGCTGGGTCAGTTCACACAGGACTTGGTCCTTCATGGGGGATTTACCCCTTTATTTTGAACAAATAGCGGCTGCGGCATGGCGATAGTGGGCCGCATGAATGGTCTCAGGATTGCAGAAATAACGGAGAACCCGGATCGTCGGGGAGAGAACTCACTTCCCAAACGAGACGCCACGGCATGGAGACAATTCAACTAGCCATTTCGAACCGGTCATATGCGGCGGCGCTTCGCGACCTGCTGGCGCGGAATCCGGGCTGGCGGATTGTAGTGGCGGACGCGCCGGATCCGGCGATGGAAGGGGTGATGGTGGTGGACTCCGAGTCACTGGAACGGCTGCCGCAGCACATCGCCCGGCCGGAGAGAATCGTCCTAATCACCCAGAAAGACGCCCCGCACCTGGCGAGGGCCTGGGAAGCAGGGATCGTCTCCGTGGTGTATGATAACGAACCGATCAATACGGCGTTGCTGGCGATCATGGCCGCGCGGCTCAGGGTTGCCAAAGGCCCCCGAGCCGAGGGAGGGATTGCGGCAGGATCCGGCACGAATCATGTTAATGTAGACCAGAACGCTCAAAAGAGGAGAGGAGAACCGTGAATCTGATTCCTTTCGCCATTGGTTGGGTAGCTCTACTGATTGTGATCCTTGTTCTTGCGTTTTACCGCAGCAGGCTCTCGCGGGAGGAGGACGACATTCCGCACATCTCCGAGCCGGAGGCCGAGGTGTACGCGAGCCGCCAGATCGCTGTGGCGAAGAAGCTGGAGAAGGTGGAGTTTTGGGGCAAGACTCTCACCGTGCTTCTGATCCTGTACGGTCTGGTTCTGGCGGCGGTTTTCTCGTACCAGGCTTGGGAGCAGTCGTCCAGGATTACCCGTTAAGAAGCGGGGCCGGCAGTTCAAAAGAGGGCGGGGGAGTGTGCCATGTTTGTGTCCTGGGGCAAGTTGAGTGGGGGTCTGGCGGTCCTATCCGCCGCGCTTGCTGTGGCGGCGTGGGGGCAGGCGGAGGTTCCTTGCGCGACCTGCCATGATGAGCAGACGAAGCAGCTCCCGGGGAGCACACATGCGCCCTTGGAGTGCGCCGGCTGCCACCCGCGTCACGAAAGCTATCCGCATCCGAAGGACGCACCCAAGCCGCAGTGCGCCGCCTGTCATTCCCGGGTGGCGCAGGAAGATGCGGTGGGTGTGCATGGACAAGCACGCCGGGCGGGGAACGCCGGCGCTCCGGATTGCACCGTGTGCCACGGCGACGCGCACCAGACACTGCGGCCGGCCTCGCAGCAATTCCGGCAGGGGGTGCCCGACACGTGCGGCATGTGCCATTCGGACGTGGTTGCCCAGTTCCAGCGAAGCGTGCATGGGAAGGCCCTGGCGGCGGGAATCAAGAATGCGCCGCTTTGCACGGACTGTCACGGGGAGCACGCGATCATTGGGCCCAAGCAGGCCGCCTCTCCAGTGCA
>Ga0073932_1001637_pt1 | contig 40295 bp, 36 predicted proteins | sample DewCreD2012metaG_FD_76967 | JGI IMG/M metagenome (GOLD analysis project Ga0073932, IMG submission 76967) | Hot spring sediment bacterial and archeal communities from British Columbia, Canada, to study Microbial Dark Matter (Phase II) - Dewar... ...
TACCGCACCCCTGCGCAGAGCGGGCTGTCCCCCTTGCAGCGGCCCCGCACTACCGCACCCCTGCGCAGAGCGGGCTGTCCCCCTTGCAGCGGCCCCGCACTACCGCACCCCTGCGTAGAGCGGGCTCTCTTGAAAATCCCTGCTGCGACCTGGCATCCAGCAGCATATCGCCACGCAGCACAGCCGCGCCATTTTCATGCCCGCGGGTGCCGCCTCGGGCGGCATGGCTCAAACTGTCACCGAAATTAGAAGTGGATGGAGAAGTTGCCGAAGAGGTTGAGCCAGCGGTCCATCGTTTCCACGGCTGGGACGGCGCCCAAGGAATCTCCGTCCGTGTGGCCTCGGTAAGCTTTGACGGTGAAGCCCACCCGGAAGACTTGAAACCGGTCCAAGGCGTAACTCACCCCGCCCAGCGCATAGCTGCCCCAGCCGCTCCGCGAGCCGCAGAAAGGACACTCATAGCGGTAGTAGGAACTGGGCTGCTTCAGCCGCTCAGAGTAACGCATATAAGCGCCCCCGCCACCCGCCGAAAGCAGGACCCGGCCCTCCGCCAACGGCAGTATCGCCCGCCCGCCGAAGGGAAGCAGGTACTGAAAATCCCGAATGCGAAGGTATCCGCCACCCGTCGAAAGATAGTCCCGCACCCCAGCGGCGCCAAACAGCGTATCCAGGCCGAAGTCGGCCTGAAGGTTACGATGGAACCGGTACCCGTAGCCAACAGAAAGCCCGCCGCTGTTGGCAAAGGCCGGCGTGAGTTGCGCTCCCGGCAGGCCAATTCCCGCCCCGACCGTAAAGTTATGCTTGGCGAAGTGGCTTTGCGCCAGGAGCGGGGCCGCCGCCACCAGCACAAGTAGGAATCTCATACGCCCCCTCAGACGTGGCGAAACTTCCACACGTTACGGACCTGATGACAATTTTCCCGCCTTCAGCCCGGAAACGCCAGCCGGGGGCCGCCTCGAGGCTCAGCCTCGATCCCGCCCCGGCTTCATCGCGGCTCCCACCGCCGCCAGCAGCGACGCCAGCATAATGCCCAGCGCGGTAAGCAACTGCGCGGTGTCCTGTGAAAAGCGGAACGGCGAGAAAAAGAAATAGCGCACAATCAGCGCCAGCACCACAATGCTCCACAGGATAAACAGCCCCTGCATCTGGCCCCGCCAGGCGAACAGCAAAACCACCAGGCCGATGATCGCCAGCACGGACAACCCGTAAATCAGCGCGCCCCCTTCCCACGGCAACAGGTAGAAGTTGACGGTGGAAGGCCGGCTCAGAAGCACGACAAGGACGATGCCCAGCGTGACGAGCACGAACAGGGCGTTGAAGGCGAGAGAGTACAAACGAAGAATGCGGCGCCAAAAGTTCACGTTCAAGCTCCGGATTTGAGTAGGACCGAATTGTTAAGGACCCATTGTATCAGCAGACGCCACGCCTGCCAAAAGCCCGGAATTTTCGCGAATAGAACCGCCGCAGGCCCAGTCTGTGCAGATGGAGGCTGCGATAACGGCGATGCTGAAGGCCGAGGGACTCACAAAACACTACGGAAAAAAGGCCGCGCTTCAGGACCTCGACTTCGAGGTGCGCGCCGGAGAGGTGGTGGCGTTACTGGGCGCCAACGGCGCGGGCAAGACCACGACGATCAAGCTGCTCCTGGGGCTGATCCGGCCCACAGCGGGCAAGAGTTGGATCGCAGGGCGCTGCTCGGGAGATCCCGCCGCCCGCGGTCTCGCGGCCTACTCCCCAGAGAGCCCGCGCTTTCACGAATTCCTGACGGCGGAGGAAACTCTTGCCTACTATGCCGAGCTTGGCGGCCTCCCAAGGGAGGGCCGGGCGGCTCAAGTCGCCAAGGCCCTGGAAATGACCGGCCTGGCGCACGTCCGCTCCACCAAGGCCGGGCGGCTTTCCAAGGGCGAGGCGCAGCGTCTCTCGGTGGCGCAGGCGCTGCTCGGGGATCCCCCCATCCTGTTGCTGGACGAACCCACCTCCGGGCTGGACCCCGCCGGGCGCGTTGCAATGCGGGAACTCCTGGAGCAGTGCAAGGCGCGCGGGAAGACCATCCTTTTGAACTCACACATCCTCTCCGATGTGGAGAGGGTGTGCGGCCGGGCCATGATCCTCCGCCGCGGCCGGCTGGCCTGGCAAGGCAGACTCGAGGAGGTGAGCGGGCGCGGCAACGTTCTCGAAGTTCGTGCGGAGGGCTGGGGTCCGGCGGCGGAACGCGCGCTGGACGCGGAGGGCTTTCGCTGGGCTCGCAAAGAGGGTTGTTGGGAAGTCTCGCCCTGTACCCCTGCCGAGACGCACCGGGCAGCCCGGGCGCTGATGTCCGCGGGAGTCCGGCTGCAAGCGCTGATTCCCAGAGGAGGCTCGCTGGAGGAACTGTTTCTGGAACTGAATGGAGGCAACAACAATGCTGGCGATAACCAAAACCACCGTGCGTGAAGGGATCCGCAAGAAACTCCTGTATCTGTTCCTCGGCCTGGCGGCATTCATGACGGTCGTCCTGCTGAGCGAGGGGAAGGTGCGAATCGACGACCGGAACGTGACCGAGCTCAGGATGGTGGCCATGGTGGGCTTGTGGATGACGCTCACCTTCACCAGCTTCCTGGCGGTGTTCGTGGCGATGAACGCCATCGGAAGCGAAGTAGAGCGCGGGACGACGCACCTGGCGCTGGTGCGGCCGGTCAGCCGGACCCGCTTCTGGCTGGAGCGCTGGCTGGGGGTCACGGTTCTGGCGTGGCTGAACGGCGTGGTCATGCTGGGGGCCTTGATGCTGGTGCTGGGATGGAAGTTCGGCCCGTCTGGCGCGAGGCTCGTGGCGCCCGCCCTGTTGATTTTGCCGCGGGCGGCGGGCTGCCTGACGGCGCTGGTTACGGCTCTCAATACCGGGCTGGGGTCAGCTTTGGCGGGGCTGGGCGGCGTCGCCCTGGCGCTGCTCGGTTTTTTTCGCGGGCAGCTTGGCATCCTTGCGGATGCGGAACGGGGCCTGCTCGGATGGCTGGCCGGCATTCTGGTCACGCTGAGTCCGCCGCTCAATCTCGTGGTGCCGCAGACTCTGCGGTTGGGCGGCGGAGAGGGTTTGGACGTTGGGGCGCTGCATGGATGCCTGCTCTACATCTACCTGGCCGCGGGCGCGGGCTTGCTGGCATTCAGCCGGAGGGAGGTCTAAATGAACCGCGCCAAAGTGCGGGCAATCTGGCATCGAAATCCGGCGCTTGCGCTGTTCGCCGCGGCGGGACTTCTGCTGGCCGCCAGCTATGCGGTATTCCCTTCGCCAGACGCGCTCAGCCGTCGCGATGTGGCCAGGATTGCCGAATTCCGCAACTTGCAGCAGCAGGCCGGCGAGCTGATCTACCCCGGTTTCGGCAGCGCACGGATTCCGCTGGCGCTGACCAAGGGGAAGCGCGAGTATCTGTTTGACCACCCTGCTCCTCCGGCGGGCTACGAGGCCGCGGCCGCCGGCTCGTACTCGGGACGGGTGGCGCAGCGGCGGGGGACAACCCTGCCCCGGCTGGCCCTGACGGCCTGGCCCGTGGCGGAAGTCCCCACCGTCTTTCTTCCTGCAAAGGGCACGGTGGACGAGATCGCCTCCCTCATGGACTTGGGAGGGAACTCCTCCGTCCTGGAAGCCGCCATGAGCGGGGGCGCGGGAACAATCGGCACGGAGGGATACGTTCTCGTAGCCATCCACGAGGCGTTTCATGCGTTTCAGCAGATGGAGGGCGATCTGAATCGGCTTCAGTCCCGCCTGGAGCGCGAATATGGCTCCAACGACGACAGGACCCTGGAGCGCAGACTTCGGGAGGCGGAGGCCGAGGTCGCGGCGCTGCTCAAGGAAGAAACGGAACATCTGGCCAGCGCGCTGGAGGCGGAGACACTCTCCCGGCGGCGGGTGGAGGCCGCCTCGTTTCTCGCGGCCCGCGAGGCCAGAAGAAGAGCCGTCGCCGCCGCGGCCGAGGGCCTATCGCTAAGAACCGTCCAGGCCTACGAGAGCCAGTACGAATGGCTGGAAGGCATGGCGCGATATGCGGAGCATCGGGCTGTGGAAGTCATGCCGCACGCGCGCTACCAGCCGCTGCCGGAGACGCTGGCTCTGCCCGATTTTCACGGCTATCCGAAAACCGGATGGCTGACTCCCGCAAAGGTGCGCGAGGCTCAACGATTGCAGGCCCGGCCCCGCAGCGCCGTGACCGGCGCGGCGATCTGTCTGCTTCTCGACCATTTGGGCGCCGATTGGAAGGGCCCGGCCATGAAGTCCATGGCCTCACCGGAGGATCTGCTGCGGAAGACGCTGGCGGAGAAGTAAGATGCCAGGCAAAGCCGATGACGGGCCAGGACAGCGACCTCGAGTTGGCGGCGCGCGCCGCCGGGGGAGATGCCGGAGCCTTCGTCCGTCTGGTGGAGCGGCACAAGCGGCTGGTGCTTTCCCTGGCCCGCCAGATGACGTTGTCCGAGGGCGATGCGGAAGACCTGGCTCAGGAGACATTCCTGAGAGCGTGGAAGAACGTGCGGGCGTTTCGCCGCGAAGCATCGTTCAAGACCTGGCTGGTGCGGATTCTGATGAATCATTGCTGGGACTACCGGCGGTCCCGCAGCCACGAAACCCAGGAGAACGAAACCCTGGCCGAAACCCGGGCGGCCGAGGACTCGGGCCCGGAGGAGCGCTTGTTGGAGCGGGAATTGACGCAGGAAGTGCGTAAGGCCGTAGCGGGTTTACCCCTGCATTACCGCAGTGTCATTGTGCTGAGGGACTTTCAGGACATGAGCTACGCTGAGATCTCCGAAACGCTGGGGATTCCCGCGGGGACCGTGATGTCACGCTTGTCCAAGGCGCGGGAGCAACTGCGCGCCCGGCTGGCGGCGTACCGGAGGCAGGCATGAATTGTGAGCGAGCGAGAGAATTGTTGCCGCTGCTGGAGGCGGACGGCGCGCGTTACGGCGAGCGCAGTTCCCGGCGGGTGGCGGAGCACCTTGCAACGTGCGCCGGCTGCCGTGCCTATCAGGCCGAACTCGAGAGGCTGAGGGGCGTCCTGCGCCCGGCGGGACGGATTTCCTTTGAGCCGGATTATCTGGATGATTTCCAGGCGCGAGTGAGCCGCGAGATTTTGCGGGAGGAGCAGCAGACCGCGGGATGGGCGGCCGTATGGTGGCGGCGGCTGGAGGCGAACCCTCTTCCGGCGCTGGCTCAGGCGGCGGCCGTGATCTGGGTGGCGGGTTTCCTCGCCCTGCAATTGCCGGGTGTGGAGCCGATGGTGGGACAACTGCTGGGGTTGTAATGGAGATGGCGCAGATGCTGGATGCAACTCGACTGTTCGGAAGGCGCTGCCTGCGCCTCATGGCCCGCCCGGCGGACGCCACGCGTGAGATTGTCCATGCGCGCGTGCTGGCGGCGGGGTTTCTGATGGGCTGGTTCGTGAGCGCCGGCAATTGTCTGTGGGTGGGCGAAGTCCTCTGGCCGGGCTGGGGCCGGGTCTGGGTTTATCTCGGTGTCGCGGCGCTGGCGGGGGCGCTTCTGTTCCTGTTGCAGGCAAGCCTTCTTCACATCCTTGGCAGGCTGGCGGGCGGACGGGGAGAGTGGGCGGTGACGGCGAGCATGTTCGGCTACGCCACGACGCCTTTTCTGGCGTGGCTGATAACCGTGTGGGTGACGCTGGGCTGTTGGGTGCGAGCCGTGGGTCCGGTTCCGTTGTACGTGGCGGCTCTCCTGGCGCTGGTGCTCTCCCTGCTCGTGGTTCTTGTCACGGCGTTGGCCATTTTCCGGCATGGTATGGCGGAAGGCCACGGGCTGCGGCCCGGGCGGGCCTGGGTCGTGACCTTGGGGGGAGCGGTGGCTCTGGTTGTGGCAGGCAACCTCTTGTCGGGGAGTTTCGTCGCACAACGCAGCATTACGGCAGCCAACCATGAGGCCATGGAAATGGCGCCCGTTCCCTTCCGCGCTGTGTCACCGGAGCAGGCCTTGCGCTTGCGGGTGGAGTACAAGTTGAACCGCAGAGCCATTCTCGCCGGGCAGATCCGGCGCGGCGAGGTGGTCGTGGTCGACGCCGAAGCTGGCGGGGCCTGGGCCGGGCGGGTATTGGGGCTGCCGGGGGAGACGGTGGAACTAAAGCACGGGCGCCTGCTGGTGAACGGGCGCCCCAGTGAGGAGCCTTGGGCGAAGCGCGGCGCGATCTCCGTTCCGTCCCGCGCCTTGGGCGCCGATGAGTATCTCCTGGCTCTGGACCGGAGCGTGCCGGGGCTCAGCCCGGATTGGAATTCCGAATTTCGTCGTGTGGTCAGCCGAAAGCGCATTGTGGGCGTGCCGTTCGCCGTCCATGCCTGGTTGCTCCGCCTGTGGCTGGGCTCAGGCCAGGGCGCGGACGAGGAGCGCCAGAGTTCTTGACCCTCGTCGTTTCAATTTCTTAGAATACTGATCGAGGGGTTCTCCCTTGGGTGGAAGCAGTATGGCGGAACCCAGTGCACTGACAGGCCGCAAGGCGGAGTTGCTCTACTCGATCGTGCGCGAGTACATCGAGACGGGGGAGCCTGTCGCATCCCGTACCATCGCGCGGCGGCGGCGCGGGAAGCAGGCGCTTAGCGCGGCGACGGTGCGAAACGTGATGGCGGACCTGTCGGAGGAGGGTTTTCTTTCGCAGCCGCACACGTCGGCGGGCCGGGTGCCCACCGAGAAGGCTTTTCAGACCTTCGTCCGGGACCTGGCGGTGCGCATCTCCCGAGCGGACATGGAACGGGTGAGCGCGGGATTCAGCGGCGTGGAGACCCTGGAAGACGGCATTGAGCGGTCCTCCCGGGTGCTGAGAGACCTGACCCACAACGTGGGGATCGCCGCGGCGATTCCCGCCAGCAGCCAGACTCTGGATCAGATCGAGCTGGTCCCCTTGCCGGATCGCCGGGTGCTGGTGGTGGTGGTGACGCGGGACCGGATGGTGCGGGATAAGGTCGTCGCTCTGGATGAGAACCTCACGACGGAAGAACTGATTTCGATCCGGAACTATATCAACCTTAACTTCAGCGGTTGGGTGCTGAATGAAGCCCGGCAGGAACTGGAGCGCAGACTCCAGGCCGAGTCCGCCTATTACGACGCGCTCCTGAGACGGCTACGATCCCTTTACTCGCGGGGATTGCTCGACGTGGAGTTCGACCCGGAAGTCCATATGGAGGGGGCTTCGTATCTGATGGCGCTGGATGTGCATCTCACGCGGGAGAAGATCCGGGAACTGCTGCGGGCGCTGGAAGAGAAGAAGAAGATTCTGCAACTTCTGGACCGGTTTCTCGAACAGCCGGCCGGCGAAGTGCATGTGCAGATCGGGCTGGGAGAGTTGCATAGCGCCATGCGCGATCTATCGCTCATCGGGATCAAGATCATGCCGCCGGGCGGAATGGCCGTGAAACTCGCCGTGCTGGGGCCGACACGCATGCATTACGAACGTGTCATGGCGGCGGTGCTGGGTGTGGGCCGCACGCTCCAAAGCCTGCCCGCCTGAGAGCACAGGGACCACAGCCGCGGGGGCGGGTTCCGGCGTCACTTTGTTACTCTGGAATCATCCGTATGAAGAATCGAGAGGAAGAGACGCTCGCCAATCCTTCTGTGGCGGGCGAAGATGCAGCGGGCAGCGATGCGGCGAAGCAGCAGGCCCTGCTCGCCGCGGAACGCGACCGCCTGGCGGCGGAGAACGCCGATTTGCAGGACCGCCTGCTGCGGCGGATGGCGGAATTCGAGAACTATCGCCGCCGGGCCGAGAAGGAGAAGGCGGACATCCGCGAATTCGGGGCCATGGAGGCGATCCGGCCGTTGCTGGCCGTGCTGGACGACCTGGAGCGCGCTCTCCAGGTGGAAACCGCCGATAGGGAATACGCGCGGGGGATGGAACTGATCCACCAGCGTCTGGCCGGCGAATTGCAGAAGCTGGGTCTGGAGCGGATTCCGGCCGCGGGTCAGAAATTCGACCCCAACGTGCATCACGCGCTGGAGATGCGCGAGTCGGCCGATTGCGAGGATCATTCAATTCTCGAGGAACTGCAAAAGGGGTACCGCTTCCGCGGGAAGCTTTTGCGCCCGGCGATGGTCCGGGTGGCGGTTGCTCCGGCGAAGGATGAGCGGGCGAACGGGTGAACAAGCGCGACTACTATGAGGTGCTCGGCGTCGGACGGGACGCCGACGTGCAGGAGATCAAGAGCGCCTACCGGAAGCTGGCGCTGAAGTACCATCCTGACCGCAATCCGGGCGACAAGGAGGCCGAGGACCGTTTCAAGGAAGCCGCGGAAGCTTACAGCGTCCTGAGCGATTCCGACAAGCGGTCCACCTATGACCGGTACGGGCACCAGGGGCTCAGCGCGAGCGGAGCGCCGCCGGACTTCGACCCCTCGGTTTTTGCGGATTTCTCGGACATTTTCGGCGATTTCTTCGGGTTCGGGGATCTGTTCGGTTCATCCGGGCGGCAGCGCAGCCGCGTTCAGCGCGGCGACGATCTGCGCTATGACCTGGAGGTCAGCCTGGAGGAGGCCGCGCGCGGACTGAGCGCCGAGATCCTGATCCCCCGGCAGGACACCTGCCCTCGATGCCGGGGCAACCGCGCGGAACCCGGATCCGGCCTGAGCACGTGCTCGGCGTGCCGGGGGCGGGGAGAGGTCATCTACCAGCAGAGCTTCCTCTCCATCCGGCGCACTTGCCCTCATTGCGGCGGGGCCGGGAAGATCATCCGGCAGCCTTGCACGCAGTGCCGGGGACAAGGGTCGGTTCGTGCGGAACGGCGGCTGAAGATCAATGTGCCGGCCGGTGTGGACACGGGAACGCGGCTGCGTTTGTCACAGGAAGGGCAGGCAGGGCATAACGGGGGGCCGCCCGGCGACCTGTACGTGGTCGTGCGGATCAAGGAGCATCCGATCTTCACGCGGGACGGCAGCGACCTGCATTGCGTGGTGCCCGTGAACATCGCCCAGGCGGCGTTAGGGGCCGAGATCACCGTCCCCACGCTCGACGGCGCCGAAACAGTCGATATCCCGCCCGGTTCGCAGCATGGGGACCAGGTGCGCGTTCGCGGCTGCGGGATGCCGCACCTGAATTCGAGCGGCCGGGGAGATCTGTACATCCATCTCGAGGTGAAGGTTCCGGCCAGGCTCACGAAGGAACAAAGGAAGCTGTTGGAGAGCCTGGCGGAAACACTGCCCGCGGACAACCAGCCGAAGGACAAGGGCCTGTTCGAAAAGGTGAAAGACTACTTCGCCTGAACCGTCGAGCCTTCCGGTGGCCGCGGCGGCCGGCGTATCAAGAGAGCCGGGCGCGGACTTTGTCGCTCAGGACTTTGCCGTCGACACGCTTGCCGGCCAGTCTGGCCTGAGCGGCCTTCATCACGAGTCCCATCTGCTTGAGCGAAGTGACTCCCGTTTCCGCGAGCGCCGCGGCGACCGCGGCTTCCATCTCTTCGCCGGTGGGCTCGGCGGGGAGGTAGGATTCGACGAGGCGGAGTTCAGCTTCCTCCTTTTCGGCCAGTTCCGGCCGGCCGCCCTTGCGGAACATCTCCGCGGCCTCGGCGCGCTGCTTGGCGAGCGACTTCAGCACCTGCATCTCGGCCGCCTCGTCGAGGGGCCTCATGGAGTCCACGGCCTGTTTCTTCAGGGCGGCGAGGATCATCCGCAGGGCGCCCAGGCGGGCTTCGTCGCGGGCCCTCATGGCCTGCGTCATCTCTGCTTGAATCCGGTCTGTTAGAGCCATGATGTCTGCTATTCTAAAGGACTAATAAAGCCTATGCATATCCGGAAAACCCGACTACTCACGCCAGGGCCGACGCCGCTGTATCCTCCGGCCCTGCACGCCATGATGGGCTCGGACATCCATCATCGGACCGAAGATTTCCGCAAGATCTACCGGACGACCCTGGAAGACTTGAAGCAGGTGATGGGCACCACGAACGACGTGCTCATCATGGTGTGTTCTGGCACGGGCGCGATGGAGTCCTCCGTCTCGAACCTATTCTGCGCCGGGGACAAGGTGATCGTCTGCTCGGCGGGCAAGTTCGGTGAGCGCTGGGTCGAAATGACCAAGGCGTTCGGGCTCGATGCCGTGGTGCTCAAGGCCGAATACGGCAGCGCGGTTAGGCCGGAGCAGGTGGAGGCCGCGCTGGAGGCCAACCCGGGCGCCCGCGGCGTGTTCGTGCAGGCCTCGGAGACATCAACCGGCGCGCAGCACGACCTCGAGGCCATGGGGCGGGCGGTCGCCAGGACCGAAGCGATTTTCATCGTGGACGCCATTACCGGTCTCGGAACGATGCCGATCGACATCGGCGGCTGGAGCCTGGATGTGGTGGTGGGCGGCTCCCAGAAGGCGTTCATGATTCCGCCGGGACTGGGTTTTCTGTCGATCAGTCCGAAGGCCTGGGCGATGGCGGAGCGCTCCACCCTGCCGCACTACTACTTCGATTTGAAGAAGGAGAAGAAGAATGCGGCAATGGGCGAATCGAGCTGGACGCCGAACACGTCGCTGCTGATCGCGCTGAATGCAGCGCTTCAGTACATCAAGTCCGTGGGGATGGACAAGCTGGTGCAGAATGCGCAACTGCTGGCGCTGGCCACGCGGACCGCGGCGAAGGCGCTGGGCCTGGAACTGTTCGCGCCGGAGTCGCCCTGTTCCGCCGTAACGGCGATCAAGGCGCCCGAAGGTTGGGATTCGGGCGTGATCGTGAAGGAGTTTCGCAGCCGGTTCGGGGCCATCATCGCCAACGGACAAGGCTCGATGAAAGGCAAGATTTTCCGAATCGCCCACCTTGGATATTTCGATTTCGCCGATCTGTTCGGCGTGATCGCGGAGTTGGAGCTGATCCTAGCGGCGAACGGCCTGCCTGTCACACACGGGACCGGCGTGGCGGCGGTCCAAAAGGTTTACGCCGAGGCAGCCGCCGGCGGCGCGAAGGGGGCGTAAGGAGACGGCATGAAGATTCTGGTAGCTGAACCGATGGCGGCGGCGGGGCTGGAGTTGCTGCGCTCGCAGCCCGGATGGGAAGTTATCGCCTCGAATCCGAAAGAGTACGAACAGCACCTGGCGGATGCGGAAGCTCTGGTCGTGCGCAGCGCGGTGAAGGTGACCAAGGCCGTTCTGGAGAAGGCGCCCAAGCTGCGTGTCATCGGACGGGCCGGCGTCGGCGTCGACAACGTCGACCTGGCTTCGGCCACGGCCGCGGGGGTGCTGGTGATGAACACTCCCGGAGGCAACGCCGTTTCGGTGGCGGAGCACACGCTGGCTCTGATGCTGGCCATGGCCAGGTCCATCCCGCAGGCCAACGCATCCACCAAGGGCGGCAAGTGGGAGAAGAAGAAGTTCACGGGGAACGAACTCCGGGGCAAGACCCTGGGGATCGTCGGACTGGGAAGCATCGGCCGGGAGGTGGCGCGCCGGGCGCGGGCGTTTGAGATGAGGATCATCGCCAGCGATCCGTACGTCACCAGGGAAGCGGTGGAGGATGTAACCGTGGAGCTGGTCGATCTGAACACTCTGTATTCCTCGAGCGACTACATCTCGCTTCACGCGGCCCTGACAGCCGAGACGCGGCAGATGCTGAACCGAGAGGCCTTCGCCAGGATGAAGAACGGCGTGCGCCTGGTGAACTGCTCGCGGGGTGAGCTGATCGACGTGGACGGGCTGAAGGAGGCTATCGAATCCGGCAAAGTCGCCGGAGCGGCCCTGGACGTGTTCACGCCCGAGCCGCCGGCGGAGGGTTTTCCTCTGTTTGCCCTGGACCAGGTTGTGGCGACGCCGCATATCGCCGGCTCCACCGAGGAGGCCCAGGAGATCGTTGGCGTCCGGATCGCCGAGCAGCTCGCGCAATACCTTTTGAGCGGGGTTGCGCTGAACGCGGTCAACATGCCCGCGCTCACGCCGGAGCAGTACAAGGTGATCGAGCCGTACATCGCGCTGGCCGAGAAGCTGGGCGCCTTCGCCGCTCAGGTGACGGAGGGGAGTCCCTCGGTGGTGCGGCTGGTCTACTTGAGGCGCCTTGCGGAAGACAATACGCACCTGATCCGGAACGCCGGGCTGGCGGGCATTCTGAACCAGTGGCTCTCGCAAAAAGCGAACCTGGTGAACGCCATGCAGATCGCGGCGCAGCGGGGCCTCCGGGTCGAGGAGAAGCACGAGAAGCGCGCCGGGCACATGGACGCCATCCGGCTGGAGTTGGAGAGCGACCAGGGCGTGACCACGGTGGAAGGAGCCGTGGTGCTGGGAAAGGCCCGGCTGCTCCACGTGGACGGCATTTACTGCGAAGTGCCGCTGGCGGGGAACCTGATCTACATGCGAAACCAGGACGTGCCGGGCGTGATCGGCCACGTGGGCACGGTGTTGGGACGCAATCAGATCAACATCGCGAACTTCGGACTCGGGCGGCAGGATGCGCCCGTCCGGAGCGGCCAGCCTCTGGAGGCGATCGCGGTTGTGGAGACCGACCAGTTCGCCAGCGAAGAGGTTCTGGCGCAACTTCGCCAGAACCCGGCGGTGAAGCTGGCCAGGGCCGTGACGCTGCCCTGACGCCGGCGCGCGGGATTTCAGAAGGGCGACGGGGAGCAGTCCGTTTGCACTGCGGTTTTGGGTCTGATAGGATTATGGAAGCTCGCATGGTTCCGCTTCTCACGAGTGGCCCCCCGGCAATCCAACCAATGGAGTGATGAAAACCACCGAATGAGTTTCACTGTCTTTCTTGGCAACCTTCCCGTCTGGGTAACTGCGGACGATATTCAGTCCTGGCTCAACTCAGAAAGCCTTGTCGCAGATTCAATCAAGGTCATCCGCAACCCCGAAACGCAGGAATCCAAGGGCTTCGCCTTCATTGAGGCGCCGAACGCCGAAGAGATGCAGTCGATCATCCGGCGATTCGACCGCGCTCCCCTGGAAGACCGCCTGCTGCGTGCAAACCCCGCCCAGCCGCCCCGTCCGCGGGGGCAGATGCCGGCGCGATCCGCTGCTGAGGCGCAGTCCCGGCCGCCGGCGCAGCGTCCGGTCAACAAGAGGCCGCGGCGCGGAAAATCGGAGAGTAATTCGCCGCAGAGCGCCTTCGCCGAAGAACTCGCCAAGGCTCTCTAGGCCCCACATCCTTCCCGGGTTCGGGACCCGCGGCGCCGCACATGCCGCGGGGGTCTTGACCGCTCACCGGCTTGCGGGCCGAAGAATTCCCCCATATACGAGTAGGCTTTTGAGTGTTAAGACCGATTTCCAGTGGTATACTCTAGTCGCGGGATTCATTCCATAGACGTTGCAGTGACAAGCCTCGGGCGCGAGGGTTATGAGCGTGACTGATTTATTGGTTATTCGTATTTTTTTCGCGTTGTTGCTGACCGCCATCAGCTACTTCCTCCAGCCCTTCCAGTTGAACCGGCCTTTTTCGGCGCTGGCCGGGTTGCTGCTGGCGCTGGCAATCATCGGGTTTGAGATTCGGGTCAAAGAGGTCAGCCTGAAGCGGCTGATCGGGGCGGCGGTGGGCAGCGTCTTGGGCATACTGGGCGCCTTCCTGATGTCTCTGGTGATTGGACGGGCGCTGCCGACCAGCGGCTCGACCGTGCCGTTTCTTCAGGTGGGCTTGCTGCTTTGGATGACGTACGTCGGGCTGGTGGTGGGCTCCAGCAAGGGCGATATGCTGAACCTGGCCGCCTTGGGCGGTGTGTTCGGAAGCGAGAAGGCGGGCAAGCGGTCTTTCAAGATTCTGGACACGAGCGTCATCATCGATGGACGGATCGCCGACATTGCCGAGACGGGTTTCCTCGACGGGATCGTCGTGATTCCGCAGTTCGTGCTGCGCGAACTTCAACTGGTGGCGGATTCCGCGGATTCGATGAAGCGCAATCGCGGGCGGCGAGGGCTGGACATTTTGCAGCGAATCCAGAAGATGCCGCAGTTGGACGTGCAGATTCTCGAAGACGACTTCCCCAACGTGCGGGATGTCGATATGAAGCTGATCGAACTGGCGAAGGTTTACGATTGCAAGATCGTCACCAACGATTTCAATCTGAACAAGGTGGCGCAATTGCACGGCGTCGAGGTCCTGAACATCAACGAACTGGCGAACGCCCTGAAGCCGGTGGTGCTGCCCGGCGAGACCATGCGCGTCTTCATCCTGAAGGAAGGCAAGGAGTACAACCAGGGCGTCGCCTACCTGGACGACGGGACCATGGTGGTGGTGGACAACGCGAAGAAGATGATTTCGAAGACCATCGACATTTCGGTCACCAGCGTCTTGCAGACGACGGCGGGCAAGATGATCTTCGGGCGTTACGACGAGCGCATGCACTCGGTCTACGACAAGTCCCAAAGCGAGAAGCCGCAGGACCGCGCGTCGCGGGAATCCGCCAGCCCGGCGTCGGGCGCGCCGCGCTAGGATGGTAGCCTGGACGGGCTGTCCGGAAGAGATCACAACCAGCGGGAGAAACTGCGAACGTCATGAAAGTAGCCGTGATTCTGCCTGCGGCGGGGCTGGGCACGCGGATGGGGCGCCAGTCGCCGGAGAAAGAAGGGGTCAGCCGCAAGCAGTTCATGCTGCTGGAAGGACGGCCGATCCTGATCCACACGATCCACAAGTTCGAGGCTTGTCCCGCTGTGGCCGAGATCGTGGTTGCGCTGCGCCGGGAAGACAAGGATTGGGTGCAGCAGATGCTCTCCGAGGAGAGCGGCGCCAAGCCGGTGCGGCTGGTGGAGGGCGGCGACAGCCGGCAGCAATCGGTGGAAAACGCGCTGGCTTCGCTCGGTCCGGACGTGGACCTGGTGGCGGTTCACGATGCGGTGCGGCCGTTCATCGCGCCGGCGATCATCGACCAGACGATCCGGGAAGCGGCGGAGTGTGGCGCCGCGATCGTGGGCATTGTGCCCGTGGATACCGTGAAGCAGGTGAAGAGGAACAAAGTCCACGGCACGATTCCGCGCGAGCGCCTGGTGCTGGCTCAGACCCCGCAGGTGTTCCGGCACGAGTTGCTGCGGAGGGCGTTCGCCAAGGCCCGGGAGGACGGCTTCACGGGCACGGACGAGTCGAGCCTGGTGGAGCGCCTGGAGCAGGTGGAAGTAAGCGTGGTCCCCGGAAGCGACCGCAATATCAAGATCACCAAGCCGTCGGATATGGATCTGGCGCGGCTGTTCCTGTCCGAGGAAAACGCACAGAGGAAGGCCTCGTGACCGAGTTTCGCACGGGTCAGGGCTGGGACACGCACCGGCTCGAGCGGGGAAGGGCCCTGATTCTGGGCGGGGTGCAGATTCCATCCGAATCCGGGCTGGCCGGGCATTCCGATGCGGACGTGCTGGCACACGCGATCACGGACGCTCTGCTGGGCGCAGCGGCGCTGGGCGACATTGGCATGCACTTTCCGGACACGGACCCGCAATGGAAAGACGCGGACAGTCTGACGTTTCTCACGCACGCGCTGAGGCTGGTGCGGGCGGAGGGTTATGAAGTTGTGAGCGCGGATTCGACGGTGATTTTGGAGCGGCCAAAGCTCAAAGACTACCGTGCGGCGATCCGCGAGAAACTGGCCGGCGTGCTGGGATTGGACAGCGGCGCTGTGTCGGTCAAGTTCAAGACGGCCGAGAAACTGGGTCCGGTAGGGGAAGGGCTTTCGGCGGAAGCGCAGGCCGTGGTGACGATCCGGCGGGGCGCCTGACCGCAAGCCGGCGTGAAAGCAGGAGTCGCGGCACCTCGCGCACTGCTGAATCCGCCGGAGAAGGCCAGAGCTGAGCCTGGCTGAGCAGTTCCTGGTTCCGCCGGATGTGACAAAGTGTGCGCGTTCCTTGCGGCAGCCCGCCCGGGCGCCGAATGAGCACGGGGTCCGACGCAATGTCGGTCGCGCGCAAGCAGGGCGGTCCGCCCAGCGGTTAAAAGATCCCACCAATATTGTCCGCAAGCAGCGCCATCCGTCGCAGCTCCATCCCTGAGGGGAACGGTGGCTGGAGCCGACCCTGGAAGGACCAGTAAAGTCTTGTCTTAATCGTTATATCTTTCGGGATTTTAATGTTTTTTCTGATGCAACATAATCTTTCTTGAAATATAATGCTGCTGATCTGAACCGGCATTAGAGACTTGGAAACGAATTTGGGAGCCGGACCGCGTGGGAGAGAGTGGCGAAGGGTTTCGAGGCAACGATCTCCCGTTGGAGGCGCAGATATCTCCGCCCAAAGTGGCCGGGATTGTTGACCTTCAGGCAAAGAGGGAGGACCTCTTGGAGAACGGGCTTGGCAGACTGCCGGGCCGGAGCGGGCAGGCGTGACGGGCCGAAGCCCGAGCAGGGCGCGGAACGCAGATCCGCTTGTGAAAGACAGACGGAGGCCCCACGGCGGCCCGCCGGAGGGGAGAGCCGAGCCGCCTTGGAGCGGCGAAATTGAATCGAGGGAGAATTGGAATGATTGCAACTTATCACCGATCAGGATTTGCGGTTTTCCTGCTGATAACGGCCTGCTTCCTCCTGAGCGAGGCAGCCTTGGGGCAGACGGGGCCGCAAGGGACATTTGTCGGGACGGTCACCGACGTTACCGGCGCAGTTGTTCCCGGCGCGAAGGTGACCGTGTTGAATACGGGAACACAGTTCATATCCGAAGTGACGACGAACGCAGAAGGGAACTACTACGTTCCTTATCTCAATCCGGGGATGTACCGGATTTCGATTTCGGCGAATGGCTTCAAACAGTACGTCCGGGACGGGATCTCGCTGAGGCCCGGCGAGCAACCGCGCATCAACGCGACACTGGAAATCGGATCGATTACGGACGCGATCACCGTGACCGGAGAAGCGCCGCTGCTGAACACGGAATCAGCCGCGGCGACGACGGCGCTGGGTCAAGAGGTGCTGCGCGACGTGAGCAACGTGCAGAAGAGGATCGTGCGGCAGTTGTACTACATGCCGGGCGTGGTAGGGAATGCGGACCAAGGGTATCACATCCTGGGGAACATTCAGCGCGCGATCGGATACACGCTGGACGGGATCGGGGGGAAGTGGCCGGGACTGGGCACGTTCGATCAGAACGACCAGGTAATCCAGACGACGCAAGACGCGCTGGAGGAGGTGAAGGTGCAATCGAGCGGGATGTCGGCCGAGTTCGGGCACATGGCAGGGGGGGGATTGCAGTTAACCTTCCGATCCGGCACGAACGCGTTTCACGGCTCGCTGGAGGACCGACTGCTGCGGACGGATTTGGTACACCGCTCCTATTTCCAACAGCTTCCGCAGCAGCCGTTCCGCTATGACGCCGTCGAGGGAACGTTCAGCGGACCGTTCATCCTCCCCAAGATTTACAACGGAAGGAACAGAACGTTTTTCCTTTACGGGATGGCGGCACACCTGGAGGATTGGTTTTACGAGACCACCACGAACGTGCCGTCGGAGGCGATGCTGAACGGGGACTTCACGTTTGGGGGGCTGGGATACCCGCTTTACGACCCCAAGTCAATCCGGCAGGTGAGCGGCGCGTGGACCTCGGACCCGATACCGGGCAATCTGGTCTCCAAGGCGAACTGGGACCCTGTGGCGGTGAAGTTTCTGTCCTACGAGCCATGGGTGAAGCCCAATCAGGCGGGGACGATGACGGCGACGGGTCCCAGCCAGAACCTGCTGTCGACGGGCGAAAAGCCGATCAAGCGGATCCGCTTCGACGCTAAAGTGGACCACCAATTCAGCTACTCCCACAAGGTGTTCGCGCGATATTCGCACGCGTTCCACCGCGCGGCGCGCGGGGGTTACAACCCGCAGCTAAAATGGATCGAACTGGACAGCAACCGGCAGCCGCAGCCCATCGACTTGAACAACGCCGTGTTCAGCGACACTTACATTCTGAGTCCGACCCGGTTCAACGACATCCGGCTGGGCTACAACCGGCGGCGCTACACGGGCGATTCACTGACTTACGGGCAAGACTGGGCCAAGAAGCTGGGGATTCCAGGCGTCGGTCCGGAGACCTTCCCGAACCTGAATGTGGGATATGGGTTCAGCCCCGGGACTCGTGACTACTACGCCGGCGAGGAGATCACTTTTCAGGACAACTTCACTCAAGTGATCAGCGTACACAACGTCAAGGTTGGGTACGAGGTGATTCGGTCGCGGTACAACCAAGCGGCCGGGGTTTATCCCTCAGGCAGCTACACGTTTGGGGGGACTGGATTCCCGTTCAAGCCCAACACGGGGAACTCGTTCGCGTCATTCCTGCTGGGATCGGTGACGAGCGCGAGCTTCACACAGCGGTTCGCCAACTGGCTGCCGCGCTGGTGGATTCACTCGGGCTACATACAAGACGACTGGAAAGCGAGGCGGGGCCTGACGATCAATCTGGGGTTGCGGTGGTCCTACGAGACGCCGTTCCACACGAAGTACGATCAGCAGTCGCAGTTTGATCCCACTTCCGCGGATGCTCTGACGGGCAAGCCGGGCGCTCTGCTGCACCCCAAGGGGTACCTGACGCGGAACGACTGGAACAACTTCCAGCCGCGGGTCGGGTTGTCCTGGAACTTCGCGAAGAAGTGGGTCTTCCGGTCATCGTTCGGGCTGATGACTCAGGACATCGGGTCGCCCGGCGGGAGTTCCAATCTAGCCTTCCAGGATTACAACGGCTCGTTCAACGTGGCGATGCCGACAGGCGATCCGCGTCCCGCATTTTTCATTTCGCAAGGACCGGGGACGATCACGTACGCCAGGGCCGCGGACGGGACAGTTCCGTGGGTAGGCACGAACTACAGCTCCCGCAGCGCCACTTGGCTGGACCCGGGGCTGCGCAATCCGTACATCATGAACTGGTCCGCCGGCTTGCAGTGGGAGTTCGCATACAAGTGGCTGCTGGAAGCGCGCTATGAAGGGAGCGCAGGCGTGCGCCTGATAGGAAGCTGGAACATGAATGAGATTCCGGTTTCGATCACGCTGGGCGGCGACACTGCGTTGCAGAACACGGTCTACTCGGCGCAGCAGAACTATAAGCCGTGGACGCACTTTGGAACCATCAGCCTGGTTTCCAATTTCAACCACACGACCTACCACAGCGGGTCTCTTCGCGTGGAGCGGAGGCTCTCGGGCGGTTTCATGCTAACCTCTTTCTACACTTACGCCAAGGCGCTGGATGAGACGGACGGCGAAGGCGGAGGCGGCATCAGCTATTACAACCGGCGGGTGCAAAAAGGGCGGGCCGGATTTGATCTCCGGCACCACTTCAACATTCAGGTGACCTATGATCTGCCGTTCGGCAAGGGCCGGCCTTGGCTGAACGGTGGGGGGCTTACGGACTATCTGCTCGGCGGGTGGGCGCTCAGCGTAAATGACACCCTGGACTCGGGGCTTCCTTCCTCCGTGGGGTTTTCCGGCAGCCCGAACCGGTACCTGACTGGAACCCGGATCGTGCCACTGACCAAGATCGAAGACGCAGTCACACCCGACTGGAACATCGGCCCAAACAGGTTCCCCTTGACCGCACCGCCGCAGAATCCGTACTTGAAGTTCTCCTCCTTCGCCTACCCGGCGGCATTTACGACGGGGTTCCTGGGGCGAAATGTGTATGAGAGCCCGGGGATGCATGCCATGGGATTCGCGCTTCGCAAGACCTTCACGTTCAAGGAGAGGGTACACGTCACGGTGAGGGTAGACGGCCACAACCTGCCGTTCAAGCAGCCCAACTTCGGACGTCCCGCCTCGACATGGAACACATCCTCGCCGCAGCTATTCGGTTACGTCAGCAGCACACGCGGGGCCTGGTCGGAATACGGATACAACCAAGCCACAATTCAGCCGGGCATCCGGGTTGAGTTCTGAGAGGAGGCGGCTGGCGAGCCGCCGTTGAGGCGTTGCGGATCGCGGGGCAGAGGAGCCCGGCGAAGGGGCGGGCCCTGCGATCCGCAAGTGCCGCCCTATTTCACGCCGCTCTGCTGCCGGACGGGGAGAAACTCCTCTCCGGCGTTCCAGGTGGGGAGTTTCTCCAGGTTCGCGGCGGTCTGGCCGAGCAGGAATCCGAAGCGGGCCATCTGCTCCATTCCGGACAGATCCCAGTCCTCGCGATACTCGTCCGAGGGCTGGTGGTAATGCTTCTCGTTGAACTCCTCGAAGAGCCTTTGGCCGTATCCTTCGGGCTTGCCTTCGAGGTCCACGCCGGCGTTCAGGGAGAAGGCGGGGATTCCAACCTTGGCCAGCGAGAAGTGGTCGGAACGATAAAAGCTGCCTTGCTCGGGGCGCTGATCGGGCTTGAGGGTGAGATTGGAGCGCTGGGCTAGTTCCTGGACAACGGGCCAGAAAGTGGTGCGCTCGGCGCCGAGGGTGACCACGTCGCGGGTCCTTCCGAAGGGAAGATAGCCGTCGAAGTTGATCGCGACCGCGGTCTTGCCGGGAGGGAAGATGGGGTGCTGGGCGTAGTAATCGGAACCGCGCAGTCCGCCCTCTTCAGCGGTTACGGCCAGGAAGAGGGCGGAACGCCTTGGCTTCGGCTCCAGGGAGGCCCACGTCCTGGCGATCTCGATCAGCATGGCGCAGCCGGTAGCGTTGTCCACGGCGCCGTTATAAATGGAATCGCCGCCGACGGCCGGGCCGATTCCGAGGTGATCCCAGTGGGCGCTGAAGATCACCGTCTCCGAGGCGAGGGCGGGGTCGCTGCCGGGGATGACGGCGGCTACGTTGTGGGTTTCGATGTCGCGGATCTTGCTCCGGAAGCTGCCCCGGATGCGAATGCCGAGCGGGATTGGCTTGAAGCTGCGCGAGTCCGAGAGTTTCAGCAACTCGGCGACGCTGCGGCCGGCCAGGGCGAGGAGCCTGCCGCCGGCGTCCTCGGTCACCCAGCCGGCGAACGCCAGCTCAGGTTCGCCGGGCTTGAGACGAACGTACGGATCTTCGCCGCTCCAGGAATTGCGAACCACCTGCCAGCCATAGCCGGCGGTGGGCGTAGTGTGAATGATGATGGCTCCCACGGCTCCCATGCGCAGCGCCTGCTCGTACTTGTAAGTCCAGCGGCCGTAATAGGTGAGGGCGCGGCCGGCGAAGAGCTTGGGGTCGTCGGAGGCGGGTTCGTTGGTGAAGAGAACCAAGACCTTTCCCCGCACGTCGGCGCCCTTGAAGTCGTCCCATTGGAACTCGGGCGCCACAATTCCGTGGCCGACGAATACGGCTTCGGCGTCGATGTTCTCGGACTCGCGCTGGCGGCGGTTGACGCCCACGAACTCATCCAGCCAGCGGAACTCGACCTCGCCGGTCTTGCCGGCCGCCGAGAGGCGCGAGTCGGGCTGCGGCTCAACGCCGACGAGGGGGACCTTCTGGAAGTACGTTCCGTTTTCGCCGGCAGGCCTGGCCCCGGCGAGAGCGAACTGGGCCGCCATGTATTCGGTGGCCAGCCGGCCGCCGCGCGTGCCGGGCGCGCGGCCTTCGAGCAGATCATGGGCGAGGAACTTGACATGGGCCCGGATGCGATCCGCGGAAATGTCCTGAATCTGAGCGGCGGCCGCGAAAGCGGCAAGCGCCAGCACGATCACACTGCGCACGAAAAACCCCATAGTTTCAGTGTACTAAGAGCATCCACCGAACATGCGGCCGCGCCGCCGCGCTATACTTCGTTTTGCGGCTATTGGCCCTCATTCTCGCCATCGGCCCGCTGACGGCGGCGGGGCAGTACGCGAAGGTGGATGTGTCGACCGTGGAAGGGCTGGCCTTCTCGCGGCTGTACGAGTTCGACTTCGCGGGAGCGCAGGCGATCATGGACCGCGAAATCTCCCGCGATCCCAGTTCACCGCTGCCCTATGGCGTCAAGGCCGCCGCGCACTTCTTTTCCGAGCTTGACCGGCTGCTGATTCTCCAGACCGAGTTCTTCGAGGACGACGACCGGGTGGTGGACCGGCGCAAGCTCACTCCGGATCTTAAGGTGCGGGATGAGATCTTCCGCCTGCTGAAGACGTCGCGCGCGCGCGCCGAGGCGCGCCTGGCCGCGCAACCGCACGACCGGGAGGCGCTCTTCGCGCTGGGCATGGCGTCGGGGCTGGAGACGGACTACGCGGCGCTGGTGGAACGCCGCCGCTTCGGGAGCTTCTCCCTGGCGAAACAGAGCCAGGCGCATGCGCTGAAGCTGCTGGCGCTGAATCCGCCCTACTACGACGCGCACCTGACCACGGGCTCGGTGGAGTACGTGGTGGGGAGCCTGCCCTTCTTCCTTCGCTGGTTCGTGCGCATCGAACAGGTGGAAGGGAGCAAGGAGCGCGCCGTCGAGCATCTGAGGATCGTTGCGGAGCGCGGCCGCTATTATGGGCCGTTCGCCAGGGTCTTGCTATCCGTCATCGCCTTGCGAGAGAAACGGCCCACGGAGGCGGAGGCCCTGCTGACGGGTCTTTGCGCCGAGTTCCCCGCCAACCCGTTATTCCGCAAGGAGCTTGAGCGGACACGGGAACTGGCGCGAGGCAAGGGGCCCGCCGCGGCCGCCGCCGGCGCCGCGGGCCGTTAACAACCCGCGCCGCTGGGACGAGAGCCACGGCCGGCGGCGGCTATGCGATCACCGCCACTTCGTGATCCAGGATGGAGCGCACCTCGAAGGAACACCATCCATCTTTGACCCGGGCGGCGCTCCTGGCCTGGGATACCAGCAGCCGCACAGAGGATCCCTTCAGATCCTGGGGGAGGCGCACCGAGACTTTGTGCGGCCCGACGGGGATCAGCTCTTCGGCGGGCGCGCGCCAGGCAGCGGCGCTGGTGAGATTCACCAGATGCAGAATCAGACGCCCGGGCTGCCGGTACAAACTGCAATCGATCAGCCCCGGACCGTTCACCCGCAGCGGGATCGTATCCGCCGCCGCCCAACGCACGAGGTTTGCCAGGAGATTGCCGTGGTCTGGGAGATTGCTCAGGGCGTAGCGGCGGTCGATGTCCGCCGGAAGATAGGCCACGCGCGCGCCGGAGGCGAGCGTGCTCAGCACCAGCGCCGGGATGTCCGTCTTTGGCTCCCGCATCCAGGCGGTCTCCGGGGGGAAGACGGGGAAGGCCGGGATGAAGGTCAAGGGCACGGAGGCGCCGGCTTCGACTTCGAGTTTCTCGATCATGCCCCCGAATGGAAGGATGTCCGTTTCCTCGAAGCCGGCCAGCACGGGATGGCGGTCGCCGGCCGGGGGCGGTTCATCCCCGGCCTTTGGTCCGGGGACCCGGGCGCGGAGTTCCGGAGAGAGGCGCAGGTAGGTATGGGCGGAAGCCCCGGCCCAGCGGCGCTCCGGCGAACCTCCGGAGGCAAGGCTTGTGCCCGTGGCGCGGACATGGAAGAGATCCGCGAGGGCGAACTCGCCTCGATGGCCGCCCATTTCGGTATAGAGGCTGGTGACGCCGGTGGCGATGACGGAGCCGCCGCGAGCGGCGAATTCGCGCACGGCTTCGCACTGGGAGCCGGACATCGCCGCCAGGTTGGGAAGGATCAGAAGGGCGATGTCCCGGCCGTCGCGCGCGATGTTGTCGGCGTGAATCGAGATGTACGGGATCCGGGCGCGGGTAAGGGCGTTGGCTATGCCGCGATACGGCATGTCCACGAGCCGCTCGGGCTGATCGCGCCCGTAGAAATCCACGTTGTGCTGGGACCAGACGAGGCCCACGCTGGCCACGGGTCGCCGGTTCACCAGGAATTCCTCGTTTGCGCGGTGCCATCTCATGACGGGCGGCGCCGTGCGGTAGGCGCGGCGGTCTTCGTGATAGGCGCCGACGTGATGCCACCAGGGCTGGATGCCGCCGGCGAAACCGGCGATCATCCACATGCGGGCCTCGGCGGGCGGCTTGGCGGACAAGCGGAACGGCTCGCCGGCCAGGTGATACATGGGCATGCTCTCCGGGATGAGCTTGTTCCAGCCGAGCAAGCCGTGGATCAGCTTGCCGGCGTCGCTGTTTTCGGAGAAGGCGCCGGTGTCGCTGCGGCGCTGGTGGTCGAGCAGAATGATTTCGCCACGCTCGCAGATGGATTTGAAGTCTCGAAACGAGCGCGCCTGCGAACTGACCGAGCCGCCGTTCATGCCGACCCAGAGACAGTCCGGGCCGCACGCTTCCCTGGTTACACGGTTGTTCAGGTCCCAAACCTCGATGCGCCTGGCGTAGTTCCAGAGGATCCACTCGCGGTAAACGGGGTCGTCCCAGTTGGCGCTTCTGGGGACGGGTTTGCCGCTTCGGGCGCGGAAGCTGCGCTCGCAGTTTTCGCAAAAACAGATGCTGCCTCGCCCCAGACCGCTCCAACTGTTATCGGTGAAACCTTCCGGCCGGTAGCGCCCGGCGATTTCCCGCAAGACGTCGGGGAGATATTCATCGTAGTAGGGGCTGTTGATGCAGGCGACGAAGCGGTCGGCGGCGCGGTAGGGATTGCCGGAAGCGTCCCGGGCGAACCAGGCGGGGTGGGCTTTGAAGAAGTCCTCGGTGGCGCGGTTCGAATCCATGCGCGCGAGCACCGCCAAACCGTCTTGGCGGGCCGCCTCAGTGAGTTCACCGAAGAGATCGCGGCCGCCGAGGAACTCAGCGCGGTAGTGAAGGGGGAACCGGCTCGGATAATAGGCGACGATGCCGCCGGCGTTGATAATGACGCCTTGCACCTGGGTTTCTTTCCAGTAGCCGCGCCACCAGGCGATGTCGTAGCGCACCGGGTCGCGCTCGGTAATATTGGTTTGTCCCCAGCGGAAGCAGCGCCGGTACCAGGGCAACCGGGCAGCGGCTGTCTGCCCGCCCGCCTCTCCCGCGGCAGCCGCAGCCAGTCCGGAAGCGAGGAATGAGCGCCTTGTGTGTTCCATGGGTATATCAGACCAAAACGAGGAGGCGCGCTCAATCCCGTCCGGCGCGGGGCGGGGCGGATCTGCCCGGGCAGGCGGCCGGGGTAGAGCCCTGGCGGGCGCGGAGCCGGCGGCGTCTTCTGGCTGAATTCAGACCCAGGCAGCGAGGAGCCGCGAGTCCCCGCAAGCGCCAGAGAGGCTATTGGAGGCATTTGACACCCTCGGGTGCGCCCGCTAAGCTGAAAGTCTCGCCGTTAACCACCAATGGCTGAAGAGGGGAAACCAGTTCCAAAACCGCCGGCCGCACAGGCGGGTTCCGCCGCGCCCAAGGCGCCTCCCCAGATGGCTGCGACGCCGTGGGAGAGCGAATTGACTCAGGCGCTCGCGGCGCGCTTCGGTGATGAAATCCTGGAGTTCAGCTCGTACCTGGGCCAGGAATTCCTGGTGGCCCGGCCGGCCGCCGTGATTCCCATCCTGGAGTGGCTGAAGACCGAGGCCGGCTTCGACTATCTGGTGGATATCACGGCAGTGGATTACCCGGCCAGGGCGGAGAGATTCGAACTTTTCTATATCCTTTATAGCTTTGCGCGCAACCAGCGGATCCGGATCAAGACCAATCTTCCGGACGGGGGCCGGCCGGCTACGGCGACCGGCGTGCACCTGACCGCGAACTGGCTGGAAAGGGAAGTGTTCGACATGTTCGGCATCGAGTTTGCGGGCCATCCGGACCTACGCCGCATCCTGATGCCCGAAGAATGGCAGGGGCACCCGCTGAGAAAGGACTACTCGATTCTGACGCAGGACCAAGCCTGGGTGCGGGAAAACCTGGGGATTGAGAGCGCGCAATAGCGTATGGCGGACCCGACTTTTCTCGATTCCACAGAACTGGTCCTCAACATGGGGCCGCAGCATCCCTCGACGCACGGCGTATTGCGGGTGATTCTCAAGCTGGACGGCGAGAAGGTGCTGGGCACGGAGTGCGTCATCGGTTACTTGCACCGCGGTGTGGAGAAGATCGGCGAGAACCGGACCTACCAGATGTTCGCGCCGTACGTGGACCGGACCGACTACGTGGCCTCCGTTTCGAACGGCTTGGGATACTGCCTTGCGGTTGAAAAGCTCCTCAATGTGGAAGCGCCGCCGCGGGCGCAGGCGGTCCGGGTCATCCTTACGGAGCTGAACCGGATCTCGAGCCACCTGGTCTGGCTGGGCACGCACTGCCTGGACATTGGCGCGATCACCCCGCTTTTTTACACCTTCCGTGAGCGGGAAATGATCATGGACATTTACGAGAAGTACTGCGGCGCCCGGCTCACGACGCATGCCTTTCGGATCGGCGGGCTCCAGTACGAGCTGTACGAGGGATTCGAGCAGGAGTGCCGCGATCTCTGCGACTGGTTCCTGCCCCGGGTGGACGAATACGAGCAACTGCTCACGGGCAACCGGATTCTGGTGGCGCGCATGACGAACGTGGGGGTGCTCACCGCGGAGGACTGCAAAGCTTACGGCGTGACGGGCCCGATGCTCCGGGCGGCCGGCGTTCCGTGGGACCTGCGGAAAGCGCAACCTTACAGCGGTTACGAGCAGTACGAGTTTGAGATCCCGACCGGGAAAAATGGGGACACGTACGACCGGTATCTGGTCCGGATGGAGGAGATGCGGCAGAGCGTGCGCATCATCCGGCAGGCGGCCGATCGGATACCGGACGGGCCGATCATGGCCAAGGTTCCGAAGGTGATCAAGCCTCCCGTGGGCGAAGTCTACGTATCGATCGAAGCGCCGAAGGGGGAATTGGGGTATCTGATTGTCAGCGACGGTTCGACGCAGCCATACCGGGTGCGCATCCGCCCGCCTTCCTTCATTAATCTCCAATCTCTGGACAAGATGGCTCGCGGGGCGCTGGTCGCCGATATCGTGGCGATCATTGGTACGATTGATATTGTGCTGGGGGAGGTAGACCGTTAGGGGTTGACCATGCGTAAGCTCTTGCGTCGCATCTTTCTGGTCGATCTGGTGGAAGGGCTCCTGGTCACTTTCCGCTACCAGCACCCCAAGTACATCACCACGGAGCAGTACCCCGCCGAGAGGCCCAAGGTGGCCGAGAGGTACCGGGGCGCGCCTCGTCTGAACAACAACCCGGAAACGGGGGAAACGCTTTGCATCGCCTGCAATCTGTGCGCTCTGGCCTGCCCGGAGACGCTGATCGTGGTGGGCAGCGAGCGCAACGAGCAGACCCGGCGCAAGGAACTCACGACATTCACTTACGACACGTCGCGCTGCATGTTCTGCGGGCTGTGCGAGGACGCCTGCCCCGTGGATGCGCTTGAATTGACCCAGGATTTTGAGCTGGCGAGCTACTCACGCGAAGGGGCGATCTGGGACCGGGAAATGCTGGAGGATGGTCCCCGTCCCACCAAGTACAAGTATTGAGCCGGTTGCGGCCACCTGCCCGGGCGCCGGGAGGCGAACGGGTGTAATGCGATGACGGAAACGATCTTCTTTTATGCCTTCGCGCTGCTGACGCTGGGCGGCGGGGTTCTGACCATCACGCGGCGAAACGCCGTTCACAGCGCCATCGCCCTGATTGTGTCGTTATCGGGCGTGGCGGGCCTCTACTTGCTCCAGCATGCGGAGTTTTTGTTCGCGGTCCAGATCATCCTTTACGTCGGCGGCGTGATGCTGCTGTTCCTGTTCGTCATCATGCTGGTCAATCTGGATGAAGCCGCCCGGGACCGGCAATTCAACAAGCAATGGTGGCTCGCTCTGGCCTGCGTGGCGGTGGTCGGCGCCGAGATTGTGTACTTCCTCCGCAAGGGAGCGGCGGCATTTCAACTGGCGCAGCCTTCGGCGGAGCAGATGACGCAGGGCAATACCGAGCGGCTGGCGGACGTGCTGTTTTCCCAATACCTGGTTCCATTTGAGGTCGCGTCGATTCTCCTTTTGGTGGCGATTATCGGGTCCGTCATCATGGGGAAGAAGAGGGTGTGATGTTTCATCCAATCACGACAGTCCACTATCTGGTTCTGAGCGCGGCGCTGCTGGCGGTCGGCACAATCGGCGTGCTGGCCCGGCGCAATATCATCATTATTCTGATGTCGATTGAACTGATTCTGAACGCCGTCAACATCAACCTGGTCGCCTTTTCCCAATACTTCCGGCAGGTGAGCGGGCAGATCTTCGCCATTTTCGTCATCACGGTGGCGGTTGCCGAGGCCGCGGTGGGGTTGGGAATCCTGATCGCGCTGTTCCGCAACAAAGAGACCGTGCAGGCCGATGAGGTGAACCTGCTGAAGTGGTGAGGATGCCGCGATGAGTTTTCTGGAAACGATCTGGCTGATTCCCCTGTTTCCCCTGTTTGGGGCGGCGGCGATGCTGGCCGTGGGACGGCTGCTTGATCCGCAGAAGCCGGGGCACGGGCACGGGCATGGCGGCCACGGGGCCGGCCCTGGGAAGGCCCTCATCAGCATCCTGTGTCCGGGGATGGTGCTGCTCAGCTTCGTTTGGTCGGCTGCGGCGGTGATGGAACTGGCGGCGGCGCCAGGCAGGGCGCACCAGGTCATCCAGCACACCTGGGTGGCGGGCCTGCCGTTCCACATGGCGAACGGAGCCATGGGCAGTTTCGGAGCGGACTGGGGGTTTCTGCTGGATTCTTTGAGTTCGGTCATGGTGCTGGTGGTGACGGGGGTGGGGTTCCTGATCCACGTCTACTCGATCGGCTACATGGGGCACGAGGGAGGCTACTACCGCTTTTTCGGATACATGAACCTGTTCGTGTTCTTCATGCTGATGCTGGTGCTGTCGAACAACTACCTGCTGATGTTCGTGGGGTGGGAAGGCGTCGGCCTGTGCAGCTATTTGCTGATCGGCTTCTATATCCACAAGAAGTCGGCGGGTGACGCCGCGAACAAGGCGTTCATTGTGAACCGCATCGGCGACGCGGGCTTTATCCTGGGCATGCTGCTGATGTTCAGCATGTTCGGGACGGTGCGTTTCCTGGACGTGAATCAGGCTCTGGCGGGGATGAGCCCGGAGGCCGGCTTCGGCGTGCTGGGCCTGATGGCCCTGCTTCTGTTTGTGGGAGCGACCGGAAAGTCGGCGCAGTTTCCGCTGTACGTCTGGCTGCCGGATGCGATGGAGGGTCCGACGCCGGTTTCCGCTCTGATCCACGCGGCGACGATGGTGACGGCTGGGGTGTACATGGTGGCGCGGTCGCACGCGCTGTTCCGGTTGACGCCGGAAGCTTCGATGGCGGTGGCCGTCATCGGAGCGTTCACGGCCATCTTGGCGGCTTCGATCGCGCTGGTGCAGAACGACATCAAGCGGGTGCTGGCCTACTCCACCGTGAGCCAGCTCGGCTACATGTTCATGGCGTGCGGCGTCGGGGCGTACTGGGTGGCGATCTTTCATCTTTACACGCACGCCTTTTTCAAAGCCCTGTTGTTCCTGGGCTCCGGGTCGGTGATCCATGCGCTGGGGGGCGAGCAGGACATGCGCCGGATGGGCGGTCTGAAGGACAAGATTCGGGTCACGCATTGGACGATGTTTGTGGGGGCCCTGGCGATCTCCGGCATTCCGGGTCTGGCGGGGTTTTTCTCGAAGGACGAGATTCTCTGGCAGGCGTACAGTTCGCCGTGGGGCTCGCCGGCGATTTGGGGCGTGGGGCTGGTGACGGCAGGCATGACGGCGTTCTACATGTGGCGGCTGATGTACATGACCTTTTACGGGACGTCGCGCGTGGCGCCGGAAGCGGCCGGGCACATCCATGAATCGCCGCGCAGCATGACGGTTCCGCTGTCGGTGCTGGCCGCGGGAAGCATTCTGGCGGGGTGGATCGGGGTTCCGAAGCTGTGGAGCGCTTTCCCGGAAGCATTTCGGGCGTTTGAGCACTGGCTGGAACACACTGTGCCCTCGGTCGTGGCGCACGGAGCGGAAGCGCATCACGACGCCGGGCTGGAGTGGGGCTTGATGCTGTTGTCGGTGGGCGTGGCGCTGGGCGGCATCTGGCTGGCGCGGCAGATGTACTTGCGGCGGCCGGATTTGCCGGAGCGAGTCGCCCGCGCCTCCGGCGGCCTCTACACGGCGCTGAGCAGGAAGTGGTACGTGGACGATGCCTACCAGGCGGTTTTCGTAAACGGACTGGCGAAGGGCGGCGGCAGCGCGCTGGCGGCCTTTGACAACCAAGTCGTGGACGGCGGCGTCAACGGGGCGGGGTGGCTGACGCGCTTCGGGTCGAGCCTCTCGATCTGGTGGGATACGTGGATCGTGGACGGCTCGATCCGGCTGTTCTCGTTCCTGGTGAAGATGGCCTCTTTTCCGGTGCGCGTGCTTCAGACCGGGCTGGTGCAGTCCTACGCCCTGGTTTTTGTGCTGGGCTTGCTGGCGTTTCTCGGATACTACTTATCGCGCTGACCTATGAACGAACACTGGTTGAGCATCGTCTTGTTCACGCCGCTGGCGGGGATGCTGGTGCTGCTGTTCCTGCCTTCGTCCAACAAGACCCTGATCCGAGTCTGGGCCAACATCGCGGGCCTGGCGGGATTCGCGGTCTCGCTGCCGCTGGTGTTCCGCTTCGACCGCAGCGCGGAAGGCTACCAGATGGTGGAGAAGGCCGTTTGGATTCCGAGCCTGGGCGTGAACTACATCCTTGGCATCGACGGCATCAGCCTGCTGCTGGTGATGCTGACGACGCTGGTCGGTTTCCTGGCGATCCTTTCGAGTTGGAGCGCCGTCGACGAGCGGCTGAAGCAGTATTACGCGATGTTCCTGTTGCAGCAGACAGGGATGATCGGCGTGTTCCTGGCCCTGGATTTTTTCCTCTTCTATGTGTTCTGGGAAGTAGTGCTTGTGCCGATGTACTTCATCATCGGCGTCTGGGGCGGGCCGAGGAAGTTGTACGCCGCGATCAAGTTTTTCCTGTACACCCTGGCCGGAAGCGTTCTGATGCTGCTCGGCATTCTGACGCTGTACTTCCAGCATTTCCGCCAGTTCGGTTTCTACACATTTGAGATTTCCGAGCTGATGAAGCTTCAACTGCCGCTGGATTTGCAGCAGTGGGTGTTCTGGGCCTTCTTCCTGGGATTCGCCATCAAGGTGCCGATGTTCCCGTTCCACACCTGGCTGCCGGACGCGCACGTGGAGGCGCCGACGGCGGGCTCGGTGGTGCTGGCCAGCGTGCTGCTGAAGATGGGGACGTACGGATTCCTCCGGTTCTCGCTGCCGCTCCTGCCGGAGGCGTCGATAACGCCGGTGATCGTGCAGACGCTGGTCTGGCTGACGATCATCGGGATTCTGTACGGCGGCCTCGTGAGCCTGATGCAGAAGGATTGGAAGAAGCTGGTGGCGTACTCCTCGGTGAGCCACCTCGGGTTCTGCACGCTGGGCATCTTCGCGCTGAATCCGAACGGCATCGCGGGCAGCGTCATCCAGCAGGTGAATCACGGCATCTCGACGGGGATGCTGTTCCTGATTGTGGGCATCGTGTACGAGCGGCGGCACACGCGCGAGATCAAGGAGTATGGGGGGCTGGCGCATGTCATGCCGGTTTACTCGATCGTCTTCGCGTTCGCCATGCTGAGCTCGGCGGGCCTGCCGCTGCTGAACGGGTTCATCGGCGAGTTCACGATTCTGCAAGGCGCGTTCGAAGCGAGCCGCACGTGGGCGGCGTTCGCCGTTCTCGGAATTGTAATCGGCGCGGCCTATCTGCTCTGGCTCTACCAGCGCACGATGCTGGGGGAGGTGACGAACGAGAAGAACCGCGGCCTGCGGGATTTAAACCTGCGAGAACTGGCGGTCTTCGCGCCGCTGATTGCGTGGGCCATCTGGATCGGCGTGTATCCGAAGCCGTATTTCGAGATTCTGGAGAAGCCGGTGGCGAAGATCGTCGAGCGCGTGCGGCCCGGCTATTTCGGGGCGGTTTCGGCGGAGGCTCGCGCAGCGCAGCCGGCGGTCCAAGCTAATTCGGGAGGCGCGAGATGAGCCAGTTCTATACGGCCACCGATCATTTCGTCCTGGTGCCGGCCATCATGCTGGCGCTCTTCGGATGCGCCGTGCTCCTGTTCGACTTCTTCCTGTTCCCGCAGGCGCGGCAGCGGAAGTGGCTGGTGGCCTTCGTGGCGCTGGGGGTGGCGTTCACCGCCGGGGCCTTGTGGCGGCAGCAGTCGTTCCTGGCGAAGAACGCGATCGACCGCCTGACCGCGTTTGACGGCGCGCTGGTGGTGGACGGCTTTGCGCTGTTTTTCAACTGGATCTTTCTGGCGGCGTCGCTGATTGTGGCGCTGGTTTCCTACAAGTACCTGGAGATTGAAGACGAGCACCACGGGGAATATTACGGGCTGATTCTGCTGGCCAACTGCGGGATGTTCTTTCTGGCGGCCGGGGCGGACCTGGTGACGCTGTTCATCGGTCTGGAGCTGATGGCCCTGTGCTTCTACATCATGGTCGGCTTTTTGCGGAGCGACAGGCGGTCCAACGAGGCCGCCATGAAGTATTTGCTGCTGGGCGCCTTTTCGAGCGGGTTTCTGGTTTACGGGTTTTCGGTTTTGTACGGAATCTCGGGGTCCACCAAGCTGGCGGATGTGGCATCGGCCGTCGCCGCGCGTCCGAGCAGCGATCCGCTGGTAATCCTGGCGCTGGTCACGACATCCGTCGGGCTGCTGTTCAAGATTTCGGCGGTTCCGTTCCATATGTGGGCGCCGGACGCGTACGAGGGCGCTCCGACAACCGTGACGGCCTATCTGTCCGTGGGATCCAAGGCGGCGTCGTTCGCGTTTTTGGTGCGAATTTTCATGGGACCGCTGGCATCCGCGCGGGAGATTTGGGAGCCCGCTCTGGCGGTCATTGCGATTCTGAGCATGACGGTGGGCAATCTGGCTGCGATCACGCAGTCCAACGTGAAGCGGCTGCTGGCTTACAGCTCGATTTCTCATGCCGGCTACATCCTGCTGGGATTGATTGCGGGCAACGATACGGGCATCCAGGGCGTGCTGGTGTACGTGCTTGTGTACACGTTCATGAATCTGGGGGCGTTTCTGGTGGTGGTGGCGCTACGGCGCAAGAATCTGCTGGGCGAGGACGTGGATGACATGGCCGGCCTCGTGCATAAGAGTCCGGGATACGCTTTTCTGATGCTGATCTTTCTGCTCTCGCTGGCCGGCATTCCGCCGACCGCCGGCTTCATCGGCAAGTATTTCATCTTCCTGTCACTGATCCAGACCGGGCATTATTTCCTGGCGGTGATCGCGACGCTTTACGTGGCCGTGGCTGTGTACTACTACTTCCGAATTGTCCGCAGCATGTTTGCGGGGCAGCTTGCGGACCAGGTTCCGCTGGCGGCCAGCTTCGGGTTGCGCGTGGCCCTGGCGGTGACCGGGGTCCTGACGCTGGTCATCGGGATTTACCCACAGCCGTTTCTGAGCCTGGCGGAGATTTCTTTGCTGCGGTGAGAATCTGATGGAGATCGTATTCCAACATCCGCTGTTCAAGCCGTTCGTGATCACGGCCGTGCTGATCTGCGTGTTCCCGCTGCTGGCGGGCTACATGGTGCTGCTGGAGCGAAAGCTGCTCGCCGACTTTCAGGTGCGCCTGGGGCCGATGCGCGTCGGTCCGCACGGGCTGTTGCAGCCGCTGGCGGACGCGGTAAAGCTGCTGACCAAGGAAGACACCATACCGGCCGACGCGGACAAGCCGCTGTTCTGGGCGGCGCCGGTGGTATCCACGTTCACCGCTCTGACCGCGTTCGCGGTGCTCCCCTTCAGCGAGTATGTCTATGTCGCGGACGTGAACGTCGGGCTGCTGCTGATCTCCGCCGTCTCGGCGGTGGGGATTCTGGGCATCATCCTGGGCGGCTGGGCGTCGAACAGCCACTACCCGCTGCTTGGGAGCCTGCGCAGCGCGGCTCAGCTCGTGAGCTATGAAGTGGCGCTGGCTCTGGCGCTGGTCTCGGGAGTGATGATGGCGGGGACGCTGAGCATGGTTGGGATCGTCCGCGCCCAGGAGTCGAGCGGCGTCTGGTTCGCGTTTGGAAACTACGGGCTTATGCTGGTCCCGTTCATGGTGTACTTCATCTCTTCGATCGCCGAGACGAACCGCGCGCCTTTCGACCTGCCCGAAGCCGAGTCCGAGCTGGTGGCCGGTTTTCACACGGAGTACAGCGGCTTCCGGTGGGCGCTGTTTTTCCTGGCGGAGTACGCCAGCATCTTCGTGGTGGCTTCGGTGGCGGTGACGCTGTTCTGGGGCGGCTGGTTGCGGCCTTTCCCGAGCGTGGAGTGGCTGGCGCTGCCGATGAATTACGGCCTGCCTCTGCTGCTCTTCGCCGGGTCGGGGGCGCTTTGTTTCTATCTGACGCCGCGGCAGGTGATGCGCTGGCAGCGCATCTTCATGGTTGTGGTTGGAGCCTTTCTGCTGGGCGTGGCGCTGCTGTTCGCGGTTCCCGTCGTGAACCACTACGTGATCGGGGTGTTCTGGTTCGTGCTCAAGGTGGCGGTGATCGTGTACATGATGATCTGGTTCCGGGGCACTTTCCCGCGATTCCGATACGACCAGTTGATGAACATCGGCTGGAAGGTCATGATTCCCGTGGGCATGATTGCCATCCTGGTGAACGCCGTCGTGGGCATGGCGGCCCAGGGCTGAGCGGCGAGGGACGCGATTCAGAGAGCGGAGATGAGGTGTGCCGTTCCCGATTTCTTGAGGGGGGCATTGAGGAAGTCGGTGAGGGGCAAGGCGGCCCGAAAACGCTTGAGCAATTCCGGGAAGAACTTGGGAGTGAGGGCGATTTCCGGGGGCATTTCGCTCCAGAGGTACCACTGCTTCTTGCGGAGCAGGTCCGCCGCCGGGTGAGCGGCCGGAAAACCTTTGGGCACACGGGAGAGCTCGTCGCCGCAGAGATCGCCCATCAAGGACCGCAGCTTCCTGGCGGCCAGGATGCTCCGCAGGCTCTGATGGCGCTCGGCGATGTGGCGGCGCACGGCGAGCAACTGCTCCGGCCCGGGCATATAGATGCCGGCGGCTACGCCCGCGTGTTCCGGCGCCACCTCAACGTACAGGCTGCCGCACCCGTGTTTTTCGAGCCCGCGGGGCTGGAAGATGGCGGCGACATGCGTTTTGTAAGGCGTCTTGTCCGGACTGAAGCGGGTATCGCGATAGATCCGGTAGATCGCCTTGGCGGGGCTGGTAACGTAGGCCGGCGCGAATCCGGCGAGTTCCATATTCAGGGCTTCCACCAGGGAGATCATCGGCCGGCGGACGCTCTCTTCGAAGATCTCCTTGCGGGCCTGGAACCATTCACGGTTGTTGTTGCGCTTCAAACCGCGGAGGAAGCTGAGCGCTTCTTTTGGGAATCCCGGGAAGCCGGCTGCCATGCAATGCACTCTCCTATAATTATGTCAATGCCCTCCAGCTACGGCGAGACTCTTCAGTGTCTCGCTGCAATTCCGAATCTGCAAGCGGCCGAGGCCGTCCCGCTGGCCCGATATACGCGCTTCGGCATCGGAGGTCCGGCCGCACTGTTCGCCGAGACGGCCGACAGGGAGGCGTTTCTGCAAGCTTTCAGAGCCGCCCGCGCGGCGGGTTGGCAGGTGGCAGTGATCGGGAGCGGCAGCAATCTTGTCGTGTCCGACGAGGGATTCGATGGTGTTGTGCTGCGCTACACCGCGGACCAGATCCGGGCGGAGGATGGCAGGGTGTTCGCCGATTCCGGGGCGGAACTCCAGTCCTTGGTGGACTTCACGATCGAGCGGGGGCTGAAGGGCCTGGAGACGCTGACCCGCCTGCCGGGCTGGGTCGGCGCCGCCATTTTTGGCAACGCGGGGGCCTACGGGCACTCGATCTCGGAGTGCGTCGATCGCGTTCACTTCTTCGATGGCGAAGGGGTGCGGATCTTTGCCAACGCTCAATGCGAGTTCTCTTATCGCGAGAGCATATTCAAGCGGCGCCGAGACTGGTTCATCTTCTCGGCGGAGCTCGCGCTCGGGCGAGGGGACCCGCAGGAGTTGCGCCGCACCGCCGATGAGATTGCGCGGATCCGGGATGAGAAGTTCCCTCCCACGCTGAAGTGCGCCGGCAGCATCTTCAAGAACCTGCTGCTCCAGGATTTGCCGCCGGAAGTGGCGGAGCGCGTGCCGCCGGAAGTGGTGCGCGAAGGTAAGATCCCTGCGGCCTGGTTCCTCGATCAAGCCGGAGTGAAAGGGCTGGCGGCGGGTGGGATCCGGGTGGCGGATTATCACGCCAACCTGCTGTACAACGCGGGTGGAGGGACGGCGGCCGAACTGCGGAGACTGATCGCGGAGCTGAAGCGGCGGGTGCGGGACCGGTTCGGGATCGAGCTGGAAGAAGAGGTGCAATCTATCGGCTTCGACCGGGCGCCCGGCCGATGAAGCCGTGAAGGCCGAATGGCCGCGATCTCAGCCGCGGGGCGCGCTGTGTTCCAGGGGCAACTCTTCCACTCGTATCTGTCTTGAGGCCTGGACCGACGCGCGCAGCCTCTCCCCGGCCTCGCCGACGCGGCTGAGCGAGCAAGGAGCGCCGAGCCGCCGGCCAAAGAACTCGCGCAGGAGCGGCTGAAGCTCAATCCATGTCTCCGGGGTGTTGGGCGCGAGGAGGCGGTCATTGAAAATGACTTCCCAGTCGCCGGCGTCGAAGGCGAGGCTGCCGGCGAAGGCCGGATCCTGCTCCATCATGCTCGCGGCCCAGAGTGTCCGGCGCAGCGCCACGGAGAGTTTACGCTCCAGGTTTCCGCCCAGAACGGCCTTGCGGCTGTAGAGCAAGCCGAGGCGGCCGGAAGCGCAATCGAGGCTATAGTTGGCCTCGTGGCCGATGAGAATTACGCCCGGCCCTTCGGGGACGTGCCGGTAGTCGGCCACGTCGATCAGGAGTTCCTCGCAAACCGAGTCCTGAATCCAGCGGTGGAAAATGGCGATGGCCGGGTCGAGGCGCGCCGGGGCCGGTGGCTTCGCGAAGATCTTCAAGTTGACGTGCTCGATTGCGGCGGTGTGGAAAGTATGCATTCCGGATGGTTCCTGTCAGGATTTGGCGGGCTGCGCCGTAAGGCGCGCGTAGCAACTGTGGCAGGCATCGATGAAGAGCTGCGCCTCGCCGGCCAGCCTGCGGACGGAGTCCGAGGTCTGCTCCGCGGCCTGCGTTTCGCGGGCGCGGAAGAGGTAGTTGGCGAAGCTGCCGCCGACGAAGGGATCGAAGAAGATCTGGGTGTCGTAGAAGTGGGTTCGAAACTGCTCCACGATGCTGTCCTCGCCATCCAGGAGGGGAATCCCACGCCAGGCGAGCAACGCTTTGGCGCCGTGCAGCATCGCCTGGTAAGCCAGCCTGGCGGCCGAGGAGAAGTCGCCCTTTTCCAGCAGAAGTTGCGCCTCGAAGACCTCCCGCTCGCTGGCGGCGAGCTGGAAATCAACGGGGGAGACAATTTCACCGGCGCACTCGCCGATGCCGATGTCGCCGGTGGTGTATTCCCGGGCGTCGCCCCAGTCCGTGTAAAAGGAAGGATCGAGATCGTGCGGCGGCACCTCGGTGAGATCTTCGAGGGTCTGCTTCAAGGGAGCCTTGCCTGTGCGCTTCACGAAGGACTGGAAGGACTCGCCGTCCTGTCTCTGCCGAAGGTAGAAGCCGAGAATACGCTGCACGGCTTCAGGGATGCGCCTGGAAGGCACGGCGGCGACGGCGAGGCCGTAGGAGGCGCCGTTCTCCGACCATTGTCCGCCCAGGACGACCTGGAAATGCGGGACGGTGTAGTTGTTTTTGTTGCGGCTGACTCCGTAGAAGCCCAGGTCGGCCACATGATGCTGACCGCAGGAGTTGAAGCAGCCGCTGATCTTGATGCGGAGTGAGCGAGCAGCTTCTTCCATGGCGGAGCCGCTTTCGGCGAGGCGCTCGCGGAGTTCGCGGGCCAAGCCCCGGGAAGCGGAGATCCCAAGCTTGCAGGTGTCGGTGCCGGGGCAGGCGGTGATATCCGTGATGGTTTGCGCGCCCGGCGCGTGGAGGTTCGCCCTGGCCAGGTCCTGATAGAGTCCGGGCAGGCCGGCTTCACTGACCCAGCGCAGGACGATGTTCTGCTCGACGGTCGTGCGGATCGCTTCGGGAGTGTATTTGCGGGCGATGCCGGCGAGCTTTCTGAGCTGGTCGCCGGTGATGTCGCCGAGCGGAAGGACAACGGTGACCGTGGCGTAGCCCGGCTGCCGCTGGGGGGAGACGTTGGTTTCCATCCAATGTTGAAAAGCCCTGTCGGGGGCGTCCTGGAGCTTCACCAAAGAAGACGGCGGTTCGAGGGGCGTCTCCTGGAACAGTTCGGCATCGGACAGCCAACTGGTCCAGGCCGGATCATGGGGGAGCGAATCGCGCTCCTGCCGGACGAGGTTCTTGAATTCCTCGATGCCCAGCTTGTCGACGAGGAACTTCAGGCGGGCGCGGTTGCGGTTCTTCTTCTCCCCGAGGCGGGCGAAGACCCGCGCGACGGCCTGGGCGAGGGGCAGCAACTCTTCGGCAGGCAAGAACTCCGTGAACAGCCTGGCCTGATAGGGCACAGGGCCCAAGCCGCCGCCGACCCAGACCTCAAAGCCTCGCCTGAGGCGGCCTCCTTCCTCCCTGGCGGCCGCGATGAGTCCGATGTCGTGGATGCGCGCCAGAGCACAGGGCTTCCGGCTGCAACCCGAGAAGGAGATCTTGAATTTCCGGCCGAAATTCTGGCAGTCCGGATGGCCGAGCAGGAAATAGGCGCAGGCTTTGGCGTAGGGCGTCACGTCGAAGACCTCATCGCGGCACACCCCGGCGATGGGGCAGGCCGTGACGTTGCGCACCGAGTTGCCGCACGCTTCGCGGGTGGTGATGCCGGCCGCGGCGAGCCTTCTCATGATGGCGGGGGTGTCGTCTATATGCACGAAGTGGAGCTGGAAATCCTGCCGCGTGGTGACGTGCGCTATGCCGTCGGCGTACTCCTCGGCGAGTTCTGCCAAGACTTCCAATTGCTCCGCGTTCAGCCCCCCGAATGGGATTTTGATTCGCTGCATTCCCGGCGCATCCCAGAGTGTGCTGACGCCCTTGGTGACGTCGCCGGAAGGGTAGTTCAAGGTGCGCGTGGCGCGGCCATCGTGCCTCTGTCCGTTGTCGTAGCGCTGGCCGTAACAGCCCCGCCGGAGGCGGGTTTCGCCGAAGACCTTGTCGTCGATCTTGCCATGCTTCTTGAGGGCGATCTCGTTTTCGAAGACGTCGATTTCGCCGGCAAGATGGGGCGGCATTCGTTCCAGAAGGAGATCTCTCCAAAGGCTGTTGCTGGCTTTCATGAGGTTGACCTCGGGCCGTGACAGAATCACCTAATACTATATCAACAATACTGCCATTCATCAAGCGCCCTCGCTTTCGGCACAGGCGGAGGCCCGGCGGATCCAATGCAGGGAGAGTTTAAGGGGAGCGGGTCAGAGGACGAACTCATCGAGGAAAGATCCGGTTCGGCGGGGTCCGTGGAGCCGCTGGCGGGGCAGCCTCGCGCGGGCGGGGCGTTTGGCGCTCCCGTTTCTGCGGCGTCCGGCGCAGCCTGAGGCTTGCGCTGCCGCAATTGCGGTTACCGGGCCGCGCCCTGGTTGACCGGCGCGAGAATCCGGGAGCGCCTGGTGACAGAGCAAGGGTACTTTGGTGGAGCGTGCGCGCGAAGGCTATTTCTTCTGCGCGAGGCGACTGCAAGCCATCTCGGCGCCGGTGACATCAATCGCGGCGCTGCCCTCCTCGATGTGGGCGATCTTGCCATCCCGGTCGATGACAAAGGTCGCCCGGTTGGCGATTCCCCGCCCGGGCAGCAGGACGCCGTACGCAGCCATCGTCTCGCGGGTTGCGAAGTCGCTCAGCAGAGGGAATTCCAGTTTGAGTTGTTTCGCGAACTCGCCTTGTGAAGGCGTGTTGTCGCCGCTGATGCCAAAGACTTCGGACTTGTGGCCCTGGAACCTTGCGAGGCTCGCCTGGTAGGCCAGCATCTCTTTGGTGCATCCTCCCGTGAACGCGGCAGGGAAGAATGCCAGGACGACGGGCGACTTGCCCCGGTAGTCGGACAGTTTCACCCGGCCGCCTTTTGTCGACGGCAAGTCAAAATCGGGCGCGGTGTCGCCGACCTTGAGGTGAGTGCGAGGCGGTTGAACGGTTTGTCCAAGCAGCCCGGAAACAAGCAGAACCGCAGTGATGGTGATGCAGAGATTCTTCATGTCCCCTCCCTTTGTTTAGAGGTTAGCACGAGCGGCGCCCCGGGGCGCGGGCCAGTTTTGCAGTGTCTATTCGATGGGGGGCAGCCCGCTCTGCGCAGGGGTGCGGTAGTGCGGGGCCGCTGCAAGGGGGACAGCCCGCTCTGCCCACTCGCTGCGCACGAGGCGGAGTAGGCAGTCCCCCTTGCGCTCGAGGCAGAGCAGGCAGTCCCCGTTGCGGTCGGGGCAGAGTAGGCGGTCGCCGTTGCGGTCGAGGCGTGGCGGCGGTTGGTTCGGGGGTTGCGTGGAGGCACAGGCAGCCAAGGGCCGCTCGCGAGCGGCCCCTACAGGCGACAAAAAAGAACGGGGTAGGGGGACAGCCCGCTCGGTGGAGGGGCTGCGGTAGTGCGGCAAGGGGGACAGCCCGCTCTGCCCACTCGCTTCGCTCGAGGCA
>Ga0073932_1001639_pt1 | contig 40284 bp, 25 predicted proteins | sample DewCreD2012metaG_FD_76967 | JGI IMG/M metagenome (GOLD analysis project Ga0073932, IMG submission 76967) | Hot spring sediment bacterial and archeal communities from British Columbia, Canada, to study Microbial Dark Matter (Phase II) - Dewar... ...
CCTTCACCGCCGGGCAGATCGTCTCAGCCTTTGCCGTTGGGGAGGGGAACAACCAGCCCCTGGGCGGTTATGCGCTGCCCTCCGGCGCGGCTGGCTTCTTCCTGCCGCTGCAGCAGTTTAGATACTTCTTCCCAGTCATGGCACAGTTGGCGAAGCCATAAGCTGGTAATGTCGGAAATAATCTCCCTTGAGCTTCAAGGGAGATTATTTTTTTATCAATCAACACCTTCACCCATTAGCCCGAAGGATAAAGAGGGCTTCTTTGGCGCCTTCTGCTGAGCGTGGAAGAATACGAAGATCATTACCGCCAACAGCCGGTCAGGCGCCTGCCGAAGAAAGCGCCCAACGGCTTGCGCTTCACCTGCGCCGCAAAGCGCCTGTCAGTTGGAACCGCGTGTCAGGCGCGCCCCTTTTCTGACGCGTTGGACGCCGGGGCGGGACAAAGCCCGCCCCGGCAATCTTCGGCTATGGGTTGAGGTTGAACTCTGCCGGCAGGAACACCTGTCGGGCTGCCATCACCTCCGCGTTGGCGGTGTTATCGGAAGGGTTGGCTTCTGGTCCTGCCGAGGTCATGGTCAGCGTGATGGGGTAACGGGCGCCATAGGCTGCACCTGCGGGCACCTGGATGTAGAGCGTGAAATCCCGACTTTCCAGAAGGCTTAGGTCCGGCAGGCTCCAGGTCACGTTGTTGCCGCTCACGTTGGCGAAAACACCTGAGGTGTCGCCAACGTAAGTGAGGCCGCTGCCCAGGGTAGCAGTGAGAACGACGCCAGTAGCAGTTGTTGCACCGTGATTGGCGTAGCGCACCACCACTGCCCCATTACCCCCGGGCGATCCGCTGAAGAGGGAGGTGTTGAAGGCTGCAAACCCGTCCACGTCCGGGGACATCGTCCAACTGGACGACGTGTTGCCATAGCCCACGTAACTCGATACTATTCTCGGATAGATCGCCTGACTGGTGCGGAAGATCATCGGCGGGGTGAGTATGTTGCTGTTGCCATCCACCAGCGCGTAATACAGGTTGCGTCGGTCGTCATAATCATAGTCCATCCAGGTGAGGATGGCGTTGCCATCGGCATCTGCGGCAACGGAGACAAATTCATTGCCAGTGAAAGCAGCCAAGTTGTTCAAAGTGTTGATGGCGATTACATTGTACGAGGCGCTGTCCAACACAGCGAAGGCTATTTGAGGCTTTGTGCCGGTCCAAGACGTCCAGGCAAGCACGATGCGGCCGCTGGAAAGCTGCACAGCATCTATCGACCAGCCGTCAGCGCCAATCGTCGTCGAAGGCTTTATCACATTCCCGCCGCTATCCAGCACCGCGTAGGCGACGTTGCTATTGTTGCTGATGTACTGGTGCCAGGCTATCAGCACCCGGTTGCCGCTCAGCTTGGTCAGTGCTGGATAATCATAAGATTGATCCCACCCAGGGGTATCAAATGTGAACCGGGTCACATCCTTGATAACTCCGCCGTTCGTATCCCGCGCAGCGTAGTAGATGTCCGATACCCAACCGCCGCTTTCCTGATGCTCCCGCTCCCAAGCCAGCACAAAGCGATTGTCGCTGGTGGCAGCGATGCGGGGGTCGTAGAAACGTGGCACATTCAGGTCGTCCCAGTCGCCCCAGGTATTGTTGTTGGTCAGGTTGACCGGACCGTAAACGCGGCTGCCTGAGGAATCCAAAATGGCGAACCAGAGGTTGTAGTTGTGCTGATAGGTGCTGGGGTTCCACAGGTACCGGTACCACAGCACCCCAATGCGTCCGTTCGGGGCAACCGCCACGACGGGGGAGTAATCGTAAGTCCTCAACGTCGCCCCAGAATGGTCGGTGAGTCTGCTCGCCGGTCGCACCATTTTGCCGTAGCGATCCAGCAGGGTGTACTCGATTTCGTACGTGTAGTTATTGCAGTTGCTGTCCAGGCATCGATATTTCTCCCACGCGTAGACGAAGTTGCCATTGGGCGCTTCGGCTACTGCCATCTCGTAGCCGTAGTAATTGTTTGTTGTTGCCTTCTTCACAACCTGGGCGGCGGGCTGGACCAGGTACAGGCTCATCGCGCCGTCGGCGTCATCCCGATAAACCTGGGCAAAGGGGGCGGGTATTGCCATCTGAATTGTAACGGTTTTGCTCTTGTTGGTATCCCGCGAAGAGCGGGCAGTGATGGCGGCGGAGTTGTCGTACCCCACAGTGGCTCCAGCCGGGGTTTGAATCTTCGCATGGATGATCACCGTGCTCCCCTGGGTCACGGAGCCGGTATCCACCGCGCCGTCGCCATCCGTATCGGTGAGGGGAGTAGTGCCATTCGCCGCGTACAGCGATACTGGCCAGGCGGAGGAGGTGGTCAGGTCGTAGGTATCCTCCCCCAGCTCGCCAGTGTTGCGGATGGACAATTGGAAGGACTCCGCTGCTCCGGCGCGGGTGAAGCTGCCCTGGTAGAGAGGCCAGACGTTGACCCTGGCTGCAATTCCAGGACGGTAGAAGCGGACAGCCTTATTGTTGCTCAACCCTGAAGAATTAAATAGATATTGCAGACCTGTGACACCGATATCATCCTCAATGCCAACAGTAGCGCTATAAAGATAGCCAGACAGGCTGAGGTACTGCATTACGATATCCCCGTTTTCGTGGAGGATAACCTCAAAGGTCTTGTAGTCCGTAGCGCCACTACTGCAGCATCTGGTAACATTATACCATTCGATGACAAAATAACGATTCGGCGCCGTTCCCCCCTGCAGGTAGTAGATATTGCCAGAGTTATAAGTACTTCCTACAGTAAGGTCGTCCCATAAAGGGGCAATAAAGTTATTAGGAGGTGCAGGGTTAGGAATACCCTTATTTGAATAGTCAGACGCTCCAGCGCTAAATGTCACAAGCCCGTTGGTGCTGAAGTAAAGTTGAGTATAGACTTTCTCGTAGAACTTGAAATTGAAGCCAATGTTTATCGGTCCCATGAACCGATCATCCCCCGTAAGGCCGCTGTTCGTACCCGCAGTAGCATCAATCCAATTGAATGGTACTGAATCGTTCCAGGTGTAACCGAAGTCATCGGGACCTCCGGTAGCCTGGGGGGAGATGCCTGTTGCATCTAAGGATGGGTTGTCATCGGTGGACATCATCCATTGCCCGTCTGGCGTCTGATGGGGTCCAAGGGGTTTGCCCGTTTTTGGCTCCCAGGGCAGGGCGCCTTCGGGCAGACCCTGCTTTTGGGGCGGATACGGTGGGGGCGGCTGTGGATCCTGCGCTATTGCTGGTCCGCTTAAAAGCAGAGCCAGGACAGCAAGAAGAGTGATGACGGTCAGACTTTTTGTTTTCATTGTAAACTCCTTTTTGTTATGATTTGGAATGGTGTTAACTGGCGCATAACACGCCACCTTACTCTTGAGTGGAATTGCAGGCTATGGAGGACCGCTTGCATCCCAACGATCTACGCCCGGATCAAATGTTTGCGCAAGGGTGGTGAGATCGAAGCTCTGACAGCGTAACCTCGCCATGGGAGACCACTTAAAGCGAGTGAAACATTCAATCAGCTTCTGGGTTAAGTCATGGAGAAAGAGCCGGCAGAGCTGGGGAATGGCTTCATGAGGTGGACGACCGATCGCTTGTGCGCTCATTTGGTTAAAGACAGCGGAATTGAGCTGAGCGAAAGCCAGGTTCGAGCTTTGTACAAGCGATAAGGCGTTCGATCACTTACGCCCCAAGACAGTCCCCATATCGTGTGAGCGTGATGAATCTTTATGAAATTCCTCCGAAAGTTATTGATGGATAGTTTTGATCCCCTGGCGGACACCGTTTAGAAAAATGTGCTGTTCAACCGGCATCCATATCTTCTGCTTGCGAAATGATTTTTCATTGTTTGTCGTCCATTACATTTGGGTGTCGTAAGTTCCAAATAGAGCGACAGAGGACTTTTTGTGGAGTATTAAAAGACTTTTTTATATTATTGCTCCGCTTTTCACTAATGTCAATGCCAAACCCGAATTTTCCCCGCTGGCTTGACAAGCTTTCATGCCAGTGTTATATTTAGGTTATCCTAAATCAGGATTTAGCAATTCGAAATGAACCTGTTGCGGACGCAAGATTATCTCAAGACCATCTATTTCCTGGTGGCTGAAGCCCAGGCGGGGGAAGCCGCCAGCCCGCTGGCGAGCACCACCGCCCTTGCCGCGCGGCTGGGCGTCTCTCCGGCGTCGGTGACCGGCATGCTGCGGCGGCTGGCGGAAGATGACCCGCCGCTGGTGGAGTACCACAAGGGGCGCGGCGTCAGGCTGACCGAGGCAGGCGAGCGCGTCGCGCTGGGGGTGATTCGCCGCCACCGCCTGCTCGAAACTTACCTGGTGAAACGGCTGGGCTACACCTGGGATGCCGTCCACGAGGAAGCCTGCCGATTGGAACACGTGATTTCGGATGAACTGGAAGAAAGAATCGCCGCGGCGCTGGGCGAGCCGCAGCGCGACCCCCACGGCGAGCCTATCCCCACCCGCGACCTGGCGGTGGCGGTGGATGAAGCGCAGCCGCTCTCTGCGCTGCGCCCCCCTGACCGGGCGGTGGTGGTGCGCGTCCAGGCAGACGACCTGGGCTTGCTGCGCCACCTGGTGCAGTTGGGCTTGACGCCCGGCGAATGGCTCGAGGTGCGGAGTTATGCGCCGTTCGATGAGAACCTGACGCTCTCGATCGCCGGGGGCGCCGATGTGGTGGTAGGCAGCGCGGTGAGCCGGCGGGTGTTCGTCGAAAAGGTTGCGCCGCATGAGTGACGGTCAATTTTGTGATTGGAGGTTGCAGACGATATGAACATGGCGCTTTGGGTGGTCATTGCGGCAGCGCTGGCTGCTTTGGTGGTCTTCCTGCCGCGGTTTGGATTGCTGGCGAGGGCGCGCCGCTGGTCCGAAAAGGGCAAGCGCGAGCGGGTGGAAGACGCCTTGAAGCACCTGCTCGATCGTGAACAGCAGGGGCGCCACGCCTCGCCCGAATCGCTGGGCGGGGCGCTGAGGCTGCCGCCAGGCAAGGTGATGAAGCTGCTGGGGGAAATGGAAGCGCTGGGTTTCATCGAATACCGCGGCATGCAGGTGCACCTGACCGAGGAAGGCGAGCGTTGGGCGCTGCACATCGTCCGGGCGCATCGTTTGTGGGAGCGCTACCTGGCAGACGAGGCGCGCATGCCGCTGGGCAGTATCCACCGCGAGGCGCACCGCCGCGAGCATGCGATGAGCGAAGCCGCCTTGAACGCCATGGACGCCGCGCTGGGCTTTCCGGCGACCGATCCGCACGGCGACCCCATCCCCAGCCGCCTGGGACAGGTGCGCAGTTTGCAGGCAACGCCGCTCACCGCCTGGCAGCCAGACTTGCCGGCGCGCATTGTCCACCTCGAAGACGAGCCGGCAATCGCCTATGAGCAGATTCTGGCGGCAGGCTTGCGGCTGGGGCAGGTGGTGCGCATCCTTTCCAAGACGCCGCAGCGTTACGTGCTGAGCGATGGGGAGAACGAATACTGGCTGGCGCCGTCTGTGGCGGCGAATGTGCAGGTCCAGCCGCTGGAGGAGAGCGAGGTCAAGCGCCTGGCAGCCATCCCGCTCTGGCAGTTGGATGACAACCAGAAAGCCGAAATCGTCGCCCTGGACGAAGGCGTGCAGGGCTTCACCCGCCGGCGCTTCCTCGACCTGGGCTTGACGCCGGGCAGCCTGATCTACCCCGAGCTGGCGAACTTCTTCGGCGACCCGCGCGCCTACCGTATTCGCGGCACGCTGATCGCCTTGCGCAAAGAGCAGGCTGGCATGATCTGGGTCAAGCCGATGGAGGGCGATGGGCAAAGAGCGACTTCCGGATGGCAATGATTCAACAGAAGCAACGAGGACCACACATGTCTGAGAAAATGAAGGTATCAATCCCAATGGAAAACTGCGAAGGATGCCCGGCGCTGGTTCACCTGGAGCAGATGGGCATCCGCGTGGACGATTTCGATCGGCTGGTGGCGCTGGCGGGCAACCCCAACACGGGCAAATCCACGCTGTTCAACGCCCTGACCGGCTTGAAACAGCACACCGGCAACTGGCCCGGCAAGACGGTGACGCGGGCTGAAGGCGGCTACCAGTTCAACGGCGTGCGCTACAAGCTGGTCGACCTGCCGGGGACGTATTCGCTGCTCTCGGCGTCGCAGGATGAGGAAGTGGCGCGCGATTTCATCCTGTTCGGTCAGCCCGACTGCACCATCGTCGTGACCGACGCCACCGCGCTGGAGCGCAACCTGAACCTGGTGCTGCAGGTGATGGAAATCACCGATAAGGTGGTGGTGGCGGTGAACCTGATGGACGAGGCGCGCCGCAAAGGGCTGGAGGTGGACGTGCGCAGCCTGAGCCGCGACCTGGGCGTCCCGGCGGTGCCGATCACCGCCCGCACCGGCGAAGGACTGCCCACCCTGCTGACCACCGTGGCAGGCGTGATCGAAGGGGAAATTCTCACCCAGCCGCTGCGGGTAGGCGGCACGAGCGAATTCCAGCGCGCCATCGACGAGCTGACCCCGCTCATCGAGCAGGCAGTGCCGGGCATTCCCAATGCCCGCTGGGTGGCGATTCGCCTGCTGGATGGCGATGCGCGCGTGCAGCAGGCATTGCAAAACGGCGAATTTCCGGCGCTGATTCAGCGCCAACGTCAGGCAGTGACCAGTTTCAGCCGCAAAATGGCAGTGGAAGGCAGGCAGTGAACATGGCAGATGACAGCCTCGAAACTTCGATAAACCCGCAAGACATCCTGGTCAAGGCAGACAGCCTGCGCAACGCCCTCAGTTCGGGCTTCCGCGATGAAATCGTCAAGTCGCTCTACAGCGAAGCCGAACGGGTGGCGAAGCGGTCGGTGAGGGCAAAGGAAGACCGGAGGTATGACCTCGACCAGCGCATCGACCGGCTGGTGACTTCGCCGGTGTTTGGCTTGCCCATCATGCTGCTGCTGCTGGCAGTCATCATCTGGCTGACGGTCACCGGCGCCAACGTCCCCTCTCAGATGATCGCAACCGCCCTCTTTTGGGTGGAGGAACAGGCGGCAAACCTGTTCGAGGCAATCGGCATGCCGTGGTGGGTGACCGGCTTCCTCTGGCACGGCGTGTACCGCGGGCTGGCGTGGGTGGTGAGCGTGATGCTCCCGCCGATGGCAATCTTCTTCCCCATCTTCACCATCCTGGAAGACCTGGGCTACCTGCCGCGCGTGGCGTTCAACCTGGACTGGCTGTTCAAGCGCGCCGGCGCCCACGGCAAGCAGTCGCTGACCATGGCGATGGGCTTTGGCTGCAACGCGGCGGGGGTCATCTCGACGCGCATCATCGACTCGCCGCGCGAGCGGTTGATCGCCATCCTGACCAACAACTTCGTGCCGTGCAACGGGCGCTTCCCAACGCTCATCATGCTCTCCACGGTGTTCGTGGCGGCGGCGTTCCCGCCGGTGTTCACCTCGCTCATCGCCTCGGCTTCGGTGGTGGCGGTGGTGCTGGTGGGCATTGGCTTTACTTTACTGATGTCGTGGCTGCTGACCAAGACGCTGCTGAAGGGAGAAGCTTCGGCGTTTACGCTGGAACTGCCCCCTTACCGCAAGCCGAACATCCTGCGCATCCTTTACACCTCGCTCATCGACCGGACGCTGTTCGTGCTGTGGCGGGCAATTCAAACTGCCGCGCCGGCTGGGGCGGTCATCTGGATTCTGGGCAATATCCACGCCGGGGGAATCAGCCTGGCGGACCACATCGCCAACTTCCTTAACCCCTTTGGCGTGCTGCTGGGGCTGGATGGCGTCATCCTGCTGGCGTACATCATCGCCATCCCCGCCAACGAGATCGTGGTGCCGACGATGATGATGGTGTACATGGGGACGGGCATGATGACCGACCTGCCGACCTACGGCGAGCTTTATAACCTGCTGGTGACCCAGCACGGCTGGACGCTGTTGACGGCAGTGAACCTGATGCTGTTCAGCTTGCTGCACAATCCCTGCGGGACGACCATCTTGACGATTTACAAGGAGACCAACAGCAAGAAGTGGGCGGCGATGAGCGTGGTCATCACGCTGGGAACGGCGTTCATCGTCACCTTCCTGACCGCCACGGTCATCCGGGCGGTGTTTTAGCCTCGACTTTCGCCCGCAACTGCCTCCTGTGATTTGGCAAACCTGAGATAAAATAAGAGCAACCCCACATCACAGGAGTGCAGCCATGAAGACAAGTGACATTCGTCAAGCCATCGAGAGCGGCAAGACCGCCCTCGGCGTGGAATTCGGTTCGACGCGCATCAAAGCGGTGCTCATCGGCGAGAATCATGCGCCCATCGCCTCGGGCAGCTACGAGTGGGAAAACCGCTATGAAAACGGCGTGTGGACGTATCACCTGGATGACGTCTGGGCGGGCTTGCAGGAAAGCTACCGCCAGCTCAGCCGCGAGGTGGAAGAGAAGTACGGCGTTCGCCTCCAGACCATCGGCGCCATCGGCTTCAGCGGCATGATGCACGGCTATCTGGCGTTCGACGCAGCCGATAACCTGCTGGCGCCCTTCCGCACCTGGCGCAACACCATGACCGCTCAGGCAGCCGAAAAGCTCACCGCCCTGTTCCAGTTCAATATTCCGCAGCGCTGGAGCATCGCTCACCTCTACCAGGCGATGCTCAACGGCGAGGCGCACGTCCGCGAAATTCGCTTCCAGACGACTCTGGCGGGTTACGTCCACTGGAAGCTGACCGGGCAGAAGGTGCTCGGCGTGGGCGAAGCCTCGGGCATGTTCCCCATCGACAGCACGACCATGGATTATGACCGGGGCATGCTGGCAAAGTTCAACGACCTGCTGAAGGCAGAAAAGCTCCCCTTCACGCTGGAAGACATCCTGCCCCGCGTGCTGCTTGCCGGCGAGTCAGCCGGCGCGCTCACCGCGGAGGGCGCCAGGCTCATCGATCCCAGCGGAACGCTGCGCGCCGGCATCCCGCTGTGCCCGCCGGAGGGCGACGCCGGCACGGGGATGGTGGCGACCAACAGCGTGGCAGAACGGACGGGCAACGTCTCTGCGGGGACGTCGGTGTTCGCCATGATCGTGCTGGAAAGGGCGCTTTCGAAAGTGTACCCCGAGATCGACATGGTGACCACGCCCTCCGGCAAGCCGGTGGCGATGGTGCACAGCAACAACTGCACCTCCGACCTGAACGCCTGGGTGGAACTCTTCCAGGAATTTACCCAGGCGCTGGGAATGGACGTCAGCCAGTCCCGGCTGTTCGAGGTGCTCTACCAGCAGGCGCTGCGCGGCGACCCCGATGCCGGCGGGCTGCTGGCGTACAACTACCTTTCGGGCGAGCACATCACCCACATGGAAGAAGGACGTCCGCTGTTCGTGCGCACGCCCGAAAGCCGCTTCAACCTGGCGAACTTCATGCGCGCCCACCTGTTCGCCTCGCTGGGCGCGTTGAAGATCGGGCTGGGAATCCTCTTCGACCGTGAGCAGGTGAAGATCGAGCAGATTTTGGGTCACGGCGGCTTCTTCAAGACCCGGGAAGTGGGACAGCGCTTCATGGCGGCGGCGATGAACGTGCCGGTCACGGTGATGGAGACCGCCGGCGAGGGCGGCGCCTGGGGCATTGCGCTGCTTGCCGCCTATCTGCTCTGGAAGGCGGAGGGCGAACCGCTGGAGGCGTATCTGGCTGACCGGGTGTTTGCGGGCGAATCCGGCGTGACGCTCGCCCCCGATGCGGCAGATGTCGCCGGCTTCGATGCCTTCATGCGGCGCTATGAGAAGGGGCTGGTCATCGAACGCGCCGCGGTAGACGCGCTGAGGTAAGTGTAAAAACTCCCCCCGTCCCTGCCCTTCTCCGCCGGAGAAGGGTTCTTTTGGGTTAGAGGGCTAATCCCCCTCTCCTCCCGGCAGAGGGGAAGCGCTCGCCGCGCGCAGGGGCGAGGCAGACTCCCCCTCCCCTGCCAGCGGCAGCGTGACGGTGAACCGGCTGCCCTTGCCCAGCTCGCTCTCGACGCTCACCTGACCGCCAAAGCGGGTGATGGTATCTTTGACGATGGTCAAGCCCAGCCCGGTGCCTTCCCGTTCCAGCTCACGGGCATTGGGGGCGCGGTAGAACTCCTCGAAGAGGCGCGCCAGGGCGTCTTCGGGGATGCCGATGCCCGTATCTGCTACCTCGCAGACCGCCTGCCCGCCTTCCTGGCGCAGAGTCACGGTCACCTGTCCGCCGGGGGGCGTGTACTTGACGGCGTTGGACACCAGGTTGTTGAAGGCGCGATCCAGCCCTTCGGCGGTGGCATGCACCGGCAGGGGGGCGCCCTGGGTCTCGTCGCGCAGCTCCAGGGTCAGGCTTTTCTCCTCGGCTGGGACGGTGTAGCGGTTGACGACGCGCGCCACTGCCTGGCGCAAATCGATGACCTCGACGGCTTTCGTATCGCTCAATTCCACCTTGCCGGCTGCCAGGTCGAGAAGGTCATCCACCAGCTTCTGCAGCACCTCGATGCGCCGCCCGGCGCGCTCGAGGATATCGCGCTGCTGGGGGGTCAACTCGCCGGCGTAACCGGCGGTGATGGTGCGCAGCAGGCTGCGGGTGACGCTGACCGGGGAGCGCAGTTCGTGGGTGACCATGCGCACGAAGGCGCTCTTGGTGGCGTCTAGATTTTCCATCGCCTGGTACGCCAGGGCGTTTTCGATGGCGATGCTGCCCTGGGCGGCGATGGCGGCAAGGAAGTTCTCATCATCGGGGGTGAAGTGATTGCGCTCCTCGGAATACGCCCGCAGGATGCCCAGCGTGCAGTTCTTGCCCACCAGCGGGGCAGAGAGCATCGAGGCGATGCCCTCCTTTTCTGCCCAGGCGGGGTATTGCAGCAGCGGGCTGCGCTTGGCGTCGGGCACGTTGACAATCTTGCCTGCCATCACCTCGCGCGCCAGGGGGTTGCTTTCCAGTTCGATAGGACCTTTTTCCAGGTACTCGCGGCTCAAGCCCCAGGTGGCGGCCGGTTCCAGCCGCTTGCCGCTCTTATCCAGCAGGCGGATGGAGCAGGCGCGCACGCCCATCACCTCGGCGGTGTCTTTGACCAGCCGGTTGAGCACCTGCGACAGGTCGAGGGTGGAGCTGATCGAGCGGGCGCTGTCATTCAGCGCCTGCAGGCGGGCGGAGGCGCGCTGCAGGTCGTGCGTCAGGCGGACGACCTCTTCTTCCCGCCGCCGCAGCCGCTCCGAGATGGTCGTCGCCAGGTAAGCCACGATCAGCGCCGTGGAGTTGAAGAAGAGCAGCCAGCCGGCGACGTAGAGCGGGTTGGTGTAGAGCGGCTCTTTGAGCAAGCCGGTCACCGGCTCGTGGGGCAGCCAGCCAGCGTATTCCAACAGGGCGATGCTCGTCAGCAGAATCACCGCCAGCAGCGTGAAGGCAAAGGCAATGCGCCGCGGCGAGAAGATCGAGGCGATGACGATGTGGAACAGGAAGAAGAAGATGGCGGGGCTTTCGATGCCGCCGGAATAATGGATGAGCAGCGACATCGCCAGCCAGTCCAGGGTGACCTGCCACAGCGTCAGGCGCAGGTAAGCAGGCTGGGCGGCGGCGGCGGTCTTGTAGCGCCGCTCGAGCAGGAAAAAGACCAGGTTGTACGTCAGGATGCCCAGCCCGATCGCCAGCAGCGGCGCCGTCGAGACGCGCACCGCGAAGATCGGCGGAATCGCCAGCGTGATGACAAGAACGCCCAGCCCGGCGAACCAGCGCAGCCGGATGAGCCAGCCGACGCTCTCGGCGACTTCAGCCTCGACCAGCGACCCAGGCAGCGGCAGCGGGGCGTGCGTCCCGCCGGCAGGATTGCCCGATAGGCGCGGGACTGCGCTCATCGCGGGTTAGCCCAGGCGCTGGCGCACCTTTGCCAGCAGCACCTCGGGGTCGACCGGCTTGTCCAGGAATTCGTCCACTGGCAAGTAATCTTCGTCGGCGCCAAAGCGCAGCGGCGTGGTGCTGTGGATGGCGGTGAGCATCAGGATGGGCACGTCTTTGAACTGGCGATACTCCGAATTGGGGTTTTGGCTGTGCACTTCCAGGGCAAACTGGAAGCCGGAGGTCATCGTATCCATCATCACATCCAGGATGATCAGGTCAGGCTTGACTTCTTTGACCTTGTCCAGCCCCTCCGTCAGGCTGACCGCTTCGAACACGGCGTAGCCGGCGGCTTCCAGCGGCAGCCGCATGGTCAGGCGCTGATCCGGGTCGTCATCCACCAGCAGGATTTTCTTAGGGTCCATATTCCTATCCTTCTTTGTTTGATTCTATCGCAACTTGCTTCGTTTGCCGCCGGCTTTCGAGCGCTGCTGCGATCAATTCGCGGTAGATACCCGCCGCCAAATCCGGCAGGCTGGTTTCCACCGCAGGGCTCAAGCCGCTGCCTGGCGCAATCTCCGCCGGTTCGATGCCGTAGAGCGTCAGGCTCTTGGGCAGGCGGTCGAGCGCCTGGGCGAGCGCCAGCCCCGCCGCCAATCCTGGCTGGTGGAGCGACAGCGCTCCGTCCTCCAGCAGCAGCCGGATTTCCTCCAGCGTCAGGCGTCGCCAGGCGCCGGGGGGTTGGTTCATCTTGACCGCATCCACCAGGATGACGGCGTCCCAGCCTTCCAGCCAGTTGGGCAGGTCCCAGCCGGGCAGGGGGGCGGCTTGCAGGCGCACGTGCGGGGGCAGCGGCAGTTCAGCCAGCCGTTCGATTGCCCGCACGCCGGCGCCGTCATCGCCCATCACCGTGTTGCCGATGCCCAGCACCAGCACCGGCTGCGGAACACGACGTTCGTCAGCCTGGCGAGTGGTCACCGCTCCTCGACCTTGAGCACGTGAACTGAGCAGGAAATGCACGGGTCATACGCCCGCACCAGCATTTCCATATCCAGTCGGATGTCCTCGACGGGCTTATCCAGGATTTGCGGCACCCGCTGGCGCATATCGGCTTCCAGGTTGGCGATGTTCTGGTTGGTGGGGATGATGCAGTTCGCGCCGGTGAGCTTGCCGTCTTCCCCAATCCAGTAGTGGTGAATCAGGGCGCCGCGCGGCACTTCACAAACGCCCACGCCTTCGCAATCGCGAAGCTGGACGGGGGTGGGCTTTTCGGGTTTGACGCCGCGCTCGAGGAGCTGGTCGATGATCGCAATGGAATCTTCCACGCAGTGGACGATCTCCACCACCTGGGCGCCGGTGTTGAGGAAGGGATTGGTCACCTTGGGGCGCATCCCCAGCTTTGCGGCGGCGTCTTTGGCGCGCGGGTGAAGCTGATCGTAGTTGTTGTTGAAGCGCGCCAGCGCTCCCACCATGTACGACTCGCGCTTGTGGCGCGTCCACTTGGCGGTGGAGGTGGGCACCAGGTACTCATTGGTGATTTCCTTGTAGCGCTCCTTGGGGTAAACGCCGCCGTCGCTGCTCTTGAAATCGCCGTCGATGAAGGCGTATTCATCGGGCTTGGTCAGCGAGATGTACTCGGTATCGCGCTCGAACTGAGGCCAGGGCAGCGAAGCAGCCAGCTCGACGGTGGCGTCCACATCCTGGCGGCATTCCACCAGCCTTTGGCGCAGCGCCTTCAGCTCGCCGTGCGTGGGGAAGTGGGTAAAGCCGCCGACGGTCATGGCGATGGGATGGGTATGCCGCCCGGTCACCGCCGCGCACAGGTCGCCGGAGAGCTTCTTCATGCGCAGGGCGCGCAGCACCACCTCGCGGTGGGTGGTCGCCAGCGGGATGACGCTGCCCACGCCGAAGAAGTCGGGCGCCACCAGCATATAGACGTGCAGGATATGGCTGTCCAGAATCTCGCCGTGGAAGGTGAGCTTGCGCAGGAGCTGCGTCTGCTCCGAAAGCTCGACGCCCAGGGCGGCTTCGGTTGCGCGCAGCGAAGCGGTGGCGTGCCCGGTGGCGCAAATGCCGCAGATGCGGCTGGTGATGTGCGAAGCCTCCAGGTAGTGCCTGCCCCGCAGCATGGCTTCGAAGAAGCGCGGCGTCTCGACCACTTCGAAACGGCATTCCTTCAGCTTGCCGTCGGCGATTTCGACGATGATGTCGCCGTGACCTTCGACGCGGGTGACGTGATGAACTTCGATTCGTTGACTCATGGGTCGGTCGCTCCTATTTGCCAGCCTGCTGCGCTTGCAGCTTCTGGCGCACCTGGTAAGTAGTGAACATTGTATAAATGGAGGTGATGTCATCGGGCGTCATGCCGTGCTTGGCAAGCAGCTCGCGCATCGAGGTGTCGTTGGGGTCAGAGATGAAGCCGCGGCACGCCTCGCAGGACTGCCCGTAGGAGGGGCAGATGGCGCCGCAGCCGGCGCGGGTCACCGGACCCAGGCAAACTTTCTCGCGGGTAAACAGGCAGACGTTTTCCTTGAGCTTGCACTCCACGCACACGGGGTAATCGGGGATGGGCGGCTTCTTGCCCAGCAGCAGCGCCTTGACGCAGGCGATGAATTCCTCGCGGTCGATGGGGCAGCCGGGGATGGCAAAATCGACCGGGATGACGGCGTCGATTGGGCGGGCGTCGTAGGTCTCGTACCAGTCTGCCTTGTCGCCGTACACGTAGCGGCGCACCTCGTCCAGCGGGTGGAGCGCCTTGAGGGCGTTCACCCCCGCCAGGTGGGCGCAGGCGCCCAGCGCCACCACCACGCCAGCCTGGGCGCGGATTTGCTTCAGGCGGGCTTCATCGCTTTCCCGCGTGCAAGACCCTTCGATGAAAGCCACCAGGTAGTCTTCGCCTTTTTCGCTCATCGCCTCGCGGAACTGGACGATCTCGACCACCTCGAGCAGCTCGGGGTGGGTTTGCAGCGAATCGACCACGGTGAGCTGGCAGCCTTCGCAGCAGGTGAAGTCGAAAAAGGCAATCTTGGGTTTTCCATTCGTGGTCATAGCGCTTCCTCCAGCCCCTTGATTTCAGCATAGGTGAACACCGGTCCCGATTGACAGGCGTACACGTTGTTGATCTGGCAGTGCCCGCACTTGCCGATGCCGCACTTCATCCGCCGTTCCAGCGACAGGTAAATGTTGCCTTCGGAGATGCCCTTGCCGAACAGCTCCATCAGCACGAAGCGGTACATCACCGGCGGACCACAGGTGATCGCCACCGTGTTGCGCGGGTACACCGAGACGTGCCGGAAGAGGGTGGTGATCACGCCCACGTTGCCCGTCCAGCTTTCATCGCCGCGGTCAACGGTGAGCAGCAGTTCCACATCCGGGCGGCGGCTCCAGGCTTCCAGCTCTTCCTTGAACAGCAGCTCGCCGGGGTTGCGCGCCCCGTACAGGATGATGACGCGTCCAAACTGGGCGCGCTCATCCAGCACCTGGTTGATGAGCGAGCGCAGCGGCGCCAGCCCCAGTCCGCCGGGGGCAAAGAGCAGGTCTTTGCCGCGGAACTTTTCAAATGGGAAGCCGCGCCCGTAGGGACCGCGCACGCCAATGATGCTGCCCGGCTGCAGCTTGTGCAGGGCAGAGGTGACATCGCCCACCTTGCGCACGCACAGCTCGAAGCTGCCGTTGCTGCGGCTGGGCGAGCTTGAGATGCTGATGGGCGCCTCGCCGACGCCCAGCACCGAGACTTCGACGAACTGCCCCGGGCGGTGCCCCAGCGTTACGCCGACCGGCAGCTCCAGCGTGAAGACCTTTTCGAGCTGCGTCAGCGGGCGGATGCTCCTGATGCGGGCAGCGACCGGCGTGAAGAGGTCAACCTGCGCCTCTGCCAGCGGTCCGGCATATGATGGCTTCTTGACGTTGATCATGATCAACCTCCTGCTTGTCTCTGCCGGTACAGTTCGTTGAACACGTTGACCGGCGTGATGTCCACCAGGCAGGCGCGGGCGCAGCGTCCACAACCCACGCAGCCCAGGTAATTGTGCGCTTCCAGGATGTACTTGCCTTTGCGCATAAAGCGGTGGCGCTGGCGCAAGGCGCGGCTCTTGCGGAAGTTATGTCCGCCGGCGACGGTGGCAAACTCATCGAGCTGGCAAGAGTCCCAACTGCGCACCCGGCTGCCGGTGGACAGGTCCAGGCTGACCTCGTCTTTCACATCGAAGCAGAAGCAGGTCGGGCAGACGTTGGTGCAGGCGGCGCACGCCAGGCAGCGCTTGCCCAGCTCTTCCCACAGCGGGCTTTTCATGCTCACGTTGAGCAGCGATGGCAGGTCGCTCACGTCGAAGTCCAGGCGGTAAGGGAAGCGGGGCCATTTTTCACTCATTACTTGGTTCAACCGCTCGATGTCGGCGTTGGTAGCGGCGGAAGCCGGCGACAATTTAAGCAGCTTTTCGCCTGCCTCGCTGCCGGTTTCGATGGCATAGGCGTTGCCCAGGTCGATCATGTGCAGGTCGAAGCCCTCGTCCGCCGTCATCGTCCCCATGCTCTTGCAGAAGGCGTGTTCATCGCAGGGTTTCAGGCACTCGATGCTGATGATGAGCGTTTGAGCGCGGCGCTGCAGGTAGTGGGCATCGGGCTTGCCGGCGGCGAACACGTGATCGAGCAGTTGGATGGCATGCACATCGCAGGTGTGCACGCCCATGACGATGGTCGGCGGGTCGGGTTCAGGGTGCTGAACCTGCAGATCGCCGTTGGTTTTGAAGTTGAACAACACTTCACGGGTTGGCAGGAAGAATTTCTTGGGCGGCAGGATGGTGGTGGCATAGTCCAGGTACAGGTCTTCGGGGCTGGCGATGACCTCGAACGCCGCGCCGCCGTCCTTGTGCACTGGTCCCGCCACCCGGTAGGACGCCATCAACTGGCTGACGAAGTCGCCCAGGTCGGATTTTGGTAATATCGTTAGGCTCACAGGCTGCTCCTTTGTTCTCTCTTGCGAGAGTCGGATGTACGCTTTTTCACAAAGTGAAGTATATCTGCATTGATTGGATTGGAATAGTATGTTTTGTCACATTAAAAAGGGAAAACTATCCATAAAAATGGCGTTTTTTGCCCCCTGGAGCCGCCTGTCGTTTAGCGGCGGCGGTTCATCTCATACTCTGGGCGGCGCGGAATCACCCATTCTCCCCTGCCAGGCGGGCAATCTGCAGGATGCAGCAGCGAATCACGTCCTTCTTTTCCGCGGGCAGCGGGCTTCGCTCGATCTGGGCAATGCGTTCCAAGTCGTTCATGGCGCGCAGGATGCTCACCGGCACCTCGATCGTCCCCTCCGTCAGCGAGCTGAGGTATTCCAGCGTGCTCAGCAGAAAGGCGCGCATTTCATCGTCGCTGCGCGCCACGCGGAAGAATCCCGCCAGCGCCGGCGAGATCTTGCCCCCGCGGGCAATGACTGCCGCCGTCCCAAAGGAGCGGCTGCTGGAAAAGGCGTACAACGCGGTTGCCAGCTCGGCAAAGCTGTGCACCCGCTGCGACACCGATTCGCCGATTACCTCCCAAATTTTGGCGCGCCAGCGTTGAATCTCGCCAGGCATTCGAAGGTAGCGGGCGACCTCCTGCCGCCAGCGGTCTGAGACTTTACCGCTGACGCCTGCCAGCATCGCCTCGAGCTGGGTATTGAACAGGTCCTTCTGCAGCAAGACGGCAAGGTCGGGGCGCAATGTGGGCAGCAGCTCGCTGGTCAAACTGCCTTCGTTGAAAAAATCGCCCACGTTGACCCCATGCCGGCGCAGCAGCTCTTGCTGGAAGAGCGGCAGGTAACGCTGCATGGCGTCGCTGTCCTCCCGCAGGGCGACAAAGACAGAGTTGCCGGCGGGGAATTCGGCTTCCAGGCGCTTGATGAGATCGCCCCTCCAATCCTGGTAGAGGCGCAGCGTGTTGAGGATTTCGTACACCGGCAGGTGCGGCAGGATGCGCTCTGCCAGCATGCGCTCCTTTTCTGCCGGGCTGAAGCTCCTTTGCGAAAAGCGTTCCAGGGCGCGGAACAGCCCGGTGGTGAGCTGGTTGACGCCGAGCGCCACCGTTTGCGCCTGCTGGTGGGCAATTGCCCGCATCAGGCTGCCCTGCCGCGAGAGTGGAATCATCTCGGCGATGTTGGCTGCCAGCCCGGCGCTGCGGCTGTCGCCTGCCGCAAAGATTTGCCGCGAAAGCGGGCGGTCGCGCAGTTGCGGCAGGGTGCGCCCGATGAAGTACGAGATGATATGAATGCCGACCACGTCTTCATCCCGCCCATAGAGGATGTGGCGGAAGTTTTCGGTCAGTTCCTGCAGGAAGGCTTCGTAGAGGGCGTCGGCTGTCCCCAGCGTCAGGCGCACCAGCTCCTGGGCGCTGCGGCTGGTGGCTTCCAGGCGGCTTTCGACCATCGTTTCGGCGGCGCGAATCAGGTCCTGGCGGTGAATCTGTTGCGCCGTACACACGTGGTACAGCAGGTTGGCGGCTTCTTCTCTGGGCAGGAAACGCAGCCCTTCTGAAATGTTGCTCTGAAAGGTGCGCAGGTCGCCGCCCAGGAAGACGCCCTGCAGCGGCGTTACGGCGTAGGCGGTGCTGCGGCGCGCCGCGGCGGGGAGGCAGCGAGCGTAGCGGCGGCGGTTTTCCTCGGAGTTGATGAACGCCGGCTGCCCTGCCACGCGCGAGTAATATCCCCCCTGGCGCTGCATCGTTTCGCCCGAACCCAGCTTGATGCGCACCGCCTCAGCCACGCCGTGCTCTGCCAGCCAGGTTTGCAGCTCATACTTGGCTTTGCGGTACAGGTAGGCGGCGGCGGGCTGGCTGACCTGCTGGCTCAGGTCGGAGCCGGCGATGAAGACTTCTGAAATGATTTCGGCAAAGCGGTTCTGCGGGGTCTGCCAGGTCTGGCGGCTTTGGGTGGCGTAATCCCAAACCCGGTCGAGGTACGGGCGCAGGTTGGTGACCGCTTCCAGGTCCTCGAACAGGGGAATGAGCCAGATGGCGGGGAGTTCCACGCCGGGGTGCAGGCGGCGCATGCGCTCTGCCTGGGTGTGCATCTTGCGGTCGAGCGAGATCAGCGCCTCGGGCTTGGTTGCCAGGCTGACCTGCAGCGCCAGGGTCATGCCGGGGTTGCCGTACTTGCCGGAGATGGCGTTGATTTCGCAGATATTGTAGGCAGTGGTGTCGATGGCGAACTGGTCGCGCAGGGTGATCATGCCCTGGTGGACGCGCGGCGTGATGACCGAGCGCTGCAGCAGATCACGGTAGCCTGCGGCTTCCCGCAGCAGCATCTCAGACCCGCGGTGGTTCACGATTTCCGGGATGAGGGCGTGCAGTTGCTTGCGAAGCCGCTTGTTCAGGGCAAAGTACTCGTCCAGCATGCGGTAGCGCTGCTGGCGCAGTTCGAGCATTTTGCGCTCATAGCGGTCGTTGTGTTCCCAAAGCAGGCGGGCGGGCACGCGGCGCAGCCGCCAGCGGGATGCCAGCCGCTGCCAGGGGGTGGTCTCTGGCGAAAAGGACAGGATGCCCCGGTAGCGCTGTTCGAGCTGGTGCGTCAATTGCGTGATGGCGTTCAAGAGGCGGGTAAAGCGCTGGTTGCGCTGCGGCAGGCGTTCCAGCTCGGCGAGCAAATCAGCTTCCAGCGGCAGGTTGGGGGCAGCCTGGCGCAGGCAGGCGAGCAGGCGCGCCATGCGCTCGACGTTCGCCATCACCAACGCGCCAACCAGCCGGTGCCCCTGCCCCGAAGGGCGGCTGCTGCCATCCCAATCGCTCCAGAATGACAACAGCGGGCAGATGGGCTGCCCGGCAAAGAGCAGGGCGTATTCTTCGCTTTCGGTCAGCAGGGTCAGGTCGAGCAGAATCTCGTCGGCTTCCTGCGGCGAGGTGACGGCGACGTTCCTGCCGAGGTATTCGTCCATCAGCGCCTGGGCGGATTTTGCCGCCAGCGCCGGCGGGATGGGCTGCCCGGCGATGAGGCGGTTCACGGCGTCATCCAGCGCCAGCTCGGCAGTGAGCGAATACATCTGCGTGGGATGCACGGTGCGGTCATGGGTGCGCAGGCGGAAGGCTTCCTGCCGCCGCTGGAGCGAGTCCTTCATCAGTTCACGGTCCAGCCGCTCTGCCAGCCACCTGCCATCGTCGCTCAGCGCTTGGCGCTTCAGCGCCTCGCCGATGAGGGCGCGGTCGCGCAGCCGGCGGTGAAAGGCTGCCAGGCGTTCGGGCGCGTAGCGCTCGAGAAAGTCGCGCTGCAATGCTGCGCCGTCCAGCGCGGGCAAGTCAGTCCACTGGCGCAACGCCGGGCTGGACTGGCAGCGTTCCAGGAGCTGCCGGGCGAGGTCAGCCCAGGCGGCGTCGAGCTGGCTGTCATGGGCGCCCGGCATGGGCGGGAGGCGGGTAGGCAGCGTTTTGCGGTTATAGCGCGCCTGCTCCTGGGCGATGAGCCGGTTCATGTCGATGAGCAGGCGGCGCGCCTTGGCGAGCAGGATTTCGGCGTTATCCGAGCCGCCCAGCGTCAGGCGGAAGGTCGTCCGCCCGGTGTCGTAGCCGTCCTCGCTGCGCGCAAAGGTCGCCAGCGGCAGCAAGCCAATGCCCTGGCGGGCTAAGGAGGATGCCAGCCAGTCCAGCGATAAGCCGTCAGGCAGTTTTTTGACCTGCAGCAGCGGGTACATGCTGCCGGTAGGCGGCAGGATGGTCAAATCAAAGGGGTTGCGTTCTTGCGGCAGGTTGGCGACGGCTTGCAGCAGCGCCTGCGTTCGTTCGCCGAAGATGGCGTTGCGCAGCCGCCAATAACGGCGGACGTCCCCCGGCGCGCCGCGGTAGAACAGGTAGGCGATCAGGATGGCGCCCAGGTTGGGCTGGATGGCGGCATTGACCGCTTCGTACTGCCTGCGCAGCGCCTCGTCTTGAATTTCGACGATGGCCAGGCGGGCGCCGGCGAGGCAGTCGGTCTTGGAAAGCGAGTGCACCGTGATCACCCGGCGCGCCTGCGCTTCGCTCAAGATGCCTTTCAGCGCCAGGTCGGCGGCAATCTGGCGGACGGTCTTGATCTCGGGCAGTTCGTCCTGCGGGACGACGTTCTGATACGCCAGGTCATCGATCACCCAGAGACCGTCCTGCAGGCAGGCGGCGATCAACCGGCGCAGCGCCGCCTCGGAGAACACCCTGCCGGTGGCGTTGTGGGGATTGTTGACCACCACTGCGCCGCGCTTGCGCCAGCCTTCATCCTGCTGGCAGAGCGTTTTCACCCGCGCGAGGATGGCGTCAACGTCCAGTTCCAGCGCGGGCGTGAGCGGCACGGCGTGCACGCGCGGGAAGCACTGCTCGTAAGACCAGCTCAGGTCTGGAATGACTACTTCTTCGATGCCGCAGTGAAAGCCCAAGATGCCCAGCGCGGTGCGGGAGGAGCCGCTGGTCACCAGGCAGGCTGCGGGGCGGTAGTGAGGCTGGTGGCGGGTGAATGCGCTGATGAAGCTGCGCTGCAGAGCCTGGCTCCAGGCTGGCTGGTTGCTGTTTTTCACCAGCAGGTCGATCAACTCGTTGGGGGGGATGGCGGAAAATTCGTCGAAGATGCGCCCCTGCCACAGGCGCTGGAAGATGGCGTCGGGCAGGGCGGCTTTGCCTTCCAGCCTTTCCAGCACGTCGCGCAGGAAGCGGTTATGGCGTTCCAACCCATGTTCGAGCTGGCTTTCGATGTGCGCCGCCAGGCGCGGCAGGGCAGTTTCTGCCTGGGTGGCAGTTGCCAGCCCTTCGAAGGTTAGGCTGGCGTCATGAGCCGCCGGGGTCTCTTCCCTCTGGTCATGCCATCCCTGTTCCAGCAGGTAGATAAGCAGTTCGACTTCCGCGGCGGAGGGGGTGCCCTTCAGGCTGAAGTGGACGTTTTCCATCACGTTCAGAAAGTCGGCGTTGCCGAGGATGAACACGGTGGACAGGGCATGCAGGCTGGGCGCAAAGATCGCCGGGGTCAGGAAACGGATGACGCGCCCTGCCAGCTTTGCCTCGCGGGCGAGCGAGAGGTGGTTGGGGGCGTTGTTGACCTCGATAAAGAACAAGGGGCGCTCGAGGCTCAGGCGGCGCAGCCGGCGGCGGCTGTCTTCGCCCAGCAAACCGCCGATCAAGAGAAAGGTGGGCGTAGCGGGCTGATTCGCCAGGAACTGCTCGACCTGCTGGCGGGCGGCGCTTTCATCTGGCGAAAGCTCTTCGAAGGTCAGGTTGGAGAACGCCCTCAGATGGGTCGGCAGCGCCAGGCGGTAACTCAGCAGGCGCGCCGGGACGATTTCCAGGTATGCCGAGAGGGCAAAGAACAAGACGCGCAGCGCCTCGTTCAGCCCGCCCGAAGCCAGAATCATCTCCCTTTGCCCTGATGACTCGCCGGTATCGTAGCGCAGCGGCTCCTGCTGGTTCTGCAGCCAGGCGCTGAGCGCCTTGATGAGCGCATGGGGCGCTTTGCGGTTGTAGCCCCCGCGGGGCATGTAAGGGATGCTCTTTCGAATCATGCGGGAGAGCAGCGCAATTTTCGGCTCGTCTGCCTCCTCCCATCCCAGGTATGCGCGCAGCGCCTGCGGGTCGTCCTGCTCCAGAGCGGGCTGGTCAGGGTCAATGCCCAGCGCAATGCGCAGGAAGAGGCTGGTCAGGCGGTCGTCCTCCAGGGGGTTGCCGATGTGAAAATTGACGCGGTCTTCATCCGGTATCGGGGCGGCGGCGGTGGTCTCGCTGATCTCCGAAACGCGCGCCGCGCGGATGGGTTTCAAGCGGAAGAAAGCCAGGGTATCGGCGGGAGGGGGCATGAGGGGGTCGAAACCAGGTTACGGCTTGTTCTTCTCTTCCAGACCCTTTTTCAGCAAATTCTGGAACATTTCGAGAAGTTCCGAGCCGTGCGCCAGTTCTTCGGGGGTGAGGGAGATGATCGTGCGGGCGTTCTTCAGGTTTTGGCTTGCCTCCGCCAGGCGGGCAGCCTGCGGGGTGAGCATGAGCAGCTCCGGGCTGCCCTTGAGCAATTCCAGCTCTTCTCGTTCGAACGCCAGGCGTTTGCGGCTGCTTTCAAGCTCGTCTTCCAGGCGCTGCTGGTTCAGCGCCGATTCGATTTCGAGGCGCTGCCTGTTCAGTTCCGCCTTCTTCAATTCCAGGGCGTGTTCCATGGCGGCGATCTCTTCCTCTGCCTGGAACCTGGCTTTGGCGGCGGAGACGCGCGCCTGCTGGTTCAGCCGCTCGGTCTGCTCAAGAAGGCGCGCCTGCTCCTGCTGGCGCAGCGCCTCGGCAATTTCCTCATCGGCTGGGTCGAGGGTTTGGACGGCGAGCGAGACGATTTCGACGCCGAATTTTTCGCGGGTCTGCCCGGCGCGTTCATTCAGATAGCTCAGCAAGCCGCGCGAGGCGAGGGCATTGATTTCGTGCTGCTCGCAGTATTCCTTGACCAGCCCCTGGAGCAAAATCTGCACCTGGTCGGCGGCGCGGACGACGGCGTCGCTGTTCCATCCGCCCACCCGCAGCAGGGCGTCGAGGTGATTCAGGGCGGGCGCCAGCGCCCCTGCCAGTTGGACGCGCACGCCCAGGTTGCCGGCGGCGGTCGCTTCGATGGTCATCTGCAGGGGCAGCGTGGTGCGCTTGAGCGCCAGGCTGAAGTGGCGCGGGTAAAACGGCGCTTTACGGACGCCGATGCGACCCTGGGTTTCGTACAGCGCCAGCGTATCTGCCTGGCGGATGCGGTACTCAAAGACCAGGAACAAGATGATGACAGCCAAGACCAGGCTGATGACGAGAACCAGGGTATCCATAACAACTTCCTCCTCCAGATAGGCGTCCAGTTTTCCGCCAGCCAATGTTGCCAGCCAGGTAGCTGAATCTGACCGCGGTCTGCGCCGGCGCGCCGCGGTGTCGGCGGCAGGGTACGGCAAATTATACCCAATTTCGGGGGCGTTTCGTCAGCGGGATTTGCGCCTTCGCCCCGGTTTCGAGCAGCAATTGGTGACCGCCTGGCGGGGAAGGCATTCTATCGTCCGGCTTGATTCGTTCAGGTGAACGCCTGCATGCAGGTTTCGCACACGATATTTGCCTGTTCCAGGATGGACTGTCTCACCTGGATGGCGCGGGGAGGAATGCAGCCGCAATGAGCGACAAGGCAGGGGTCTTCGGCGTCATTTTTATCCAAAAATCCATTCACCAAAATCATGGCGCGCACTAACCCGCTGTTCTTGCGGATGGCAGTTGCCAGTGGATTGATAATATCCTGCCATCGCTGAATCGCTTCAGGCGCCAGCATCCAGCGGATTTGGTTCGTCCTGGCGTCTCGAATGGAGGTGATGCCAAAAGAGCGCGCTGGTTTGGTGTACCAGGGTGAGAAACGACTGACAGCTTCGGAAATTTCGAACAGCATATTGACGATGACCGTTTCAGCGGCTTGCTTGGGGCTCGATAGATCAGCTCCATCAAACAAGGTTTGAATCTCCGGAAGGCTTCCAGAGACATCATATGCCTTGCAAAGCTCCGCCCAGGCGCATTTGAGCAGCCCTTCGAGGATTTCGAAGGGGTCGATTGTCTTTTGTTGGTAATCTACAGGTAACATCAGGATCCTCCCCTGTAGAACAAATTACCGGTCCCGGTGCTGCATCAGAGTAATTTCTTTGCAGCCAGCAGCGGGCGTGGATCGACCAGGTTTTTATGCAGCGCCGTTGCCTTTTCGGGCAGTCCCAAGGCTAATGCCATTAATTGGGTGAAATACAAAATCGGCATGGGCGCCTCCAATTTCATTTGAAATTGACGGGCGTCCAGGTTGGTATGGCAGAGCGGGCAAGCCACAGCAATGACCTCTGCGCCGGCTTCACGCGCCTGAAGGATGAGATTGCTGCTCAGCTTCAGGACGATATCCGGGCGGGTGAGCGAGTGCGCCGCGCCGCAGCAACTCGTTTTATACGACCAGTCTAAGACCTCCGCGCCCAAAGCCGTCATCAATTCATCCATATCCGTAGGGTTCTCCACGTGGTCTGCCAGGGTTACCTGGGGCGGGCGCGTCAACAGGCAGCCGTAATAGCAAACCACCTTCACATCTTTGAGCGGTTTCTGAACTCTTTGGGCAATTTTATGCGCGCCGGCATGGGCGAGTATCGTTTGAATCAGGGTTTGGACCTGCAATCTATCGGCGTAGTGATAGCCGATCGCTTCGTCAAGAGCTGCTTTGCGCGCTTTGTGTTGGCGGATTTCGTACAGGGCAGCCATGTGGCGGTTGAAGCAAGCCGCGCAGGGCATGGCAACTTCGCTGAAACCGCTCTTCTCGATCAAGGCGAGGTTTTCCATGGGCAGGCGCAGCGCCTCTTCGGGGTCAGCCCGGTGAGCCGCGCTGCTGCCGCAGCATATCCAGCCGCGCGGTTCGATTAACTGGATGTCCAAAGCCTTGCAGACAGCCTGGGCAGAGGTGTTGAATTCGGCGGCGGTGGAATGCAGCGAACAGCCGGGATAGTAGGCTACGGTCTGGTCTGTGGCGGGGATGGGTTTCACTTTTTGGGGCGGGCGCGCCGGGCTGGGCAGAAAACGCATTTTATTCTTGCGAATCATCTTGAAACCCAGGTCCAGGTCGCTGAACAAATCCCTGGTGCGGAGCTTCATTTCCAGCAAGAGACCCAACTCGAAAGCCCTGCCCCACAGCCGAACCTCGCGCATAAAGGCTTTGTTGAAATAGTCCACCTGAATCGTGCGGGGGCGGATGCCGCGCTCCAAAGCCTCGCGCGTCAGGAATTCCATAATGGCGTTGATATCCAGCCCCTGGGGACAGCGGGTGGTGCAGGTCTGGCAGGCGGCGCACAGCCAGGGCGTCTCTGAATGCAGGGCGATATCTTCTTGTCCCAATTGCAGCGCGCGCAGGATGCCGTTTGGCTGCCAATCGAAAAATTCACTCACCGGACAGCCGCTGGTGCATTTGACGCACTGGTAGCACAGGTAAACGTTCTGATTCAGCTCTTCCTGGATGCGGCGCGCCAACTGGGGGTTGATCGTCGCCGTTTGAGTGTTTTCGCTCTTGATGTCCATCGCTGCTCCGCTCATGCCGCCGCCAGCGGTTCGGCTTCATTCGTTCGGATGATGGGGCGCGGATACAAGCCCGCCCCTTCAACAATTGGCTTGACAGCCTCCTCCCACTCGATTGCCATGATGTGCACGCCAGCGACGCCTTTGATCTGCCGGATTTGCTGAATCAGTTCGATGCAGATTTTGATGCCCTCTTCCTGCCAGGCTGCGGCGCGCGCTTTGCGGTCTTCTTTGGTAAGCTCTTCCTTTTTCTTGCCTGCCCAGGGTTCTCCAGCCTTTTCCATCCTCTCGATAATGGCATCTGGCACCAGGATGCCCGGCACGCTTTCTTTCATGTAGCGCGCCATTGCCGGGCTTTTCAAAGGACCCACGCCCGCCAGGATGTAAGCCTGCTCGTGAATGCCCAGCTCGCGCACCCTGGTCATAAAGCGCTCAAAGGCTTCGACATCATAGATGAGCTGGGTTTGGATGAAGTTCGCCCCGGCTTTGACCTTCTTCGCCAGGCGGTAGGGGCGGTACGCAACCGGATCGGCAAAAGGGGAGGCGGCTGCGCCGACAAAAAAGCGAGGTTCGGGTCCCTTGAGCGGGTCGCCGCATTGGAAGACGCGCTGGTCGCGCAGGTTGACCACCATTTGAATCAGTTGAATCGAGTCGATGTCGAAGACATTTTTTGCCGTCGGGTGGTTTCCAAACGTTTGGTGGTCGCCGGTCAGGCAGAGCAGGTTGCGCATGCCCAGGGCGTAAGCCGCCAGCAGATCGCTCTGGATTGCCAGCCGGTTGCGGTCGCGGCAGGTCATTTGAATGACTGGCTCGAGCCCCTCCTGGACCACGATGGCGCCAGAGCCAATGCTGGACATGCGCACAATGGCGGTCTGGTTATCGGTGATGTTGACGGCGTCGCAGTTGCCTTTCAGCAGGCGCGCCTTCTGCCGAATCACTTCAGGGTCGGCGCTTTGCGGAGGTCCCAGTTCTGCCGTCACGGCAAACATGCCGGCGCGCAGTATTTTCTCCAGGTTCGATCCAACGAGATAGCCGTTGTTGCCGGTTGACATGGCTCAATCCTCCTTTTCCCCTAAGAGCAGGTCTTCGCGGGTGATTTTGCGCGGTCCGCCATCGCGCGCCTTCTGCCAGTTCTTGGGCGGCTGCAGTTCGTATAGCATTTCCACCTTTCCCAGGCTGCTCAGGCGGTCGTAAATCAATTGCCAGGCGCAGGGGATGTCTTTGCTGACTTCGCAGTGCCCAGCTTCTGAACCTCCGCAGGGTCCATTGAGCAGCGACTTCGAGCAGCGGGCAATGGGGCATATCCCGCCGGTCAAGCCCAGGATGCAGTCGCCGCAGGCGGCGCACCGCTCTGACCAGATTCCCTGTTCCACCGGCAGCCCCAGGAAGCTGGTGTTCAACCCCGGGACGACCCATTTATCTGGAAAGTGCTCGGCGATTGCCTGCACGCCTATCCCGCAGCCGAGGGAGAGCAAGATATCGGCTTCTTTCACCTGTTCGGCGATTTGATCCAGGTATTCCCACTCGCATTGGCGCTGCACGGTGACATCGGCGACTTGCTTTCCGTTGCCAGCCAACTGGGTTGACATGCGCAGGGAAGCGGCTAGGATGGCTGCTTCCCGCGACCCGCCGGCAAAGCAAACCGTCACACAGGTGCCGCAGCCGATCACCAACACTTTGCTGGCGTCTCCAAGCAGGGCTGTAATTTCTGAGAGTTTTTTCTGTTCTGCGATGATCATAGGACTACCTCTGGTTCTTCTTAAGGGGATTTGGACCTAACTTTTCGATCTCCCGGGTCATTTCCTCGGAGATTCTGACAAATTCGCCTGCCATAGCCGAAGAGAGCTGATACATCCGCACCCGTTCCGGCTCTAAACCAATCTCGCCGAGTAGATTTCTGATGTGTTTGACCCTTCGTTTGGCGTTCACATTCCCTTCCAGGAAATGGCAGTCTCCGGGCAGGCAGCCTGCCACCATGACGCCGTCTGCGCCATCTTCCAACGCCTGCAGGATAATCAACACATCGATTTTTCCGGTGCAGGGTAAACGAACGATGCGGATATTGGGAGGATACTGCATCCGCAGGCTGCCCGCCAGGTCTGCAGCGGCGTAGGCGCAGTGTTCGCAGCAGTAGGCGAGAATGGAAAGCGGTGGGTGATTAGCGCTGGATGAATCGCTCATGCTGGGGTCTCCACGGGTATGAAAACCTTGTCTGGTTGAAGCAATGCCCTGGCTTTGGCAATGATTTGGGCATCGGTGTAATGCATCAACTGAATCGCCCGCGCCGGGCATTCCGCCGCGCACAAGCCGCATCCCTGGCAGACGGCTGGCTCGATGTAAGCCGCTCCCGCGATATTGCCTACGCCGGTTCGGTTTGGTTCCAATTTGGGCACCTTGAAAGGACAGATGCGCACGCAGGTCAAACAGCCTGCGCACAGGGCTTCATCCACCACAGCCACGCTGCCGCCGGCGGTCAGGGTTTTGCGGCTGAGCACGCGCGCGGCGCGCGCTGCAGCCGCCTGAGCCTGAATCAGGCTTTCTTCTAACAACTTCGGATAATGCGCCAAGCCCGCCATGTAGATTCCCTCTGAGGAAAAATCTACCGGGCGGAGTTTGACATGCGCTTCCTGGAAAAAACCATCTGCGCCCAGGGGCACCTTGAACAGGGCTGACAGGGTATGGGCGTCGTCATTGGGGACGAGGGGCATCGAAAGCACGATCAAATCGGGGTGCACGGTGATCAACCGCTTGAGGGTGATATCCCAGACATCCAACTGCAAGGTTCCATCCCTCTGGCTGACGTTGGGCAGATGTTCCTCGGTGTAGCGGAAGAAGAGCACACCCAGTTGTCGCGCTTGGGTGTAACGTTGTTCCTTGAAACCATAAGCGCGAATGTCTTTGTACAGAATCACGACCTGAGCCTCTGGGTTTTGCAGCTTGAGGGCAATGGCGTTCTTCAGAGCCACTGTGCAGCAGATGCGGCTGCAATATTTCTCGGCTGGTCCAACGCATAGAATCATGGCAACCGTCTTCAGAGACTGAATCACGGAGGGTTGACCGGTCAAGAGCGCCTCGAATTGCTGCTCAGTGATGACGTGCGGGATTTCTCCAAAGCCGTAATCATTCCCGCGGTATTCGCTGGCGCCGGTAGCCAGTATCGTGACCCCATGATCGATCTCACGCTTGTTTCCATGAATATCTTCGATGGCGCTGGTAAAGTTACCCTTGAATCCGCGTGTCCCTGCCACCTGGCTGTTCAAATGCACGGTGATCAGCGGTTGAGCTGCGACCCTCTCGATTAATCGGCGTAACATGTCTTGGGGGTCGCGCCCATTGGAGGCAACATAGATGCGCCGCAGGTTGCCGCCCAATTCGGCTTCTTTTTCGACCAGGTGAACCGGAAAGCCTTGCTCGGCAAGCGATAGCGCGGCGGTCATCCCGGCAGCGCCGCCTCCCACAACCAGGGCGGCGCGGTTCACCGGCGCCTCGATGGTTTGCTGCGCCTTCAATAAGGCTGCCCGCGCCGCTGCCATGCGAATCAGATCACAGCTCTTTTGCGTGGCGGCTTCCCGGTCGGTCGAATGAACCCATGAACACTGGTTGCGGATGTTGACCATTTCGAACAGGTAGGGATTCAAAGCCGCGGTGCGCAGGCTGTCGCGGAACAGAGCCTCGTGGGTGAGCGGTGTGCAACTGGCGACCACGACGCGGTTCAGACCCAGCGTTTGGATTTGTTCCGTGATGTGCCGAATGCTGTCTTGTGAGCAGGTGTACAGGTTGGCTTCAGCGTGCACAACGTAAGGTAAGCCGCTGGCATATTCGGTCACCCGGGGGACATCCAGGTAACCGGCGATGTTCGAGCCGCAATGGCAGACGAAAACGCCAATCCGCGGCGGCTCGCCCGAAACATCCCGTTCGGGGGGATACTCTCGTTGGGTGGTCAGGGTGAAGCGCGAGGCGCTCAAGCGAGCCGCCGCCGCAGCGGCTGCCCCGCTGGCTTCTACCAGCGCTTCGGGAATGTCCTTCGGCTCGCGGAAGGTGCCCACGGCGTAGATCCCAGCCCGCTGGGTCTCGATCGGATTTTCTGCGCTGCTCAGGCAAAACCCGTACGCATCCAACTCGACCGCCAGGCGCCTGCCCAGCTCGCGCACGGCGGGGGCGATTTCCATGCCAACGGAAAGAATCACCAGGTCGAACCTCTCGCGGCAGAGGTCCCCGCCCTCCTCCTGATAAGTGATGACCAAATCATGGCTGGCGGGGTCTTCGCGCAGGGCGCTGATGCGGCAGCGGGTGTAAACAATCCCATAATGATGGCGCGCCCGCTCGAAATAGCCCCAATATCCTTTGGAAAAGGCGCGCATATCCATCATGAAAATGTGAATATCCAGCTCAGGATGATGCTCCTTTGCCATGATGGCTTCTTTCGTCGCCGCCATGCAGCAGACGGCAGAACAGTAGTCATGGTTCTGATCGCGGGATCCAACGCACTGCAAGAAGGCAATCCTTTTGGGGGTTTTGCCATCGGAGGGTCTTTGGATGTGTCCGAGAGTTGGACCGGAGGCGGATAAGACCCTTTCGAACTGCAGCGAGGTGAGCACATTGGGGTAACGCCCAAAGCCATATTCTTCCGCCAGCTCAGCGCGGTAAACCTGGTAACCTGGCGCCAGGATGATCGCCCCCACCTGGACGGTTAAATCCTGGGGCGGCATATCGTGCTCGATGGCGTTCACGCCGCAAGCAAAGACGCAGCTCATGCACTCTGAACAGATGCCACACGCCAGGCAGCGGGCTGCTTCAGCCTGGGCGCTTGAATCGTCATAGCCTGCCTCCACTTCTATGAAATTCTCAATCCGCTGTTCAACCGGCAATGCGGGCATGGGGACGCGCCCCTGCCTGTGAATCTCGCCGCGCCTCAAACGTTCCTCGATTTCCTGGCTCGATAGCCTGACGACTGGAAGCTCGGGCTTGGGGGGCGGTTCTAAAGGCTCGCCGCGCAAATAACGAATCATCGACCTGGCAGCGGTATGACCGCGATCGATTGCCTCGATGACGAACGCAGTCCCCGAAATGCAGTCCCCTGCGGCAAAGACCCCTGGGCGGGAAGTCGCCAGGGTATTCGGGTTGATGGCAATCGTCTGGCGGTCGGTCAAGCCGACATTGGCATCATCGGGGATGAAAGCCAAACCGGCTCTCTGTCCAACGGAGAAAATCACGGTATCGCAGGGAATCACTTGGGCGCTGCCGGGGATTTTTTCGACGTGCACTCGTCCGCGTTCATCGAAGCTGAAAGAAGCCACCTGCATACACTCCACACCCTGCACATGTCCCCGTTCATCCCCCAGGATGCGCTCGAAACTAAGCCCTGGATGCAGAATCACCCCTTCTTCTTCTGCGTCGCGCACCTCCCAGGGATGCGCAGGCATTTGCTCACGGCTTTCCAGGCAGGCTAAATGCACTTCACTTCCCAGGCGGACGGCGCTTCGGGCGCAGTCGATTGCCACATTGCCCCCGCCCAGCACCAACACCCGTTTCCCGATCTCAGCGCCTGCCGATCCGTCTCCGCCTGGGCGATACTTCCCAAGGCGGATATCCCGCAGAAAATGGGTGTTCACCAGCACCCCCTCCAGGTTCGAGCCGGGGATGGGAAGGCGGATGCCTTCATGCGCGCCGACCGCGATGAGGATGGCATCGTAACCTTGCTCAAACAGGGTATCGAGGTTGTCAATACGGTGATTCAATCGCAGGTCGATGCCCAAATCGATGATATCTTGAACTTCGCGTTCGATGATGTGGGTTGGCAGGCGGTATTCCGGTACGCCCAGGCGCAGCATGCCGCCCGCCACCGGCATGGCTTCATACACGGTGACAGGGTATCCAGCCAATGCCAGGTCTTGGGCGGCGGTCAAGCCGCATGGACCGGCTCCGATGATCGCCACGCGCCGGTCAGATAACCTGGGCGCCGGCTGAACCACCTGCCTGGGTTCGGCGTACACCTTATCGGTGACGAAACGCTTCAGCGCGCGGATGTTGATAGGCTCATCCACCAGACCCCGGTTGCAGGCATCTTCACAGCGGTGATTGCAGATTCTTCCGCAGATGCCGGGGAAGGGGTTATCCATCTTGATCACTCGCAGCGCATCCTGCCAGCGCCCTTCGCGAATCAAAGCGATGTAACCCTGAACGCGCTGCCCGGCGGGACAGGCATCGCGGCAAGGCGATATGCCGCGCTTTGCGATGGTGTACGCGTTGGGCACCGCTTGTGGATAGAGCTTCGAGATCGCCCGCTGTTTGTTCAAGCCTTCGTTGAACACATCTGGCACGAGGACAGGGCAGACTTTGGCGCAATCCCCGCACGCCACGCACTTTTCGGGGTTGACATACGTGGCGTTGTGGTGCAGGCGCACGGTGAAGTCCCCAGCCGTTCCCATGACATCAACGACTTCGGTGTTCGTCATCACTTCGATGTTGGGGTGCCGCCCGGTTTCCACCAGTTTGGGCGAAATGGTACACATGGCGCAGTCGTTGGTGGGGAATGTCTTGTCGAGCTGCGCCATCTTCCCGCCGATGGCAGATTGAGTCTCGACCAGGTAAACTTTGAAACCCTGGTCAGCCAGGTCGAGCGCAGCCTGCATCCCGGTAATTCCGCCCCCCACGACCATAACTGCGCCAACCGGAGGGGTATCCGCGAGGTTGCTTTCAAGCATGTTCATTGCTCTCTGCCTCTAAACGTCCATTACAGCTATCTTTCAGGTTGCTTCTACATGTCTGTCCGATGTTGCGCTTTTTTCGAATGCCGAAACCGTTCTGGATAATCGCCTTCTTCCTCCTGTTCTGGTTCAACAGTCTCCACCGGTGGTTCCTTTTTCTTCGCCTTCAAGGGGTTTGGACCGAGCTTGCGGATTCGTTCTGTCATGGTCTGCGCAGCCATGGCAAAGGTATAACCCTGGCTGCCAGACATAAAGAACATTTCGAGCCGCTCGCTGCCTAACCCGATTTCATCCAGGATTTTCTTTGCCCGCTTGACCCGCGCCAAGCCTCGCTCATTCCCGCGCACATGGTGGCAGTTTCCCAAAGGGCACGCCACCTGATACACCCCATCCGCGCCTTGTTCGAAGGCTTCGAGCAGGTAGCGGATATCCGTCTTTCCGGTGCAGGGCAAGCGGACGAACTTGACATTGGCTGGATACTGGATGTGTAACGCCCCAGCCGTATCTGCAGCCATGTAGCCGCAGTAAATACAATAGAAAGCGGTGATTTCTGGTTCGAAGGGTTCCTGTGGTTCAACGTTCATGGGACAACCTTTTCTGTCAATGACATTCGCCAGCTCCCCAAGCCGCCAATGGCTGGCAGAAGGATTTGCTCATCGCGATAGTTGACCAACTGAATGGCGTTGGCAGGACATTCTCCTGTGCAGGTGCCGCAGCCCTGGCATTGGGCAGAGTCGATGTAAGCCGCTCCTCCTAATTTCCCGACTCCATAGCGCCCTTCTTCTTGAATGACTTTTGGGATGCCAAATGGGCAGGTGCGCGTGCAGGTCAGGCAGCCGACGCATTTCTCAGGATCGACCTGGGCGACCACGCCTCCCAGGTAGAGCGATTCGCGCGAGAGCAAAGACATGGCTCGGGCGGCGGCAGCCAGCGCATGGCTGATGCTTTCTTCGATGAATTTCGGATAGTGCGCCATCCCTGCCAGGAAGATGCCCTCTCGCATGAAATCCATCGGGCGCAATTTCAATTGAGCTTCTTCGAAGAACCCTTCGCTCGATAAGGGGACATGTAGAATTTCTGCCAGGTCAGATGTCCCTTCGGAGGGCGCAATCGCCGTGCTCAAAGGGATGACGTCTGCCGGCAGGTCGAGCCAGCGATTCAGCGCCTGGTCAAGGACTTTGACCATCGGGCGGTCATTCTCGTGCACAATCATCGGCGGGTTGTCGTCCGTGTAACGGATGAAGATCACCCCATGCCGCCTGGCTTCGGTGAAAAATTTCTCCCGAAAACCATAGGTGACAATGTTCTTATAAAGGACGATCACACGGCAGTCCGGGTTCAACATCTTGATGCGTATGGCGTTTTTCATGGTGTTGGTACAACAGACGCGGGAGCAATAATATTTTTTGCCCTCTGCCTGCACGCATTGAATCATGACCACATCGTTCAGCGCGGCAATTTCTTCAGGGCGATGAATGATCTTCTCCTCCAACTGCCGTTGGGTCATCACGCCAGGGAGCTTGAGCCAGGGATGGTCTTGCGTCTCCGCGCCGCCGGTTGCCACGATGGTTACGGCGTGTTCGAGGTAAATTCTTTCCAGCGTACCATTTGGATGGCGGGTCTCGATGTCCGTTTGGAAGAAACCCACATGCCCGTTCTGACGCGCCACCTCGGAGCGCATGTGCGTCACAATGCGCTGGTGGGAGCGGACGCGGTTGACCAGGTCGCGCAGCAGGCGTTGTGGGTTATAACCTTCTGCCACGTAGTAGATGCTCAGCAGGTTGCCTCCCAGCATATCGGATCGTTCGACCAGGTGAACTTCGTATCCGCTATCGGCAATTGCCAGGGCAGCCGACATGCCAGAAACGCCCCCGCCAATGACCAGGGCAGTTGGTCGGCTGCGATGCTTCTTTTTATAAACGGGCTGCGCCAGCATCACGCGCCCGGTTGCCATGCGGACTAACTCGACAGCCTTGCGGTTGGCTAATTCTTTCTGCCATTTATGCACGCGGCTGCATTGCTCGCGCAGATTCACCAGCTCCAGCAGGTAAGGATTCAATCCAGCCTGGCGGATAGCGCGCTGGAAGAGCGGATCATGCGTGCGGTTGCTGCAAGCCGCGATGACCACGCGGTTCAAATTCTCCGACAGGATTTTTTCCTGGATATACGCCAGCGCTTCTGGCATGCAGGCATTCTCGAGCGCCTCCGATAAGACCACCCCTTGCCAGCGAGCGACCTGCTGCTTCAGGTTGTTTACGTCGATCACCTCTTCGATCGTTCCGGCGCATGAACAGGCAAAGAACCCAACGCGGGGCGCCTCGCCGGTCACGTCTCGTTCAGGAGGCAAGCCATCTACCGATAGAAACGGATGTTGCTGGGTGAAGCGGTAGGTATGCAGGCGGTCATTGAGCAGGCGCATGACCTCCGCCGCGGAACCGCTGGCATCGATGATCGTCTCGACGATTTCTTTGGGAGAGGAGAACGCCCCGCAGACGAAGACGCCCGGATGAGTGGTTTGCAGCGGCGTGAATTTATCCGTCTGGCAAAAGCCGTATTCATTCAATTCGATATCGAACACCCTGGATAAGTGTTCAGCCGAGTCGGGGGGCTGCAGACCTGTCGCCAGAATCACCATCTGAAAGCGCTCTTGATGAAGCCGTCCATCCGGATCGCTGTAACTCAGGATTAGATCGTGTGTGGCGTGGTCTTCTTTAACTGCCGAAACCCGGCAGTGGGTGTATTGGATGTGATGGTTTTGGCGGGCTTTGGCAAAGTAGGAGGAATATTCTTTGTTGAATGCCCGTTCGTCCATGATGAAAATGCGGCATTCCAGGTCAGCCCCCAGGCGCTGCTTGGCTAAGATTGCCTCTTTGGTCGCGTACATGCAGCAGATTGAAGAACAGAAGGGGTTCTTTTGATCGCGCGAGCCAATGCACTGCAGCCAGGCGATGGAGCGCGGGCGTTCGCGATCGGAAGGGCGGATGACAATCCCTTCGGTGGGTCCTGAACGGCTCACCAGGCGCTCGTACTGCATGGCGTGAATGACATTTGGGTAGCGACCGAAACCGAATTCCTCCAGCTCTGTTGGATCGAACAGCTTGAACCCTAAGGCAAGGATGATCGCCCCCACTTCCAAAGTGAGCAAGCGCGGCTGCTCATCCAAGTTGATTGCCTTGGTAGGGCAGACCTCTTTACACTTGCCGCACTGATCGCAATAATCTCCCTTTTCGATGACATAGGCATCGGGGATGGCGCGCGTTGCCACCTTGTACACGGCTTTGCGCAGGGTCATGCCTTGTTGGTAGGCGTCAGGCAGCTCGACCGGGCAGACTTCCGAACAGTAGCCGCAGTTGATGCATCTGTCTGGGTCGACATAGCGGGGTTCCTGGCGCAAGGATACGGTGAAATCGCCAGCCTGACCCGCCGCGTCTACCACGTGGGTGTTCGTCAGGATTTCGATATTCGGGTGCAGGTTGTGTTGAATGTAAGCGGGTGAGATGGAGGGACGGCTGCATCCGTAACCGTGATCCGGCGTGCCTCTGCAGAGCACACAATCATGCTGCGGGAACATGAAACCGAGTTGCGCAACCCGTCCACCCATACAAGGCGTTTGTTCGATCAGATACACCTTTAAACCTGCGTCAGCCAGATCGAGCGCTGAACGCATCCCACCAATCCCACCTCCAACGACCATCACCGCTGCGGGCTCTGTATGTACATTGGAAAAACCTTGCTTCTGCATGGTTGGCGCGCTCCAGGTAAACCTTGATGAAAAACTGCAGATGGTAAGATGACAAAGCCCTTCCTGAGGCTCAGGAAGGGCATTCTGTGATGCTGTCGTTGTGGCGCCCCTGGACCGTTCAGGGCGGTGAAATCAGAGCATGATATGAGCAACGATGTTTATTAAATTGGAAGGAGGTTTATTTCATTGTAGCAGAAATGATATGAAAGTCAAGTCATCCCGCGCCAAAACGCGCCGATACGCCCAGCGTTTCATGCAGCGCCAACGCATCCGCCAGGCGGAGGCGGGACGCTGCTCACTGCAGCGGGATTTGCGCCCTGGCGCCGGGTTCGAGCGCCAGCGGCTGACCGCCAGCCCGGATTTCCAGCGGTTCGCCGCTGAGCAGCTCGAAGGTTGCCGCCTCTTGCGTCACCCGCACGCCGATGACCCGCCCGCGGTAGCGCACCTTGAAGGCAAAAGCCTGCCACTGCGCCGGGATGCAGGGATCGAATGATAACCCGCCGCGGGCGCGCATCCCGCCAAAGCCGCAGACGATGCCCTGCCAGGCGCCTGCCATGTTGGCGGCATGGATGCCCGCCGCGGTGTTTCCGTGCTTATCTTCCAGGTCGAGCGTGGCGGTTTCGGCAAAGTAGCGGTATGCCTTGGCGGTATCCCCCAGCTCAGCCGCCAGGATGCCAAAGATGGCGCCCGAGAGCGATGAATCGTGGGTGGTGAGCGGTTCGTAGTAAGCGTAATCTCGAAGTTTCTGCGCGCGGTCGAACTGATCGTGCAGCAGATACTCTGCCAGCAGCGTGTCTGCCTGCTTGCAGACCTGGTAGCGCATCACCACCAGCGGGTGGTAATGGAGCAGGAGCGGGTAGTTCTGGCGCGGCGTGTTGGCAAAATCCCAAACCGCTTTGCTCAAAAAGGAGTCGTCCTGGGGGATGATGCCGCGCTCGGCGTCGTAGGGGAGGTACATGTCTTCGGCGGCTTTCAGCCACGACCAGGGTTCATCTTCCTGCAAGCCGATCTTCTGCGCCAGCGCCTGGTATGCCGTTTCGTCGCTGCGCCGCAGCCAGGCGATGGTTTCGGCGGCAAAGCGCAGGTTCTCGCGCGCCATCAGGTTGGTGTAGGCGTTGTTGTTGACCAGGATTTGATACTCATCGGGACCTGTGACGCCGTTGATGCAGAAGCGGTTGCCGCGGGCGGGGATGTATGCGCCCACATCGAGCCACAGGCGAGCCGTCTCGCACAGGATTTCGGCGCCAAAACGCTTCATGAAGTCGGCGTCTTCAGTGGCGTCATAATAGCGGCGGATGGCGAAGGCGATATCGGCGTTGATGTGGTATTGGGCGGTGCCGGTGGGGAAGTTCGCCGAGCATTCCTCGCCGTTGATCGTCCGCCAGGCATAGAGCGCCCCGCGGCGGTGCGCCATTTGCCGCGCCCGCTGGCGCGCTTTATCCAGGATGTGGTAACGGTATTCGAGCAGTTTGCGGCTGATCTCTGGCTTGGTGTAAAGGAAGAAAGGCAGGATGTAAATCTCGGTGTCCCAAAAGTAATGCCCCTCGTAACCCAGACCGGTCAGCCCCTTGGCGGCGATATTGGTGCGCCCATCCTTGCCCGCCGATTGCAGCAGGTGGAACAGGTTGAAACGGATGCCCCTTTGCAGCATGTCGTCGCCTTCGATGATGACATCGGCTGCCTGCCAAAAGTCCGCCAGGTACGCCTGCTGTTCGCCTTTCAGCGCCTCGAAACCGGCGTCGAGCGCCTGGCGCAGTTCGTCAAGCGCCAGGGGAATCACCTGGGCAGGTTCCACCTCTAATGAGGCGGCGTAAGCGATGTATTTTTCCAGGGTAATGGTTCGACCGCGCTGCGCTGGCAGGGTGTAGCGGTGCCCAACCGCCTGGTCGAGTTGGCTTTCTTCTGCGGTGCAGGGCGCGTCCAGCCGGTTGCGGATGGCGCAGGCGACGGTCAAGCGGGTGTTCACCGTGCGGTGCGCCATCAGGGCGGCGCCTTCGGCGAAGGACTGCTCCAGCAATTGCAGCACCTCGCCCTTGAACTGCGTCCCCAGGCGGGGGTCATCTTCGGCGTGCTCGCTCTGGCGGATGTCGCCGTCGATGCCGGAAAACAACGTGATCTGCCCGTCGAAGTTCAGCGGCGTCACCTGGCAGCGGATGATCGCCAGGTGGGGGCGGGTGTGCAGAACCAGGCGTTCGAACTCGATTTGCGCCTCTTTGCCCCGCGGCGACTGCCAGCGTACGCTGCGCCGCAGGACGCCCTGGCGCAGGTCGAGCGTCCGCCGGTAGGCGAGGACCTTGCCGCTGAGCAGGCTGAACGCCTCGTCATCCAGCCAGAGGCGAATCAGCTTGGCGTTCGCCAGGTTCAGGATGGTCTGCTTGTTTTCGGCGTAACCGATGAACTTTTCGCCGTAGATGATGGGGGCGGTTTCGTAAAAGCCGTTGATGTAGGCGCCTTCCAGCGCGAAGCGCCCCAGCCCTTCTTCGAACGTCCCGCGCATGCCCAGGTAGCCGTTTCCCAGGGCGAAGAGGGTCTCATACAGGGGGATTTTTTCGAGCTGGAATTCGTCTTCGACGATCTGCCAGTTATCGGTCGCAGGGGAAGTGGGGTGCATAGCGATCTTCCTGTGGGGGTGAGATATGGGATGTATCTCATTATATCTCATCGTCTATCCGCCAGCCGCGCTGCGGCAGTTCGGGGAGTGAACGGCAAAAATGATAGAACAAATGTTTGACTTAAACGGTCTTATTTGTTATAATTATTTTCATCGAGCTGGCATTTTCTCTCAAAGGAGTTTTTTTATGAATAAGGTCCGCCTCCTGGTTGGCACGCGCAAGGGCGCGTTCGTGCTCACATCCGATTCCAAGCGCAGTCATTGGGAGGTGAATGGACCTCTCTTTGCCGGTTGGGAAATCTATCACCTCAAAGGCTCTCCCGTCGATGCAAACCGCATCTACGCTTCGCAGTCCAGCGGCTGGTTTGGACAGGTGATGCAGCGGTCTGACGACGGCGGTCAGACCTGGAAGCCGGTGGGCAACCAGTTCGAGTATGCCGGCTCTCCAATCACGCACCAATGGTTCGACGGTTCGCAGCGCCCCTGGGAGTTCAAGCGCGTGTGGTCGCTGGAACCTTCGCTCGATGACCCCGATAGCCTCTATGCCGGCGCCGAGGACGCAGCCTTATTCCATTCCAGCGACGGCGGGCAGACCTGGCAGGAGCTTGACGGGCTGCGGGAGGTCAAGGGGACGCTCTGGCAGCCCGGCGCCGGCGGCATGTGCCTGCATACCATCCTGCTCGACCCAGGAAACCCGAAGCGCATCTATACGGCAATTTCGGCGGCGGGCGCATTCCGCAGCGATGACGGCGGCGTGAGCTGGAAGGCGATCACCAGGGGCTTGCGCTCAGATTTCGAGCTTCCCGACCCGGCTGCCGAAGTCGGTCACTGCGTTCACCGCATCGCCATGCACCCTTCCCGCCCCGACACGCTTTTCATGCAGAAGCACTGGGATGTTATGCGCAGCGACGACGCCGGGGATTCCTGGCACGAGGTCAGCGGCAACCTGCCTTCGGATTTTGGCTTCCCCATTGCCGTCCATTCTCACGAACCGGAGACGGTGTATGTCGTTCCCATCAAGAGCGATTCGGAGCATTTCCCGCCGGAGGGCAAGCTGCGCGTCTACCGCAGCCGGCAGGGCGGCGGCGAATGGGAAGCGCTGACCCACGGGCTGCCGCAGGAGAATTGCTACGTCAACGTGCTGCGCGCCGCCATGAGCGTGGACTCGCTCGATCCCTGCGGCGTGTACTTTGGCACCACCGGCGGGCAGGTGTATGCCTCTGCCGATGGCGGCGATCACTGGCAGCCCATCGTCCACGATCTGCCGGCGGTGTTGTCGGTCGAAGCGCAGGTCATTTCATGATTCGTGTGCTGCTGCCCACGCATCTTCAGCGGCTGGCGAACGCCGGGCAGGAGGTGAGGCTGGAGGTCGCCGGCACGCCGACGATTCGCACGGTGCTGGACGCCCTGGAAGCCGCCTACCC
>Ga0073932_1001643_pt1 | contig 40225 bp, 26 predicted proteins | sample DewCreD2012metaG_FD_76967 | JGI IMG/M metagenome (GOLD analysis project Ga0073932, IMG submission 76967) | Hot spring sediment bacterial and archeal communities from British Columbia, Canada, to study Microbial Dark Matter (Phase II) - Dewar... ...
GCCGGTGGAGCCGTTCAACGCCAGCCCGGACGGCAACCCGCCCGACGGCAGGGACCATGTGTACGGTGGAACCCCGCCCGTCGCGGCCAGCGTCTGCATATAGGCCACGCCCACGGTCCCGTCGGGGAGCGGCGACGCCGTGGTGATCGCCAGCCCGCTCACCACCATCACGGTGTTTGGAATTGCGCCGGTGAAATTCTCACCGAAGGAAGTGCTTGAAAGATTCACCGGCAGCGAATAGCTCCCTGCTGATCCCGCCGTCAGATGGGCGGTGGCCTCGGGTGAAACGGAACCGGCCCCAATCGTTCCAAAGCTCAATAACGTGGGGCCGGAGAATCCTGGCGGGAGGGTGATCTGCCCCGAAACATCGAACGCGGTGAGCCCCCCCGAATTTGTGACTGTGCAGGAAATCTGGAAGGATTGCCCCGCACCCACACTTCCCGGAAGGTTGCAGGAGCCGCTGAGAGTGGGCCCTGTGGACTCCGTCCAGTTTGAGCTGCTGAAGGCGATGCCGAAGGGCTCCGCGCCGATGCCCCCCGCCAGCGCGGCGCTGGCCATCTTTACCTTGACCACGATGTCACTGGAGTAGCTGCCCGCGACTTGTTCCACATTCTGAATTGTCGATTCGGACGATGTCGCCAGGGCGCCGGAGGTCGCGCCGTATACGTAGAGGTCGACGTTGTTGAAAGCGGAGGAAGCCCCGGAGACATGCCGGTTCCAGGTGGCGGTAGCACGGAAGCTGCCGGGAGCGGTGATCTTGTAAAAGCGGCGGCTGCCGGTTGTGCCCGCCGCCGTCAGGGAGCCGGTCGCGAAGGATCGCTGCAACCAGGCGTTGTCGAGATTCGTAAATCCCCAGCCGCGGTCTGCCTGCCAGCCCGTGTTGTCGGTCGTATTCAGCAGGACGGCCTTGGCCGCCAGCGCATTGTTCACTCCGGCGCTCCGAACCAGCGCCACCGCGCCCGCAATATGTGGCGCGGCCATACTGGTGCCGCTCTTGGAAACGAAATCCGGGTTGTTGCCGTTGAATCCGCCGTCCCAGTTGTATGCCAGGGAGTAGATCCCCACTCCGGGGGCCGCCAGGTCGGGCTTATACCGTCCTCCGAGGGTTGGACCCCGGCTGCTCGAGTTCGCAATCGTCCCGCGCGTGCTCCAGCTCGCAACGCCCAGCACGTTGTAACCGATGGCGGGGCTGCTGACGGTGCTGGGAGCAGGCCCGCTGTTTCCCGCCGAGATGCTCGCTGAAAAGCCGTAGTTGTCTGCGTAACGGTCCCACGTCCTGGCAGAGGAGTTGTCGTCTGCTGCGACACTGGAGCCGTAGCTGTAGTTCACAACCTTCACCGGCGTGTTGGCCACCAGCCAGTCGAGGCCCGCCGCCACATCGCTGCTCAGAGCGCTGGCCGAAGGGCCATCGCATCCCGAGACCGATTTCTCCAGGTAGCCGATCTTGACGTTGTAGAGCGTCGAGATCCCCTTGGCAATCCCCTGGAAGTCATTCCAGCTCGCCGAACCTTGGCTCACGACAATCCCGGCAACGTGCGATCCGTGTCCTTGCATGTCTTCCGCGGAACTGGCGTCATCCCCAAAACACGACTGCGTAGTGGCGTTCGCCAGGAATACCTGGCTCACGATGCTGACTCCCGCCAGCGCGGGGTGATTCGTCCGCACGCCCGTATCGAGCACCGCCACCGATTCGCCCTGGCCGCGGTACCCGTTGCTCCAGAACGTGTCTGCCCCCAGTGACGGCGCGCTGTTGTTCAGGTGAGCCGTGTGCTTCTCGACCGGCAGGATCTCGGCGATCCTCGCGTCCTGCTCCAATGATGCGAGCGCTGCCGGCGGCAGCTCCGCGCTTAGCATGTTGACGCCTTGGTAGCGTTGGATTTTGCTGGCCCCCAACGAAAGCAGATCCTGCTCCAAAGCGGCTTGCTCTTCCCGCACGGCCTCTTCGATCTCCTGGAAGGCGGCCCGCCTGGTCTCGACCTCCGCCTGGTCCAGCTCAGCGCGCGCCTGCCGGAACGATTCAGGGGAGATCGCGGAACGCTCTGCTGCCTGTCTGTACCGCGTCTCCAGGATCATGCGGCGCAGACTGCCCGCTTGCTGATGCCGCTCGAAGATCGACTTCTGAGGCTGGTGCTCTAGGACGACGAAAACGTGAACTCTTGGTTGCAGGACGGCCATCCCGCGTACGGCAGGATCGATCCTTGCCTCCTGCGCCGGCTGTTCACTGAAACTCTCCTCCGGCGGCGCACTGGGGTCGCCTCGCTGTGCTGCTGGGCTGCCGGAAGCCACAGCGAGCAGAAGCCATGCCAGCGGTACGGCAACCCTCTTCGTGGCCGAGTCGAGAGACATGACGGAACTAACGGCCGCCCACCAGACCCAAATCCAACGCTCGTCGGATCAGTCTCTGAAGATCGGCGTCATTTAAGACGAGAGTTACGCTCATCCGGTTGCCTTCCGTGGTCAGATTCATCCGATCCAGAAGGCTCGTAGTGGGAGCGGATTTTGGGTTTCTTCGATCGGTGAGCTGGGACACCCCTACGAAAAACCGTAACACCTCGGCGAGAGTCGCCGCGTCCTTCGCGGTCGCGGTCAACGCCTGCATACTTAGTAGAATCTGCCTCCCGAACTTCACCCCGGCGTTTGTCTCCAGCACCGCGGCCATCACGTCGCCGCGCAGGATTCCGCTGAGCTGCCCATCCGGAAGCTGCTCTGCCATTTTCGCGGCCGGCGCCTCCGATACTGCCCAGAAATCGAATTGATCGCTGATCCGCTGTGCTTTGCCTCTCAGTTCCGCGGGCGGGCTCCCCCCGCCGGCGCCCCTCTCCATCAGCCTCTGTACGTTCTCGGGCGCCCCAAGCACTGCTGTCGTGCCGTTCAGGATGGCCAGCCAGGGACCTTTCGTTTCATCGCCTTGCAGAACCGCGATGCCTCCGTGGTCCCGCACATCGGCCCCGTTCGCCTTCAGCTTCCCCGGATCAAACGTGCCTCGCAGCAGGACCAGGGTTTGGTTCGCGTTCGGCTCCCCCGTCGCCGCCAGCAACGTTTCACGTGCGTCGCGCAGGGGGTCGAAACCTTTGATCTGGCTGAGCAGGGCCAGCCGCGGGTAGCTTGCTTGGAGAACAGAGAACAGCATTCGGCCGGATTCGGACGCGGCGAACGGCGCCATGTCGATCCCCGCCATTACCCTTGTCCCTGCGGGAACCAGCTTCAGCAACTCCGGGTCGATGGCGCCTCGCGCCGCCGTCCATGCGCTCGCGGTCAGGAGAAGAAAAACGATCCAGCTTGGCCTTGGCTGCTTCATAGGATCGCCGCCGTCCTGCTCCGTAAATCCTTCATCAGACTTCCACGAGAATGGGGCTCTGCTCCAGAATTTCGATGCCGAACCCCTCCAATGCGACGACTTTCCGGGGATGGTTGGTCAGCAGGCGAATCGTATGAAGTCCGAGGTCCGAGAGGATCTGTGCCCCGACACCGCTTTCGTATTGCAGCAGACGCCGCCCGCGAGGGGTCAGTGAGTGAGTGCCGTCGCCCGTGTGGGCGCCCAGGCGGTCCACGCCGGGAGGGTATCCCGCATGGTGCAAATAGACCAGAACTCCGGCGTCTTCTTGTGCGATGCGCTGAAGGGATGCTCGCAACACCCGCCCGCATTCGCAATCGATGGAGCCGAAAACATCCCCGTACGTGCACCGGGTATGCACACGCACCAGCACACCCTCCCGCGCGGCAATGTCCCCGCGCACAAGCGCGAGGTGCTGCTCCGGGTCCACGGGTGTCTGATATACCACCGTGCGGAACGTCCCGAACTCGGTCTGGATCGTGCCTTCGCTGGTCCGCTCCACCAGTCGCTCTGTGCGCAGGCGGTAGCGGATCAGGTCCGCGACGGAGACCATCTTCAGCCCGTGGCGCTCGCAGAAGAGCTCGAGTTGCGGCACCCGCGCCATCGTGCCGTCTTCGTTCATGATTTCGCAGATTACGCCGCCAGGGGAGAGCCCGGCCAGGCGCGCCAGGTCCACCGCCGCCTCGGTCTGGCCGGCCCGGACCAGCACGCCGCCGTCGCGGGCGCGAAGCGGAAACACGTGCCCCGGACGGGCCAGATCCCGCGGCCTTGTGGCAGGGTCCATCGCTACGCGGATCGTATGGGCGCGGTCCGCGGCGGATATGCCTGTGGTCACCCCTTCGCGGGCGTCGATGGACTCGCAAAAAGCCGTCGAGAAGCGGGACGTGTTGCACGGCGTCATCAGGGGCAGTTGCAGCGAGTCGCAGCGTTCCCCCGGCAAGGCCAGACAAATCAGGCCGCGGCCATGAACGGCCATGAAGTTGATCAGTTCGGGAGTGATTGTCTCTGCGGCGGCGGTGAGATCGCCCTCATTTTCGCGGTCTTCATCGTCGACCACAACGAGCATCCGGCCGGCGCGGAACTCGATCAGGGCTTCGGAAATGGAGGCAAATGGCATCTTCTTTCACCAGTGTATCTGTTCTTCCGGCTCCGGGAGTGGAGGCGCAGCCCCTCTGCGCGCCCTTGGGATGCCCTCGGAACGGCCGGCCTGCCCGCGCTCGATCGGCCGCGGCGGCATTCCTCGGCGCGCGCGGGGCCGCGGATTGCCGTCGCCTGTCTGCCTGAGGAGGAACTGCCCTATGCTATTCTCAAGGAAGTCTCCTCACGGTAGATCGCAGGGCCGGTAGCTCAGACGGTAGAGCATCTGCCTTTTAAGCAGAGGGTCGCGGGTTCGAGTCCCGCCCGGCTCACCATTCACCAACCCCAATAAAATCAAGTCTCCGGTTGCACTCCGAAATTCCCCGCTGGATTGCATCTCGGTTTCGGCCGATCACCGTGCGCCGGAACCGCCTCTCTTCTCTGCGTCAAGGCTATTGAATGCTCGCACTCCCCTCGGGTGCCGGAACGAGCCACAATACTACTGTGCGGGAGATTTTCAGGCGGATTTCACCGGATGCTCGGGTGCTGGATCTTGGGTGCGCCCATGGGAGCTTCCCCGTACAGGACTGTTCCGCGACCGTTATCCGGTGTGATCTGAACTCCGTCGCCGGACAGCGCCCTGCGTGCTTCGTGCGCGGGGATGCCTGCGCGCTCCCATTCGCCGCCGGATCATTCGATGCCGTGATTCTCAACCACAGCCTGGAGCACTTCCGGGACCTGTCGGCGGCGCTCACCGAGGTCGGACGAGTGCTTCGGCCTCCGGCGTATTTGTGGATCGCCGTGCCGGACGCCTCGACCATCACTGACCGCATCTACCGCTGGCTGGGTCGCGGCGGCGGCCATCTGAACCAGTTTCGTGATGTCATTGCGCTCGTCAGATTGGTGGAAGCCCGCACTAAGCTGCCGCATGCCGGTACGCGGGTCCTGTTTACGTCGTTCTCATTCCTGAACCGGAACAACAACCGAGGCAAGAAGCCGCGCCGCATCTACCTGCTCGGCGGCGGCGCGGAATGGACCCTGAGATGGGCGACCGGTTTGCTGCGCCTGCTCGACCGCTGGCTGGACACACGGACGAGCATCTACGGCTGGGCCTGCTGCTTTGGCCCGATTCCGGAGTTTGATCCCAGGCCTTGGAGCAACGTCTGCGTCCGCTGCGGCTCCGGCCACCCCTCAGGGTTTCTCAAGACCGAGGGACGGGTCAGGCGCGGGAGGCTCGGCGGCCGCGTCTACGACTGTCCGGGCTGCGGTGCGAAGAACTGCTTCACGGATGACCGATTCTACGAGGAAGTGCGGTGATCTGCGCCGCCGCCTGCGCTCCGCTGCGGCCGGCCCGGTTACAATCGATTCAGGAGGTGTCTGGATGGCCGCTACGGAATCAACGATGTTGGATCTCGGAACCCCGGCGCCGGAGTTCTCTTTGCCGGATGTCGTGACGGGCCGCACAGTCTCGCTTAAGGATTTCGCGGAGAAAAAGGCGCTGCTGGTTATGTTCATTTGCCGGCATTGTCCGTACGTCGTTCACGTGAAACACGAGCTGGCCCGGCTGGGGAAGGACTATGAGAACTCGCCCCTGGGCATCGTGGCGATCTCCTCCAACGACGCCGTCGCTTACCCGGATGACGCCCCGGAAAGCCTGAAGTGGATGGCGCTCGAGATGGACTTCCGCTTTCCCTTGCTCTACGACGAAAGCCAGGATGTCGCGCGCGCGTACTTAGCCGCCTGCACCCCGGACTTCTACTTGTTTGGCGCGGATCGGAAGCTGATCTACCGGGGCCAGCTTGACGACAGCCGCCCCGGCAATGGGGTTCCCGTCACCGGCAAGGATTTGAGAGCGGCCATCGAAGCAATCCTGGCAGACCAGCCCGTGAGCCCCATCCAGCGGCCGAGCATCGGCTGCAACATCAAGTGGAAGCAGTAGATCCGTCGCGGAGGGGACCGCTTTCATAGCCCGGCGAGCTGCTCTTGCCGCCATCTTCAGAATTCGTGCGGCAATCTCTCACCCCGACACGCGGCGTCTCCGAGATCCCGAGCCGCGCGTGCTTGAAGTCGAACCGGTTCGGACGGCCTCAGATCTGCCAGCCTTGGCGGGCGGGTGGATTGAGGTACTGGTTCGCTTCGTCGTTGTTGGAGAAGCGCATGTTCTGCGCGTCCCAAACCAGGGTCTTCCCGGTGCGCTGGGCGATGCAGCCGGTCAGGGCCGTTTCGGTCAGAGTGCAGGCGAAATCGAAGTTACAGTTCGGAATCGGACCGCCCTTGGCCGCTTGCACCCACTCAACGTAATGGCCAACGGTGCGCTTGAGGGTTGGCGGAGGAAAAGTGAAATCCTTGAACTTGCTCGCGGGGAGCAGGCCGTTGAGGATCGCCTTTGCTCCGCTTCCACCGCCGGCGCCCCGGAGGAACAGGACTCCTTTGTCTCCGACGTAAATGGACCCCTCGGCGGGCAACTCCACCGTCGGATCGAGATCCGCGGGGCGGGGAGGCTTGAGGCCTCCGTCATACCAGTGGAGGCGAACAGGCGGGAGTCCCTCGCGGGCGGGGAAGTCCCAGGTGACGATGGACGAATGAGGGAAAGTCTCGGGATACCTCACCAGCCGGATCCGGGACCAAGTGGGGTCCGCTTTGCCTGGCTCAGCCGGCTCCGCCACCATGGTCACGCTGGCGCTGACGGTCGTGGGGTGCGCCAGCTTCAATGCAGTGAATACGACATGGAAGGTGTGCGTGGCCATGTCGCCCAGGGCTCCGGTGCCGAAATCGTACCACCCGCGAAAGTTGAAAGGATGATAGATCGGGTGATACGGGCGGAGCGGCGCCGGGCCCAGCCAGAGATCCCAGGGCAGATGGGGGGGAACCGGCGGCGTGTCGGAGGGACGCGCCAAACCCTGCGGCCAGACCGGACGGTCGGTCCAGACGTGAACCTCCCGGACCGGTCCGATGGCGCCGGACTGGATGATCTCGGCGGTGAGGCACGCGGTCTCCGAGGCGCAGCTCTGCACGCTCATCTGCGTGGCGAGGCGGGCTTCGCGCGCCGCCTTGGTGATCGCGCGCGCCTCGTGAATGGTGCGCGTCATGGGCTTGGCGCAGTATACGTGTTTCCGCAACTGAATCGCGGCCATGGCGACGACGGCATGGGTATGGTCGGGAGTCCCAATGATGACGGCGTCGATGCCCTTCTCCTTTTCGAGCAGCACGCGGTAGTCGTGATAGAGGCGGGCGCCGGGGTAGCTCTTGAAGACGGGCGCCGCAAACTCATGGTCGACATCGGCGATGGCGACGATGTTCTCTGAGGCGCAGCCCTTCATGTAGTTCTGCCCCATCCCGCCGACGCCGACAGCGGCGATGTTCAGCTTGTCGCTCGGAGCGGATTGTCCCTGGCCACCCAACACATGGCGCGGGATGATCGTGAAGACTCCGGCTGCGGCGGCGGCGCGGGGCAAAAACTCGCGCCGGCGAAGAGTTCCGCCGGGTTTCAATGCCCGGTCCGCGGAAATGACTTTGTCCTTGTGGAAATTTGAAGACACTACCGTTTCCTCCTCGGCCCGCGATCAGACCAGATGTAGTCTAACTCTTCCTGAGCGGGCGCGTGAGGCTCCCCCACGAAAGCCGGGGGAGCCCCGAATCGCGGTCAGAGTTCCCAGCCGGGTCGATAGTCCCGAGTCAGGTACTTGTTCGCCTCCGCCATGTTGGTAATCTTCATGCTTGCGCTGTCGTACAGGAGCTTGACGGGCGCGGGGTAGACGCGAACTCCACTCTTGACTCGCCCGGCTCGAAGAGCGACGGCGGCCAGGCAGACGGTTTCCGAAATCGGTCCGGCGCTGAGAAAGTCTCCTGGAGAGCGCTCCCCGCCCATGAAAGCATTCACCCAAAGGTCGTTACCACGGCCTGGAGCGGCGGCAGCGGCTTGCCCGGAACCCGCCGCGCGCTTGGGAGCCGCGGCCTCGCGCCATAGAGGCTCGATGCCCTGAGAGTTGATCAGGCGCGGCGCCCCGCCGGCGGACAGGATCTTGCCCTTGTCCCCGACGAAGAGCATGCCGCCCGGCGGAAGCGGGGCGGGATCGGCGTCTAGTTCGGGAATTCTGGGCTGAACGCCGCCATCGTACCAGAAGACCTGAAGAGAGGGTAGTTCGCTCGTGGCGGCGTACTCGAATTGGATGGTGCTGGCCGTCGGGAACGCAAAGTCGTTGACCACCGGATTGGCGACGTGGTCGATCACGTTGCAGGTGTGCGTCGACCAGGCCCTGGCGCTCACAGGCGCCCCCAGGTTGAGGGCCGTGAAGACGGGCCACAGGCTGTAGATCCCGACGTCCGCGATGCAGCCGCCGCCGAAGTCGTACCAACTGCGAAAGACCATGTGGGTATAGCAGGGGTGGTAGGGCCTGTCCTTCTCCGGCCCCAGCCACAACTGCCAGTCGAAGTTCGGTGGAACAGGTGGCCTTTCTGTGGGAAGTTCGGTGTACTGCGGCCACACGGGGCGGTCGGTCCAATTGTGGATCTCCCGCAGCGTGCCGATTGCACCCTCCTTGATCATGCCAATGATGCGCTCCGAAGAGCCGCCGCTGCCGTAGGCCATGAAGTGCGTCGCGAGGTTCGTTCGGCGAGCCGTCTCCATAATCAGCTTCACCTCGCTCATGCGATTGGCGAGAGGTTTGTGGACGATGACATTCTTGCCCCGCTTTAGCGCGTCCAGCGAGATGGCGGCATGTAGATGATCCGGCGTCATGACCTTGACGCAGTTAATGTCCTTCTCTTTCTCAAGAAGCTCCCGGAAGTCGGCATAGGAGGACACCCTGTAGTTCTGAAGCCCCCTGGTCTTGGCGTAGTACCTCTCGACAACCTCCTGGAACTGATCCCGGCCCATCCGGATGCCGCTGTACTTCGAGTTGAAGTTGGGATCGTCCAGGAGTTTCCGGATGGCGTCCCGAGTGCTGTTCTTGGCCCAGTCCAGGTAGTTGTCTCCGTCCTTGACGGGATCGCAGACGGCGACGATCTGGACGCGGGGGTCCTGGATCAAGCCTTGCACCAGCTCGCGCGTACCCTCTGTTCCGCAGCCGATGTGGGCCATCGTCAGCTTATCGCTGGGGGCCACGAAGCCTCGTCCCAGAACGTTCCGGGGAACGATAGTGAAGACCCCGGTTGCGGCGGCGGTCCCCACGAAATTACGGCGGTCTATCTTTGAGTTCATCACGAATCTCCCGATCTTTACGCTCGCCTCTGAATCATCCTCGAAGCTTGCGGAAGTTCTCCAGGCAGCGCTGGACTGCCTCCATCGGAGTCATCCCTTCGGGATAACTCTCTTGCTCGACAATATAAAACTCAAGGCCGCCCGTCGTTTCGGCGGTCTCAAAAAGCTTCTTCCACTCGACTACGCCCTCGCCCAGCAGCACCCCGCGCTTCCCCTTGGCGTAATCGTTCAGGTGCAGAGACGTCGTGCGGCCAGGGTACTTCTTGAGGTACTCGATGATGTCCAAGCCTGCGCCCGGGAAGGCGGCGACGTGCAGTTGCAGCATCACTTCCTTGTTCGTGTTGTCGCAGAAGACGTCCCAAGGACGCTTCTCCTCGACCAGAACCAGCTCGTGACCATGATTGTGGAAGCCGAGTCGAAGGTTATGCTTGCGGAGCCTGGCGGCAATCTCGTTGAACCGTTTGGCATGGTCGTACCACGGTTGGATCGTCTTGGTCGGATCCAGCCATGCGACGATCACTCTGGTGTTTCCCAGGATGTGGTTGAACTCGGCGGTCGCCTCAATCTGGTCATCCGTAAGCAGCCTCATGGTGTGATGCGCGCTGAATATCTTGAGGCCCGCATCATCGGCCATCTTGCGGACTTCCTTGGCGCTGCGGCCGAAGGGAACGGTGTCTTGCAGTCCGCCCTTCTCGCCCACGAGTTCGATCCCCTCATATCCCATTTTCGCGATGGCCGCAAGGGTTCCCGGAAGGTCCTTTGCGGCGTCCTGCCTGAGGGAGAAGAGCTCCAATGCGACCGGAAGCCGGCGGGCGGCCTGAAGGGCCGCCGCGGCGGCCGGTAAACCCGATGCGGCGGCGAGAAACTCTCGTCTTGTAAAAGCTGTATCTTGTACTGGCATCATATACCTCGCGCGATATTCCATCGCCGGGCCGGGTGTCTGAAGGTTTTGCCCGGACCCGCAAAACTTGCCCAAATTCCTTCCACTTTTGATGGAGCCGTGTCGGTGCGGCCGGAGGCGGAGCCCTGCTCCGCTGTCCACCGGAGATCTCTTTCACCCGCAAATCTCATTGTCATCGCCGGGCTGGCCCGCTGGCTGCTATCGGTCCGCTGCTCCTATTTCCTCTCCGCAAGCAGCTTTCTGAGGTTTGCCAGCGACATCTTCACCGACTCGATCGGCGTTGCCGGATAACTCTCCTGTTCCACGATGTACCACTCGACTCCGCCCACGGTTTCGGCCGCCTCGAATACCGCCTGCCAGGAGACCTGCCCCTCCCCCAGCAAGACGTCGCGCTTGCCGGGGAGGTAATCGTTCATGTGCATGCTGACCGTGCGTCCGGGATACCGTTTGATGTAGGCGACCGCATCCAGGCCCGCGGCGGGCCAGGCTGCGAGGTGAAGCTGCTGGTAAACGTCCTTGGACGTGTTGTCGAACACAAGTTCCCAGGGCAGGCTGCCGTCGGGCAGCCTCTGGAGCTCGATGCCGTGATTGTGCAAGCCCAGCCGGATTCCGTGCGGCCGGAGCTGTTCGGCGATCTCGTTCATCAGCTTGGCGCCATCCAGCCAGAACTGCCTTGTGCCTCTCGCTTCCCGGTTCCCAAGCAACTCGGAGAGAGTCAGGAACCGGGTGCCGAGGGTTTGGTGAAGCTCCAGCGTTTGCTTGAAACGGTCGCCTTGCAACATGGGCGCGTGAATGTGGTCGCTGGCGGACACCAGACCGTTGTCGTCCAGCAGTTTTCGTAGCTCCTTCGGCGTCCGCTCGAAATACCCGCCCCATCCATACCATTCGACCCCCTGGAAGCCCATCTTGCCGATCGCGGCGAGCGTGCCTGGCAGGTCGCCTTTCTCGGGAGGCTTGGCCCGGTAGCCCAGGGCGTCCCGCAGCGAGAAGAGCTGCAAGGCGATTCCAACCTCCTTGCGGCGGACGGCGGCGGAACTCTGCAAGGCTCCGGCGCACAGGGTCGCTGCGGCCCCCGCGCTCGTTCTTAGAAAATCGCGTCTGCTGGCGGACTGGTCGATATCAGGCATGGTCGTCTCCAATGGTTTGAATGCTCTCACAATTCCCATCCCGGGCGATAGTCCCGGCTCAGGTACTTGTTGGCGTCGGCGAAGTTCGTGATCTTCATGCCGGCGCTGTCGTACAGAAGCTTGACGGCCGAAGGATACACGCGGACGCCGCTCTTCTGGCGGGCGGCGCGAAGGGCCACGGCATGCAAGCAAATGGTCTCCGAAATCGGCCCCGCGGTGAGGATGTTGCCCGGCGAAGGCGGGCCGCCCTTGATCGCTTCCACCCAGACCGCTTCCCCGCGGGCGAAGCTGGTCTGCTGGGGTGCGGTGGACCCGCCTCCACGGCCTCCCGCCGGTCCCTGCCCATCCTCCGGATAGAGAGGTTCGACTCCCTTGGATGTGTAGACTCGGCTGCCGATAATCTTCCCCTTGTCCCCGATCCACATGGAGCCGGAGATGGGGAGGGGGGCGTCTTCGTTCTCCAGTTCGGGGACGCGCGGGCGCATGCCTCCCTCGTACCAGAACATGTCCAGAGCGGGCCAGTCTCCGTGCGCCGCGAACTTGAAATGGCAGGTGCTCGCGGCCGGGAAGACGAAGTCATTCGGGACCGGATTGGCGACTGAATCGACGATGTTGCAGGCGTGCGACGAAAAGGCCCTCGCCGCGATGGGGGGACCGAGATCCATGGCCACGAACAGCGGCCAGAGGTTGTACAGCGCGCCATCGGCCATGCATCCGCCTCCGAAGTCGTACCAGGATCGAAACACCATGTGGGTGTAGCAGGGGTGGTAGGGGCGGTCGCGCTCGGGACCGAGCCAAAGCTGCCAGTCAAACCCGTCCGGAACCGGCGGGCGTTCTTTGGGGAGGTCGGTGTAGACAGGCCATACGGGACTGCTGGTCCAGGTGTGAAACTCGCGGACAGGTCCGATGACGCCTTCCTTGAGTCTGGCGACGAGCCGGTCCGTGTCACGGGCCATCCCCCAGGAGAGCAGGTGGGTCTGAACCTTGGTCCGGCGGGCGGTTTCAATCACCAGCCTTGCCTCGTTCATTCGGTTGGCCAGTGGCTTGTGCACGGCCACGTGTTTGCCCTGATTCATGGCCGCGATCGCGATGGCCGCGTGAGAGAAGTCCGGCGTGACGATCTTGACGGCGTCGACGCCTTTCTCCTTGTTGAGCAATTCCCGGAAGTCGGCGTAGGAGGCGACCTTGTAGCCCTGGAGGCCGCGGGCCTTCGCGTAGTACTTCTCGACGACGTATTGAAACTGGTCGCGGCCCGCGCGGACGCCTCGAGTATTGGCGTCGTAGTTCGGTTCTTCCAGGAGCTTCCGGATGGAGTTGCGGGTGCCCTCGCGGGACCAGTCGGGGTAGTCTGTGCCGTCCTTGACGGGGTCGCAGACGGCGACGATTTGAATCTGCTCGTTTTGAATCAATCCGGTGATGAGCTCACGGGTGCCCTCCGTCCCGCAGCCGATTTGCGCCAGGGTGACCTTGTCGCTTGGCGCAACGTAGCCCGCCCCGCCAAGGACGTGCCTGGGGATGATGCTGAAAGCGGCGGCGGAGCCGACGAATGTTCTGCGATTGGATCTGCGTGCCATTGGCTCTCTTCTCCTTGTCGTGTATCAGCGCCAGGCTCGTCCTCAAGAGGCGACTCAAGAACGAGCGGGAGCGCCCCTGCGCCCCCGCTCCCCTGCTGATTACCAGCTCAGGCGCAAACTCAGTTGCAGCATGCGCGCCGTGATGCCGGAATTGCGTGTCGTCAACATCCCATCGCCCCCTACGCTGTTGGGGTTATTGGGCTTGTTCAGTACGTTGAAGAAATCCGCGTTGAAACGCAGGTTGAAGCGTTCCGTCAGTTGAACGTTCTTAAACAAGGAACTGTCAAGATTCCACTGGCGGACGCTTGGGAAGTACTGATTCTGCCAGGGGTGCAGACCGGGGCTGTAGCCCACTCGCTGAACCGCGCCGGTATTGAGTGGGATCCAGACGTTGTTTGTGTCCCAGAACGAAGAGATGTTTGTGTTCGAGGGGGCATTAGGCGGTAACGTGGTGCTGCCCCACGGGATCAGCGGAGCGATCGCAGGCTTGTAGTCGGCCGGGATCCCCAGGTAACCTCCCGGCACGTTGATCTTGTTCGCGGGGATGTAGCCGTTCCACCAAAGGTAGCCGGGAACACAGGAGCCGCTGGTGCAGTTCTGGATTGGGTATTGGTAACCGTAGAACTTGACCGGCTCACCCGTGATGTTCCAGTTGCCGGTCGGCAGCGAGAAGTAGTTGCTCCGCAGCCAGCCAAGCCCCGCGAGCTGCCATCCGCCGATAAGCTTATTCAGGACGCCGGAGGCATTGCCCCCGATCCACTTGCCCTTGCCGATCGGAAGGTCAACCAGCCAGTTCCAGCGAACCCGGTGTTTGGGGATGCCCGTATCGCGCCCGTAGAAGAAGTCCCGCCGCGCAAAGTAGTCCGTCGGCACGGCGTTGGGCATGTACTGGTTCGGAGCGTTCACCCCTCCCGTGGCCGCCATGGCGTTCGAGATCACATACGAGAATTGAAAAGCGTAGCCCTTGTTGTAGCGGCGTTCGATCTCGACGTCGGCGCCGGTGTTGTTGTTGTATCCGCTGGACCGATACTCCTGAACCGTTCCGAACACGGTCTGGTCCCAGTAGCGCCTGGCGACATTGGCGTATTCGCCTGTCGGCAAGGGGTTCTTGGTCGTGGCGTACCAGATGTAGTCCGGCGTGGCCGCGTTGTAGGAGTAGTACTGGCCGATGTTTCTGCCGTGGGTGCCGATGAACCTGGCCCGCACCACAGTGCTTTCCATGATCTCCTTCTCCACGCTGAAGTTCCAGGTGTGGACGCGGGAGACATTCAGGTTGCGGTCGAGGTAGTTGTTGGTGGAAGATCCGCGGGTGACCCCCCTGGGCTGGTTCTTGTCGATCACCGTCGTGCTGTTGACGCCGGCGACGTACAACGGCACCGACCGGAGACCGTAGTTGGAGATGCCGTCCGGCGACTGCGTGGCGTCATTCGGGTTGTAGCTGAAGTTGCCGGACATGGGAGCCGAACTGGCGTTGCTGTCCTGCCAGTGATAGAGAGGCATATGGAAGAAGGACAGGCTGTAGCCGCCGCGAACTACGAAGCTCGCCGCGCCATCCAGGGCTTTGTAGGCGAAGCCCAGACGAGGCCCGAAGTTCTTCTTGCGCGCGATCATGAGATCCCGCGGCCAGCCGGCTTCTTCGTACGTCTGGAACTTCATGCCGAGCGATTGGTAGGTCTGCACCAGGGCGGGAACGCTGGCCCCAAGGGCATACATGTTCTGGAGCGAAGTGCCCAGAACCACCGCCTTGCTCTGGCTGTCCACCGCCGACATGACCCCGTTCTTCTCGTGGTACGGCGGCCAGTACTCGTAGCGCAGGCCGAGGTTGAGGGTCAGCCGCGGTGTCACGCGCCAGTTGTCCTGGATGTAGGGAGCGAACTCGCCTTCCTTGAAGTAGTACCAGCCGCGGATCAGGCTGTTGCTGTAGCTGGCGACGCCAAGGTAGAAATTGGCGAGGTTGGACCCGGTCTGAGGCTTTGCCTGGGGGCTGGTAGGCGTGGAAGCCGTGTCGTACAGTGCGGTCGCCAGCGTGGAGTAGCTCAACTGGATCTGCGGCCAGCTATTGGGGAAGATGTTCAGCCAGTCATGGCGATAGTGGAAGCCGAACTGCACTTCGTGCTTGCCGGCGATCTTGGTCATGTTCTCATCCAGGATGACGTAGGTCTGGTGGTTGCGCTTGGTGTTGTTGTTGCTGAACTGAAAGCTGTTGTTATAGAGCCCCAGGTTCAGGAGCCGTGGCCACATCCCTGAGCCGAAAGGCGTGGGCAGGCCAAGGTACTGGCCCCAGTTGTCGGTCACAGGCGACGGAGGATCCCCGCCAAACCAGGTGTTGCGGTGCGCCGTGGCCAGGGTCTCGCTGAACAGCGTCGGTGAGAAGGTGTGGACCCAGGAGATGGCGATGCTCTTGATGGGGTTGGTGTTGATCTCCCATCCAGAGACGCCGTTCAGCATCTGTTGCGCCGGTCCGCCGCCGCCCAGTTCCCGGACGTGATAGGTGTCAGCGACATTGAGCCTCACGTAGAACTGATCCGAGTCGCTGATGCGATGATCGTATCGATTGGAAAAGGTCCACTGATTGGAAACTCTTCTTTGCGGGCCCCAGTGGTTGTAGTCGAGGAGGGGGTTCACGTCGTTCGTTGGCAGGGGCGTGATGCTGAAGGCGTACTTGGCCACGGGACTGAGGCGGCTGGGGTCGATGGCGTTCAGCTTTCCTCCGTAAGAGAATGGTTGCCTCGCGTAAGTCTGCGGGTTGGTGCTCCAGGGGTCGTACAAGACCTGAAGGCGCCCCTGCGAGTCCAGGAGTCCGCTGAAATCCCCGTTGCGCATGGCTTGTGTGGGGACGGAGTAACTGGCCGTGGTGGCCTGCGGCATGCGCAGCCCCTCGTAGCTGGCGAACCAAAACGTCCTGTTCTTGCCGTTGTAGATTCCTGGAAGAATCAGCGGTCCGCCCATGCTGGCGCCGTATTCATTCCGGATGAGCTGGGGCGGTTTGTCGTAGGTGTCCTGCCGCTGCCGTGCGAGGCCCAGGCCATTGTTGCGGTGGGTCTCGAAAGCCGTCCCGTGGAACTCGTTGCTTCCGCTCTTCGTCATCAACACAATGCTGACCGGACGGCTGTACTTGGCTGAGGCGGCGTTGTTGACCACCGTGAACTCCTGGACCGAATCCAGGCCGGGAGGGATGGCGGGCATGCTGCTGATGCCTGGGTTGTCCGACCATCGCCGGTCTGTCTCGACGGACCCGTCCAGAATCCACTCCTGTGTGCCGGAGACCATGCCGAACGTGCGCTGCCCCTCGAAGCCCGGCAGAGTGGCGAGCAGGGTGGTGATGGTGCGCCCGTTGACGGGGAGCTGCTCAATCCGCGCGCGCTCCAGAGTCGTGCTCAGGGTCGGATTGTCCGTGGCGACCATCGGGGTTATCTCCCGAACCTCGACGGTGGTTGTGGTGACGCCAGGGCTCAGAACCGGATCTACCGACACTCGCAGCGTGGCCTGCACCAGCAGATTCCCTTCGTACTTCTGCATGCCGGGCGCCTCCGCGGTGAGCCGGTAGTTGCCTGCCACAACTCCGGGGAAATAATACACGCCTGCCTCATTTGTGCGGGCGCTCGAACTGACGTTCGTTGCAGTGTTCGTCAGGACCACTGCCGCGTTTGGAATCACGGCGCCGCTCTGATCGCGGACGGTGCCGCTCACGGTGCCGGTGCTGGCCTGTGGCCAGATGGGACTGGCCAGCAAAACCAGACAAAGAATGGACCCGAGCCATCGATACATAGAACCTCCGAACCTCGTTCTTCAGACTTTTCTCTTGTGAGATGGTGGCTATGCCACAATGCTCATTTCCATGGTATGTATCACGGGTGGCGCCAACGTGTCAATCCCCTGCTGGAAACTTTTATGATTAAAAAAAATAAATCACAAAGCGGCCACTTTCCAGCCCCATCCACTGCTCCCCGGAACAATTGCCGTCTTGACAAGCAACCCGGTTTGAGCGATAACGGAGTTTCGTGGAATAGCCACATGTCGTCTGTCCTGGTAAAGGAACCAATCTACCACCAGCTCCGGAACCACTTGCGGAACCTCATCGGCTCGGAGGAATTCCCCGTCGGCAGCCAGTTCCTCACCGAACGCCAGATCTGCGAACGGTTCGGCGTAAGCCGCGTGACCGCCAACAAGGCCCTTTCCAGCTTGGTCTCGGAGGGGATGCTGGAGTTTCGAAAAGGCGTGGGGACGTTCGTACGCGACCGTGGCCTGGATTACAACCTGCGCTACCTCGTCAGCTTCACGGAGGAGGCAATCGCGGCGGGCAAGCGGCCCAAAACCCAGGTGCTGCACTTCGAGCCGGTCGAGGCCAGGGACGTCCTCGATGAAGTGCCGGCGCTGCTGAAAGTGGAGCCGGAGAGCCGGCTGTTCTACGTCGAACGGCTGAGGCTGGCGGACAACCTCCCCGTGATCTATGAGCGCCGCTATATCGTGGCCGGGTTCTGTCCTGAGCTGAGCCGGGAGGACGTGAAGGGTTCGCTGTACGCCATTTGGACGCAGAAGTACGGACTGGAGATCGAAGGGGCGGACGAACGGATTCGTGCGGTCCATCTGAGAGGCCCGGAAGCGCGGGCGCTTCGGGTGCGGGACGGCGCGGCGGGACTGTTGATCCGCTCGGTAGGGTATCTGGCGGGGGGCACGCCGCTGTGGTTCGAACGCACGCTCTACCGCGGCGACGCCTACGAGTTCCACAACCGGCTGGGGGGGATTCAGCCGGCGAGCTTCGCGCAAGGGACATTTCTGGAGACAGGGGATACGCCGCCGTGAGGCTTGCGGGGAACAGGGACGTGAGGGGAAGCGAATCGGCTGGGGTGAGAGGAGATCGAATGGATTACACCTACCTGGACATAGCGAAGATGATCGACCACTCGCTTCTGAATCCGGCGCTGACGGACCAGGAATTGGAAGCCGGATGCCTGCTGGCGCGGGATTACGATGTGGCCTCGGTCTGCATCAAGCCTTACTACCTGAAGCGCTGCGCGGAACTGCTCGCGGGAACCCGTGTCGCCCCGGGCACGGTGATCGGATTCCCTCACGGCGGAAACAGGACGTCTCTCAAAGTCGAGGAAGCCCGCCAGGCGCTGGCTGACGGCGGCACGGAGCTGGACATGGTCGTGAACATCGGCAAAGTGCTGAGCGGGGACTGGGATTACGTTCGCCAGGACATCCGAGCCGTGAGGGAGGCGGCGCACGCCGGCGGCGCTATCGTCAAGGTGATTTTCGAAAACTGCTATCTGGAAGACAGGCACAAGATCCGGCTCTGCGAGATCTGCGGCGAAGTGGGGGCGGACTTCGTGAAGACCTCGACCGGATATGGGACCGGTGGAGCGACTTTGGAAGACCTGAAGCTGATGCGGAAGCACTCTCCGCCGCGCGTGCGCGTGAAGGCGGCCGGCGGAGTGCGGACGCTGGATGCCCTGCTTGAGGTCCGGGCGGTGGGTGTGGCAAGATGCGGTGCCACCAGGACCGCCGCGATGTTGGACGAGTGCAGGCAGAGGCTTGGGCAGTTGGTCAAGTAGAGGCCGCCGCGGCGGCTGGAAGCAACCGGAGGTGAGTATGAATCCGAGGAAGAAGTGGTTGTCGCGGTGGCCCGTTTTCGCAGCGGCTGCCGCCGGCTCGTTCCTGGTTCTGAGCAACGCCGTGCTCACGGGGCAGGCGCCGCAGCAATCGCGGGAGCTGATATTCAGCCCTCAGAAGATCGATGCGCCGGTCCACGATCCGGCCAGAAACACGTTCTGGTACGGACCGTTCAGCGAGTGCGCCTCCGTGGCGGACTTCAACCGGGATGGGAAGCCGGACATCGCCGGCGGACGAAATCTGTATCTGGCGCCGGACTGGAAAAAGATTGTGGATTTTCGGGATGGCGCCGAGACCAACGGACCGGAGACCGACAACAACAGCGAATTCGCCATGGACGTGAACGGGGACGGCTGGCCGGATGTGGTGAGTTCGGGCTGGATGCGCATGCGGGCGGTTTATTGGTACGAGAATCCGGGAAAGGCCTGGTTCGATTCGCCGGGCAAGGCGAAATGGAAGGCGCACAGGATTCACACGGCAGAGTCGCTGGAGGGCGTGATCCACGGGAACATCGCCGGCCGGGGCGATCACGATATCCTGGTGAACCATTGGGCGCTCGAGCCGGGCCAGGGCTTGACCTGGATCGAGCATCTGGACCAGGCGCCGTGGTTCCGGGAGCACGTGCTCGGACCCGAGGGGGAAGGGCACGGCAACGGCCTCGGTGACATCAACGGCGACGGGCGCGCGGACATCGTGACGCCGAGCGGATGGTGGGAGAATCCGCCGCGGGCGGCGCAGGACAAGTGGATCTGGCATCCCGACTATAAGTACGAAGGCGGTCCGGCGTCGCATCCGATGCTGGTATACGATGTAAACGGAGATGGCTTGAACGACGTTATCGTGGGAGCGTCGCATACTTACGGCCTGGCGTGGCTGGAGCAGAGCCTGTCAGGCGGCAAGCGGACTTTCACCCATCACTGGCTGGACACGGATTTCGGCGGCTTCCATACCATGGCGATGGGCGACCTGGACGGAGACGGAAGGCTGGATCTGGTGACCGGAAAGCGGCTCTTTCCGCACCACGGGCGCGACATCGGCGAGTTCGACCCCCTCTTCATGTTCTGGTACCGGATTCACCCCGGCGGACGATGGGAGCGGCATCTCCTCTCCTACAACCACATTCCCTGGTATCCGTCTGTCAACACTGGCAATCCGGCGCCCAATTACGCCATCGGCGCCGGAATGAAGCTGAACATCGTGGACATGGACGGGGACGGCAGACTCGACGTGGTGGCCGCGGGCAAAAGCGGACTCTACATTTTGTGGAACAAGGGTTATCCGTCGAAGCAGAGGGAGAAGAACCTGCTGCCGGATGAAACCACCTATCCGTCCTGGATTCCTTGGCAGAAGAGCAGGCCCAAGGCCAAGCAATAGCTCGCCGGAATCCATGGCGGGGATTTCGCGGACGGAAAGCGGGAGGGGCAGACGCGTTGCGCCTCGCCGCGGACGGAGAATGACCGCCGGACACGGTCCGGCGGAGGTACGCGCTGAACGCGGGACAACAATCTCTTGGGAGGCTGAACCATGAAAGTACCCTTGTACATCCTGACAATGTTTCTTGGAGTCGTTCTGGCGGTTCATCTGGCGATGAACGGCAAAGTAGGCGCTGTCCTCAACAACGCCCGGGTGGGTAATGCGCTGTTCTGGTGCATCGGGGCGGCGATGGCTTTGCTGATCGGCCTGAGCGGTTGGCACGGCGGCGCGCTGGCTCCGTTGAAGCAGGTCCATCCGCTGCTTCTGACGGCGGGAGCGCTGGGCGCGACGCTGGTGTTCGCGATCGCCTGGCTGATCCCCCAGGTCGGCGCCGGTCCCGTAATGATCACGCTGCTGGCCGGGCAGGTGATCGGCGGGCTGGTGATGTCCCATTTCGGGTGGCTCGGGTCGCCGGTCTCCCCGGTGACGTTGATGAAGATCATCGGTGTGCTGATTATGGTGGCGGGCGCCTCGCTGGCTACGTTCTCAAAGTGAGTGCAAGAGCCCGGCGCCTGCCGCGCCGGGCTTGGTCTAACAGGGAGAAGCTGTAATGTCGGACATTTCTATCGGGAATTTCTCTTGGCCCTCTTTCCGGCCGCCGCTGGAAAGCTACAAGCTGGACTACGGAATCGGGATCATCGGCTACGCGGGGATCGTCCGGGCCCAGCACCTGCCGGCCTACCGGCTGGCCAACTACCGCGTGGGGGCCGCGGCGGACGTCAGGCCGGAACGCCTGGAACTGGCGAAGCGCGATGGCATCCCGCATGTGTACGAGGACTTCCGCGAGCTGCTGAAGCGCGACGACGTGGACATCGTGGACTGCGCGGTGGGGCACTTCACTCCGGATGACATTGCTGCGCGCGTGGAGATCGTGAAGCAAGCTGCGCGCGCCGGCAAGGCCGTTCTCATGCAGAAGCCGATGGCTCTGGATTTGAAGACCGCCGAAGAGATGGTCCGGATCGCGGAGGATCACGGGATTCCATTCGCGGTAAACCAGAACCTGCGCTTCGATCCGGCCATCTACCTGACCAAGCAGTTCCTCAGCCCGGAACGGTTCGGCAAGCCGGGGTTCATTCAGTTCACAAACACTTCATTTGAGGGGCCGAAGTTTGCATTTGGTCCCGATGGGGTCGTGATGGCCTGGCAGATCCACGCGATCGATTCGATCCGGTGGCTCTCGGGCGGGGAAGCCTGCTCGGTCTATTGCACCAACGGAAACAACGCCTCGATGTATCACCTGCAATTCACGGGTGGGGCGATGTGCAGCTACTTCGAGTACCACAACGCGGATAATTTCCGCAATGAGACTCCGTTCCGCGTTTGGGCCGAGCGTGGCGCCGTGCGCGCCAATCACCGCTGGAATCCGAGTTCGCGCTGGCAGCGCGACATGGTGGAAGTCCGCGCCTACCAGTGGCCGGAGCAGATCGGGTGGATTTCTTACAACCTGCCCGACGAACTGACCAGCCAGGATGTATTCGTCAGGCCGCGCTTCGACATGTGCGCTTCGATCGGCGGGTTTATCGGCATGATGGGCGAGTTCATGCAGTCCCTGCATGAGAAGCGTCCGGCTCTGACGAACGGGCGCGACAATCTGAATTCGCTGCGGATCTACTTTGCGGGGCAGCTTTCGGCGGAGACGAAGAGGCCCGTGGACCCGCGCGCGATGGAGTTGTTGTAGCATCAGCAAGAGTCCCGGGTTTCGGGCCGTTGCCCGGACCGGGGGACAGGGAGGCAGTGCCATGGCGCCTGGCTGTGTGAAGAGGCGGATGACCCGCCGCGAGTCGCTGAAGCGCGCGGCGGGTGCTTTCATGATTTTGCCGGCGGGTCTGGCCCGCGGCTATGCGGCCAACAGCCGGATGAACATTGGCGTCATCGGCCTGACCGGAATGGGCGGCGTCGATGCAACCACCCTGGACAAGCTGGGCGAGAATGTCGCCGCTCTGTGCGACGTCGACTCCAGGATACTTGAGAAGCGCGGGGCGGAGTATCCGAAAGCGGCCAGGTACACCGATTTCCGCAAGATGCTCGAGAAGGAGAAGCTGGACGGCGTTGTGGTGGCGACGCCGGACCACAGCCACGCCTTCATCAGCATCTGGGCGATGAAACACGGATTGCACGTGTACTGCCAGAAGCCGCTTTGCCAGACGGTATACGAAGCGCGGGTGATGGCGCGGGTGGCGGCGGAGGCCAAAGTCGTGACCCAGATGGGGACCTCCAGCACCTCTGAAACCCGGAACATGCGGGTCGTGGAGTTGATTCAGTCGGGGGCGCTGGGCGAAATCGTCGAGGTGCACGTGGCCACCGATCGCCCCGTTTGGCCGCAGGGCTTCGACCGCCCGCCGGGCGAGGATCCCGTGCCGTCCCATCTGGATTGGGACTTGTGGCTGGGTCCGGCCCCGCAGCGGCCCTACCAGGCCGTGTGGCCGGAAGGCCACCCCGTCTACACGCCGGAGCAGAGGAAGCGGTTCATCTACAACAAGGAGCCGCAACTTTCGATCTATCATCCGTTCATGTGGCGAGGCTGGATTGAGTTCGGAAGCGGCGCTGTGGGAGACATCGCGCCCCACAGCATGAACGTGGTTTTCTGGGCTCTGGATCTGGGGGCGCCCGCCGCTGTGGAGGTCGTGGAAACCTCCGGCATGAGGGCTGAAATGTACCCGGAATGGAGCATCATACGATGGGATTACCCCCAGCGCGGCGTGCATCCCCCCCTCAAAATCTTCTGGTACGACGGAGGCAAGACCATCCCCGAGGCGATCACCGGTGGCGGGAGAGGGGGCTTGGTCTGGATCGGCACAAAGGGCAGCTTGCCCCAGGGCTACGGCCCCTTCTTGGGACAGAAGTCGGAGCCATACGTCCAACCCGAACCGAGAGACTGGGGACGCGAAGAGGTCCACAAAGACTGGGTCGCCGCCGTCAAGGGAGGCAGACAGCCAGGATGCGATTTTAGCTACGCCGGGCCGTTCACGGAGGCGTATCAGTTGGCCGACGTGGCGTTGCGGGTAGGACACCGGATCGAATGGGATCCGCTGGCGTTCCGCATCACCAACTGCCGCGAGGCAAACCAGTATCTGACGCGGGAATACCGGAAGGGATGGAATCTGAAAGAGATTGCCGGCAGCGCTGCTGAGGTGCATGGTGGCGGCGGCCGGGTCCTGGATGGCGGGCGGGACCAGGTTGTGGGCTGAGGGGGAATGGCCCGAGAGGAGGATTCAATCATGATCACGTCACGGCGCAGAATAATCGCGGCTTCGGTGGCATCGGGGCTGGCGGCGCTGAGCGGGGCAAAGATGGCGGCAGGGTCCGCGCAGGGACAATCCGGGGCCAAAAAGCGGGTGCTCGCTGTTCTGGGCGATGCCTACCACGCTCCGGCCTATCTGGACGCCGCCTTGGTGGGGAGACTGAGAAAAACCGGCTGGCAGGCGGTCACGATTATCGACTATGACGTCCCCTGGAACGACTTTGCCAGGTATGACTTGGTCATCTTGAGCCGGGAAGGGCGCGAGTACCCGAAGTTCTATCGCGAACGCGACGCGGATCCGCCCAACAAGGGCGCCGCCCGTTGGCTGACTCCGGCCCAGGAGGACAAGTTCGAGGAATACGTCCAGAACGGTGGGCGGCTGTTCCTGTACCACGACGGGTTCGGCGCTTACCCCAAGGGCCAGGGAGTGTCGCGAGTGGCGCGCGCCTATTTCATCCGCCACCCGGCGATCGTCCCCATCCAGGTGAAGCCCACGGGTAAGTTGCCGGAACTGACCCAGGGCGTCACGCCCTTTGAGGTCGCGGACGAGGAGTACGAGGTCGAAATGGACGAGAACCAGACCTCGGTGTTTCTTGAAAGCACATCGCCGGAACACGGGCGGCATGCGCAGGGTTGGGCCCACAGCTACGGCAAGGGCAAGGTGGCCGTTCTCATCCCCGGCCACAGCGTCGCCACCATCAACCATCCGATGATCCAGCGCTGCATCCAGAACTGCCTCGACTGGCTGACCCGCTGAGACGGGCGGCGGCGCAGCCCGGTCCGGCGCCGGTCGCTGGGGGAATGAGCCGTAGTCCGCTAGACCCTTGCCGGGAGAGCACTGCCATGCCCGGCCCCCGGAGGCCGCCACCGGCTCCGCCCCCACCTCCGCCCCAGTCGCAAATGGGATTGCTCCTGGCCGCCCGCACCTGACAACGCTTCAGTCTCTTGTGACCCTTCTCAGCGCCCGCCTCCGGCCTTCCCCACCCATCGAATCAGTCGTAGGACGTCCTTTAACTGTAGGATGTATACGGAAGGGGGTTGCCGCTAATCCGCATGGCGAGGGCCACATCCAAGAAGCCGCTCTTGTACCAATTCCTCGATCTCGTGGAGCGCGCCGGAAACAAGCTGCCGCACCCGGCAACGCTGTTCGCGCTCTTCGCATTCCTGGTCGTCATTGTCTCCTGGGTGTTCGCCCAGTTTGATTTCACCGCGGTTCACCCGAGCACGGGCGAAACGATTCACCCCGTTAGCCTGGTGAGCGGAAACGGGCTGCGCCGGATCGTGACCGGCCTCGTGACCAACTTCACGGGATTCGTTCCTTTGGGCACGGTGCTCGTGGCCATGCTCGGTGTGGCGGTCGCGGAGCGGTCCGGCTTGCTGGGAGCCGCGTTGCGGGCACTGGTCATCGCCGCGCCGCGAAGGCTCGTGACCCTGGTGGTGGTCTTCAGCGGAGTGCTCTCAAACGCGGCCTCCGAAGCCGGGTATGTGATTCTGATCCCGCTGGCCGCGATCGTGTTTCAGGCCTTTGGACGGCACCCGCTGGCGGGCATGGCGGCTGCGTTTGCCGGGGTCTCGGGCGGATACAGCGCAAACCTGGTGCTGGGCACGGTGGACCCTCTGCTGTCGGGGATCACTACCGAGATGGCGCGCATCGTCGATCCCGGCTACAACGTCAACCCGGCGGCGAATTACTACTTCATGGTCGTATCCACGTTCCTGGTCACCGTAGTGGCCACTGTGGTCACCGAGAAACTGGTCGAGCCTCGCCTGGGGACATACGGCGGGGACCGGATGGCGGTGGAACGCCCGACCGGCGTCGAGAAGCGGGGGCTGCGGGCGGCCGGAATCGCGTTCGCCGCCTTCGCCTTGCTGGTGATAGCGGCGGTGGCGCCTCCCGGAGGGGTGCTGCGCAACCCTGCGACGGGAGGCGTGCTGGATTCGCCATTCCTCAGCGGCATCGTGACGTTGATCTTTCTCATGTTCCTGATCCCCGGGCTGGCATACGGTCTGGCCACTGGGTCCATCCGCAAGGACAGCGATGTGATCGAGGCGATGGGCCAGACGATGTCGACGCTGGGGGTCTATATCGTGCTGGTGTTCTTCGCCGCGCAGTTCGTGGCGTTTTTCGGGTGGACGCACCTGGGGATCATCATGGCGATCAAGGGCGCATCCCTGCTGGAGGCGGTCGGGCTGACGGGAATTCCGCTCATTTCGGCGTTTGTGCTCGTCGCCGCCTTCGTGAATCTGTTCATGGGAAGCGCCTCGGCGAAGTGGGCGATTCTGGCGCCGGTCTTCGTGCCCATGTTCATGCTGCTGGGCTACACTCCGGAGCTCACCCAGGCGGCCTACCGGATTGGCGATTCGGGCACCAACGTAGTGACGCCGATGATGTCGTACTTCGCCTTGATCGTTGCGTTCGTACAGAAATACGACAAAACCGCCGGCATAGGAACGGTGATCGCGATGATGCTCCCCTACTCGATCGCGCTGCTGGCCAGTTGGTCCTTGCTGCTGGTTGCCTGGATGCTGCTGGGCTGGCCGGTGGGGCCGGGGGCGGGCTTGTATCTGCCGCGGTGATGCCGGCGCAAACCCCCGCGCCCGAAGTCCGGCAAGGGACTGTGCTGTCCCCGGGCTCAGTCGCCGGGTTGGGGGGCCGGCTCCGAGAGGTCCTCGTGCAAGCCCGCATGTCTCGGCGTCTTGCGGCGCCACCAGTGAGCCAGCCAGGCGCCGAAGTCGTCGAGATAAGTGTAAACCACCGGCACGACGAGCAAAGTCAGCAGCGTCGAAGTGATCAGGCCTCCGATCACGGCCCGGGCCATCGGCGCCCGGAACTCGGCCCCCGCTCCAAGCTCGAACGCCAGTGGCAACATGCCGAAAATCATGGCCAGCGTGGTCATCAGGATGGGCCGCAGCCGCACGCGCGCCGCCGTGATCAGCGCCTCGCGCCGCGGCACGCCTTCCCGCCGCTGGACGTTGGTGAAGTCCACCAGCAGGATGGCGTTCTTGGTGACCAGACCCATGAGCAGAATGACGCCGATCATGGACATCATATTCAAGGTGTCTTTGACCAGGTACAGCATTCCCGCGACGCCGATCAGCGAAAGCGGCAGCGAGAGCATGATTGCGAAAGGCTGAGCGAAACTCCGGAACTGGGACGCCAGGATGGCGTAGATAAGGATCACGGCCAGGATGAGAGACTGCACCGCGTAGCCGAAGCTCTCGACCATGTCCTCCGATTCGCCCGTATAGCTGATGCTGAAGCCCGGCGGGAGGTTCAGGCCGGCTGCCTGGGCCTTGATGTCGTTTACGACTTCACCCAGCGAGCGGCCTTCGGTATTGGCGCTGATGCGCACCTCGCGCGCCAGATCGTACCGCCGTATGTTGGAAGGCGCCGCGCTCCCCGCCACCGTGGCCACCTGGGATAGGGGGACCAGCACGCGTCCATACTGGGCGGGCAGATCCAATTCGAGCAAGTCCTGGGTCCGGCTGCGCTGCGCCGGGTCGATGCGGAGGCGAACGTCGTAGCTGTCGCCGTCGCGGTCTTCAAATTGGCTGACCACTTCGCCGGCCACCAGGCCGCGAACGGTCGAGGCGACCGAACCCAGATCCAGGCCCAGATCGCTGGCAGCCTTGCGGTTCAGGCTGATGCGGAACTCGGGACGTGGCTCTTCCTCGCTCGTATCAACATCCGTTGCGCCCGGGATGCCCCGCGCCACGGACAACAATTGGGCCCCATAGCGTGTCAGCAGGGCATTGTCGTCTCCGCGGAGACTGATCTGGATCGGCCGGCTGTCGGCCGCAAAATCATCGGCGCTGCCGACGGCGGTTCGCACCGATGGGAACCGGTTCAGCCGCCCCCGGAGATCGCCCATGATGTCGAGGTAATACCGCCGGGTCGATGGCTCCTTCAGCCGGACGTAGATGCTGCCTTCGCTGATTGCCCGGCCATTCGATCCGCCGATGGATGTGTACGTGTATTCCACGCCCGGATCTCGGCGGATCTCGGCAATGATGGCGCGGGCGATCTCCTCGGAGCGCTGGATGCTGATGCCCGGCTGCGCTTTGTAGGTGACCCGGAACTCGCTGGAATCCGCCTCCGGCATAAAGGCGGAGCCCAGCTTGCCGAAGATGGCGAAGCTGGAGACCACGGCCAGAACGGCGATGCCCGCTACGGCCCATCGATGCGAGAGCGACCAGCCCAGAGCGGAGGCGGCCACCCCGCGCAGACCGTCGACGCGATCGTTGAAGCGCCCCAGAAGCCGGCCCAGCCAGGAGCGCGGAACATTCGGGTCCGCGGCTGGATCATACCAGCGCGAGGAGAGCATCGGGTCCAGCGTGAAGCTCACGTACAGCGAAACCAGCACCGCGAAGCCGACCGTGATGCCGAACTCGTAGAAAAAGCGGCCGATAATGCCGCCCATAAACGCGACCGGAACAAATACCGCGATAATGCTGAAAGTCGTGGCCATCACGGCGAGCCCGATCTCCGCGGTGGCTTCCCGGGCCGCCGTGTAATGATCCACCCCCTCGTGCATGTGGCGCACGATGTTCTCGCGCACGACGATGGCGTCGTCGATCAGCAGCCCGATGGCGAGCGACAGGCCCATCAGCGTGAGCACGTTGAGCGTAAACCCGAGAAAGTGCATCACGATGAAGGTGCTGATGACGGAAACCGGGAGAGCCAGTCCCGTGATCACCGTGCTGCGCCAGCTATTCAGAAACAGGAAGACGATGAAGACCGTCAGCAGCCCGCCCAGCAACAGGGTAAGCTTGACGTCCTCCACGGATTCACGGATGAAGATGGAGCGGTCGACCACCTGCCTCAGGCGGATGTGAGGCGGCAATTCCTTGTTCAACTGCTGCACCACGGCGCCGACAGCGTCCGCGACTTCAACGGTATTGGCCCCGGACTGCTTCACGATGTCCATGGCCAGGCCGGAGCGGTCGTTGATGAGGGCGGCGCTTCGCCTTTCCTCGATGCCGTCTTCGATGCGCGCGACTTCCGGCAGATAGATGGGGCGCCCGCTGCGCGTGGCGACGATCAGATTCCGGAAGTCCTCGACCGATTGAAACTTGCCGGCGACGCGGACCAGCGGCTCGTTGGCCCCCTGCTCCAGCTTGCCGGCGGGCAGGTCGATGTTCTCGCTCTGAAGGGCCGCCGCCACCTGGGCGTAGGTGAGGCCGAAGGCCTTCAGCCTCTCCCGGTCGGCAAGCACCTGAACCTCCCGGCGCGCCAGGCCGACCAGATTCACCTGGCCGACGCCGGAGACGTTTTCCAAGCGCTTCTTGAGCACCTTCTCCGCCAGCGTCGAGAGGGTCTTGATGTCGGCGCTGTCGCTTTCCACGGCGATGGAGACGACCGGCATGGCGTTGAAATCGATCCTCTGGATGACCGGCTCTTCCATCCCCTTCGGAAAATCGGCCCGTATGGCGTTGATCTTCGCTTGGGCGTCCTGCTGGGCGGTTCCGATCTGAACCCCGAGACGGAACTCCACGATCACCATGGAGACTCCCTCGGTCGTCGTGGAAGAGATGTGGCGCACGCCGGGAATGGTGTTGAGCGCTTCCTCGATGCGCTTGGTGACTTCGCGCTCGACCGATTCGGGAGAGGCCCCGGGGTAGACCGTCTGGACCGTAAGCACCGGAATCTCGACGTTCGGCATCAGGTCGACGCTCAGGCGCTCGTAGGAGTAGAAACCGAGCGTTACCAGAGTGACGGCCAGCATGGTGGCCAGAACAGGTTGCTTGATGGAAAGGTCGCTGAGAAACATGTCCGTTACCTTGCCGGCTCGACGCGAACGCCGGTGGCGATCTCCAGTCTCTGTTCGGCAATCACAACATCGCCCGGTTTCAAACCCGAGACGATCTCGAGTCGGCCGTCGGTCTCCCTGCCGGTCTGGACCGGCCGGCGGGCCGCCTTGCCGTCCTCGACGGTGAAGACGTGCGACTCCTCGCCCGCCGCGGCCCCGCGATAGACGGCCGGCGCCGGTACCACGATGGCTTCCTGCCGGACCCCCGTGCGAATCTCCCCTTGGGCGAACATGCCGGCCCGCAGACGGCCGCTCCTGTTGTCGATCCGGATTCGAGCCTTCGCGGAACGGGTCAGAGGATCGACGGCTGGGTTGACGTCGATGACTTGCCCTCCGAAGGTGACGCCGGGGTAACTGTTGACCTCAAAGGTGACCGGCTGGCCGGCCCGTACCTGGCCCAGTTGGGCCGCGGGAACGGGCGCCTCCAACTCCAACTGCCGGTTGTCGATCACGGAAAGGATCAATGTGGGCGGTTCGACGTAGGCCCCGGCATTGGTGTGTTTGTGCTGCACGATGCCGGAAACCGGGGCTCGAATGGCCGTGTCGCGGAGACGCTTTTCGGCCGCATCCACGGCTGCGCGCGCCTGGGCCAGTTGTGCCTCGGCGAGCGTCACCTGGGCGCGGGCGTCGCGTTCCGCCAGGATGGCGGCATCGAGGTCTCTCTGCGTGATGCCGCCGGAACGGAGCAGGTTTTGCGCTCGCTCAAGTTCCGTCTTGGCATGCGCGGATTGCACCCGGGTTCTGGCCAGCGCCGCTTCCGCGACTTCGGCGGCGGCCTGCGCCTGGCGTAAGGCGATGCGGTAGTTCTCCTCATCCACCCAGGCCACGATTTCGCCGGCGGAAACCGCGTCGCCTTCCTCTTTGGGGAAGCGGACAAGCCGGCCGGTGGTCTCGGCTTTGACGTCCACGGCGCTGCGCGAAACCAGTGAGCCGGTAACGGGCACCGTGAGCGGCAAAGACTCCGGCTGCACCGTGATCGTGCGGACAGACAGGGCGACGCTTTCGGGCGAGACCGCGCTTGGGGCTTCGCGCTTGTTGCAGGCGGCGCCCGGCATCAGAACGGCCAGCACGGCCGGCAAGATAGGATTCACGAAACGTTTTCTCATATCAAAAATGGGGAAGCTCATTGCCATGGCTGCCGGCCCAGGGCCCACAGCAGTCCGGCGCGGGCGATCACATAGTCGTGCAGTCCCTTGAGCAGATTCGTATGAGCCACGGTGACGGCCGTCTGGGCGTCTGCAATGTCCAGACTGGTGGCCGCGCCGTAACGGTAGTTTTCCTGAGTCATGGAGAGAACCCTCTCCGCCTGGGCGATGTTGGCCCGCGCCGCGGAAATGGTTTCCTGCGCGGCCTGAACTTCGTCCAGTGCCTGCTGGAGACCCAGCCGGACCTGCTGCTGGATCTTCTCCCGCTCCAGCCGCACGGCGCGCTGGTTGGCGGTGGCCTGTGCCACGAGGCCGCTGCGGCGAAAGCCGTCGAAGACGGGCAGGGTGAGATTCACGCCGACACTCCAACGGGAGAAGCTGGGATTGAATAGATTCTCCGCCAAACGCGAAACAATCCCATAGCCTGCTGTCGCGTCGACGCGAAGACGGCTCTCCGCTCTGGCGAGGTTCAATTGCTCTTGGGCGCTGCGTTCGGCGATGCGCAGGCGGTTCAGCTCCGGACGCCCCCGCTCGGCCTCCTTGGCTAGCACTTCAAGGTCGCGCTCTTCCCAGGGCTTCTCCTCGAAATCGGAGGTGACCTCCGTGGGAAAGTTTGCGGGGCGGACAAGATAGTAGTTCAGCAGCGCCCGCGCTTGGCGAATGCCGTTCTCGGCCCGCGCCAGGTCGGGCGCTCCGTTGGCCACCGCGACCTCGGAACGGAGAACGTCGACTTCGGTGGCGACGCCGTTTTGGAAGCGGGTGCGGGCCATCTCGGCATGGCGCTTGCGCTGCTCCTGCGTGGCGGCGATGAGGTCGCGGTAGCGCTCGGCCCACAGCAACCCGTAGTACGCCCGGACGACCTCTATGGCGAGGTCCTGCTCGGCGCGGTTAATCTCGGCTTGGGAGCCTTCGGCCTCCACGGAAGCAAGACGCAGGGCGGTGCCGATCTTCCCGGCCGTGTACAGCGGCTGCTTGACGCTGATGCCGTAGTCGAAGAGGTTAACGCCCACCGGGACCAGCGCGTTGCGGAGCTCCTCGGGGAACTTGTCGATCCCCGACGCGTTCAGCAGGCTGGGATCGCGCCACCGCGTGCCGTTGACCATAATGTTGGCTTCAGGCAACGCCTGGGATCTGACCTCGCGAATCTTGCCCTTCAGGACGTCGGCTGCGGCGGCGGCCTTTCCGGTGTCGGGATGGCGGGATAAGGCCAGGCGGACGGCCTCCTCCAGCGAGAGGGTTTCTCTTTCTTCGGGGACTTGGGCCCCCAGGGGAAGAATTGCAACCGCTGCGATTAAAAGAATTCGTTTCATAAAGTATCCGCTACGAACTCCTGCGATTCGGCTCGCTGCCCGCCGGAGGGCAGACCAGTCCCACAATGTGGCGGGCCAGCGGACGTCCCAACGCCGGGCGGCCTCGCAGCAGGAAGCTCATGGTGTAAATCGTATGAAGGCCCAGGATGGCTTCGCCAAGGCGCTTGGCATTGCCCCGGATTTCGCCGTCTCGGATTCCCTGCCGCACAATCCGCGTCAGCAGCCTGAGCCAGTGCAGCCCGAGTTCCACGTAATCGATTCGCGGCGCTCCCTGACGGGGCGAGAAAATCAGGCGGAAATGCAGGGTTGCGAGTTTGGGATGGGAGCGCGTCTGGGCGAAGTCCGCGGCGAGAACGTTCACGAGTCTCTGCCGGGCGCTGCCGGGCCCGCTGGCGGCGGCGGCAAGCTCCTGGAAGGCATCGTGGCAGGCGCTCAGGACAATCTCGCGGTAGAGGTGCTCTTTGTCCTGAAAGTGATAATAGAGAACGGGCTTGGTTACGCGGGCGCGCTGGCAGATCTCGCGGGTTGCGGTCGCGGCATAGCCCTTCTCGGTGAACAATTCTATGGCGGCGGCGCGAATTCGCTCGCGCGCGGAAGCAGACATACTTACCGGTCAGTATAACACGCCGGCTTGTGAACGTGCTCAGGCCCGGCCGAAGTTGGCCTGGCGCGTGCCACGCTCCTCAGCCTCGGACGTGCTGGCGTCGTCCACCGCAGGCACGGCCACTCGGCCCGCTGCGGGGAGATGGCGGTTTCACGCACAGCTAAGGGGAACGGATTCGCGCTCCTCGCCCTGTTTCGTCCCGGCGAGGTATCGTAGGCTGTGAGGCGCCGGAGTATCGCAAAGGGCATGGATGTCCATGTGTTCCAGAGCAGGGAAGAGGCCGGGCGCGCCGCCGCCGAACGGTTGGCGGAGGAGATCCGCAGACTGAGCCGCAAACGCAAGCGCGCGGCGGGATTGTTCGCCTCCGCCCCGTCTCAAGCCGAAGCGCTGGCCTCGCTCACCCGGCAGCCAGGGATCGACTGGTCACGGCTGACCGTGTTTCATCTGGACGAGTACCTGGGATTCGACGAAAAGCATCCACAATCGTTCCGGCGCTTCTTGCGGGAACACCTGGTGGATCGGGTCGGCGTGGGGTGTTTTCACGGCATCTGTGGCGAGGCGGCCGCCGCCGGCGACGAGTGTGCGCGTTACGCGGAACTGTTGCGGAAAAACCCGCCGGATTTTGCGCTGATCGGCATCGGAGAAAATGGGCACCTCGCGTTCAATGATCCGCCCGTCGCCGACTTCCGTGATCCTCTGCGCGTCAAGGTCGTGGAACTGGATGCCCGCTGCCGGCGGCAACAGGTCAATGACGGCCTGTTCGGATCGCTCGAGGATGTCCCAACGCGCGCCATCACGCTCACCATTCCTGAAATCTTCAGAGTCCCGGCGATCTTTGTCGTCGTTCCCGGATCGAGGAAACGGGAGGCCGTCGAGGCAACCCTGTTCGGCGAGATCTCCGAGGCCTGCCCGGCATCCATCCTGCGCGCGCACGAGCGGGTGGAGCTTTTTCTGGACGTCGATTCGGCTCCGCCGGGCTGGCGGCGGTAAAGATCTCCAAGGCGGCTCAAGAGCGGCGCAGGGCGCGTGCTTCCTCAACAGTCCACTCCGGGACGGCGCCCGGACGGCTGGCGACCAGGGCTCCGACGCGATTCGCGAAGTCGGCGGTCTCGGCCAGAGGCCAGCCCTCGGCAAGGCCGTGGATGAAGGCCGCGGAGAACGCATCCCCGGATCCGACGGTGTCGGCCACCGTGACCGGATACCCCGGCGCTTCCACGTACTCCTCGCCGCCCAATACGATGCAGCCCTTTTCACCCAGGGTGACCGCCACGACCGCCCACCCGTAGCGGGACCGCCAGTATTCGCAAGACTTCCTCATCGAGGGCAGAGAAATGCCGAACAGCCGGTTGAGTTCTTCCATCTCCGTCTCGTTCAGCTTGACGATCTCGGCTTGCAGCATGAGGTCTTCGAGCAGGAACGGGTTGTAGGAGTCCCTGCGAAGGTTTACGTCGTAGAAACGCCTTGCTCCAGAGCAGGCCTCCATGAGAAGCTGCGTGTGCGCCTTTACCTCCGGGGTCGTCTGGTGAAGCGTCCCAAAGGCCAGGAACTCCGGATTCATTCCCGCGAGCTTCTCAATCTCTTCGGGAGAGAGACGGAACAGATCGTAGGCCGCCGGCCGGTGAATGGTGAAGGATGGGACGCCAGCGGAATCGACCTCGACGGAAACGTATCCCGTCGGGGCATCCTTCACGGTTTGCAGATACTCCGTGGTGACGCCCAATTCCCTGGCCTTGCGTAAGGCGGCGCGGCCGCGGTCGTCGTCTCCCACCGCGCTCAGAAAGATCGCCTCGTGAGAAAGTCGCGCGGCATGGGCCGCAAAATTGAACGGCGCGCCGCCGAGACGCTCGCCGTCCGGGAAAACATCCCACAGGATTTCGCCCACGCTGAGAATGCGCATCGGTTTCAGAGTAGCAGGCCGAGGGCGCGAGGATGGGGGCGAGCGTCATTCGCACGGGCGCAAGCCCGGGGCGGCGGCTCGTGTTCTCGTCCCGTCTTGATTAGACTCTTCAGAGGGGATCTCAAGCGATGAAAGTCCGAAAGGCCGTCATCACGGCGGCGGCGCCACAGCAGCGAACCTTGCCCGTGCAGAGCATTGTCGATCGTGACGGCGCGGAGAAATCCGTGCTGGCTATCCTGGCCGAGGAGGCGGTCCGGGCGGGCATCGAGGAGATCTGCGTCGTGGTTTGTCCCGGCGATGAGGCTGCCTACCGCGGCGCGGCGGGAGACCATGCCGGCCGGCTGACCTTTATCGAACAGCCGGTGCCGGGAGGCTACGCCGATGCGCTCTGCCGCGCCAGAGACTTCGTCAGGGACGAATCGTTTCTGCAACTGGTGGGCGATCACCTCTATGTTCACCGCGGCGACCGCAACTGCGCCCAGATGCTGGTGCAGACCGCGGAGTCGGAGTCGTGCTCGGTTTCCGCCGTCAAACCCACCCGGGAAAGCCTCCTGCCCCGGTTTGGTGCCGTCGGCGGCCAGGTCGTGCACGGCCGGCCGGACCTCTATCGAATCGAGACCGTCATCGAAAAGCCGACGCCGACCGAGGCGGAGCAGAAACTGTCCGTGCCCGGAATGAGAGCCGGACATTATCTTTGCTTCTTCGGAATGCACGTCTTCACTCCTGCGGTGATGGCGCTGCTGGAACAGAGCCTGGCGCAGAACGGCGGCCGGCCCGCCAGCCTCTCGCCGGCCCTGAACGAACTGGCGGGCCGCGAGAAATACCTGGCCATGGAGCAGAGCGGCAGCCGGTTCGATTTGGGCGCGAAGTACGGCCTCTGGACCGCCCAGCTTGCCTTGGCCATGTGCGGCCGCGACCGCGACCTGCTGCTGTCCCACCTCCTCGGCTGGATGGTGGAAGCATCCATGGAGAATCCTTCCCGCTAAAGAGGGCGCATGAACCAACTTGCTTCCATCGTCCTGTCTGCGGACCCGGAAACCAGAAACCGGTCTCTCGACGCCTTCTGCCGCGAAGCGGCCCTGGATACCCTGCTCTCGGAATCCGAGGGATTGGAGGATCTGCGGCGGAAGAGCGCCAATCTCTATCAGCGCGTGCGTGCGCTGTTCTTCCTCTATGCGATTCACCGCTTCCATCTGCCGGAGAAGCCAGGCGTCGCGCCCTGCGGACGGATTCCGTTCCCGGGCTACGAGTGCCTCTTGAACCGCCGGTTCGAGGAGGCGATCCGGATCTTCCGGGATGCGCAATCCGCCTCTGGTCCCAATGAGGCGATCTCCAGCGCTCTGGCGGCGGCCTACCGCGGCCTCGGCTTTCAGACCTTGGCGGACCAGGTGCGGCGCAGCGTGCGGTCGGTCCGCGGAAACCAGTGGATGTTCCGGACCGGCCACCCGGCGGATTATCCGCTGCGCATCCGGCCGGAGTTGCTGGCGCGCGGGACGGCGGACGGGCTCTATCCGGTGCTGCGCGAGTCGACGCCCGTGCGGATGGACCTGACGCACAGCGGTTGGAGCGACATCTTCTTCCTGGGGATGGACTTTCCGGAAGGCGCGCGGGTTCTGAATGTCTCCATCGACTTGGCGCTGCGGGGCCCGGCAGGGCGCGGATCTCCGCAGCCGCCGGTCACGGCCTTGGTGCGCCTCATCGACGAGCCGGTGCTGCGGCTGGTGAGCGTCGATCTTCAAGCCGCCACGGACGTGAGCACGGTGGCCGAGGTCTTCGACTTCGCCCGGGACTACCTCGGCCTGCTGAAAGCCGCGGTCATCGCGGCCGGAATCGTGCCGCCGGGAATGGAGGGCGCTCCCGCGCCTCTGTCGGATTTGCTCGTCGCGCTTACCGGCAGAAGCGGGTACGGCCTGGAAATCGTAAGCCGCGTGAACGATATCCCGAAAGGCTCGCGGCTGGCCGTCTCCACCAGTTTGCTGGCGTGCCTGATCTCGGCGCTCATGCGGGCGACCGGCCAGACGCGCTCGCTGACGGGAACGCTGGGCGAGGAGGACCGGCGCCTGATCGCGGCGCGCGCGATCCTCGGCGAGTGGCTGGGCGGCTCGGGCGGGGGTTGGCAGGACTCGGGCGGCTTGTGGCCCGGCATCAAGCTGATCTACGGCGCCGTCGCCTCCGAGGGCGACCCCGAGTACACCGTGAGCCGCGGCTGCCTGCTCCCTCGCCACAAGGTCTACGGCGAGCAAGAGATCATTCCGGAAACTCGGCGGAAGCTCCAGGACAGCCTCGTGCTGGTTCATGGCGGAATGGCTCAGGATGTGGGGCCGGTCCTGGAAATGGTCACGGAGAAGTACTTGCTGCGTTCGGAGGCGGAGTGGGCAGGGAGGATGGAAGCAATTAAGACCCTGGACGAGATCTTGGCCCTGCTCCGGAGGGGAGATATCGAAGGGATCGGCTCGGCCACGGAGCGGAACTTCCAGGGGCCGATCCAGACGATCATTCCGTGGGCGGGTAACTTCTATACGGACCTGCTCATCGAGAAGGTCCGCAAGGAGTACGGCAAGGGACTTTGGGGCTTTTGGATGCTCGGCGGCATGTCCGGCGGCGGGATGGGCTTTCTGTTCGACCCCCGGGTTAAGCCCGCGGCGCAGGACAGGCTCGCCGCGATCATGGGGGAAACCAAGCGACGCTTGGAGAGGGCCGTCCCGTTCGCCATGGATCCTGTCGTTTACGACTTCGGCATCAATGAAAGCGGCACGGTGGCGGAACTCCGGTCCGGCGATGAGGCCCTCATGCCGGATGGCTATTACGCGCTGATGGCCCCGGCGCTGTTGCGCAGGGAACTGCGGTCGCTGGCCCCGGCTCGGCGCGCCGAACTCGGCCGCTTCGCCGCCGCCTGCCGCTCCCGCCCGGAGCTTTCGGGAATGGTCCAAACGCTGTTCGAGCGGATGCTGCCCCAGCAGGCGCCGTCAGAGGAATCATCGGGGCAAAACCTGCAAGTTCTCTTGGAGGAGCTCGGGTTCGACCGCCTTCAGCACGAACAGATTCGGGCCGACCTGCGGAGCGGCAGGATCGGTCTCGCCCAAAACCGCTTGGCCGCCAGCAGCCTGATCGAGGACGTCCGGCGCGAAGACGTGACAGACGCCACCTCGGGTCTGCCCGAGCGGCTGCGCCGGCGGGGAATGGAATCGCTGGCCGCGGGGGAACTGGCGGTCGTCACCCTCGCGGGGGGAATCGGAAGCCGCTGGACGAAGGGGGCCGGCGTGGTGAAGGCCTTGAACCCCTTCTGCCGTCTGGGCGGGCGCCATCGCAGTTTCCTTGAGGTTCACCTTGCCAAGAGCCGGCGGACATCACGTCTTTGCGGCAGCCCCGTGCCGCATGTGATTACGACCAGTTACCTCACGCACGATGCCATTGCCGGCTGGCTCGCCAGGGAAGGGAATTACGGATATGAAGGGCCGCTGCTGCTCTCGCCTGGCCGCGCGGTGGGCGTGAGGCTCGTCCCCATGACCCGCGACCTGCGCTTCGCCTGGGAGGAGATGCCTCAACAGGTGCTCGACGAACAGCGGCAGAAAGTCCGGGAAAGCCTCCGTTCGGCTCTGATCCATTGGGCCGAACAGGCGGGGGAGGGCAGCGACTACACCGACAATCTTCCGCTTCAATGCCTTCACCCGGCCGGACACTGGCACGAGGTTCCCAACCTGCTCCGCAACGGAGTCTTGCGGGAATTGCTCCGGCTGCGGCCCGGCCTGCGTCATCTGCTGGTCCATAACGTCGATACCATGGGCGCCGATGCGGACCCCGCGCTGCTCGGGTTGCACATCGAAAGCGAAGCCGCCTTGACCATGGAGGTGGTTCCACGCCTGTTGGACGACCGCGGCGGCGGACTGGCGCGCGTGGATGGGAGAGTCCGCCTCGTCGAGGGACTGGCGCTGCCGTCGGAACAACTGGAGTTCGATCTTACTTACTACAACTCGGCCACGAGCTGGGTCGACATCGGCAAGCTGCTGGACCTGTTCCGCCTGAGCCGGACGGACTTGGCAGACCAGGAGCGAGTGACGGCGGCGGTTCGCAATGTCGCCGCGAGGATCCCGACCTATATCACGCTCAAGGACGTCAAAAAACGCTGGGGACGGGGCCAGGAGGACGTCTTTCCCGTGGCGCAGTACGAGAAGCTCTGGGGAGACATGACGGCCCTTTCGGACTACGATTGCCGCTTCGCCGTGGTTGGCCGCCGGCGCGGCCAGCAGTTGAAAGAGGTGGCCCAGCTCGACGCTTGGCTGCGCGACGGATCGGCGGCCTGGGCCGCCTCCCTGTGCGATTGGACGTAGGAGCCTTCCGCTCAGCCGGTCATCTTCTGGCCCATGGCGATCGCGTTGACCGTGAGCAGAAGGGCGCGCAGTTTTTCCTCTGAGGGCCGGGCGCGCGAGCTCGCCAGCAGCCGGACCTGCTCTTCGTGCAGGGGGCGCAGTGCCTTCCTGCGCAGATCGATCGCCAGGGCAAGCCGCGGCCGGCGTTCCTCGAAGCTGCGCCCGAACAGGTCGTCGATGGCTTGCCGCGCCAGCCGGTACTCGTCCAGGATCATCTTGAGGATCCTGCGGCGAAGTCCGCTCGGAGACACCAGAGACGCATAGAGCTCCATGTACCCGCTGTCGGCCATCATCAGGCTGGCCTCGACGTTGTGCAGCAGGTAGGAGAGGAACGGCCAGCCCCGGATTCCCTGGCGAAGCTGCGCCCACCCGGCGGGCGACTCTCTCTGTAGCCAGTCCATGGCGGTTCCCACCCCGTACCACCCGGGCAGATGAAACCGGGCCTGGCTCCAACTGAACACCCAAGGGATCGCGCGCAGGTCGGCGAGCGTCTGGGCGCCGGTCCGTCGCGAGGGACGCGAGCCGATGCGGCTGTGCTCGATGGCGTCGATGGGCGTGGCCTGCTCAAAGAACGAGATGAAGCCTTCCGTCTCCGTCAGAGAGCGGTAAGCCGCCAGGCTTCTCTCCACCGCCGGGCCCCAAAGCTCTTCCAACGGGTGCGGCTCCTCTTCCCCGGAAGAGGAGGCCAGAGAGCCGCGGGCTACGCCCGCCATCAGCCGTTCAAGCTGGTAGGTCGCGGTCACCCGGTTCGAGTATTTCTGCGAAATCACCTCCCCTTGTTCCGTGAGCCGGATCCTTCCGTTGAGCGAGCCCGCCGGCAGCGTTTCCAGAAACACGTGGACCGGGCCGGCGCCGCGCCCGATCGTCCCGCCTCGGCCGTGGAAAAAAGCGAGCCGGACATCCTGCTCGCGCGCCAGGCGCGCCAGTTGCCGCTGAACGCGGTGCAGGCTCCAGTGGCTGGCCAAAATGCCTCCGTCCTTGTTGCTGTCGCTGTAGCCGAGCATCACCACGATCTCGCGGCTCGGCTTGCCGTCCCGGCGGCGGATGTGGTCCAGCGTGCGGCGTGTCATGGGATGGGCGAAGAACTGGCTCAGGATCTCTTCGCTGCGCTCCAGGTCGCTGATGGTTTCAAACAGCGGCGTCACCGCCAGTTCGCAGGCGAGCCCGTCCGCAGTCTGCACCAGGAGGCCGCCCTCCCGCGCCAGCAGGTACACCGCAAGCAGGTCCGCCACGCTGCGCGTCATGCTGACGATGAGCGGGCCGATGCCTTCGGCCCCGTGACGCAGGATGTGCTCCCGCAAGCTTTGAAACAGCGTGACGGCCAGCTTGGCTTCGCCCTCCAGAGACGTATGGGGGCCCGTGAAGGGACGCGGAGACTTGAGTTCCTCTTCCAGCAGGCGGAGTTTCTCCTCCTCCGTCCACTTCGGATAGTCCGCGCGGGGGAACCCGGCGGCCTCGAGCAACCCGGCCACCGCCCGGTCGTGGAAGGCGCTGTTCTGCCGGATGTCGAGGGTGGCGAGTTGGAAGCCGAAGACCCGCGCTTGCGCCGCCA
>Ga0073932_1001656_pt1 | contig 39996 bp, 41 predicted proteins | sample DewCreD2012metaG_FD_76967 | JGI IMG/M metagenome (GOLD analysis project Ga0073932, IMG submission 76967) | Hot spring sediment bacterial and archeal communities from British Columbia, Canada, to study Microbial Dark Matter (Phase II) - Dewar... ...
CAGAGTGGCTCCGGTGGCCTTCATCCGCTCCCAGACATAACGGTCCCCGACTCCGTCCACCCGGTCCAGAATGATGCCATGACTGCTCAGCGCGCGCTCCAGACCCATGTTGCTCATCACCGTGGCCACCACCCGGCGTCCGGGCAGCCGGCCACGCGCATCCATGTCCAGGGCGCAGATGGCCATGATCCGATCGCCGTCCACCAGTTCGCCCTTCTCCGTCGCCATCACGACGCGGTCGGCATCACCATCGAAGGCCAATCCCGCATCTGCACCCTTGCGCCGGACGGCGTCCAGCATATCCTCTGGGTGAAGAGAGCCGCAGCCGGCGTTGATGTTCACGCCGTCCGGGGAAGCGCTCAGGCACAGGACTTCCGCGCCCAACTCGCGGAACACACGGGGAGCGATCTCATAGGCGGCGCCGTTCGCGCAGTCCATGACCAGACGCATTCCGTCCAGACGCTGCCGCGCCGTGGCCTTTACGGCCTCGATGTAGTCGCGGCAACGCTCCGGCTGGCGCAGGAACCGTCCGACTCCCCTCCCAGTGGGCAAAGGGCCCGGCGGGACTTCCAGCAGCTCTTCGATGCGCCTTTCCGTGGCATCGGGCAGTTTCTCCCCGTCCGGGCCGAAGAACTTGATGCCGTTGTATTCCAGGGGGTTATGCGACGCGGAAATGACGCAGCCGATGTCCGCGTCCGTATTCCGCACCAGCCAGGCGACGCCGGGCGTGGGGATGATTCCCACCAGGATGACATCTGCCCCGTGGGAGGCGAAGCCGGCCGCCAGCGCGCTCTCCAGCATGTCTCCGGAGATGCGGGGATCCCGCCCGATGAGCACGCTGACTCCGTGAGGCCGGGACAACAGCGCCCGGGCCGCAGCAGCGCCCAGACGCAGCGCCAGATCCGCGGTCAGCTCTCTGTTGGCGACTCCGCGTACGCCATCCGTGCCGAAATACGAAGTCAAGGGAAGCTGCTCCTGTCAGTAAAAGGGCCGGTGTGTCAGTCCCGTGCGGGAGGCGCGGCTGTGAGCGGCTTTACAATCACCTCGATGCGCGCCCGGTTGGAGCCCTGAATCGCCACGCCCTCCGGCACCAGTATCGGCACCGTGCGGACCAGACTGGATGTGACCTCGGAGATATCCACCTCCCGCGTAGTCACCAGATTGATCTTGGCCAGCGTATCCGGGTTGCCGGTCAACAGGACGGAGCGCGGCTGAATGTCCACGCTGGCCAGCCGGTAGCCAGCCGGTGGCACACCGGTCACATTGGGGCTGATGAGCACCTCCTTCTCCGCCGCCAGCCGCTGCAGCTCCGCACGGACGAAGGCTGTCGCGGGCGAGGTTTTGACCTCCTCCACCACATTCCCGGACGAATCCACCGCACGGACCTCGAACTGCCCCTCAATGGGCCGTCCCGGCGTGGGTTCCGCGTCCACGAGGACCTCAAGCCGGGCCACCCGGCTGACGGCCTCCCGCGATCCCGAGAGGATGGCCACCGATGGTTGCACCGTGGGCGGAGCATAACTGAACCCCGCCGGCGCCGGCCGCAGGAAGACAGGCTCCAGAGTGCGGGAGCGGGTGGCGATGGCGGCCACCCGGACCGTGACCACCGGCGTGCGCGGCTCGAAGGAGATATCCGCGGGCAGAGCGCCCGACACCACCGGGACCACGATGACCCGAAGATTGTGCACACCGGCCCTGCGTCCCTTCAGGTTCACAGCAGCTTTGAGATCGCGCTCCGAGACCCGTGACAGGGAATTCCGGGGCCCGCTCACGTCCACCTGCACGGTGGAAGGGGCGGATTCGATCAGCGTGCCTGGCTCCTGATTCTCCAGCACCAGAGGGACCGTGAGCTGGCGTGTCTGATACGGATTGCGCTCACTGTTGACATAGATGGCCAGCGCAATGGCGATCAGCACGGAGAAGATCTTGTAGATGCTATTTTCGCCCATCATGCGGATCCGGACCCCGTCTGGGTCTCCTGCGCGGCCGGCTCCGCGGCGGGGCGGGAGTCCCCGGCAGGGGCTTTCTGCCGCTCCTGCTGGGCAGAATGCTTCCGGAACAGCATCCGGTAGCCCGGCGCGCCGGAGCGCTCCTGTGGAATAAGCAGGCGCTGGAGACGCTCGCGCAGAGAGTCTGCGTCAAGCCCCCGTTCTAGCCTGCCTTCCACTGCCAGCGAGATGGTTCCCGTCTCCTCGCTCACGACCACCACCACGGCGTCGGACTGCTCCGTCACTCCGACGGCGGCTTTGTGCCGGGTGTGGATCATGGTGGAGATATGCGGGCTGTCCGAGAGCGGCAGGGTGCAGCCCACCGCCAGCACGCGGTTGGACCGGATGACGGCGGCGCCATCGTGCAAGGGACTGCCGGGAAAGAAGACTGTGTGAAGCAGATCCTGGGAGACCAGAGCATCCAGCCGGGTGCCGGTCGCCACGATGTTGTCCAGCCCGATCTCCCGCTCGATGACGATGAGGGCTCCCACTTTCCCTCTCGACAGACGCGTGGCCAGTTTGACCACCTCGTCAATCATCGTGGCCATCTCTTCCTTGCCCAGGAAGCTGAAGCCGCGCCCCCAGAACCCGAGCCGACCCATCTCCTCCAGAGCGTGGCGCAACTCCGGGTAGAACAGGATGACAATGGCCACTGGACCCAGGGGGAGAACCGTGCGCAGCAGCCAGTTCAGTGTGTACAGCTGGAGCTTGTCGCTGACGAAGATGAGCAGGAAGAACAGCGCAAGCCCCCACAGGATCTGCCAGGCGCGGGTGCCCTTCACCAGCATAATGAGCTTATACAGGATGAAGGAGATGACCGCGATGTCAAGGAGGGTGGTCAGGACGGAGAGCCAGCCGCCGCTAAAGACATTGCCCCAGAAAAGATTCGGAAAGCCCAACTCCGGATTCCCGCCCTGATCCCGAAAGCGCGCGTGGAGATGCGGACACCCTCTGGCGTCCGTCGCAAGCAGTATAACACCTGCCCCATGGCAAGGCAAATGAATTCCCGCCCCCTGCAGTCAACGGGGATTGACCTGCGCCCTCCTCGCGCACGGGCCGTTCGGCTTCGGGAATGGAGGCGAGAAGAAGATTCAGGGATTCGCCGGAAGGCCTCCGGCCCGCCGGAGCACCTCCTCGGCTACGGCCACGTCCCAGATGCCGATTCCTTGCGATTCGAAAAGAGTCACATCCATCGGCGAGGAGCGTCCCTGCGCTCTACCCGCCAGCACATCCGGCAGCTCCGTGAGCCGGTCCGGATGCGTCAGACCCTCCCTGACGGCCGCCGCCAGCTCTCCGCACTCGGCGAGCGCCTGCTCACGATGGTCCACGCAAGTGCAAGCCGCCCGGGCAAAGAGACGAGGGTCTATTTCGATGCGGGAGAGATGGTTGGAACCGCAGGCGTTGATGTGCGCCCCGTCCGGCACCCATTCTGAAAGGAGGACCGGCTCTCGGGACGTGGTGATGGTGGTGATGATGTCCGCTTTGCGGCAGGCTTCGCCGGGATCGTCCACGGCGCAAGCGGGAAGGCCGTCCTCCTCCCGCAGGAGGGCTGCGAAGCGCTCCCGATGCTCCGGGGTGCGGCTCCAGACCATCACCTCCTGTAGACGGCGCACGCACGCGACTGCCTGAACCTGGGTGCGGGCCTGAGTCCCACTGCCGATCACCAGCATCACGGAGGCATCCGGCCGGGCAAGAACGCGTGTGGCGACGGCGCTTGCGGCGCCCGTCCGGATACGGCCCAGGTTGTCAGCCTCGATGAGCGCAAGCGGCGCGCCGTCTTCCCCGAAGAGCAGGCAGAAAAAGCGGGTGCCTTCCGGCAGGGAGGTATACGCCTTCAGCCCGTGGACCCCCGCATCCCGCAGGGAGCCGCCCATCAGGTGGAAAATCCCGCGGCGGGTCTTTGCCCTGCGGCGAGGAATACTCTCCCCTTCCCCGGCCGCGCAGGAGAGCATGGAGCGCTCGACGGCGGCGATCGCAGAAGGCATGTCCAGCAGGCGCAGCACATCCTGTTCGGTCAGGTACAACATCGGGTCTTCTCCAGTACATCTGGTGGAGGCCGGGGCACTGCCGTTTACCTCCGCCAGCCATGTTGGCCCCTGCAGGGCGGCGCGCGCCACCGGGCGCGAGTCTCGCGGCAGAGAACGCCAGGAGATATCATGTGGCCGTGGCAGCGCGTGGAACGCCGCCGCAGCGGGAGGAAAGAGGGTGGGCGCTGGCAAAGTCTGATGCGTCTGCGGCGCGGCCGGTCGGAGCCGGCGGCGCCGCGCCACAATCCGAGATTTCCGGAGTCTTCCTGGACAGCCTATGAACTTCTGGCAACAGATCTCCTCGACACTTGACCGCGAACCTGGAGCGGCTCTGGCCATTCTGGCTGTGGCGGCGGCGCTGATGGCGCTTCTGCTCCTGTATCTGCTCGGGTCGGTGGTGATGCTGCGCAGGCGCTATTCATTCCTGCTGCGGCACGAGGACACGCAGGATCTGGGAGTGGTCTTCGCCGCGCTTCAGCGGAAGGTGGAGGCGATGGAGGAAGATCTGAAGCAGCTCCGGGACGATGTGGCAGCCCTGCGCAAGCAGGCGGACCGCTGCATTCAGAGAGTGGGGCTAGTGCGCTTCGATGCGTTCGAGGATGTGGGTGGCGAGCAGAGTTACGCACTGGCGCTTCTGGATGCGCACGACAACGGTGTGGTGCTCTCCAGCCTTTACAGCCGGTCGGACTCGCGCACCTATGCCAAGGGATTGAGGGCAGGACGCGGCACACACAACCTCTCGGATGAGGAGCTGCGCGCCATCCGGGAAGCAGGCGCATCCGGCGAGCCGCGGAGGGCGAGAGAGGAGCATTCCATCTGAACGGACAGAGCGGGAGGAGGATGGTGGCGTGAGAGCCGAGGAGCGCGCCCTCATCGAGCGCTGCAGGCAGCACGACCTGGAAGCGTTCGATGAACTCGTGCGGTTGTACGAGCGGCGCATCTTCAACTTTGCCCTGCGCCTGAGCGGCAACCACCACGATGCCGAGGACATCACGGTGGAGACGTTCATTCGCGTGTTCAATGCCATCGCCAACTTCCGCGGGGACGCCACCTTCAGCACCTGGTTGTTCAGAATCGCCCACAATGTTTTCCTGGATATGAGGAAGAAAGAGAGGGCGCACCCTCACACCTCGCTCCAGGACGTGCTGGAGCTGGATGAGTCCGAGGTGACGCGTCAGGTGGAGGATCCTGCCCCCTTGCCGGAACGCATGGCCGAGGACGCGGAGCTGAGCCAGATCCTGCGCCGGGCGATTGACGAACTTCCGGACTACCAGAAGACGATGGTGCTGCTGTATCACACGCAGAACAAGTCTTATGAAGAGATAGCGGAGATCATGCACCTGCCGATCGGCACGGTGAAAAGCCGCCTGAACCGGGCACGGATTGCTCTGAAATCGAAACTGGAACCCTTGAGGGAACTTTTCGAGAGGTGACGCAGTCACGGAATTGGGTTGCGGGTGAAGACCTCTTCAGCCGCAGCTCAATTGCCGCCGCCTGTGAGCGGCGCGGGTCGGGCTAAGCGCAGGGTGGACTGACACAAGGGATTATCGGCGTTTCATGAACTGCGAGACAGTCCGGGAATATTTCTCTGATCTGGTCGAAGGAAAAGTCGAACAGGCATTCAGAGTAGCGCTGGAGAATCACTTCCGGTCGTGCGAAGCGTGCGAGGAAGAATTCGCCGCCTTTCAGCGCGCCTGGGATATGCTGGAGTCTATCCCCTGGGTGGAGACTCCCGCTCACCTGCACGGCCGCATCATGTCTGCCGTGCGTCAGTTGAAGGCCGAGCAGGAAGCGGAGCGCCGTCCGGCCTGGCAGGGTTGGTGGGACCGTCTCACACGGCCCGTCAACCAGAAGGCCAGCCTGGGCTGGTCGCTGGCTGCGGCCGCGGCCATTGTTCTTGTGGGCATCGCGGTGCAGGTGGGCCCGAACGGCATATCCATGTGGCTGTCTCCCGCCGTGAAGGTCTCTCAGGTGACGGCTCAGGACAACCTGCTGGCGGCGCAGGTCATTCCGGATGCGGTTGCCTCCAAGGATGGGACGGAGACGGTGACCATCTCCGTCAAGAGTCCGAAGACAGACGTCCGGGTCCGGGTGTATGCTCTGGAGAACCGCTCCGCCGCCGGCTGGCAACCGTGGATGCTATCTTCCCTGACGCCCGCGAACGGCCTGACGCTGGTGGCCGACACGGAGGTCGCGCGTTCGCCGGTGGCGTCAGAGGTGTTCTCGCGCAAGCTCCAGCGGGATCGCAGCCGGGGAGTAGATGTCCTGCTGGTCCGTTTGACAGCCGGAGGGTCGTCGCGATCTCTGGCTATCTTCCGGCCTACCAGCCCCGGTCTGGAGCCGAAGGCAACCCCGGCCCGCCAGATGGATGCTCTGTGCAGCGCGGTGTATGAGGTCGCCCGTTGCCATCAGAACTTCATCGTCTGCGAGGCGGGACTGGACAGGATAGTGCGGCTGGAGCAGGGCAGCGACTCCACACTCTATTCGCTGGATGATCTGGCCCGTCAGGCCGATCTGGTGATGGATGTGCTGCCGAACGGGGTTTACACTCTCACGCAGCAGTAACTAACTGCTTCAATCTCGAACGCAAGGTTTACCGCGCAAGGCCACCAGCAGCAACAGCAACCTCCCTGGCAGGAAGGAGAGCCCGGACGGGCTCTCCTTCGCCGGTTTTGGTAACCGCGAATCAGGGGAGAGACTTGGTGACGACGATGGAAAGGTCGTCCGGGACGGTCACGTCATAGCGCATGACAGCGTCTATGACGGCGTCGGCGATATCCCGCGCAGGCTCCCGGCGATGATCCCACACCACCTGCTTCAGGCGATCCGTGCCGAACCGCCTGTCGGATCCGGCCTCGGTGATGCCATCCGAGGCGAAGACAAGGATGTCGCCGGGCTGCAGGATCTCCTGACGTTCGCCGTAGCTTGTTGCCCCCAGCACTCCCAGCACAGGACCGGTCGGCTCGATGTCGTGAAACCCGTCCGGACGTGCGATAAACACCGGTGAATGCCCCGCGTTCACCAGCCGGATGACGCGGGTGACAGGGTTCAACCAGCCGTAGATCATGGTGACAAGGATGTCGTTGGGGGTCTCCTTCACCAGCACCTGGTTGGTGCGCTCCATCACTTCCTGAGGAGATGAGGCTCCACGGTAATATCCGCCCGAGATGAACTTGACCGCAGCGACCAGGGTGGCTGCTCCGATGCCGTGGCCCGAGACGTCCGCCAGCTTCATGGTGATGGTCTGGTCCTGGGGGTAATTCTTGATGCTCCAGTAGTCACCGCCCACCTCCTCCGCTGGAACCAGACGTCCGGCGAAGTCGAATCCCTCTACCTGCGGAATGGTCTTGGGGAGCAGATGCTGCTGGATGCGCTTGGCGATGCGCAACTGCTCTGTCAGGCGCTGGCGCTTCTCCTGACGGATGTCCGAGCGGAGCTGCTCGACGAACGACTCCCAGAGCGCGTCCCCCACCGCGATGAAGAAAGTCATCACGGGTGGGATGGCCTCCGGGCAATCGGCAAGCTCCGCATTGATCCGCTCCATCAAGAGGTCGCGGTAGAAATAGACTGCCTCTCTACGGTCCAGGCGCTCGGTGAGGCGACGGCCTATCTCCGAGGCCAGGCGATAGGCATCGCGAGGGATCTGCGTACCACCGCTCTCCACGAACTCACAACAGGCGACCACGAGCTCCCAGACCAGTTCGCGTTTGGTGGGATCCAGATCCAACCCCTCGCGGCGAAGAACGGCCTCCCAACTGGTCAGGCCGCGGCGCAGGCGGAAGAGTATGCTTTCGGTCCCGGGGCCAGGACCGGTGACCGTGAAGGGTCTTTTGCTCTCGCCTGTCTGTTCGATCATCAGGGTGCGCTCAGGAGTATATTTCGGCGGCGGGAAGCGCTGGCATCACCCGTCGCCCGCGTCCGGCGCCGGCACCTTCGCGGAGACCGGGATCTTGACGCCCGCCGCACCGGACGGCGCGAAGAGCTTGCGGCCCGATTCCGCCTCGTGCCGGAGCTGTCCGCATGCGGCGCTGACCGGATTACCCCGCCTCATCCTCTCCGTTGTCCGGATACCCGATTCCTCCAGAGCGGCGCGAAATGCCTCGATTCTCTCTCGGGACGGGCGCCGGAACCTTCCTCTGCCTTCAACGTGGTTGTACGGGATGAGGTTCACGTTTCCCAGAATGCCACGGATCCGGCGGGCCAGATCGCGCGCCTGGGCAGGCGAGTCGTTTATGCCTTCCAGCAGCAGGTATTCAAATGTCATCCGGCGGCGGGTCACCGCACACCAGTGACGGCAGGCATCCAGTAGATCTTCCAGCAGGTGAAGGCGGGCCGCGGGCATGATGACGCGGCGGACATCGTCGTCTGGCGCGTGGATGGAGACAGCAAGCGTGATGGGCAGCCGCTCCCCGGCCAGACGCCGGATGGCAGCGGGCAACCCCACCGTGCTGACGGTGATCCGCCGGGCCGACAGACCCACCTCCTTCGACAGGAGCCGGATGGAGGCTACGGTGGCGGAATAGTTGGCCAGCGGTTCGCCCATTCCCATATAGACCACGTGCGTGACCCGCTGGCCTGTGGCCGCCTGAACCAGAAGGAGCTGATCCACGATCTCCCCGGGTAAGAGGTCACGTTTCAGCCCTCCTATGCCCGTTGCGCAGAAGCTGCAGTCCATGGCGCATCCCACCTGGGTGGAGACGCAGAGAGAGATGCGGTCATCATAGGGCAGGAATACGCATTCGACCCTCTCCCCGTCCCGTGCGCGCACCAGGAACTTGGTGGCTCCGTCAGGGGAAGTGGAACGATCCTCCTCCTGCAGCGCAGGGTGGATGAACGAGGAGGCAAGCTCGCCGCGGAGCTTCTGCGGCAGATCGGTCATCACATCGAAGGACCGCGCGGACCGGCGGTACACCCAGTCCGCCAGCTGACGGCCGCGGTAGGCTCCCAGCCCCCGTTCACGCGCCCATTCCTGCAGTTCCTCCGTTGTGAGACCGGTAAGCAGCATAGAATGATTATCGCATGACGGGAGCGGGGCATCTATTTTCGGACGCAAGAGCGGAATCTTTAGCCCCGCGGCGCAAAAACCCGTACAAATCCTGTGAACTGGCGCACCGGGCAGTGGAACAAGTTACTTGCCGGAGGGCAGCCCTCCGGCGGAGGAACCGGCTACAGGATGAGGTTGACAGATGGGGCATGCGGTCTGCTACAATAGGGCGTCGTCTGAGACGGGACGGCCGGAGGCAAGGTTTATGAGCTCCTCGCAACTTGAGGAGACCTGGGCAAGCTTCAAAAAGTGGGGGGATCAGAAAGCCCGGGATGCCCTGATCACGCGCTATGCGTATCTGGTGAAGATCACGGCGGGCAGAGTGGTCACCAGCCTGCCTCCCAACGTGGACCGGGAAGACCTCATCTCCGCTGGTGTTGTCGGTCTGATCAAGGCCATAGACCAGTTCGACCCCGATCGCAAAGTCAAATTCGAGACCTACGCAATCGCACTCATTCGCGGAGCCATTCTGGAGATGCTGCGCGAGGAGGACTGGGTTCCCCGCTCCGTCCGCGAGCGCGTCAAACTGCTGGAGCGCACGTATCTGCGTCTGGAAGGCATTCTGGGGCGTCCCGCAACCGAGCAGGAGGTGGCCGAGGAGCTGGGCGTGGACATGGAAACATTCCATTCCATGCTTGCGGACGCCGGGCGCGCTGCGCTGATGTCGCTGGATGACATCGTCCTGACCAGCGAAGGCAACGAGAAGATCCATCTGGGTGATGTGGTGCAGGACCAGCGCTCCAATATTGTGGCCGAAGTAGAGGTCAAGGCAGTCAAGAGCACGCTGGGAGACAGCATCGAACGCCTCCCCGAGCGCGAGCAACTGGTCATCACCCTGTACTACTATGAAGGGCTGACGTTCAAGGAGATCGGGCGGATCCTGGGGGTGTCCGAGTCGCGTGTCTATCAGCTCCACACTCAGGCCGTCATCCGGATGCGCGGGTATCTTCAGCGCGACGTGGCCCTGTTCCGCAGCTGACGGAGCAGGGCGGCCGTGACGCCAGACCTCAGCCTCGCAGCCGTCCTTCTGATCCTTGCAGCCGCTCTTGTCTGGGCGGGAGTGGCACGAGCCGCAGCCTCTCTGATATCCACCCTGCGGGATGAATGGCTCATCGCGGCGAATCCCTCCGGCGAAGAGTGCCGCCTGGCAGTCCTGGATCGCCGGGTCCGCGAACTGGCGGACGGTCTTGGCCGTCTGGAAAGACAGATGAGCCGGCAGGCCGAAGAATTCGCCGCGTCTCTGAAGTCCGCCATCGAGGATCTGCGCGCGTCGTTCTACAAGACCCTCCACGACTCGTTCGACGCCGAGTCTGCCCCCCTTCGCGAGAGGCTGGACACGCTGGAACAGGCCATGGACCAGGCTCGCAGCCAGCTGGAGGTGGCGTCCCGCATTGAACATCTGGCGGAGACACTGGCCAAAAGCCAGCAGGTGGTCCGGAAACTGGCGGAGCAGACCGTCCGGGAGCATTCGCGGGCAGCGGAGGCGCAGGCGTCCGAAGCGGTGGAGAGGGCCGTATCGCGCCTGGAGGAACGCCTGGCGGGTATGGAACAGATGGTGCGAGAAGGGTTGCTGGCGGCGGCGAAGGCGGAGGACGTAATCGCCCTCGGCCGGGAGGTGGAGGATCTCAGGAGCCGGTCGGAAGAGGCGGCCGCCGGGGGCGCGGCATCGGCGGAAGAACACCCGGGACTGCTGGAAGAGCGCATTACCCATCTCTCGGAGGAACTGGACTCTCTGCGAAGAAGAGTGTCCGGGCAGGAACCGTTCCCGTCCGGGGAGCGTATAAACGCCGGGTCGCCGCCGGTCGCAGCGGAGGAAATCCCTGTCCGGGAGCCGCAAATTGCCCCGGGCACCCCAAGGCGTCCGCGCATTGTCAGCGCACGGGCAAGGGAGCGCTTTGAAGAAGTGCTCCGGCTAAGCGAGGAAGGCCTGACGGCGGAAGCCATCGCCGTAAGGACAGGACTCGATATTGCCGAAATTGAGTTGATGATCGCGGGGCAGCCGCCGCAGGAGGGACCGGAGGTTTCATGACCAACTTTTCAGAATGCGGACAGCGCCGCTGGTTAGAGAGGAGTCACAGGTAATGCGAGCATCTCTCTGGAGATTCGCCGCCGCTACAGTGCTGGGAATCAGCCTTGCAGCCTCCTATGGCTGCGGGAAGCGCGCCGTGGCCACGGTGAACGGCGAAAAGATCACGCAGGATGCGTTTTACAAGAGGCTGCAGCGTCAGCCCGTTGCGCCCAACGTGCCATTCCCGCCGCCCATCGAGACACAGGCCGCCACCATCGTGCTGGACCAGATGATCCGGGAGGCACTTTTCCTGCAGCTTGCGGAGAAGGAAGGCGTGATGCCGGATCAGGCGCAGATTGATGAACGCAAGAAGGAACTGAACGGGGCACTGAACGATCGTGGTCAGGATCTTGCGACGCTGCTGAACCGCAGCGGCATGTCCCATAAGGAACTGGACGAGCGGCTGAAGCCCGAGCTGGCGCAAATGAACGTGCTGGCGAAGTATGTGAAGGTGACCGACGAGGAGGTCCGTAAGGCCTACGACGACGCCACCAAGGCCCTACCTGCTGACCAGAAGTATCGCTCCGCGTTCTATCTGCCGGAGTCGGCAAAGGTGTTCATCATCCAGTGCGCCAGCCGCAACAAGATCATGGAAGCCAAGAAACAGCTGGACCAGGGGATGTCTTTCGGCGTGGCGGCTGAGAAGTATTCCGAAGACGAGAACACCAATAAGAACCGTGGAGAGATTCCCGGCTGGGTGAACAAGCCCGATCCCGTGCGCCCGGCGCCGCAGGGGACCCCGCCGGAGTTCTTCCAGAAGGTGTTCAGCATGAGCAAGGGGCAGACCTCGGAACCCTTCCGCGTGCGCGTGCCTCTGCCGAACGGCCAGGTCTCGGAGCAGTGGCTCATCGTGCGGGTTGAGGACAAGAAACCGGCGCGCATGCAGCCCTTCGAACACGTGAAGGGAGTGATTCGGGACAGGATCCTCCAACAGAAGGCCTCTCAGGACCAGAAGCTGGTGAAGATGTTCACCGACCTGCGGCCTGACGCAAAGATCGAGGTGCTGCTGCCGAACTATAAGGAAGTCTTCGCCCGCGTACAGGAGAACCTGCAGAAGCAGCAGACCATCACGGAGAAAGCGATCACCGGCGGATCCGGTGGGACGGCCGCTCCGGCCGCTCCCGGCGGCGGGCAGTAGGAAATCATACAGGCGGCAACTGCGGCGGCGGATGCTGCAAAGAGCGAGCCCCGGGTGGCCAGGCCGCCCGGGGCATTCTTTTAGGTGGAAACAGCGATCAGGAGTCAGAACTCGAAATCCAGCCCTAAATCCGGCGCGGCACTGGAAGTGCCCCCGAACGTAAGATTCACCCCGTAGAACGCATCGCCGCCCAGAAGAGAAGCCCGAAGCTTCAGGAAGGACGCAACCGGCAGCTCCAGACCGAAGTTCAGACGGCGGCTGTCGAACTCTGCCAGAACCCGCAGCCGTGAGGGACCATCCATCTCAACGCTGCCGAAGGCTCCCTTGATGCCGTCCGCGCCCAGTCCGGCGTTCAGCCGCGTGGAAGAGAACGGAGGCACAGCAACAGGCATGGGGGCTCCGGCCACAATGTAATATGCGCGCCCGAAGCGGGTCTGATCCGCAATGTCACGGACTCCGGCGCTGAGGGCGGGCAGGCTGGCAGTCCCTGGAAAGATTGCAACCTGGGCGCCGGCTGTCCAGTCCGCTCCTCGTCCGGGGCGGTCATCGCGGACGACCTCCAGCTCCAGCCCGGGCAAGCCCGCCTGAAGCCACTGGATGTTGTTCCCGGAGTCGCTCCCACGGACGGCGGTCTCCCATCGGAGGGATCCCGGGGAAAGCACTTGCCCCGCCGGAGCCAGAAGCACCCGGTCCGCGCCTGCCGGCCCGCAGGCCAGAGCCAGAGCGCCCGCCATCAAAAGCACAGTCCGTTTCACGTTCATATCCCTTCCAGCCCGGCCTGAGAGCGCCGGGCACGCGGATTTCCGGCCGTTCATTATCTGGCCTTCAGAACCGGCGACCAGCTGGCATAGCGGTTCAGGCCCTTACCCTTAGTGAGGTTGAGCACATCCCCGCTCTTCCAGTCGTAGCGCATCAGGTCGTCGCCCGACTGGTAGAGCAGGAACCGTCCGTCCGGGCTGAAGACCGGGTTGGTAACCATCCCCTTGACCAGCTTCCGCGGCTGTCCGCCCTTAGCGGGCACCGCCCAGAGCCCAGCGGGGAGGCGCGCTCCATCCGGCGCCTCCTCCACCCGTTCGAAGACGATGGTCTCCCCGTCCGGAGACCAGGCCGGGTTGCGCATCGCGAAACGATTGTCTCTGCTTTCCAACAGCACCCGCACCGGCGCGATACTGGGCACGCCCTCGGTCAGACGCGTGGGATCGGGCTCGTAGACGGCGAGCATTGCGTACCCGGGAGGGCCTCCAGTGGCCAGCGCGAGCCTGCGGCCATCCGCCGACCAGCCGAATGTGCATTCGTCGGTCACCACTTTCTCGCCGCGGCCGTCCAGCAGCGTAGCGGTGACGCTATCCTGCCCCAGAGAGAGATAGGCGCGCTGGAAATCATAGCCCTGTGACACGGCGGCGATCCAGTCGTTGCGCGGTGAAACGACGGCATAGGAATACCGGCGGGTGGGCGGCGGGTCTTCCTGCATATCCCGGAGCTGAGCGGGATCCAGCGATTCGTCCCCGCGGGAGGGAAGCACGCGCACAGGATCCGTCCCGGTGGTGCTACAGCTGAAGACCTGCGAGTTGCTGATGTAGTAGACCCGGCGCGTGCCGAAGGAGACCGAAATGTTCGTCTGCGCCCCACTGGTAGCCAGCAGCCTGCCCTTGGCCCGGCCGTTCGGACGGACTTTGCCCAGCTGGTAATCCTGGGTTTCGATCTGGCCCGTAAAGTAGATCCAGTCTCCATCCGGTGAAAACGCGGTCTCGCGCTCGTCGCCCGGGAACACCGCAAGCCGGACCGGATCCGAACCGTCCTCATTCATCAGCCACACATCCGCAGTGCCGTCCCGGTCGCTGATGAACGCGATCTGCCCCGGTTTCGCAACTGCCTTCGTCGGGCCACCGGCCGCCAGCCACTGGCCCACCCATACCGCGCCTACCACCAGCACAAGCGCGATCAAAACGAAGACGACAAGACTACGGCGCTCTGTATTCATCGTCATACCTCCTGGGCTGCCCGGTAAGGCAGCCGCCAGGGATTTTCAGGCGGCGCCTCTCAGCACCCGTCCCGGGGTCTCGCCTGTGATTTTGCCATCCCTGAGGGCGAAGCGTCCATTGACCAGCACGTGCAGGATGCCTTCCGGCAGCCGCTGAGGTTCGGCAAATGTGGCGGTATCGCGCACGTTTTGCGGATGAAAGACCACGATGTCGGCTTTCATCCCTGGGGCAATGCGTCCCCGGTCGCGGATGCCGAGCCTCTCCGTGGCAAGCAATGTCATTTTGCGGATCGCCTCCTCAAGGCTCAGAATGCCGCGCTCCCGGACATAATGCGCAAGAACGCGCGGGAAAGTTCCGAACGCGCGCGGATGGGGCTTCCCGCGAGCCATGGGACCGGAGCATGCCCGTGCGGTGGCGTCCGATCCAAACAGAGTCCAGGGCGTGCGCATCACGGCTTCGACATCGGTCTCGGACAAACAGAAGTGCACCATCCCCACACCGAAGTCCTCGTCCACCAGTAGATCCAGCAGCGCATCCACCGGATTCCCGCCAATACGTGCGGCCACTTCCGCGGCGGTCAGGCCCTCCACCCAGCGGTTGCGCTCTTCCGTAACGGACGATATGACAATGGACTCCAGCCCCCCGCTGTCGCGCCAGTAGCCACATTCCAGGCTCTGAGAGATCTCATCCCGGATGCGCGCCCGGACACTTGCGTCGGCCAGCCGCTCCCGCATCGCCGCCGGCCCGCCCGAGTGCGCCCAGGCGGGGATGAGAGTATCCAGCCCGGTGCACGTGGCGGTGTAGGGGTACTGGTCGGCCGTGACGTCCAGGCCCCTCTCCCGAGCCCCGTGGATCAATTCCAGCGCCCGGACGGCCTTGCCGTGGTTGGACGCTCCGCAGGCTTTCAGATGGGAGATCTGCACAGGCACGCCGGATTGCTCTCCGACAGCAATGGCCTCCCGGACGCTATCAAGCAGGCCGTCCGACTCGCTGCGCATATGGGTGGCGTACAGCCCTCCCCGCCGGGCCACGACCCGGGAGAGACAGGCGAGCTCCTCGGTAGAACCGTAACTGCTGGGGGGATAGATCAAGCCACTGGACAGTCCGATGGCCCCTTCGTCCATGGCGCGGGACACAAGGTCGCTCATCTGTTTCATCTCATCGGGAGTGGCCGGCCGGTCCTCGGCTCCCACCACCTCGCGCCGGATGTTCGCGTGTCCCACAAGCGTGCAGACGTTCACGGCGACCCCGGAGTGGTCCAGGACGTCCAGCATTTCGCCGAAATGGCTCCAGCTCAGACCGGTTCCCAACCGCTCGAAAGCCCGCCGGGCGCGCTCCCGCGCCTCTTCGTTCAAGATGGGAGCGTCCGAAAAGCCACAGTTGCCGTTGACCTCCAGCGTGACGCCCTGGGCGAGCTTGCTCTCCACCGTCGGGTTGACCAGGGCGGTCATATCCGTGTGTGCGTGGAAATCCACGAACCCCGGGCAGATGACGTGGCCGGAAACGTCCACGATCTCGGCGCCCTCTCGCGGCCCCTCTCCCACCCACAGGATGCTGTCTCCCGAAACGCGCACATCGCCGTCGAAGCCCGGACTTCCGGTGCCATCCACGACAACGCCACCTGAAAGAATGATGTCCATCTACACCCCCGGACCTCCCGCAGGCAGTTTACCCCGCATCGGTCTCTGTCTGCCCGGGCGGGCAGGCCACGGCGCCTGAACCTTGCGCCCGGATAGCCGGAGGATGGTGAGAGGTGCAGGGCAAGCCGCGCCGGGGGTACAAAGCCCTGTTGGTAATCCTACTGAAGCGGAAAGGAGCGAAGCGCATTGAAGTCGCACACGGAGTATCTCTGGTTCAACACGCGCAGGCAGAAGGAGTTCGTGAACATTACGGGCGAGTGCGAGCGGATTCTGAAGGAGTCCGGCATCCGCGAAGGGTTCATGCTGGTCTCGGCGATGCACATCACTGCCGGAGTCTGGGTGAACGACAATGAATCCGGCATCCTGCAGGATGCCATGGACTTCCTGGAGGAGCTTGCTCCGTTCCGCGCAGACTACAGGCACCACCGGACCGGCGAGACGAACGGCGACGCTCATCTGAAGAACCTGTTGACGCACCATCAGGTCATCATCCCTGTGACGGAAGGCAAGCTGGATCTTGGCCCGTGGCAGACCATCTTCTACGCGGAGTTCGACGGGCAACGGCGCAAGCGAGTAGTGGTCAAGATCATCGGAGAGTAAGACATCTCGAAGTCATGCCTACCTTTTGGCGGTAAGTGGTATACTCCTTACAGGAGTAAGACGATGATCGTAAAGACGACAGCCAAGGGACAACTGGTCATCCCGGCGAAGCTGCGGCGCGAACTGGGAATCCGGCCCGGGCAGCGGCTCGCCATCCGCCGGGAAGGCGGTGGGCTGCTCATCACGCCGCTTCCCGAAGATCCTGTAACTGCGCTTCGGGGTATCTGCAGGGACCTGCCTCTCAGGGAGACCCTAGAAGAGGAAAGAAAGCGTGAGCGAGAGCGTGAAGAACAGATACTTGCTCGATTCGTGGGCGATGGTAGCCTATCTGAAGGATGAGCCAGCCGGCGGCAAGGTTACATCTCTGCTGCAGGAAGCGAGGAAGGGCCCCTTAGAATGCGGTATGAGTATCATCAATCTCGGAGAGGTATATTATGTCCTGATCCGGCTATTCGGTCTGAACAGAGCACGCGACCTCCTGTCCGCCATCAGAGCTACCCCTCTGAGAATCATTCCCGTATCGGAAGAGCAGGTAATGCGCGCAGCCGAGTGGAAGGCCGGGCACCGCATGTCGTATGCGGACGCATTCGCTGTGGCTGCGGCACTGGAATGGAATGCCACCGTTGCTACCGGAGATCCGGAGATCCTGGCTTTGTCGGACCGGGTTCCGCTACTCGATTTGACACGGGGCTAGACCTCCAGGCCGCGCATAGGTCATCTTCACACAGTGCTTTTTGAAAGGAACTGTCATGCCTCTTCCCCCCATCATCCCTCGTGAGGTGCTGTTCGGGAATCCGGACCGGCTGAATGTCCGGCTATCGCCGGATGGAACACGCATCGGGTACATCGCTCCGCTGGACGGGGTGTTGAACGTGTGGGTACGCTCCGTAGAAGGCGGAGACGACCGCCCGGTGACGCACGATACGCACCGCGGCATCCGGGTCTTTTTCTGGGCATATGACGGAAAGCATCTGCTGTATCTGCAGGACAGGGACGGCGACGAGAACTGGCACGTCTATGCGGTGGATCTGCAGACGGAAGAAGTCCGGGATCTGACTCCGTTCGAGAACGTGCAGGCGCATCCGCTGGCCGTGGAACCGGAGCGCCCAAATGAGATGCTGGTGGCCCTGAACCGCGAGGATCCCCATCTTCATGATGTCTACCGGGTGCGCCTGGATACGGGCGAATGCGAGCTGGTGGCGGAGAACCCCGGGGACATCGTTGGCTGGGATGTGGACTGGCACCTGAATGTGCGTGGCGGGTCCGCACAGAGAGGGGACGGAGGCACAGAGATCCGCATCCTGGAAGGCGGGGAGTGGCGCACACTGCTTTCCGCGCCATTCGGTGAATCCATCGGGGCGCTGGGAGTCACGCCGGATGAGCGCGGTCTCTACATCGTCAGCAGCCTGGACTCCAACACCAGCCGCCTCCTGACCATAGATCTGGGGACAGGGGAGCAAAAGGTGGTCGCCTCGCGGCCCGATGTGGACTACGAGGGTGGCGCCGTGGTGCACCCCACAAGGCATCACGTGCAGGCGGTGCCGTTCACACGTGCGAGGCGCGAGTGGCAGTTTCTGGACCCGGAGTTCGAGCGGGACTTCACCCGGGCGGCGTCGCTCGGCCACGGCGAAGCCGACGTCGTCTCGCGCGACCTGGAGGACCGGCTCTGGATCGTCGCTTTCAGCTCCGACATTGACCCGGTGAAGTATTACCTGTTCGACCGGACCTCCGGCGAAGGCCGGTATCTGTTCAGCCAGAACCGCGCGCTGGAAGAAGCCCATCTCGCCCCAATGAAGCCTGTGGAGATCACCACCCGGGATGGCCTGACCATGGTCTGCTACCTGACCTTGCCGGAAGGCGTGGAGCCGAAAGGGCTGCCCCTGGTGCTGAATGTCCACGGGGGACCCTGGGCGCGGGACTACTGGGGTCTGGACCCGGAAGCGCAGTGGCTGGCCAACCGGGGATACGCTTGCCTGCAGGTGAACTTCCGTGGCTCCACGGGATTCGGCAAGGCGTTCGTGAACGCCGCCAACCGGGAATGGGGCGGCAAGATGCACGACGACCTGATAGACGCCGTACAGTGGGCCATAGCGGAAGGCATCGCCGATCCCGCGCGGGTGGGGATCTTTGGCTGGTCCTACGGCGGGTATGCCACCATGGTGGGCATGACCTTCACGCCCGACGTGTTTGCCGTGGGGGTGGCCGGTGTGGGCATCAGCAATCTGGTCTCCTGGTACCGGAGCATCCCGCCCTACTGGGAGCCCTTCCGCGCCCAACTGGATCTCCGGGTGGGCAGCGCAGACACGGATGAGGAGTTTCTGAAGTCCCGCTCCCCCCTGTTCCACATTCAGAACATCAAGAGCCCCCTGATGATCGCGCAGGGCGCGAACGACCCACGCGTCCCCAGAGCCGAGGCGGATCAGATCGTGGAGGCGATGCGAGCCCGCGGCATCGAGGTGAAGTATCTGCTTTTCGAAGACGAAGGCCACGGCTTCGCACGGCCGGAAAACCGCCTGATCTTCTACCGGGAGGCAGAACACTTTCTGGCCGGAGTACTGGGCGGCCGCGTGGAACCGTAAGGAAGGACCAGGACTATGGCCTCCGGCCGCATTCCCTAAATGTTGCCTTCTGTCCTTGCTTTGCGGACCTGCTAAAAACGTCAGAGTATTCTCCTGCGCCGGTCCGGAAGCCCGTGTGCAGAGATAGCACCTTAGAGGCATAGAGCGGCTGTCGCTCCGCCTGAGAAATGCGTATGCCCCGCGGCTCACGCAGGAAACATCCGCGTTCCCGCGAACTCCCCGTTGAGACTTCACCAATAGACGAAAGGATAAACCCAATGAGCGACATCAGGGTCACGGTCTGGGGCGAGTTCCGGCACGAGAAGAACGCATCGCACGAGGCTTCCCGCGTCTATCCCGACGGGATGCACACGGTCATCGCGAAGGCGCTGAACGAACAGCCGGGGATCGTTGCCAGGACAGCCACGCTGGATGAGCCGGAGCACGGCCTGACCGATCAGGTGCTGGCGGAGACGGACGTCATGACCTGGTGGGGTCATACCGCGCACGGCGAGGTGGACGACGCCATCGTCGAGAAGGTGGTCCGGCGGGTCTGGGAAGGAATGGGGTTCATCGCCCTGCACTCCGCGCACTTCTCCAAGCCGTTCAAGCGACTGATGGGCACGTCCTGCGATCTGAAGTGGCGCGAGGCGGACGAGAAAGCCCGGATGTGGGTGGTGGAACCGGGACACCCCATTGCAAACGGTCTCGACCATTACTTCGAGCTGGAGCGGGAGGAGATGTACGGCGAGCGCTTCGACATCCCCGCACCGGACGAGCTGGTATTCATCACCTGGTTCGAGGGGGGTGAGGTATTCCGCAGCGGATGCTGCTGGACGCGCCAGAAGGGCCGCATCTTCTACTTCCAGCCGGGACACGAGACCTATCCCACCTACTACGACAAGACTATTATGAAGGTTATTACGAACGCGGTGCGGTGGGCCGCGCCGCAGGAGGGAGCGAAGCAGGTCTACGGTCACTTCCCGGCGCTGGAGGAGATCAAGCCGAAGTAAGGGGAGCGATCACAGGGAGGCCGCCCGCTCGGGCGGTCTCCGCAAGTATGATGAAAAACCAGACAGTCTGCGGATGAATGAGCGCAGGCAAAATTGATGCACGCCCATCCAGCGGAGGAACCAGCGCAGAAGGAGAAGGGCATCGAGGAAACCGGAGATGAAGGGCGAAGACGATCTGGTCGTTGTTGCAAGATTCGGACCTCCGTGGGAGGGACGAACAAAGGCTGAAGTAGCAAAGCTGATGCTGGAGGATGCGGGCATCCCCTGCGTTATCCCGGACATGCAGGTGCCTACCCTGATACCCCACACTCTGCAGGCCCCCGATGGAGTGCGGGTGCTGGTACGCCGGAAAGACGCGGAAGCAGCGCTTGCGGTGCTGCAATCACTGGAATCTGAGGAATCCTCGCGGGAAGATGAAGAAGAGGAGGACACTCAGAAGGAAGAACCTTACAAGAGAGATACGCGCCGCATCCCCCTGCCTTTCCGGCTGGCGGTGGGGATCATAGTCTTCGGCCTGGCAATCTCGCACTTCGGGTGGAACGAACAAACCGCCCCGGGTCTGCTGATCCTTGCAAGCATCATTACAGCCATCGTTTTTCTGGGACCCAGAAGGAAGGAATGACGCGGGAGCCGAGGCCGCATCTGGCGGCAGAAAGGAGAAAAGAGATGCGCCGCATTCTCCTTCGACTGGCTGCAGCCGCCGTGTTCCTTACGCCGTGCATCCCAGTTCACGGGCAGAGCCTGCCACCGGGCGACTTCAACGTCCGAAGCTATGGGGCAGTGGCGGACGGGACTTCCGATGATACGTCAGCCATCCAGAAGGCGATGGATGCCTGCGCCGCTCAGGGCGGTGGCGTGGTCACTCTGCCGGCGGGCAAGTATCTCATCAAGACACATCTGAACATCCCGCCCGCAGTCACGCTGGAGGGAGTCTGGCGCGCGGCGCCCACCGTGCAGAAGTATCATCGGGTGGAAGGCGACCCGGCCAGCGGCCCAGAGCTGACCGGCACAGTGCTGCTGGCGGTGGAGGGCGCCGGCCGGGACGACGGAACGCCTTTCATCACTCTGAACACGAATTCGACGCTGAAAGGCGTCACCATCTTCTACCCGGATCAGAAGAAGACTGATCCGCCTGTCCCTTATCCGTGGACCATTGCAAGCGCGGGCGCGGACAACGTCTCCATCGTGGATGTGCTTCTGGTGAACCCCTACCAGGCGGTGGATTTTGGGAGCCGGACGTCCGGCCGGCACTCGATCCGCAACCTGTACGGGCAGCCCCTGCGGAAGGGACTGTTGGTGGACCTCTGCCTGGATGTGGGCAGGCTGGAGAACATTCACTTCTGGCCGTTCTGGACCGCCGCCGACGGCCAGGACAGCCCTGTGGCGAAGTATATGCTGGAGCACGGAGAGGCTTTTATCTTCGGCCGAAGCGACTGGGAATATGTGAGCAACTGCTTCGCGCTGGGCTATCGTGTGGGGATGAAGTTCGTCCGCAGCCATCAGGGCGGGCCCTTCGAGGGAGGCGGCAACTATCTTCTGACCCAAAGTGGGGCGGACCTCTGCGACATCGCGGTGCTGGTGGAGGAAGTGCAGGGACACTCCGGCATCAGCTTCTCCAACTCGCAGATCTTCGGAGACATCATCGTGAAGGAGACCAACAACGGCATGGTCCGCTTCACAGGATGCGGGCTGTTCGGCACTATCAAGGCTTCCAATGGCACAGGTCTGGCCAGGATCGCCGGGAGAGGGCGGGTGTCGTTTTCCAACTGCCACTTCTACGCCATTTACCGCGCCTTCCAGGCGCCTTACCTCATCCAGGTGGCCGAAGGAGGACGCATCAGCATCACGGGAAGCCTCTTCATCAACGACTGGGACGCCCCCTACAACAGGACGCCCATCGTGCTGGAGGCGGGCGTGCGGTCGGCTGTCATCACCGGCAACGAGTTCTACGGACCGGCAGAGATCGTGGACCGCACCATGGGCGCGGCGATCATCCGGGACAATCTCTTCGAGACCGAAACGCACCCTCCCGCGGCCGCGTCCTCGCCCGGGCAGGACCCTCAATGACCCAATGACGGCAAAAGGCCGGGCAGCCCGCAGGCTGCCCGGCCCGGAAAGGGATCCCGGCTGAGACTGAGCTTCAGGCGGCTTTCTTCCCGGAGGCCGCCACCTCCGCCAGCGACACGTTGATCTCCATCTTGCCGAACTGCGTCAGCACCGGCACCACCAGCGCCGGGATGAATGTGGAGACCTCGACGTTCATCCCCCGCAGCACCGAGGGCGGCGTAATGTCGCAGACGATCCCCGACTTCGCCAGGCGAGCCGTGGCGTGCGCCGTGATCATATTGCCCAGCTCGCTGATGGCGCTGGTGGCCAGCTCATCCAGAGAGATGACCTCCTGCTGGAGCATGGCCGTGGCGATCTTGGAGGCGGTCACGATGGACATCCCGTAAAGCGCCTGGCCCTCCACGGGGCCGGTCACGCCCACCACAATGGTCACCTGCTGCGTGGTGAAGGACTTGTCACGAAGCGAGAGCGGCCCGCGCGTGGGCTGGTCTCCGGTCACCTGAGCGATGACCTCGAAGGCCGCCTGCACGAACGGATCAATGTATTCCACCTTCATTTTTTGTCTTTCCCGTTTCCAGCGGAAAAAGCGCCGGCTTCAGGCCGCCAGCGCTTTCCCGACACCCTCCAACACCCGGGACGGCTCAAACGGCTTGACGATATAGTCTCTGGCGCCGGCCTTGAGCGCTTCGACCACCAGGTTCTGCTGGCCCAGCGCGGTGCACATCACGATGGTGGCGTTGGGATCCTCCGACCGGATGGTCCGCGCCGCTTCCAACCCGTCCATGACGGGCATGGTGATGTCCATCAGGACCAGATCGGGCTTCAGGCTGCGGTACTTCTCCACAGCATCCTGCCCGTTCTCGGCCTCACCGGCGATCTCATATTGCGCGCCCTCAAGGATCTTCCTGAGGGTCGTCCTCATAAAGAGCGCGTCATCCACAAGAAGGATGCGTTTACTCATGGTCTCCACCTTGATCTTGTCTCCCGCGCGGGGGCTGTGCAGCCCCCCGCCGGGCGGCTCCGTGCGCGGACCGGCCGATCCGGCGCGCCGCGGCGCAACCCGGGGAGTCATCCCGCCTTCCCTGACGGGGACAGCTGCGGCGTTCACCTGAAATATTCCGCATTCATGCGCCGCCGCTGGAGTAGTGAAGGACCGATTGCTGCGAAACCGGCACAATTAGCAGGTGCAGGGCAGAGTGGGAAACGAAGGACGGGTCTAGGAGTACACAGCCGAAACAGGTCAAAGGGAGAGGTTTGCAGAGAGAGCGAAAGGGGGCGGCAGTGCCGCCCCCAGGGACTTTTGAAACCAGCTTGTTGAGACGCTAGTCTTTCTTTCTGTCGCGCTCGGCCATCGGGAACAGGTTGCTGTTCACTATCTCCCTCGCCTCGTAATCCCTGAATCCCTGGCTCAGCAACGCCTCCATCTGCTCGTCTGCCAGGCGGACCTGTGTGGCGACATACTCGTTCAGGCTCCCGTCCGCCTTCATCTGGCGGTACATCCGGGGACAGTACCTCTTGAGGTAATCCAGAAGGATCTGCTCCTGCAGGTTCACTGCAACTCCACCTCCCTTGTGAGTTTGCGCTTATTATACCATAGCCTGGGAGCTAAACGAACCGGGCGGGGTTATTCATTCTTGTGTTGGGGCAGGTGGTGATCGTGTCGAAAAAGATACTTCATAGCCCCTTTGGTTCCTCCGGTGGGCGAAGGGCTCAAGATCCCTGGAAGATCCTTTCGAGATCTTCAATGAGCGGCGGCAGATCCTCCTGGACCGTTTTCCAGAGGATGTCCAGGTTGATGTCAAAGTAGGCGTGCACCAGCCGGTGGCGCATGCCGACGATATCCTCCCAGGGAATAGAGGAGAGCTGCTCGCGCGTTACTGCGGAGATCTGGTAAGCCGCCTCTCCGATGATCTCGATATCCTTGATCAGCGCCAGGACCAACATTCGATCGCGGTCGAGGTCGGCACGCTCCCTGCCGCCGGCGAAGGCAACCGCCTCCCCCACCGCATCCAGCATGTGCCGAAGGCGGATGCTGTCACCCTTGCTCATAATACGTCACTGCCTCTTCGAGCACGTCCTTGCGAAAATAACGGCTCAGGTCTTCAGGAGTACGCAGGTCTGCCTTGCGCCCCAAGAGGAGCGATAACTCCCGCTCCAGGCGCGCCATCCCAAACAGTCCCGGGACGTGTTCCGGTTCGAACTCGACCAGGATGTCCACGTCGCTATCCGGCTGCAGATCACCATGCAAGGCAGAGCCGAAGACCGACAGGGAGCGAATATGATGGCGGCGGCAAAACTCGGCGATAGCGCTTCGATCGAGATGGACCTTCATTGCTCAGATTAGACGTTGCTCCTCGATTTTCGGGCAGGCGCTATTGGACGAATGGTTCTACACTCCCCTGATCATAATAGTTGAGATGTGCCCTGTTTGCATCCCCGCCGGCGGGTCAGCCCTCCTCCCTTCCTCCAGTGGGCTATAGACACTGCGAAGACGCTATTCCCTCCACCCGGCTGCCGCCTCAGGGCTCTTGCAGGGGTTAGCATCTGTGACGGGATGCGTCGACAGGTTTCTGGCAAAACCTTTGCGGGTCTGCGGAGCCCCCCACCCCGGAGGATAGCGCCCCGGAGGGCCGGCGAGGGCCTTCCGGGGCGCGATGAGGCATGAGGAAAGGCGCGCGGACAGGTCCGGCGCGCACGGGATGGAATTCTATTCGCTCACGGCAGCCAGCCAGAGCACCGGGTAATCCTTCCCGTTGACGGTGACCAGGAGCTCACCGCCCGACGCCAGACGGACGGAAGTCACCCTGCCCTGCACAAGGTCGGAAGCATCCGGATCCGCCACCGTCACCTGGCGGCCCAGCAGCGCAGCCGCCTGCTGCAGTCTGGCTCCGTCATTGGAGGCTCCCAGTTTGGCGTCTATGGACTGCAGGGTCTCCAGGCTGCTGAACTGGGCAAGCTGCGCAATGAACTCCTTGTCCTGCACCGGATCCAGCGGATCCTGGTTGCGGAGCTGCGTGATGAGCAGCTTCAGGAACGTCTCTTTGTCGCTGGAGATGCGGTCCTTGACGACCGAGGATGTGGATCCTGAAGATGCGGCTGCAGTGGCCGATGAAACAGTTGTGGGCATTGCGTTTCAGACTCTCCTTCCTGACACCCGTGCAAGCTACGCGAAGCGATCCACCAGCGCCCGGGAGTCCGTGCGCGCAAGCCAGCTCATCCCCGCAAATGCCGCAGCGGAGCGCACTCCGTCCAGCGATGGAGCGGAGGTGCTACGCCGCGGGCGGGCATACTCCTGCCGGGGCTGACTCTGCCGGCCGGGATCGGCGAACCCGGAGCCGAACTGCGGCACACGGATCTCATCCACGCGGAGCCCCGCTTGCTGCAGCGCATCCCGCAACTCGGACTGGCCGGTCAGCAGCAGCCGGTGCACATCGGGGGAGTCCGCCCGGACGTGTGCCGTGATGGCCCCTTCCGACAGCGTGACCTTCACTCTCAGCACTCCTAGCTCGGGCGGGTCGAGCTGCACCGTTAGATCCGTGGCCGGTCCCCGGCGGGTGAGCTCCACAGCCCGGACCACCTGATCCACCAGGCGGGGTGGGTCCACGGCTTCCAGCGCCGGACGCTCCGGCGAAGCGGTCCGGGCCGTCCCGGGAACCTCGCGGAGGTTCCGGAGCGCATCCGCAGCGGTGTGAACTTCCGGCGCCTTCACTTCAGCGCCAGACGAGGCAGGACGCTCGGAGCGCTCCTCCCGCATGGGCCGCGATTGGATGGGATCAATATGCTTTGCCAGAACCTGGTAAGAACCTTCAGGCTCTCCAACAGCAACAGATGCTGGACGCGCAGGTGCAGGGTGCTGCTCCTCCTCGACAGCCGCATCCGCAGACGGAGTGTCCTTCCCGACCGCACCCTCAAGCGCGGGTGAGGCGTGTTCGTTTGCGGCGGGCTCCGGAGCAGCGGGCCGCAGGGTGACCGCCGCTTCCGGCCGGAACGGTCTGGCATCCGGGGCGGAAGCGGCCTGCGCAACGGGAACCTCGGCGGCGGGCGTGCCGGCGTCCGGCGCCGGCGCTTCGGCCGTGTCGTGGCTGTGCGGCTCGCCGGTCAGAGAGGCCACCTGAGCGCGGTCATTGCTCGACTCGCGGATGCGCATCCGGCTTTGAGGAGCCGTTCTCACCGCAACCGAGAGCATTTCTGGCGTCTCCGCGACATCCGGCGAGGCGGCGGCCTCCGGCGCACTTGGAAGCACTGCAGCAACGTGGTCTGGCCGTCCTCCACCGCTGGTTTCAGCCGGGACCACGAAAGCCGGATGGTCCGCGGAACCCTCCGTCAGCGGATGCTGACCGGTGCGCGGGCCGGCGGCTGCGGTCTCAAGACCGCTGGCGGGCAGGGGGGATTGCCGTTGCCCCGCAGCCCCATTAGCCGCCAACGGTTCTTCCGGATCCTGCAGACCGCCGGTGAATGGCTGACTTTCCCGGGGAGCCTGATCGCCCGATGTCTCTTCGCCCGCAAGAGAATCCACCAGCGTAACCGTCTGCGAAGATGTGGCAGGGCGACCTGCGGACTCCTGGTGAACGGCGGAGATTTGTGGGCCGGTATCGCCAGGCATCGCGGCAGACTGGACGTCTTCCGGAAGCGGCGGGACGATCTGCGCAGTCATTATGCTGACCGGCGCGGCCGGCGGGATCGCGGACGCGTCCGCCTCCGAAGTGGCCTGATCCTTCCCTTCGAGCTCCGGCGGTGTTTCTTCCAGAGGAGCCGGCAAGATTTGCTCTCCGGTCTCCTCTCCGGCCTGCCCTTTCTGTCCCGCCGCCAGCGCCGCAATAGCCAGCGCCTGCAGGAAGCCGCCGGGAGCGGCATCCTGCTGTCCTCCGCTCTGAGGAGCTCCCGGCTGAGGAACTCCTGTGGACAAGACCAGAAACGTGGCCGCAGCGGACGGAGTGGTCATTGCTCCCTGCTCCAGCGGCTCATGACGGAGGCCACGTAGTTGCGGGTCTCCGGGAACGGCGGAATGCCGCCGTAGCGGCGGACCGCCCCCGGCCCGGCGTTGTAGGCCGCCAGCGCCAGATCCACACTGCCCATCCTGTCCAGCAGACCCCGCAGGTACCGCGCGCCGCCGAAGATGTTCTGCCGGGGATCATAGGGATCCGTGACGCCCAGAGATGCGGCCGTGGCGGGCATCAGCTGCATCAGGCCCATGGCGCCCGCCGAGCTCCGTGCGGAAGGGTTGCCGCCGGACTCCTGCGCGATGACCGCGCGCAGCAATCCCGGATCCAGACCGTACTCCGCCGCCGCCTCCTGAATGATGGGCTCCCACTGCGACACGCCGCCCGTCTGCTGACGCTGAACAGCCTGCTGCAGGCGGGCCGCGAAGGGAGTCTGCCATAGGCGGGACGGATCCGGGGCGTGCCCCTGCACCCGCCCCGTGAGTTCCTCGATGCGGTCCTCGATCTCGGCAATCCTCTGCTGGACGTTGATGAGACTCTCGATCCTCATTGGCGTTGCGCCGGTCTTGTCCTCCGAGGACATAAATCGTCCCGACATCCGCAGGACTTGAGCGCCAGAATGCGCAAAGGGAAAAAGGATTTGCAGGGCGAGCGGAGAAAGAATACCCAGGGACAGCACCGCTAAGCGGGTAAGTCCCACAGCACACGGAGGTGCCGCACATGGTCAGAGTCTACGTCACCAGCACGGGCGACGGCGGAGCCGCAGCCGCGGAGAGGATGGCCGAGCGGCTGGCCGCCCTGGGTTTCAATCCGTTCGTTCCCCATCACTACCACCGCAAACCTTCCCGGGAAGAGCGCCTGCCGGAGCGTCTCCCGGGCCGCAGCGACCTGGACTGGCTTTCTGTGTGCCACGCTCTCCTGCTGATGCCGGGGTGGCAAGAGTGCGAAGACTCCCGTCAGGAGCTGGCGCACGCGCGCGAGCTGGGGATCCCGGCATTCACCACGGTTGAGGAGCTCTCCCGCCGGTTCGCGCCGGAGCTGGAGGCGGGTCTGGAGTTGCCAGAGGTTCTGCTGGAACCGCAGCTCATCTGCGACTGACGCTGGAGGAAGGAAGGGCGGCGGATGATCTTCCCGAAAAGCAAGATGCGCATCATCGAGGTCCACGACGGGAAACGCCCCGAACAGGGGTGGCTGGAGCTGAACACGGCCTCCGTGGACCTGGAAGGCGTATCGAAGATCTACATCAATCTGGACGAGCTGGAAACGCTGCGCAAAGAGATGGGCCAGGCATCAGAAGCTGCGGAGCGGGCCCGCAAGCTTCTGGGAGGCTGAGGCTGCTCCAGTCGCGGGTCTCTCAGCCGGCCGGCTGAGATCCTCCGGAGTCGAAATACTCGTACAGGCGCAGCGAGATGAGCGCCACGGCGTGCTCCGCCGCACGGCGATCGCGGAAGTCTGCGCACAGGATGGCCGCCGAATAGGCTTTGCCCGACTCTGTGATAACGAGCCCGCAGTCGTGCGTCACATCCTCCAGCCCTCCCGGCTTGCTGGCGACCACCGCTCCCGGCGGAAGCAACGCCGGCAGCTTCTCCCGGTGCTGCTGACGCCGCATGATGGACAGACACTCCTCGCAGGAAGCGGGGCTGAGCGGCGGGAGATCTCCCAGATGCATCCTGCGCAAAAGCTCCGCCACCTCTCCCGCGGTGATAAGGTTGTCCCGGCCCTGCGCCCGGGCGTTCAGGTCAAACAGCCTGCGCTGCAGCTTCATCCGGCAGAATCCGTTGGACAGCAGGAACTCCTCGATGAACGGCACCCCCAGGCGGTCTATGAGCATGTTCGTGGCCGTGTTGTCGCTGACGACGATCATCAGACGCGCCAGATCCTCCAGAGTGAGCGGCAGTCCCGGGTGAAGCTCAAGAAGCACGCCCGATCCGCCGACCACATCTTCCTGCCGCAGCTCACGCACCTCGTCCAGCGAGACAAGCCCCGTGTCCCGGGCAGCGTAGAGGGCCGCGAGGAGAGGCACCTTGATGACGCTTGCGGCGGGGAACAGATCATCCGGGTGCAGCGAGATCTCCTCCCCGGACTCGCAGCCGATGGCCGACACAGCCCACCGGCCGCCCGCCAGCCGCGCTTCCCGCTGAATGGCCGTCAGCAGGATCTGCTTCTCGGACCGCTCTTCCACATCCGCCATCGCGGCCACGGACTCATCGCTCATTGGTAGCTCTCCCCAGGTTCTGTTCCGCGAACTGCCGCCAGTCGCTCTCCGGCCAGGTCTGAAGGAACCGCTTGAACGTCTGCGCCGCCAGATCCGGCCTTCTCAGGCGGGTAAGCTGGATCTCCCCGATCCGCAGCGCGGCCATCTCGGCCTCCCCCGTACGCCGTCCGGAGCGGACCAGCAGATCGAGCTCCTTCACCGCCTCGTCAAACTCTCCCATCTCCTCCAGAATGCAGCCCATCCGGAACTGCAGCCGGCTCTCAAGCGGCAAATCCGGCCAGACCGAGCGCAACTCCCGCAAACGCTCCACCGCCAGATCGCGGCGGTTCTCCTGCAGATACAGCTTCAGCGCCTTCTCGTAGTAGGGCAGAGATTGCTCCGGGTCGTCCAACAGCATCCAGGTGCGCCCGAGCTCCGCATAAGCGAAGGGATCCTCCGGATCCACGGTCAGCAGCTCTTCGAAGTCCCGCGCAACGTCCAGAAGGGTTCCCCGGCGGAGCCGGTCCTGCGCATCGGACAGGAGATACTCCTTCTGCGCCTCGATCCCGAGCTGGCTGAGCTGAGCGAACCCCATCCCGAAGATAAACCCACCCAGATGGGCCCAGTAGCCCACCTGCGAAAGGTCCAGATGCAGCCACCCGATGGTGAGCGAGGGAGCGTACAGCCCCACTATGCCCAGAAACACCTGCGTGACCAGCCATCCCAGGAGCACAATGGAGGCGGGCAGCCGCACGGGACCCAGTTCGAAGCGGTCCATGTAGAACCGGATGGCGTAGACCCCCATGACTCCGGCGATCGCGCCGGAGGCGCCCAGGGCATGCTGCATCCGTGCCTCCGGGGGCATGAAGGCGAACACGATGGACAGATGCATCACGCTGGCGGCGAACCCGCTTCCGATATAGAACAGGAAGAACTCGACGCTCCCCAGCGCCTTTTCCACCCGCCGCCCGAACAGATACAGGAAGAACATGTTCAGGGCCAGATGCGGGACGGAGGCGTGCAGGAAGGTGGATGTGAACATCTGCAGCAACCCGGCACGGCCGGGCACCAGCGCCCAGTCCCGGTAGATCTCCTCCCGGATGGTCCCAATGAGCGCCAGGTAGAGCAGAAGATTGAACCCGATCAGCGAGTACGTCGCTATCGGAAAGTCTCTGTCACCGAGTATCCTGCGCATTTCGCGTCAGGCGCCCCCTCTTTTCGTCTCTCTCCTCCCGCCCGGCCTCTCCGCACGCGAGCGCTGATATTCCATTATAACAGGCCGGGCCGTCCGGAAGGAAGCCACCCGCCCCCAAGATCTTCAGCGCCAGGGCTCGCTGTCGAAGCGCCGGAGGCAGACTTCGTCGGAGACTGCCGCTCCTTCCTGCAGGCAGCAGAAAACGATGGCGTCCGCCACCTCCTCCGGGGTCATCCAGAGGGAGGGATCGTCGTTGCGCGATGCCCGCAGGTCTGCAGACAGGTCCGTAAGCACTCCTCCTGGAGACACGAGGTGCACCCGGATGCCCAGAGGCTGTCCCTCGATAGCCATTACCTTGGTGAGCCCGACAAGACCGTGCTTAGAAGCGCAGTAGGCGCCCTGCTCAGGATATCCTCGCCGTCCGGCAAGCGAACCCACGTTGATGATGCGCCCGGGACGATGCGCCATGCGGCGCATCGCCTCCCTTGCAACGATGAACGCCCCCGTCAGATTGACGTCCAGGATGGAACGCCACTCGTCAAGTCCGGTCTCCGTCAGAGGCTTGAGCATCAGCGCGCCCGCATTGTTGACCACGATGTCCACCGGGCCAAACTCTTGCTCCACCGCATCGAACGCAGCGGCGACCTGCTCCTCGGAGCGCACGTCGCAGACCACCGGAATGGCCCGTCCGCCTCCGGCACGGATGGCCTGCGCGACTGCTTCAAGCTCCTCGCGCGTGCGTGCAAGTACACCCACCGCGGCGTTGCGCGCCGCCAGAGCCGTAGCGGCGGCACGCCCGATGCCGCGTCCTCCTCCGGTGACCAGCGCAACCTTACCCGTCAGACTCACCGTGTCCCTCCCGGCGCAGATTCCCCGGCCTTCAGCCGGTAGAGTGTCTCTCCGGCCTTCGGCACGTACAGGATGCCCTCATCCTCCCGGTTCCGATACTCCTCCACACGGACCGTGGCAGGGTCCATATAGCCCAGGTTGATCCTCCGGCAGCGCTCCTGCGGGATCCCGGTGGCGAGTATGACCTCGATGCGCGGCCTTTCCACGCCGTCCTCAAAGGTTCCGATGCCTTTGACGTGCGTGGAATGCGCCAGCACCCCCCAGGGATAGTTCCTGAACCTGTCCCACTGCCGCACAAAGTAGTCCCGGACGTGGTAGCCGATCTCGTCAAGGATGGCTCCGTGCGTGTGGGACACCTCCGTGATGTGCGGCGCGTAGATGATAAGCCGCCCGCCGTCCGCCACGACGGGCTCCAGCTTGTACATGCACTTGCCGCCCACCCAGAGATCGTCGTACATCGGCGGCGCGCACGAGAGCACGGTGTGAAACGGACGGTCCACGTAGCGGATATGCAGGCGCGCCGAGAGGTCGGCCGCTTTCGACCAGGCTTCCTCCACCGGTCCACAGAACAGCCCGGCCAGGCCGTCTCCGCCCACCACCATCGCCAGACAGGTGCGCGGTGTGGGCACCAGGCGCGCCGCGGCTTCGATGACGTCCCGGACGGGAGTCTGCTTCACCCCGATGATGCAGGGGTTCGTGATGAGCGCCCCGAGCCAGTGGAAGAAGTCCAGGATCTCCTGCCCGGCCAGCCCCGGAAAGAGATACTTGCTGCCCCCGGAGAAGCCCACCACCTCATGCGGGAACACCGGCCCGATGATGATCAGGTGGTCGTACTCCAGCGCCATCCGGTTGACGGGCACCTTCACACGCATCCGCAGCATCCCGGCAGAGAGACGTCCGGTCTCCTCCTCCGAGAGCTCGCCCACCACCGCAAGCTGATCCGGATCTTTCCAGTGATGATTGAAGAAACGCGTCTTGGTATAATCCCGCGCGTGCTCCTCCGCCGTGATGCCCACGCGGTGATAGATCTGCTCCATCGGCAGAGGATGGTGCGTGCCGAGCGCCACGATCACATCCAGCGCGGCGACCCGTGGAGCAAGCAACCGGTATACCGTCCGGAACATCAAGTCCACTGGGGCGGTGCGGGTATGATCCGGGATGACCAGCAAGACGCGCCGCCCGTCCAGGGGCATATGCTCCAGCCCCTCAGCGCAGATCCTCTCCACCTCCTGCGGGGTAAGCAGCCCGTCCACGCAATCCTGTCCGGTCACCGTGCTCGCTGTGGATGTCTCCATCAGACCCCCGAGAACGCTGAGAAGCCGCCGTCCACCGGCACCACGATGCCCGTCACGAATCGGGAGGCATCCGAGGCCAGCCACACGGCCGTGCCGATCAGCTCGTCCGGCTCGCCGAAGCGGCCCATCGGTGTATGCTCGACGATGGTCCGTCCGCGCGCCGTCAGCTCTCCGGTCTGCTCATCCAGAAGCAGGAAGCGGTTCTGCTCAGTCAGGAAGAAGCCCGGCGCAATGGCGTTCACGCGGACGCCCGAATAGCCGTTCTTCGCCAGGTGCACCGCCAGCCACTGCGTGAAGCTGTTCACCGCAGCCTTCGCGGCGGAGTAGCCGATGACGCGTGTCAGCGGGCGGATGGCAGACATAGAGGATATGTTGATGATGCTGCCGCGCCCGGCTTTCGCCATCTCTTTTCCGAAGATCTGGGACGGCAGGATCGCGCCGCCAAAGAAGTTCAGGTCCATGACCTGTCTCAACGCGTCGGGATTCAGATCGAAGAAACCATCCGGTTCCATCACGGTCGCGTCCGGACGGTTGCCGCCCACTGCGTTGACCAGCACATCCACGCTGCCGAAATCCTCAAGGATCTGCCCGGCCAGATCCCGCACTGCGTGTGCGTCCGTGGTGTCCGCGCTGTAGCCGCGGGCCTCTATACCGAGTCCCCGAAGCGCCTCCGCCTCCGCCAGATTCTTCTCCAGCGAACGGCTGGCCACGGCGACCCGGGCTCCGGCCTCACCCAGTCCGCGCGCAATGGCGGAGCCCAGCACGCCTGCTCCGCCCAGCACCACAGCCGTCCGCGATTTCAACGAGAACAGTTCCAAAGCCTTGTCATCTCCCCGCCGGCGCTTCCGAAGGGCCGCCGGCCGAAGCATCTGTTCCTCCGGCGCAGGCCGGATTCCTGCCGGAGGAGCCCGGCTGCAAGCGTGTCGAACTGTCCGGAGAAGCATTAGGTGATGCCGGCAGGAAAGATTCTTTCTAACGGGTGGTGCGGCCGGCGGCGGGACGTCCGGAACGAAGACTGGAGGGGAAGGCTCGCCGGACTTCCGCAGACGGCCACGATTCTCTATTACGCCCGTGGCAGGATTGCGGCGCGGCGGCGGAGAAGGGCGGCGGAAGGCAGGATCAGATGATGGTCAAGTTCGTTTTCTTCGATCTCCGCGAAGTGGAGACTCTCCAGGGGTTCCAGAGGAAGCTTCAGCAGCCGGTGAAGCATCCGGGGCCGCTGATGCTGGCCGACCGTCCCTGGGAAAACGGGAACATGCAACTCTACGGAAGCGTGGTGAAGCCGCCGGCGGGACCGTTCCAGCTCTGGTACAGCGTCATCCATCCGCCCTGGAAGATGCTGCTGGCGTACGCGGAGAGCGACGATGGCATCCACTGGCACCGCCCGGAACTGGATATCTTCGAGTACGAAGGACACCGCACGAACATCGTCTTCACGCGCGACCCGCACGGGCCGGCGGTGATCTACGATGAGCGGGAGACACGCGACGGATGGCGCTACAAGATGCTGTGCGGGGCGAGTCCGTCGCATGCCATCTGCGCGTTCCGCAGCCCGGACGGCATCCGATGGGAGCCCGTCCGCCGCTTTCCGGTGCTGCCCACCAACCCGGACTGTCCCATGGGGCTGTTGCGCACCCCGGACGGGCGATTTGCCGCCCTGCACCGTGTGGACGGATACGGCCGGCGTGTCTTCCGCAGCGAGTCCTGGGATTTCCTGCACTGGAGCGGCGAGCCCCGGATGATCCTGGAGCCGGATGCGGGCGACCCCCCTCAGACCCAGTTCTACGGGATGGGAGCGGTCCCTTACGGCCCGTATGAGATCGGCACGCTCTGGATCTACCGGACGGAGGCGGAGGACATGGGGACGTCCAAGATGCGCGGCATCCAGTACCCGGAGCTCGCCTACGCCCGCGGCGGGTTCGCGTGGCACCGCGCGGCGCAGGGCGTCCCGTTCATCCCGAACGGCGGGGAGGGAGACTGGGATCGTGGCAACCTCCAGTGCGCATCCGCGCCGGTGTTCCTGCCGGAGGAGATCCGGTTCTATTATGCGGGCACCAGCGCGAGGCATCAGACTTCGTGGGAGTTGCAGCCTCAGCAGGCCGGTCTGGGGATGGCTACCATAAAGCCGGACCGCTTCGTTGCGCTGGAGGCCGGGGACGAAGAGGCCGAACTGCTGACCGTGGCGTTCCGGCCGGACGGCGATTGTCTGTTCCTCAATGTCCGGACTGGCGCTGAGGGGTTCGCGAAAGTTGAGCTGCTGGACCGCGAGGCACGCCCGCTGCCGGGGCATTCCCTGCAAGAATGCCGTCCGGTGACAGGGGACGGGACGGCCCTCCAGGCCGTCTGGAACGGTGCGGGGCAGAGCAGGCTGCCTTCAGGTACTCCGGTGCGCCTGCGCGTGAGAGCCAAACGGGCAGCGATCTTCTCGATCTTCTGCTGCCGGCCGGAGGAGGCCGCAGACTACCGGTCTTTTACATCGCCGCTTCCCTGAACGAATCCCGGCGCTGCTTGTTCGGGCTGAAGGGCCACCCATCCGAAGGCGGGAACCGTGATGCGGCTCTCGAAGCCCCAATGGCGCCGCACGGACCCGGCTCCGGCGACCGGATAGGGCGTGCGCACCGTGATGGTGCGGGGGCGGGCCGTGCTGTTGTAGGCGAGGTTGGCGCTGAGCGAGACCGCCTCGATGTGATCGCCCAGATAACGCGCCACTGTTCGCGGCGGCGGTTGCGGGACGCGGTACCGCACTCCCGCATAGTCCAGGATGCGCCTCACCAGTTCCATCCCGAACCAGTTCCGGGGATCCGCGCTGTCATAGGGGCCCCAGACATCTACCTCGTTGGCGGATGCATCCGAAGACCCGCCCAGGTTCCGGGGCGGACGCCGCGCGGGATTGAAGCAGGACGCCGCGAAGACCTGTCCGTGAAGGAAGATGAGTCTCTCCCGCCGCCGGACGGACAGCAGCGGCTCATCGCCGCAACGCAGGAGGATCTCCGTGCCGGCCGGCGGACGGAGCCACCGGAATGCGTCATCTTCCGCCAGAACGACCGGTCTGGCGGTCAGAAGCTCTCCCATCCCGCAGGTCAGCGGATGGTCCGTGTCAAGGGTAACAAGCCCGGAAGGACGCATCCCGGCGGACAATTGCCCGCCATCCACGGCATACTCCTGACCGTCCGGCACCTGGACCCCGTCCATCGCCCGTCCGAAGCTGCCGGTCAACAGGACCACAGCCTTCGTGCTTTTCAACTTCTGCCAGGTCTCGCTCAGCAGGAACGACGCCGCCGGAACGACGATCAGCCGGTAACGGTCCATCTCGGCCATACTCATCGCATCCAGCCGCGGCGAGCCGCACCGGCGCATCTGGCAGCCGAACGAGCGCAGAAGCACGTCCAGCAGCATAGAATCCACGGCGTAGCGCGGATGATCCGGCAGGGCGGCCGCGGCGTACGAGGGGAAAACCATCAGCACATCGCGTTCGGGAGCCTCCAGCGGAGCATTGTGCAGGCTCTGAAGGTACGGAGAGAACTCGTCCTCCCACTGCTCGAACCTTACCCGGGCGGCTCGCTCCGGGGCCCAGCCATAGTTGGCCACCGCATAGTCGCGCGTAAGCTGGCATCCCATAAAGCGCTGCCCCTCCCCCCTCTTGCGGGCCAGAAGCGGCAGGTAATAGTCGCGATACTGCGCGGCAGACAGGCACCGGTAACGGAACCCCATGGTCTCGGCCAGCGTCCGCTCCGGATCATGCGAGGTCTGGAAGGGAAAACAGGACTCATAAAGCGCAAAGTCTGCGGAAGGGATCTCCACCATATTCCACAGGTAGCCCATCACATTGTAGAGCTCCTGCCACATGCCCACCGGCCGGCCGCCGGCCAGCGGCTTGAGTCTGGTGACCATCGCGCTGAAGGCTTCCTGCACATACTGATAACGGAACAGGATGAAGCGGTTGAACTCGGTATCCGGCCCGCCGGGCCGCGAGGGGATGCGCTCCACCGCGGGCAGCCCCTGTGCGGCTCTCCATTCATTGAAGCGAGCCAACGCGTGCCCGCTGCGGCCTGCGTCCCACGAGGTGAAGCCGGCCTCTCCGTAGATGCCCCACGTCGGGGCGAACGCGACGACGTCCGGGTGCGACGCGTACCGGCGGATAATCTCTGCAAAATACCACTCGACCCGCTCCATGGCCTCAGGCCAGAACGGGTCCAGCTGGTTCATCACGCGTTCGCCGTTTTCACGCGTGTCCCAGAACTCTCCGTCTCCCAGCCCCACCCATCCGAGGATCGCAAGGATGAACCGGAAGCCCTTCGCCCGGAGTCGCTCCATCTCGGCGTCGAGGGCGGCAAAGTCCACCTGGCCCCCGCCCGGAATGACCGGCGGATGGGCCTTCAGGAGGATGGTATCATAGCCGGCGCGGCGGGCGTCTTCGACATCCGCCTCCGAATAGCCGGTCATCGGGAGCCAGACGTGCATTCCTTTGAAGGGGCTGCGATCCTGCGCAAGCGCGGGTCTGCCTGCCGCCAGCGGGAGCAGGATGGCCGATGTCACCAGGCAAAGGAGCGCCGCCCGGCCCATCCCGGCGACGCTACAGCCGACCGATGAAGCGCCAGAAGTTGCGCCCCATCAGATCCCGGCAGTCCCGTTCGATCTCAGCGTCGGTCACCTTCCAGCCGGTCTCCTCCACGGCGGCATAGCGCTCCGCCAGCACCACCTCAGTGAAGTGCCGGGCGTGGGTCCACTTCGGGATCACCTGCTCCATGACGCGGACGTCCGAGTGGTGCGGGATGTGGCTGAATCCCAGCAACTCCACGCGCATCCGGGTCATCTCGTCTATGAGATAGGGGATATTCAGGAACCACCAGCACCCGAACGTCATCAGGTTCGGGAACTTGCGAGCGACGACGTTCAGCTCATACTGGTTCTCGCGCGAGAGCACGGTCACAAGGAAACGCAGCTTGGGATAGCGGGCCAACAGGCGCTCCAGCGAGGCCAGGTCCGAGACACCCACCGAGTCCCCCGCCAGCCGCAGATCCGGATTCACCTGCCTGCGGCACCCGGGCATCAACGCCACCGGCAACCCCCGCTCCGCAGCGACAGCCAGCATGCATTCCTCCAGCAACCGGTTCAGCTGGCTGCCATCCGGAAACCTCCAGGAGGGGCTGAGCGACAGCATCAGATAAAGAGGCTCCATCCGGTCTATCCAGTGATGCAGGAACCGGCGGACTTCCGGGATGGTGCGGCCGCCCAGCGGTCCTTCCACATCGTAGCCCCAGTCCCTCAGGCGGGGATAGTTCGTCTCCCACGCCAGGATCAGCGAGTCCAGGCGCAGGGCGGCGTGGAAGCGGGGATCTATCTGCGGTCCGGATTCCCAGACGGCCCGTTCCGTGTCGTCGAACGGATCGTTCGTCATCACCAGAGATTCCAGACCGGCGCACTCGAATACCCGGTCCACGATGCCCTCAGGTGTCTGTGCGGCGAAGAACGCGCGGTAGGATTCGAGATCGCGCGAGGCCGTATCCAGCCCCAGAGCCCGGAGCACCTCCAGGAGTCCTTCGGCCGCCGCGCTGACCGGGGAGTGATCCAGGAACAGTGTCTTCCAGACCAGGTCCGCCTGCTGTCTGCGGTCCATCTCCCAGAACTCCGCCGGCGTCACCTCCGCCCAGCGCAGGGTCTCCGCGATGAGATAATGGTGATTCAGAAGCTCGTCAATACCCCACAGCAGCAGGTCTCCGAAAGCCGGGGCATAGACGTGGGTGTGGATGTCGGTGACGGGGACGCGCGAGAGCGCCTCGCGCACGCGCAGGCGCATATCGTTCAACGCGGCGGAGTCGTGCATGGTGAAGAAAACCCTCTCCTGGAGAAGTCTGCTGGGGGCGGAGGAGCGCTCCTTCCCCCGGGAGATTGGTTACCTGCGATGCCCCGGGAATCCTGCCACGGGAATAAACGCCTGTCCTGATCTACCGGACCGCGGAACAGCTGCCAGCCGGGGGAGCCTACCGCTTGGCGGCCGTCTCCACCAGGGCGGCAAAGAGCGAGGAGAACCGCCGGTGGACTTCCGCATCCTTCCGCCGCTCGGGATGGAATTGAACGGCCAGGCAGAAACGGTGGTCCGGCAGCTCCAGCGCCTCGATGATGCCGTCATCGGCGTATGCTGCCGCTCTCAAGCTGGACGCCAGCTCCGCGTCCGTTACGCCCTGATGATGATATGTGTTGACCTGCGTGGCTCCCGGCCCCACCAGCCGGCCGAAAAGGGTATCGGGTTCATACTGGATGGCGTGGAGAGGACAGGGATCGGGATCCTCTACCTTTGAGCCATCCGTCAGCACACGATGAACCACGAGATCCCCAACTCCCTGCTGGATGTCCGGGACCAGAGACCCACCGGCGGCGACGTTCATGATCTGAAACCCGCGGCAGATCCCGAGAACCGGACGCTCTTCCTGCAGGGCGCGGCGCGCCAGCGGAAGTTCGTAGGCATCCCTCCTGGAATCCACCAGGACCTCATAGCGCTCGATGATCTCTTCGTCGGAGAGATCCGCATCCACGGGGCGGCGGGGATACAGTGAGGGATGCACATCCATCCCCCCGGCGAAAAGCAGAGCGTCACAGGTATCGGCGACGGAGGGATCCGCCGGAGTGATAAAAACCGCTTCGCCTCCGGCATCCTCCACTGCCATACGGTAGTCTCCACCGTGCTCCTCCACCCATCCCGGTTTTGAGCCGCAGGTGATTCCGATGCGGGGTCTGCGGGTATTCATCCTCCAGTGTTCCTCCTCCGGCGCACTCTGGTATTCGCGAACGGTTTGCGGCATTGTATTCGCGCCGCGCAGCCTCTGCAACAGAACCATATAATGGAACCATGTTTCCCGCGGATTTCGTGGAGATCATCAGGCCCGGCCGTCTGAGCTACCCGGATGGTCTGACGCTGCAGGAAGAGCTTGTCCGGGGTGTTCAGTCCGGCCTCCGGCCGGAGGCGCTCGTGCTGCTGGAGCACGATCCCGTCATCACGCTGGGGCGAGGATGGCGGCCGGAGCATCTGCTGTGCGACACCGGGGAACTGGCCGCCCGGGGCATCGAGCTTCACGAATCTGCGCGGGGGGGCGACGTCACCTACCACGGGCCCGGGCAGATCGTCGGTTATCCCGTGCTGGACCTGAACCGGCGCGGGCGCGACCTGCACGCCTACATCCGGATGCTGGAGGAGACGCTCATTCAGACCGTCCAGGCGCTTGGCATCAAAGCCATTCGCAGGAGCGGGATGACAGGCGTCTGGGTTCCGGCGGACGGCAAGGGACCATCCCGCAAGATCGCAGCCATTGGAGTGCGGGTGCAGCGCTGGGTCACCAGTCACGGGTTCGCCCTGAATCTGGACGTGGACCTGGAGACTTTCCGGCTGATCGTCCCCTGCGG
>Ga0073932_1001672_pt1 | contig 39644 bp, 35 predicted proteins | sample DewCreD2012metaG_FD_76967 | JGI IMG/M metagenome (GOLD analysis project Ga0073932, IMG submission 76967) | Hot spring sediment bacterial and archeal communities from British Columbia, Canada, to study Microbial Dark Matter (Phase II) - Dewar... ...
CTTATAATCTCTTTGAGCCATCGTAAGTAAAAACCTCCTTTTTTGAAGTTGAGTTCTCTAAAAGGAGATATTACGATGGCTCATCCTCTTAGCTCAAATCGCGAACATTTTTATACACTAGCATTATATACCAAATGATATTAATAATTTCATTTTAATAAAGATATTATCCAGGAGAAATTCGGAAAAAACAGCTGATTCTTTGAGTTCAGCGCGCCGGTTAATTTTCTTTGGCCCTCTTCTCTATGTAAGATCTGAGGTCAGAGAAAAAACCACAGGCTTCGTTTGTTTTAATTCTTCCGATTTTTCTTTTTAAGATGTTGATATCAAAAGCTGTCAGAACTTCTTCCTTTTTATTTTTGTTCCAGGTCAGGGCGAAGTTTAGCCCGTCAAGACTAAAACCGCCAAGTGAATCTAACTTGTGGACGTCTTTGAATTTGAGCCAGTGATTCTTAAAGCTCAATTCTGCGAAAGTACGGACGTCTGCCAGGGCGTCGTCCTGCCTTTCTTGCTCGTTTCTTTTGCCAGCTATCCTGCTCAATACTTTTTGAGGCAGGGTCATTTTTATTTCTCTTTCTATAACCGGTCTGGCATCTTCTACCATCTGCAGGATCACGGTTTCGCGCAAAGCGGCATTGCCCTCCATGTACCATACCGCTAATGTGTTCTTTTTCCAGAGGACCAGAACAATAACCACGGCTATGGTTAATATGATGGCCACGATCAGTATCTTCCAAATTTTCTTTTTTGGGATTGATTTTGTTTCTGCCATTAGGATTTTATCCTTTGCTGCCGAAATTCTTCTTAATTCAGCCTCGTTCTGTTATTTCATGGTGAATCCAATCCATATGGATTAAAAAGGGTAAATATTTATTTTTTAAATCGCCAGGCAAACTGCTTTTGCCCGGGGATAGCACGCCACCCCAAAAAGCATGCCAGCAGTTTATTTTCAAGAACGAGGCCGGCCGGGACTATTTTCTGCCTTTTAAAAGCCGGACGATAAGAACGACAATGGCAATGACCAGCAGAGCATGGATCAAACTGCCTGCGTGGAAGGCAAAGAATCCAAGAGCCCATAGGATAAAAAGAATTAGCACAATCGCCCACAACATGATAACCTCCTTAAATATTTAAAAGAATTTAGTTTACTGCTGTGTTGATAGATTGATCGCTCAAGTAATGACTATGCCTAACCCTTTCAATGCTTATGTTAAATCGATACAGGCCCAGATGTCAAGTTAATATTTCTTTCAGGTTAAGACAGATTTAGCACGGAAGACACAGAAGAACAAAAAAGCGCAAAAAATCAGCCTGGCTTATATTGTTATGCTCAATTTGACATCTCTGAATATCGCATTTTATAATTTCCTACAAGGGGATAAAGCAAAATTTGTGCTCTAAAGATCATTCTGCCAGCGCACAAGAAAACGAAATGCTTATCTTTTCAACATAAGGCAAAATAAGTGACCATCAAATGCCCGAAATGTCAGGCTGAGAATCCCGACACCGTGAAATTCTGCGGGGAATGCGGGACTCAACTGAGCCGCGCTAACGCTAAATTTTTAGATTAATCGGTCGGAAAATATCGTTAATCTCAATTGATTATCAACCACTCCTGTTGTATATATCAGCGGTGGAGAAATCATCATGAAAAACAGGCGTGGATTTTTGTTTTTAATAATTGGGATAATTGGCTGCTCAGTTCTATCGCTTTCGCTTCTCACTGGCTGCAACAAGCAAGCCTATGACCCGATTGCTGCTCTGGAAAAATACAACGTGGTCTGGGATTCACCCAGCAAAGACGCCTGGGGAACCATGCCGGCCGGAAACGGCGACCTCAGCCTGAACGTCTGGATGGAAGAAAGCGGTGACCTTCTTTTTTACCTCGGCAAAACCGATTCCTGGGACGATAACTGCCGGTTGCTCAAGCTTGGTCGGCTCAGGGTGCGGCTCAACCCCAACCCGCTGCTTAAATCAAAGGCCTTCAAGCAGACTCTGAAGCTGAACGAAGCAGCGGTAGAAATCAACTGCGGCCAGGGACAGGAGCGCGTTGACCTCAGTGTGTGGGCTGATGCCAACTACCCTGTAATTCATGTGGCTGTAAAAAGCAAAAATCCGGTTGAAGCCACTGCCTCCATCGAACTCTGGCGTACCACGCCGTACGAGCTTCCGACCATTGAAGTGAGCGATGTCCATTTTGACCATTACGTCCCCGGCAACAAGCACTTCCCCACCATAGTTGAGCCAGACACAGTGCTTACCGGCCTTAAAGACCGCATCGGCTGGTATCATCACAACCGGAAATCTGTGGGCCCGGCTCTGGCAGCCAAACTCCAGGACATGGAAGGCTTTAAGCAGGAAGACCCCATTCTTCACCGGACTTTTGGCGCGGTCATCACGGCCGAGCGGGCAGAAAAAATTGACGACCTCAACTTGCGTTCACCGGCGGCCACCTCGCACCTTTTCAGCATCTACGTTCTGACCAAACATCCCTCCTCGCCGGAAGAATGGTTAAAGTCTGTTGAGGGGCTGATGGCGGCAACGGAAAAAATTCCCTTCACGACCAGGCTTCAGGTCCACCGCCAGTGGTGGGAGCAGTTCTGGCGACGGAGCTGGATTGATATTCACTCCACCAGCCCGAACGATGACACCTATATTTTAAGTCGGGCCTACGTCCTGCAGCGGTTCATCAACGCTTGTGCCGGGCGTGGCCAGTATCCAATCAAGTTCAACGGTTCAATCTTCACGGTGCCCAACCCGGGAAGCCCGGGCGATGCCGATTACCGCCGCTGGGGTCCCGGCTACTGGTGGCAGAACACCCGACTCCCCTACATCAGCATGTGCACCTCAGGCGACTTTGACCTGCTGGAGCCTCTCTACCGGATGTACTGCGGTGATGTTCTGGAAATGGCTAAGTACCGCACGCGACATTACTTCGGACATGACGGCGCTTACTTCAACGAGTGCGTCTACTTCTGGGGCGCAGCCTTCAACGAATCCTACGGCTGGACGCCACGCGAGAAACGCACGGTGGTGGAAAATGAAAGCCGCTGGCACCGCTGGGAATGGCAGGGCGGGATTGAGCTTCTTTATATGATGCTTGACCATTATGAGCATACTCTGGACGAAAAGCTCCTCAAGGAGCGGTTGCTGCCGCTGGCTCACGAAGTGCTCACCTTTTACGACCAGCACTACAAAGTTGACGAGCGCGGAAAAATCATCATGGAGCCGGCTCAGGCGCTGGAGACCTGGTGGGACTGCCGCAACCCCATGCCGGAAATTGCCGGTATTCTGGCCGTAACTGAAAGACTTCTGGAGCTGGCTGGCAATAAGGTCAGCCCCGAAGAAAAAGCCCTGTGGCAGAGAATGCATGACAAGATGCCTGAGCTTCCGACGCGGGTGGTTGATGGCGTCAGGATGCTGGCTCCGGCTGAGCGCTTTGCCAACAAGAACAACATTGAAAACCCGGAGCTTTACGCTGTATTTCCATACCGGCGAGTTGCCCTCGGCCGGCCGGGAATTGAGCTTGCCATTGAAGCCCTGAACCGGCGGGAAGACCGCGGCAATTTTGGCTGGCGGCAGGATGATATTTTTATGGCTTACTTAGGTCTGACCGAGCAGGCCCGGGAATATGTGGTCGGGCGGGCCCGGAAATGGCACGAAGGCTCGCGCTTCCCGGCCTTCTGGGGACCAAACTACGACTGGATTCCGGACCAGGACCACGGCGGGTGCTGCTGAAGGCGGTCCAGGCCATGCTGATTCAGACCGATGGCCGTAAAATTTTCCTGCTGCCGGCCTGGCCAAGGGACTGGGATGTGGATTTTAAAGTCCATGCGTCTTATCGCACTGTGCTTGAAGGTCAGGTGCGCCACGGCCAGATTATTCAGCTTAAAGTGACCCCATCATCGCGCGAGAGAGATGTTGAAATAATAAAATTAAAAATGGGGAATGACTAATTATTCCCCATTATTCAAAAATTGGGGAATGAGTATTGTGTCCCCCGTTTTTTTGTTTTTCTGATATCCCATCTTTTTCTTTGTTAGGTTTCTTGAGTCATCTCAAAAATGGAAGAGGCTAAGCGCTCGATCGTGTCTAAATTTTCTAACTTTTCTATCCACGCTCGTGGAATAGCTTTCATCCCGAGATAGGCTCCTGAAAGGGCACCTGCCATGGCCCCAAGGGTATCTCGATCCCCTCCATGGAGGATGGAACAAAACAGGCAGGACTCAAAAGATTTTGGGTAACGTAAAAAAGAGTAAATCGAAAAGGGCATCGATTCGTGCACAGCGACGGAACGGCCAAGTCTTTCAGAAGCCATCCTATCCGAACATTCTTCATTCAATAAGTTTTGAACCTCTTTCAACTTTTCCCTTATCTCAGAGGTTTTAGCAAGGGAGATCAGATTTTTGATAAACCTTTCTCTCGGAAACTCCTCTTTTGGATCAAGCAAAAGGGCTTGTGCAATCCCGTAAGCTTGAACCGCGGCTCCATCTTTCCCAACAGGATGGCTATGAGTGACTTCAGCGGAGGCACAGGCTTGCTCATAGAGAAGATCGGTATGATAAAAAAAGAGTCCTACAGGTGTGATCCTCATAGCAGCCCCATTTCCAAGGGAGCCCTCTCCTCCAAAAAGAGTTTTAGCTGCATGAACATAAGAAATTCCTGTCCTTCTCACAAGGGAGAAAATAGAAGGAGGGCCTGAAGCATATCCCCTCCATGGTTCTCGAACGAAATTTTTATAAAAAGTATCTCCGAGATGCTGTTGATCAATTCCTTTTCTCTCAATGAGAGATTCTGCGAGACCGATGGCCATCGCGGTGTCATCCGTATAGATCAATTCTTTGACTTGAGAGATCGCCTTTAATAATTCATCCTTCTCAGGATATGAAAAGGCCATTTCACCGAGGGCATCGCCAATGGCACTGCCTACCATAGAGCCAATAAATTTTGATTTCAGATCCATTTTCATATCCTATCCGAGCATAGAGAATCGTAGGCTAATTCACCGAGTCCTGTCAAGGAGATGGGGTCACATTGGAAGTGAAAAAGAGGTTAACAAAAAATTGAATCAGGATTAACAAAATTTGTTTCTTTTCGTCTTTGGAGGTAAATGGAAGTATAAAAAATATAATCAATTTAATAGGTTAGATTTTTAAAAAAGGGTTGGCATTATAAATGCAGAAAATTTTTTAAACAGGGCGATTCAATGAGAATGAAAAAGAACTTTGAGAGAAGAAGGTTTCCGAGAATCTCCGTAGACCTCCCTCTTGAATATCAAAATCAGGATCGATCCAAACCCCAAAAGATAAGAAATTCCTTTTCTGCTGCGGTAGCCGGGAGCGCCTCATAATGGCCATTTATCATCGTGAGGGAATATAAATCACGACAAAATAGATGTCAAGGGATGTCAAGGCTGCTTCTGGTGGGCGAAAACGGCTCACAAGCCGCAGAGACGCCGGGAAAAGGCTGGAAATCAGGCGGACCTCTCCTTCTGGCCAAAAGAAAGATCATGAAAAATGATCGGCTGGAGCCTCGGAGTCCAAGAAGAATTGCTGAGAGACCCTATGAGGCGGGGGAGGTCTCTCCGCGACAAAGGTCAGCTTCAGGTGGTGGATAATCCTGTCCACAACGGCATAGTCGGTGATGAAGGCAATAGTGCGCATCTCTGCTTGGCACTTCGGACAGGTCAAGGGATTGACCTCGTAGATTTTCCGGATCATCTCAGCCCAGCCCCGGCGTGGGACTCTCGCTCTCTCCTCCTCAACGATGATAAAGGGATGCTTATCGGGTTGTGCCTTTCGCACCTTGCCCCTGTGGGCGTTGGCGTAGAGGCCGGAATACCTCACGGTGACCTGCCCTTTATCGGGAATGTGGGAGGTGACCCGGGCGATGAACTCCAGATAATCCATCCGCTCCACCTCTTCCGGTTTTGAGCCGGCTCAGGCTCTGGAGACCTGGTGGGACTGCCGCAACCCGATGCCTGAAATTGCGGGCATTCTGGCCGTGACTGAAAGACTTCTGGAGCTGGCCGGAGATAAAGTCAGCGCCGAAGAAAAAGCCCTGTGGCAAAGAATGCATGACAAAATGCCCGAGCTTCCAACGCGGGTGGTTGATGGCGTCAGGATGCTGGCCCCGGCTGAGCGATTTGCCAACAAGAACAACATTGAAAACCCGGAGCTTTACGCTGTCTTTCCATACCGGAGAGTTGCCATCGGCCGGCCGGGAATTGAGCTGGGCATCGACGCCCTGAACCGGCGGGAAGACCGCGGCAATTTTGGCTGGCGGCAGGATGATATTTTTATGGCTTACTTAGGTCTGACCGCGCAGGCCCGAGAATACGTGGTCGGGCGGGCCCGGAAATGGCACGAAGGCTCGCGCTTCCCGGCCTTCTGGGGACCAAACTACGACTGGATTCCGGACCAGGACCACGGCGGGGTGCTGCTGAAGGCGGTTCAGGCCATGTTGATTCAGACTGACGGCCGCAAAATTTTCCTCCTTCCGGCCTGGCCCAGGGACTGGGATGTGGATTTTAAGGCCCATGCTCCCTACCGCACTGTGATTGAAGGTCAGGTGCGCAAAGGCCAGGTTACCATACTCAAAGTGACCCCATCTTCGCTTGAGAAAGATATTGGGGTAATAAAATAAAAATTGGGGAATGGCTAAATATTCCCAATTATTCAAAAATCGGGGAATGAGTATTGTGTCCCCCGTTTTAGCCTTTCATGACGCCGATTGGGACGACGCGGGCGACTAGCTTTCCCAGCATGGTTTCGTGTGAGACGCGGACCACTTCATCCACATCTTTGTAGGCGGCAGAAGCTTCCTCAGCCACGCCCTTCCAGCTTGAAGCCTTAAGCTCAACTCCTTTTTTAGCCAGCTCGTCCCTGATCTGTTCGCCGCGGAACCGCCGCAGAGCTTCGTTGCGGCTCATAACGCGTCCGGCACCATGAGCCGTGGAGCTGAAACTCAATTCCTCTGCTTCTTTTGTTCCGACCAGGATGTAGGAAGCTGTGCCCATGCTGCCGGGAATGAGCACCGGCTGTCCCACCGCCCTGTAGACCGGCGGGATTTCTGGCCGGCCCGGCCCGAAGCTTCTGGTGGCGCCTTTCCGGTGAACGCACAGCAGCTTTTCTTTTCCGTTGACCGTGTGCTTTTCCACTTTGGCCACATTATGGCAGACGTCATAAATCTGCCTCATGTTCCTGGCCGAGCCCATGACCTTGGCAAATACATCCCTGACCCAGTGAGCAATCATCTGGCGGTTGGCAAAAGCATAATTGACGGCGGCGCACATTGATTTGTAATACCGCTGGCCGAGGTCGGATTTAAAAGGAGCGTTGATTAACTCTCTATCGGGCAGCCCCTTGAACCCGAACTTGTTTTCCATCAGTTCAATGTAATCCGTGGCAATCTGATGGCCCAGGCCGCGGCTGCCGCAATGAATCATCACCAGCACCTGGCCTTTTTCCTCGATCCCGAAAGCCTTAGCCACCGTCTCGTCATAAATCTCATCCACTTTCTGAATTTCCAGGAAATGGTTGCCCGCGCCGAGAGTTCCGAGCTGCGGAATACCCCTTTCCATAGCCCTGTCGGAAATAAATTCCCAGGCCGCATCCTTCATCCGGCCATTCTCTTCGGTCCTCTCCAGGTCTTCAGCCGAGCCGTAACCCTGCTCCACCGCCCATTCTGCGCCTTTGACCAGAATCTCTTTGAGCACATTCCGGCTCAACTTGGTTATGCCGCCCTTCCCCACCCCGGCCGGCACTTCCTTGAAGATTTCAGCCAGAAGTTCTTTTCTCTTAGCTGTTATATCGCTTTCCTTAAAATCAGTCCGCAGCAGCCTGACCCCACAGTTTATGTCGTAGCCAACCCCACCAGGAGAAATTATCCCGTCATCCAGGTCAAAAGCTGCCACTCCACCAATCGGAAAGCCATAACCCTGGTGAGCATCGGGCATCACGTAGGACATCCGCTGGATTCCAGGCAAACAGGCCACATTACGGGCCTGCTGCAAGGTCTGGTCCCTTTTGGCCAGCTCAATCAGCTTCTCCGAGGCATAAATCCTGGCCGGAACTTTCATCTCTCCAGATTTAGGAATTTCCCAGATAAACTCGCTGACTCTTACGATGTCCATAACTCACCTCACATATCAACGACCACCTGGATAACCAGGCCGTCGTCGGCTTTTTCAATTTTCATATCGTTATAGGTAACGGCTTTAACCTGGCCGTAAATTTCATAATCCGGCGAGAGCTGGTCTCCGGCTATTTCTGCTTTCAACCTGTAAATCTTTTTCCCATTCTGGTCATCTTCTTCAATCCCAATTTTATCCACCCGGCCCAGCAGGAAGGACTTGACCTCCAGCAAATAAATCAACTCGGTCAGGAATTTGACCGTCAGTTGTTCAGGGCTGGAAGCTTCAAGCTGAATCGTTTCTTTTAAAATCGGTCTTATTTTTTCCCAGTCCCACATCAGCGAAACCATGGCCAGAGCAGCATTGCCCAGAGCTTCTTCCAGGTTGCTTCCGTAGGCCCGGAATTTGCCGTCGGCCATGTGTTCCAGAATCTCATACTTCCTTTCCATCGCCAACTTCCTGATTTAATTTTAGCAGAAGCCACCGAGCTGGAAATAGAGACCTCAGACAAAAATGCCAGCTATCTTCTGGCCGCAGTTCGGGCACTGGCTGTCCTGCAGCAGGTTTGATTTGACCCAGAAACCTTCCCGTCGGATAAGATTTGTTCCGCACTTCGGACAGAGCGTATCTTCCCCCTCACCCCAGACATTCCCCAGGTAGATGTAGCGCAGGCCTTCAGCCCGGCCGATTTCCCTGGCCTTCCTCAGGGTGCCGACCGGAGTGGCCGGGGTGTCCAGGAACTCATAATCCGGGTGAAAGCGGCTCAGGTGCCAGGGGATATCCCGGTCAACGCTTACCAGGAATCTGGCAACCTCCCGTAGCTCCTCTTCCGAATCGTTCGAGCCCGGTATCACCAGGGTCGTAACTTCCACCCAGATGCCGAGCTCCCGCATCTTCCGGATGCTGTCCAGAACCGGCTGCAGCCGGGCCTTGCACATTTTTTTGTAGCTCTCGTCCCGGAAAAACTTCAGGTCGACGTTGGCCGCATCCAGGTAGGGCTTGATTTCTTCCAGGGCTTCAGCCGTCATATAACCGTTGGTGACAAAATTATTTTTCAACCCCGATTCTTTCGCCAGTTTGGCCGTCTCAAAAGCATACTCAAAAAAGATGGTCGGCTCGGTGTAAGTATAGGAAATGCTCTGGCAGTCGTTGAGCAGCGCCTGGCGCACCACTTCCTTGACCGGCAGGTGGCTGCTCCTGAGGCCACCCTTTCCGTCAGACAGTCTGGTCTGGGAAATTTCCCAGTTCTGGCAGAAGGGGCAGCGGAAATTACAGCCAATGGTGGCTATGGACAGCGACTTGCTTCCTGGCAGAAAGTGAAAGAATGGTTTCTTCTCGATGGGGTCGATATGGGCCGCGATAGCCTCCTCGTAAACATGGGTGTAAAGTACTCCGTCTATATTCTGCCTTACTCCGCAGATACCGAACTGCCCTTCATTCAGGACACAGCGGTGGGCGCAGAGAGAACAGACCACTTTCTTCCCTTCCTGCTTGTGATAAAGCATGGCTTCGCGCCGTGCCATCTATTTTCTCCCCGCATACAGCTTGGAAAATTTTTCAAAGGAAGGACAGAGATGCTGGATGACACACTGCGGACAGAGCGGTTTCCGGGCCTGGCAAACCTTGCGCCCGTGGTCCACCAGCAGATAATTGAAATCAAGCCAGTCTGCCCGGGGCACGATGGCCATCAAATCGCGCTCGATCTTGTCAGGGTCATTCTGGCAACTGAGTCCCAGGCGCTCCGACAGCCTCCTGACATGAGTATCAACGGCGATGCCTTGGGCTTTCCTGAAGGCCGAGGACAGAACAATGTTAGCCGTCTTGCGAGCCACACCCGGTAGTTTGATTAGCTCTTCCATGGAATCGGGGACTTTCCCCTGGTAATCTTCAACAAGCTTTTTCGATAGAGCTATGATGTTCCGGGCTTTGTTCCGGAAAAATCCAGTGGAACGGATGTCGTTCTCCAGCTCTTCCTGCCTGGCCCGGGCCAGGGATTCGATGGTGGGATACTTCTGAAAAAGAGCCGGCGTGACTTTATTGACCCGCTCATCTGTACACTGGGCAGCCAGGATAGTGGCTACCAGCAATTCGAACGGGGTGCGGTAATTTAAAGCCGTCCTGACCCGGGGATATTCTTTTCGCAGGATTTTTATTATTTCCCTGATTCTTTGCTGGCGTTCTTCGAGACTTCCACCCCGGATGGAGACAGTCGGAGCCTGCGCAGTTTTGGTTTTTGCGCTTTTCTCTTTAGCCACTGCTTTGACTTTTGCCATCCCTCCCCTCCCTGAAAATTAAATTCCCAGTTCGGTTCTTAGCTGCAAAACCTGAAGCAGATTATTGCGGCAGACAATGCCAATCACCTGGCCGTCTTCCAGCACCGGCACCTGATTGACATTGGCCGTAGCCAGGCGCTGGAGAATCTGGTCACCGGTAGTTCCTGGCGTCACGTAAATAATCTTTTCGGCCGGGGTCATTACCTCCCGAACCCGGAGTTCTGGCCAGCGCTCGCGCGGGAATTTTTTTATGTCTTCCAGGCAGACAATACCCGCCAGCTTCTCACCTTCCCTGACCAGGAAAACCCGCTCCCTCTGCCTGAGAACGTAATCCTGGACCAGGACTTCCAGCGGCAGATCCGGCTCCACGAACTGAAAGTCTTTGCTCATCAGGTCGGTAGCCTTGAGTCCCTCCAGGGATGATTTGAGCAGAACCTGGCTATAGCCCTGGACCGAGGCGTTGTGCAGGAACCAGCCGATGAGCACCAGCCAGAGCCCGCCCAGATTGCCCCGGAAAAACCTGAAGATGCCAAAGAAGATCAGGAAAAAGGCAATGCCCTGCCCGACCTGCGAGGCCACCCTGGTGGCTCTTTTCAAATCACCGGTGGCTTTCCAAACAATGGCCCGCAACACCCGGCCTCCGTCCATGGGAAACCCGGGCAACAGGTTGAACCCGCCAACTATGGCATTGATGTAACCAAGGTAAGCCGCGGCTACCTGGATGGGCTTGGAAAAAGGCGCCACCAGAACTGAGACCAGGATGAAAAACAGAGCCAGGACAAAGCTGGAGACCGGCCCCACCAGGGCCATGACGAATTCTTTCTGCGGCGTTCCCGGCTCGTCGCTTATCCTGGCTACGCCGCCCAGGATGAAAAGAGTAATATCCTCCACCTTCTCGCCCTGCTTCTTGGCCGTCAGAGAATGGGCCAGTTCGTGAAACAGAACTGAGGCAAAAACCAGCAGGCTGGTCAGAAGTCCCAGAAGCCAGTAATACACCCGGTTGGCAACCGGAAAAGACTGGGGAAAATAGAAAGCAGACAGGGAAAAGGTAAACAGCAGGAAAATCACCAGCCAGCTGGAATCAATCTTGATATCAATGCCAGAAATGCGGGCCACTTTCCAGGTATGTTTCATAAGTCCTCCTTCGGCTTGCTTGCTACAATATATTCTATCAGCTTTTTGACTGGCCAGAAAGCAAGAAAAGAGAACCTGGACTACTCCGCCGGAAATGTCGTTAAATTCCAGTTGCCAGGAACAGCCTAAAATTTATCAGCTGTTAATCTTTTTAGCAGTTCGTATCAGCTTAAAAATTGACGAACTTACTTCTGGGAGCACCGCAGACCGGGCAGTGGTCGGGAGCTTCTCCTTCCATGGTAAAACCGCAGACCGAACAGATATGGAGGGCGGGTAAGTCCAGGTCCCTACCCTGGCTGGCGGCCTGTTTGGCCCGGGCGTAGAGGCTGGCGTGAACCTTCTCAGCCGCCAGGGCATATTGATGGTAGGTGGCGGCCCTTTTTTCGCCCTGCTCCTTGGCCACAGCGATATAAGCCGGGTACATTTCTTCAACCTCAAAATTTTCCCCGTCATAAGCTTTACCCAGGTTGTCGGTGGTCTTGCCTTCTCCTTCCAGCACGTTCAGATGATTCAGGGCATGAATCTGCTCGGAAAAAGAGGCCGCTTCAAACAACCGGGCAATGTTGGGCAGATTTTCCTGCCTGGCTTTCTGGGCATAAAACTTGTAGCGGAGATGGGCCTGGCTTTCTCCGGCCAGAGCTTCCTTGACCGTGTTTTCAGTTATCTTTTTCATCAATCCTCCCTTTTATTATGATTATTTTCAAAACAGACTCCGGGAACAGTCGCTTCCCAGGGGCTATCTCAAGTTTCTCAGACGAAACGCACCATCTGGTTAATAGCTTCGCGGGCCCGGTCGGCCAGGCCGGGTTCCACCACCACTTCGGGTTCTTCCAGCAGCAGGGCCTGATAGACTTTTTTCAGGTTAATTCTTTTCATGTTTTTGCAGACAGCTTTTTCCCGGGCCGGGTAGAATTTCATGTCCGGGTTCTCTTTCCTCAACCGGTGCAGAATGCCGACCTCGGTGGCCACGATAATTTCCCTGGCCTGGCTTTTTGGAGCTTCCCTGATCATCTGGCCGGTCGAAAGAACCCGGTCCACCAGAGGCAGAACATCAGGCCGGCATTCGGGATGGGCCCAGACCTCGGCCCCGGGATGCCGCTTTTTCATTTTCTCAATATCCTTCGGCTTTATCTCTTCATGAATGGGGCAGTAACCGTCCCAGGTATGAAGCTTCTTCCCGGTTTTCTGGCTGACGTAGTGGGCCAGGTTGCGGTCGGGGACGAAGATAATTTCTGTATCCGGCAAGCTGCTGACCACCTTGACGGCGTTGGCCGAGGTGCAGCAGACATCAGTTTCGGCCTTGACTTCGGCCGTGGTATTAACGTAGGCCACTACTTTTTTTCCCGGGTGTTGCTGCTTCATCCAGCGCAGGTCATCTCCGCGAACCATGTCGGCCATCGGGCAGCGGGCCCGCAGGTCTGGCAGCAGAACTTTTTTTCCGGGGGCCAGAATCTTGGCCGTCTCGGCCATGAAATGGACACCGCAGAAAACTATCAGGTCGGCCTCGACTTCAGCTGCTTTCCGACTCAATTCGAGGGAATCGCCGACAAAATCAGCCAGGTCCTGGATTTCATCGGGTTGATAATTGTGAGCCAGGATAACTGCCCGCTTTTCTTTCTTCAGTCTGTTAATTTCTTCGACCAGTTTTTCTTTTTTCATTATAAGCCTTCTTAAATTTACAACGGCCGGAGCTCCCGTTTATATCACAGTCTATTATTAACTGTCCTCAAACTAACCCGGCCCCGCAATGGCCGCAGGTTTCTTCGCCCTCGCGATTATACTCGCCGCAGTGCTCGCAACGGATGAGCTTGACCTGGCACCGGGCACAGAGCTGGGCATTTTCTGGCAGGATAAAATCGCAGAAGGGGCAATGGAAATGTTCATCCTGACTGGCGGCCGGGTTGCTTTCCCCGGCTTTGTCTGCCTGCTGGCCGCTCATTTTGCTGAGGTAATTCTCGATGGCCTTGTGCAGGGCATCGGCCCCCAGGTTGGAGCAGTGCATCTTGTGCGGCGGTAGACCGCCCAGTTCCTCGGCCACCTGCTCGTTGGTTATCTTCAGGGCTTCTTCCAGGGTCTTGCCCTTGGCCATCTCGCTGACCAGGCTGCTGACGGCAATGGCCGCGCCGCAGCCGAAAGTCTGGAACTTGACATCCTCCAGCCGCCCGTCTTTGACTTTTATGTAAAAGGTCATCATGTCGCCGCAAACCGGGTTGCCCACTTCCCCGACCCCGTCGGCCTCGGGTATGGTCCCGACATTCCGCGGATGCATGAAATGTTCCATGACTTTATCCGTGTACATCTTTTTTCTCCTGTAAGTACTTAGTATAGAGCGGAGACATTTCCCGGAGTCGCTTGACTACCTGGGGAAAATTCTCCAGGAAATAATCAACCTGCTCGTCACTGGTCTCATCGAGCAGCGTTAGAACCAGGCTGCCCTGGGCCACGGCCGGGTCAAGACCCATGGCCGTCAGCACGTGAGAGGTCCGGAGAGAGCGCGAGGTGCAGGCCGAGCCGCTGGCCACCTGGATGCCATTGATATCCAGCCCGAGTAGCATGGCTTCTCCTTCAACGTATTTAACGCAGAAGCTGGCGTGATGGGGCAACCTGTTAACAGGATGCCCGGTCAGGATGACTTCATCCAGCCGGCCGAGCACCCCGGCTATGAGCCGGTCCCTGAGCCGGGACAGCCGTGCGCTTTTCTCGGACATTTCCCGGGCTGCCAGCTCAGCAGCCTGGCCGAGGCCAACTATGGCCGGGACATTCTCGGTGCCGGCCCGGCGGTTAGACTCCTGGACGCCGCCATCTATGAGCGGGGTGATCTTAGTCCCCTTCTTCAGGAAAAGGGCACCGGCTCCCTTAGGTCCCCCAAACTGGTCAGCCGCCAGGCTCAGAGCATTAACACCCAGAGCGCTAACGTCAACCGGAATGTTGCCCACAGCGGCCACGGCGTCGCTGTGAAAAATTATTCCCCTGGACTGGCAGAGTCGGGCGATTTCAGCCACAGGCTCAATCGTGCCCACCTCGCTATTGGCCATCATCACCGAAACCAGGACCGTGTCCGGGGTCAGGACCTCAGCCACTTTTTCCGGGCTGACCAGCCCCAATCCATCAACCGGGACCTGGGCTATTTTAAATCCCAGTTTCTCCAGGAACCGAGTGGCCCTGAGCACCGAGATGTGCTCAATGGCCGAGACGACAACCCGCTGGCCCCGGGCCTGGTTGGCCAGAGCCAACCCCTTGAGGGCCAGGTTGTTAGCTTCCGAACCGGAGGATACGAATATTATCTCATCGGGCCGGCAGTTAATAAGGCCGGCCAGTTGTTCTCTGGCCTTGAGCAGGGCCTGAGAGGCCTTCTGCCCGGCTGAATGCAGGCTCTGAGGATTGCCGAAATCCTGGCTGAAAAAAGGGAGCATGGCTTCCAGCACTTCCGGCCGAACCGGAGCTGCGGCCTGCTTATCAGCATAAAAGCCTGGCACCGTACCCTCCTTCCCTTCCGCTTAAAAAGTTTATCAGACAGAAACTACGCTCTTGATTTCGGGAATTTCTTTTTTCAATAAGCGCTCGATGCCCATTTTAAGGGTCATCTGGGACATCGGGCAGCCACCACAGGCGCCTTTTAACCTGACCGAGACCACCCCGTCAACCACATCCACCAGTTCCACATCGCCCCCGTCAGCCTGCAGGGCCGGCCTTATTCGGTTAAGAACTTCTTCCACTTTTTCTTTCATTAAAAGTCTCCTTAAGACTTAACTCCAGTAAGCCAGTATGAGCTTACCTTTCTATTTTAATCTTTTAGGCCGGGGATTTCAAGAAAAATCCTACTATTTTAGTAGGATTTTTTGGCTCCTTCTTCCCCCAACTTTCCGGGCTTCGGACCCGTCCGGACCCTTCGCCCGCCCGGCCAGCCGACAACAGCTCAGGGGTCCTGATCCAGGGACACGCTCAAACCGTCGTAGGCAGCCAGCACTTCCACCCCCGTCTCCTGGCTCATTTTCTCGGCCACCTTCCTGGGGTCGGCCTGGAGCATGGTCATCCCGAAATGGGTCAGGTAAACTTTTCCAGGTTTGAGCTCTTTTATAATCAGGGTAGCATCGCTCACCGTTAGATGCTTGATATGATCGCCGTCAGATTCCCTGGCTCTCAGGACATTCATCACCAGGATGTCCACCTGGCGGTAACTACTGAGGAGCTCCGGGAAATATTTGGTGTCAACCATGAACCCGACCACCAGTCGCGGCAAATAAAACTTGAGCCCGTAAGTTTCGGCTTCGTGCTGGTGGCGGCAGGTAGTCTTTATCTTCAGCGGGCCCAGGTGGTAAGTTGTTTCGGCCTGCAGAATTTCAATCCTCTCCAGATAATCCTTCAGATACCTGAAGACCACCGCCTCGGGGCCGGTCAGGCACTCAGCCGGAGCCATCAGGATTCCCCTTTTCTTAAAACCTCCCGCGGTCATGGCATCCAGCAGGATGTTGACGTCGTTGGCATGGTCGATATGCTTGTGGCTAAGAATCACCGCTTCCAGGGCAGTCGGGTCAATAGGCGGCCGGCTGTGAGTCATCCGCACCAGGGCTCCAGGGCCGGGGTCCAGGGATATTTTCTGACCAAGAAGTTCCAGGTAGATACCGCCCGAAGCTCTTAGCTGCCTGGCCATCACAAACCGGGCCCCGGCGGTGCCCAGAAACTTTAGGTAATTTCCGGGTCTGGCCGCTGTCTCAGTCATCATCTTTTTCTGACTTCTCTGGCTCGACATGGACGGTGGCATCTCCGTTAAACTCCTGCTTCACGATTTCTTCAATCCGGCTGGCGATGCTGTGAGCCTCGTCAACCGACATGGTGCCAGGAACGGTCAGATGAGCGGTTACCTCGTGGTGGTCTCCGTACTGGTGAACATGAACATGATGAATACCCTCAAGTTCCGGGAATTCTTTCTTTACCTGGGAACGAACCCGGTCCACTCTTTCTCCGGAGGGCACTTCCCCCATCAGGTAGCTGGCCGAGCTCCTGATGATATCGTAGCTGGCATGAAGAATCAGCAGGGAAACGCCAATACCCAGCACACCGTCCAGCCACCATAATCTCTGGCTGAACAGGGCCCCGACCACAATCAGAATCGAGGCGATGGCGTCGCTGCGGTGATGCCAGGCATCAGCCCGCAGTGAACTGGCCTCAGTTTTCCTGGCTGTCCAGAAAGCAAACTGGGCCAGTCCTTCCTTCAGCACGGCCGAAATGGCAAAGACTATTACTGCCAGCTGGCTGAAGCCCATGCCCTGGTGCTGGATAATTTTGACAATTGATTCATAAAGAAAACTCAGACCGACTACCGCCAGCAAGGTGCCGATGATGATAGAAGCTATCGACTCGGACCGGCCGTGCCCAAAAGCATGGCGGCTGTCAGCCGGCCGGGAAGCCATCCAGAAACCGACGACCACGATGACCGAAGTCAGGCAGTCAGACAGGGTGTGCCAGGCGTCGGCCACCATAGCCACCGAATTTACCTGGCGGCCGACAACGAACTTGAACAGGAAAAGAAGCAGGTTAACAAAAATGGAAAGGTAACCCTCCAGGTAGCCCAGTTTCTTCTTCTGAGTAAAATTAATGGTCATGGTCTTCCTGAAGCCCCATTATAAAAAAAATCCTCTCTTCTCAAAACAGAAATCAAGCCAGCCTGGTCGTGCCGGTTTTCAGCCGGGTGAATTCAGGCCCTTAACTCAAATCGTTGTTTCCACCTTTTGCATGGGCTGGCCGCAGCAAACCAGCATATGCTCTTCGGCGCAGCCGCACTTGCGGTCGATTATCAGACGGTAACCACAGACCTGGCACTCGAGGGCCGTTACCGGTCTGGGCGGCGGAGTCATTTCCTTTTTTACCGCCTTTTTTACCGGCTTCTTGACCGGTTTCTTCTTGACCACTTTTTTCACCGGTTTCCTGGCTGCCGGTTTAACTTTTTTCTTCTGGGCCATCCTACCCTCCTTTCAGATGAAAATTGTTTATTATTTTGCCTGATTTTATCGCTTTTCATTTTAATAATTATTCAGGGGATTTGTCAAAATTCAAGCTGGTATCCAGGATTTGTCTTGAAGGCCTCTTTTATGGTATAAGGGGGGTATTAAGGAGGAACTGATGAGACACAACACATCGCGCTTCTGGCTGACTCCGGTACTGCTGCTGACATTTTCCCTGGGCCTTAACCTGGTCCTTCTGTCCCAGACCACCCAGCAGGACAGGCTTCAGGCCGGCATTGCCTATTTTGAAGCCGGGAAGACGGCCGAGGCCAAGGCTATTTTTGACCAGCTGGTGGCCGAAAATTTCGTTGACAACGACCTTTACTATTACCTGGGCTCAGCCCTGATCAAGCAGAAAAACCCCGAGGCTGCTCTGACCTATTTCAACAAAATCCTGCAGTCCGCCCCCAATTCCCCGTTCGGTTACGTGGGCAAAGCCCAGTACTTCATCGCCAAGGCTAACTATACCGGGGCTGAGACTGAGCTCAACACCGCCATCCAGAAAGACCCCAACTGCGCCGAAGCTTATTACCACCGGGGTTTGCTCCGCGGTTACCAGAAAAAGATTGACCTGATGATCACCGACCTGCAGAAGTGCCTGCAGCTAAAAGGCAACCATGCCTATGCCCATTACCAGATTGGCCTGGCCTATTATCAGAAGGGTCGCAAGGACCTGATGATTACCCATTTCCAGAAATTCCTGTACCTGGCCCCGGAAGCTCCGGAGGCCGCCCAGGTCCGGACCCTGCTGAGCCGGGTTTAAGCCTGGCTTAGAAAGCCTGGCCGATACTGAAGAAAAGGGTGCTCCGGGCTTCCCCCGGACGGGGCTTGAGATTAAAACCGTAATCTATCCTGATTAAACCCAGGGGGCTGTCCACCCTCAAGCCGAACCCAGCTCCAGTCCTCAACCGCCCGGGATTGAAATCTGAAAGTCGGCTGTAGACATTTCCGGCATCAAGGAAGGCCACTCCCCTGATAAATTTATAAATCGAGAATCTCAATTCCTGGTTGACCACGATCATGGCTTCCCCGCCTTCCGGCAAACCCGTCCAGAAATCAATCGGTCCGACGGCATCCAGCTTGAAACCGCGGAGGCTGGTCCCGCCGCCAGCATAGAACCTCTTGCTGGGTATCAGGACTTCGCCAAAAGCGCTGGCCAGTCCCAGCCGGTAACACGAAGCCCAGACCACCCCGGGCAGCAAGGATTTGTACATGGTGAACTGGGTGAAGGAGCGGACATAGTTGAGGTCAGAACCAAGATAACGGGGAGCGTAGCTAAAACTGCTGGTCAGGAGGGTCCCGTGCCTGGGGTCAAACCGGTCATCACGGGTATCCCGGCTGAGCAGCAACGAAAGCTCCGAGCTGGTAATTCTCACATCATAGGGCAAAGGCCAGGAAGGCTCTCTTTCATAATCATGAATCCGGCTCAGGCGGTAAACCCAGCTCACATCAAAGCCCCGGACGATCATGATTTTCTGCTGGAAACTGGCTCCCATTTCTTCGGTAATGAACAGGTCCCTGATGTCCTTCTTGTAGTAAACTGATAGAAGCGAGTCCAGCTTACGCGAGAAGAGATAGGGTATCTTGAGCGTGGCCCGGGCATCCTGCTGCCTGGCATTAGCTCTGAAATACAGCAGGCTGTTCCAGCCCCGGCCGAAAAGGTTGTTGAAATCAAGCTGGGTAAATCCCTCAAACCTGGTATCGGTGTTATACTGAACGCCGTAGGTCAGGCTGAACCAGGGCATCTCCTCCAGCCTGATCCGCACTTTTTCCTGGTGTTCAGCGGCGTTCACCGGTTCAGAATATATGTTGACCGCCTGGAAGGTGGCGGCATCGTACAGATTTTTCTGAGCCTGGGCCAGTCGCTCCAGGCTGACCGGTTCGCCCGGCTTGAGGCCGGTTTCCCTGAGGACAAAGGAACGGCGGCTGCGCCTGGTTCCTTCTACTTCCAGGCTGGAGATAGTATAAACCGGCCCTTCATCAATGTTTATTCTGACCTCATAATCAGGTCCGTCATCGACCGGCCGGGCTTCAATCTCCACCCTGACATCCTTGAAGCCGGCGCTCCGGTAGCGGTTGGTCAGGACCGTTCGGTCTTCATTGAGGGCAGGCCAGCTGAAGATGTTTCCCGGCTTCAGATTCAGGCTGGCTGACAGTTCCTCAGTGCTGAACTTAGTATTGCCAGAAATTTCCAGCGCGCTGACCTGGCTCCTGGACCCGGCTTCGATTTTGAGCTGCAGATGAAGCCGGCGTTTCTGGAAATCCGCTTCAATCAGAGGAGCCTCAATTTTTGGCTGGAGATAACCATTCTCCTGATAAAAATACTCAATCAGTTCCAGAGCAATTTTCCGGTCATAGACCAGGTTCCACACTCCCCGGGCTTTAGCTCCAAAGTAATCAGCCACAATCTTTTTAATCACCGCTTCCTTAAAGACCGGATTGCCGCTGAGCTTAAAGCTCTCAATTTTCCATTTACCATTAAGACTGGTTGTGACCTCGTAAACAACCTTTCCTTCCTGGGGTATTTTGTTCAGGCTGACCGCGGCCTGATAATAGCCGCGCCGGTTAAGCTCGTTTAGCAGCACCGTTTTCAATTGATAGATATTGGCATCTTCCGGCAGTCTTCCCACCCAGGAACCGAGCGCTTTTTTCCTGGCTCTGGCCGGAATTTTATCCCCGGTAAATTTGAATTCCACCGGGCGACCGGGCTGGATATTAAGCCGCAAATTCAAGCCGTCTTCTTCCAGTTCCTCTATTTCACCCTCTATCCGGGCATTGAAATAACCCGACCGGCGGTAAAAAGCTTCCAACCGGTTCTGAGCCTGGCGCAGGGCTGCGGTCCGGTAGGAGCGGCCGGCTTTGAGTTTCAGGACTCTGGCCAGCTGCTCTTCAGGAAAAACGGTCTCACCGCTTATTTCAATCTCATTCAATTTTTTCTTTACGATTTTATCCTGCCGGCCAGAATCAGGCTTCTGACCGAAGTTGATCCTGTGCCTTAAGTTCAGGCCGACCACGCCGTCGTCGCGCCGGAACCCCCTGGTGGAAAAATTCCGGTTCAACCTGTAGTCCAAAATCCAGGTCTGGTACTGGCTGTTGGTCAGGTCGATGGAATAGGTGACGGCAAAGCTCCTGGTCATTCTTTTCCTGACTGTCAGTCTGGCTCCCGGGTCCTGCAGGGTAGCAATGTTCAACGGTTCCAGGATGACATCTTCCGCCTTTAGCCATTTCTTCAGGGTTTTGGTTACGGGCGAAGTCAGCGGGCTGGAAAAATGCTGCACCAGCTGGCTGCTGATAGTATTGAGGGCCGAACCCTGAACCTGGCGCAGGCTTTTTCCCGTCAGGAGCAGGGAGGCCAGGTCTTCCTGCGACCTGGCTGGAACTGAAGTCAGAGAAAATTGCAGGTCCGAAGGTGTCCCCGACAGGACCAGGCTGGCTTCAATTTCTTCCTCCTGGTCGTAGACCGAGCTATTGAGAAAAATATCCAGGCTGGGTTCCAGATTTTCCCGGCCGAGAAAATCAACCCTGAGCCTCTCCACCGTATATTTACGGTCTCCCACCACCAGCTCCCCGGTATAAGCACTTTCAACCCGTCCGGAAAGAATGGGGGCGGGGATTGTTCCCTTGAGGTTAAGGTTGGCCTTGAGCTCCAGGTCAGCCAGGTTGTTTTTGACCACGATATTTTCAATGGTTTTAATATCAATGCTCAGGGCCAGTTCATAAAGAAAAGCCGGGAACTCGGTGCCCACCGGCGAAACCGCACTCAGGGCCATCTTCAGCCCCTGGGTACTGGGATAAAAATCCTCGCGGTAGCTGGCGTTTAAGATGGAAAAATCACCGGCCAGCAACCAGCCTCGCTTTTCCCTGGTCAGAACCAGGTTGGCTTCGGATAGGCTGTTTAAGCCGCGGGGAAAATTGAAATCAAAGTCGCGGAGCTTAAAATTAAACCTGGCCGAGGTCAGAGAAAAATTCTGACCGAACAGAGCCTGACCCGAACCGGAAAAGCCGCCGGAGTTGGCCAGCCCTTCCAGCCTTTCCAGAACCAGCTCGGAATTATCAACCCTGAAGCTGGCACTGGCCTCACTCAGAACCAGAGGGAGGTCCTGCATTCTCAAGAATACGCCATCCATGGAACCGCTACCTTCTATCAACGGCTTCTGCAGGTCACCCCTGACCGCAGCCCGGAGCTTCATCTTTCCCCCGACCTGCATCCCGGACAGCCAGGCGCCGAAATCAGACAGGTCCAGGTCTCCGTTCAGGCTAAAATCCAGGGCCGGGTTGCTCAGCTCCTTAAGTTCTGCTCCTCCGCCCAGGCTAACTCTGGAGCGGCCGGAGTTCAGGATAAAACCTGCCACCCGGAATCTTTTCTCCCGGAGCTCGATGGTCAACGGTCCCTCATTTCTGATTTCGTTCCCGCCAAGCTGCAGCTGGAGCGAGGGAATCTCCAGTCGCAGGTCAGTCCCCTGCAGGTCAGGAGAAAATCCTTTCAAAACTATCCGGCCATTGGCTCGTCCTCCGGGCTTTAAGGATTGGAGGGACGGCAGTAGCACAGACAGCCCGGCAAAATCAAAATCCTGGAATTCAAATTCGGCCTCCAGGTTTTCCGGCTTTTCCAGCGGCAGAGAAAATTTAGTGGTGGCGCTCAGGGCTACCAGAGGGCTGGTCTCCCCCACTTCGGGCAACAGGCCGGCCAGAGACGATAGCGGCAAATCCTGAATCTTAATCAGTCCGGTGAGCAGGTAGGGGGCTTTCAATTCCATCTGGCTTTCCAGACTGAGGTTAAAGCGCGGCACAGAAAATGTGGCCCGGGCAGTCTGGCCGTCGGCCCTGGCTCTTAGCTCAAAATATGGAAACCACAGCCGGTCGAACATAAAACCCTGACCGGTAATTTTCAGCTCGGCCAGCGGAGTTTTCCAGAAACCGGAAGCAGTTAGCTCCAGGTCAACCAGGCCGGACTTTAAGGCAGGCAGCCAGGCCTGAAATAACTGGGCCTTTATTTTCTGTCCCTTCAACTCAACCTTGATTTCCCCCGGACGGGGGCGTAAGGACAGATGGCCCTGAAGTTGCCCCTCCGGGAAGCGCAGGTCAATTTTTTGCAAACTGAGCTCGCCCGGGTTGTACTGGCCCTGGATTTCCAGGCTTTCCAGCCTGGCCGTTCCGGCTTCGGCCCCGCTGAGTCGGAACTGAAAACTCGACCGGGGGCCGGTTGAAGTTCCTTCCAATTTGACCAGTCCGTTCAGGACACCGTTCAGGTAACCCCGGTTGTCTTCAGCCAGAAGCCCGGCTATCTGGCTCAGGTCCAGGTCTGATATTTCCACCTGCCCGTCAAGGCTAAAGACAGAGCCGCGCTGGGCGCTCACTGGCCTGAACTTTCCAGTCGCGGAAATCTGCCCCTGATTAAACCGGGCCAGGAAGCGGCTTAGAACAATACTTTCAGAGCCTCCGTTAGCTTTGAGTTCAAGACCGGGCAGGCTTAACTCCTTGAAGCTTAAATTCTCCCCGGAAAGAGTTAGGTCAAAGCGCGGGGAAGAGAGTTGACCGGAGATTGTGGCTTCCAGTCCGACCGAGCCTTTCAGGCTTTCCAGGGCCGGAAGCTGGGACTCGGGTCCTGAAACCGCCTTATCCAGACCCGCCGCCCGGAAGCTGCGGATAACAGCCTGAAGGTCTTCCAGCCTCCAGCTCAGGCGGCCAGAGATATTTTCATTGCTGTCTATCTGTCCCTTGAAACTCAAACGCGAACCCAGAACACTTAACTCTAGCTTCTCCACCGCCAGCAATTTCCCGGACTGACTGAGATAGATATTGCCGCTTAAAGGAACGGCAGCCCTGGCGGCTGAAGGTCCGGCCGCATCTATCGGTTTTAACTGCAACCGGGCCTGGCCGCGAGCTTCAGCTACCGCTAATTCCCCGGCCTCAAGCTCAATCAAACCGCTGATGGCCGACTGCAGTTCTACCGGAAAATCGGGAATAAAAGCCTGGAGCAAGCGCAAATCCAGCTGCCGCAGGTCTAAAGAGGCCTGCCAGGTTCCTTTAAGCCCGGGCGGCAGGTGGCTTTCTAGAAAAAGCTGCCCCGCCCCCAAGCCGGCCTTAGCCTTTACCAGGTGAGAAGCATCGCTCCCCGGAGTTATATCGAGGTTAAGCTCAACCGGAGCCAGCCCATAAATTTTTAACTGGCGACCCGAAATATTCCCGGTAACTACCGGCCGGGCAGGGGTTCCGGCTATGGCCAGATTCCAGTTGAGCTGGCCGGCGTATTTTTCGGCTGGGGAGAGCAGTAAAGCCACTTCTGCCAGGCCGAGGTGGCCGGTAGTTTTCAGGTTCAGCCCCGGGTTTTCAAAATAATTATTTATAGTGCCGGAAATTCCCAGCAGGCTATGGTCAGTACTTACAGAAAATCTTTCCAGCTCTATGGTTTGCTGGTCGAAAGCAGCCCGGATTTCCAGCTCTTTGATATTCAATTTTCCCTGGCCGAGAACCAGAAAACCGGAACCTCCGGTGAGAGCCGCGCGGTGGAAACGGCTGTTTTGGTCAAAATCAACTGTAGCTTTAATCCCGGATAAATCCAGAGAAAGGGGCCGGTCTGGTTGTTCAAAAGAAAAGGTGCCCTGTTCCAGCCGGAATTTATCCAGGCGGAAAGAAAAGCCTTGAGAAGAACCGGTTTCCGGCGGGGAGATTTCTTCCGGTTTCTGTTCGCCCGGCGCCGCAGCCGGCGCTCTCAACTTGACCACCGGCTTGATTATTTCCAGGTTTTTAACTCTTAGCTCGCCGCCGCTGAGGGTGGACCAGCCTGCCTGCAAAACCAGCCGCTCGCAGCTAACCAATTCCACCGGCAGCTGACTCTTATCTGCCGGGGCAAGCTTCAGTCCGGTAAAAGTGGCTTTCAGGCTGAAAATATTGAGCCGGAGACTTTCGGCCTGGAGACCCAGGCCAACTTTTTCTTCGATAATTTTCCCTGCTTTCTTCAGGACAAATTTCCCGCCCCAGGAGGTCTGTAACAGCAGTCCTGCCAGAACCAGGAGCAGAACCAGTCCGAGTAAAACCCAGCCAGCTAACTTAAAAAATTTACCCCTTTTACCTGTCCGCGACTTGTTTTCTTTTTCCATCGTGAGAATTATATGTTTAGAGTCCGGGTTGATTCAACAAGAAATGTGGTCAGCCAGCTGGTTTTTTTATAATGAGCTCCAGGTTGAGCTTTAGGTCCCGGGTCTGCGAAAATTTTTTATGGGGCCGGCCAGCGATTAAGGACCGTGCTGGCAAAGCTGCTCGGAGAGAATTGGGCTCGCCAACCCATCGGACAGAAAAAACGGCCCTAAGCCGGGTCTAACTTTTAAACAATCAACCTCGGTATCAGGGGATTAATCCGGGTGACAATTTCATAGCTGATGGTCCCGGCCAGGCTGGCCAGCTGGTCAGCCTGGATTTTTTCCTTCCCCTCGCTGCCAAGCAGGGTTACGGTATCTTCGAGCTTGACTCCGGGAATATCGGTGATGTCGACCATGATGAAGTCCATGCAAACCCGGCCCCTGACCTGGGCTCTTTTTCCTTTGATTAAAACATAGGCAGAATTAGACAGGCTGCGGTCATAGCCATCATAATAGCCGACCGGGATTATGGCCAGCCTGGTCGGCCGGGTGGTCCGGTAGGTGCAGCCATAGCCGATATAGGCTCCGCGAGGCACCGCTTTTATCTGCGCTACCCTGGCCCGCCAGCTGAGAACCGGCTTGAGCTTCAACGGCTCCTGGCCCCGCAGGCGGCAGGAAACCAGGGTTTCCCGGGACGGCCAGAGACCGTAAAGCCCGATGCCCACCCTGGCCAGGTTAAAATAAGTTTCCGGGAAAAGGATGGCCGCAGCCGAGCACGACATATGCTTGACCGGAACGTCAAGCCCGCTGGCCTGGAGAAACTTTACGGCCTGGAGGAAATTATCAAGCTGATAGCGAGGATAGTAATCATCGGTTGTGTCCTCGATGTTGGCAAAGTGTGAGGAAACACCTTCCACCTTCACTTCCGGGGTTTTCTTAAGCCAGCTCAGGAAACTTCCCAGTTTATTTATCGCTATTCCCTGACGGTTGGTTCCGGTTTCAATTTTTAAATGAACCAGGGCTGGCTTGTGCAGCTTCCTTGAAGCCGCCGCCAGCGCCCGAAGGGTTTCCAGGTTATAAACCGTAACTCTGAGGTCGGCTCCGACCGCTTCTCCGGCCTGGGCCAGAGGCAGGTAGCCAAGGATTAGAATCTTCTGGCGGAAACCAGCCTGCCTCAGGGCCAGACCTTCTTCCAGGCTGTGAACGCCGAACCAGTCTATCCCGGCTTCCGTTGAAAGCCGGGCTATTTCCAGCAGGCCATGTCCGTAGGCGTTGGCTTTGATTACCGCCATCAAGCCGGTTGGCCCCAACCTTTTCTGGAACTCCCTGACGTTGTGAAGAAAGGCCTGGCGGTTTATTTCCACCCATTGCACCAGGGTTGGTTCAGCTCGCATGCTCTTCTCCCTCGCTCCCCGGCCCCCTGGACTCAGACCAGGAGCCTGGCTCTTTCGCCGAGAATTTTCTGGAATTCTTCCCGGCAGTAGATGATATCCTCCCGGTCGACCCCGGTTGAAATCAGCCCGACCTTGGTCTCCAGGGTATCCTCCAACCAGTTCAGATAATCCAGGAAGCCTGAGGGCAGACTGGCCCAATCCTTCTGGCGGTGAATTGACCTGGACCAGACGGGGAAACTGCGGTATTCTGGCTCCACCTTTTCCAGAATCCAGGGTTCTGAAGGAAAATCTTTTACCAGACTTCCTTTATAACGATAGGCGTAACAAGCCTTGATCTCGGTCAGCTCTTCCAGCACATCGGGCTTGGTCAGGGCAATCAGGTCAACGCCGTTAATCCGGCAGGCATAACGCACGGCCACGGCATCAAACCAGCCGCACCTTCTGGCCCGGCCGGTGGTGGCCCCAAATTCATCACCTTTCCTGGCAATCAGGGCCCCGGCCTCATCCTTGAGCTCGGTGGGAAAGGGGCCGCTGCCCACCCTGGTGGTATAGGCCTTGGTGATTCCCAGAACTCCGGTGATGTCCCTGGGACTGAGGCCCAGTCCGGTGCAGACCCCACCCGCGGTGCAGCTGGAGGAAGTCACATAAGGATAGGTTCCGTGGTCCAGGTCCAGCAGGGCGCCCTGGGCTCCTTCAAACAACACCGATCGGCCGGACTTAATCTGCTGGCTGAGAAAAACCGAAACGTCAGCGATATAAGGCGCCAGCTTTTCGCCCAATGCACTGTATTCTTCCAGGATGGGTTCCACCTGGAGAGGCTGATAACCGAAGACCTCAAAAATCTTGTTCTTAATAACCAGGCTGGCTTCAATCTTCTCTTTCAAAATTTCCGGTTCCAGCAGGTCGCCAACCCGAATGCCCCAGCGGGCTGCTTTGTCTTCATAGCAGGGCCCGATGCCCCGGCAGGTGGTGCCGATCATCTTCTGCCCCCGACTCTGCTCGGCAATTTTTTCCAGCAACGGATGGTAAGGCATGATTACCTGGGCCGAGCGACTGACCAGCAGGCGGCCCGGCTTAATATCAACCCCCAGAGCTTCAAGCTCCCCCAACTCTTTGAAGAAAGCCTGGGGACTGACCACCAGGCCATTACCGATAACACAGATTTTATCCGGATGAAGGATGCCTGAAGGTATCAGGTGCAGCACAATCTTTTTTCCGCTGAGATAGACCGTGTGACCGGCATTATGCCCGCCCTGGTATCTGGCGACGATGTCAAAGGCCGGAGCCAGGAAATCAACCACCTTGCCCTTACCCTCGTCGCCCCACTGGGTCCCGAGAACCAGGAGATTGGCCATGTTGTTATCCTCTTAAAAGAATCTTTCCGTCCGGGATTTCAGGAAAAAACCCGGGGTATTCTACCAGATTTCCAGAGCCGTATAAAGTTTTCAGAAGACAAAGCCAACCTGGACCAAAAGAACATTATCTTTGAGTTTGAGTTCTTTTTCTTTATTCCAGTCATATTCCAGCTTGGCATAAAAATTGGCAGCCAGGTCCCACTTTAAGCCAACGGCCGACCTGGTTTTTTTGACCATGGTTTCCAGGAAAATGTTGAGCGGCGGAGCCTGGTGGTCGTCTATAAGGGCTTCCGGCAGGTCTGATTTTTGATAGCTGTAATAGAGACGGAAACTCTTGAAAAGCATGCTGACGGTGAGATAATAGCCCTCAAAATTTACCTTCTTGTTAAGAAAAGGATGATCGTAGGCAGTCTGGGTATATTCCCCCCTGACCTCCCACTCCGGCGTGAGCCAGAGCAGGTCCAATCCCCGGAACTGAACATCCTTGGTCCCGTCAGGGTCATATTTACCGTTATATATTGAGCCCCCGATTTCAACACCCTGTCCGAACCTCAACCCCAGCCGGCCGCCCATCGCCTTATCTTTGTTGGTATCGGTCAGCCTGGTTTCCAGATAGCCCTGGCTATCAGCGGATAGCCCGTTTATAATATAAGCCGAATAATAAAAGATGGCATAATTGCCCTGCAGGCAGACTCCCAGGTCCTGCCAGCGGTATGGAAAAAAATGGAAGACCAGCGGCCGAAAAACGGTGGGATTCTCGTGGGGCCGACCCGACCAGTTAAAGCGGCCGAAAGGTATTTCAAATAAACCTATTTTCAGGGTAATTAGCTGGCTACCCTGAAAATTCAGGTAGGCCTGAGCCAGGCTGAAATCCTGGCGTGATTCTACCCGGCCTTCGGCCACAAAACTCAGGCTGCCGGAAATAACCCCGGAAACGGCCAGGCCGCCGTTAAAGTTGGCAAAAGTTCCCCGGGGATAATATCCCTCGGCCTGGCTTTTCAGGTATTCAAAGGAAAAATAGCCGCTGGCTTTTATCTGGGCCGACAGGCCTACCGATAGCCAGGCTACCAGGATTATCAGGATTACGAGTTTGATTTTAGACATTAGCCTCTCCCGCCAATTACTATAAAACACCGTTTCTCAATTTTCCTGAAAGAGTCTGGAAAAATCGAAGCTGTCTTCTAAAATCTGGCTCTTGAATTCCCCGATTTTCTTTCCGGACTGAATAAGGCGGCTGATTTCCTGGGCCCCTTTCTTGGTGCCCAGCCAGATAGCCCCGACTACCGAGTCGTCTTTAAGCACCAGCTTCTTGTAAATTCCGAGTTCTGGTTTATACTCGGTCAGGGATTCATAGCCTTTTTCTTCCGAAGCCACCAGCCCGATGGAGGTCAGGTAAACACCAACCACTTTGAGGGTGCTGGCTGGAATCGTCCCTTCATACTTCTTGCTCTGACCGCAGAGGTTATAGGCCAGGGTTCGGGCCTGGTCAAAGGCCGCCGGAATCAGTCCATAGACCCGGCCCCGGTGCTCGGCCACATCGCCGGCAGCATAGATTCGTTCCTGGCCGGTCCTGAGGTAATCATCAACCAAGACTCCTCGCCCGCAGGGCAGACCGGCAGTTCGGGCCAGGTCCAGCCTGGGCTTGACTCCCGCCGCTACGATTACCACCCCGGCCGGAATGGTCTGCCCATCCTTCAAACGAACCCCGGTCACCCGGCCTTCCCCAAGAATCTCACCAGCTTCCTGGCCGATGAAAAATTTTATTCCGGTCTTTTCCAGGCTGGTCTGCAACAGGCCGGCGCCGGTTTCATCGAGCTGCCTGGGTAGCAGCCGGTTGAAGACTTCAACTACCGAGAGCCGTTCCACACCCCTCATTCTAAGGGCCCTGGCCAGTTCCAGCCCCAGCAACCCACCACCCAGAATTACTACTTCCGGCCCGGACTTGATAGCTTCCAGCAATTCCAGGACATCCTCCAGCGTTCTGATGGTGAAGATGCCATCCTTATCCAGGCCGGGAAGAGGCGGAGTGGCCGGACAGGCGCCGGTGGCCAGGACTAAATAATCGGCTGTGAGTTTCCGGCCATCCTCAAATTCCACGGCCGGCCCGGAAGGATCAATGGCAGTGGCTCTTACCCCCAGCTGAATCTGCAGCCTCTGTCTTTCGGCCCAGCCCTCGGCAAAAGCAAACACTTTTTCCAAGGGAATCAGTCCAGCCAGAAAATCGATCAGGTTGGGCCTGGGGTAATAGGGGTACTTTTCCTCGCCACAGATTATTATGTCCGCGGCTGAATCAAGTTCCCGGATGGTCTTGCCGCTAATGGTCCCGGCCAGCCCGTTGCCGAGAATGACGACTCGCATCTGGATAACTTTCAGCTCGCTTCTGACAGTTTATTCTTTACGATAATTTCTGAAAAAACTCCTTGCCCACGCCGCACTGGGGACAGACCCAGTCATCCGGCAATGATTCAAACGGGGTGCCGGGCGGGATGTTGTGTTCGGGGTCCCCGACTTCGGGGTCGTAGACATAACCGCAGGCTGTGCATTCCCATTTTTCCATCTTCAGTTTTCCTCCTTTCTGTTAATCCCTATTATAAACTACCTGAGAATTAAAACAACTGAAAATTGGGTTCCCGGCCGCGACTGATTTCCAGGAGTTTTTCCTTCAACCGGCAATTGCGTTGAACTGGTTTGTCATTTTTTATAGCAATGTGAAGAGCCCGGTAGGAACCGATGATGATGCTCAACTTCCGGGCCCGGGTCAGGGCAGTGTAGAATAAATTCCTCTGCAACATTATGTAATGCTGGGTCAGCAGGGGCATGACCACGGCCTGGTATTCATTGCCCTGAGCCTTGTGAACTGAGATGGCATAGGCCAGCACCAGGTCGGCCAGTTCCTCTTTCTCGTATGAGACCAGCCGGCCGTCGAAATCCACCAGCAGCCCGAATCGTTCCGGGTCAACCTGGACCACCGTTCCCAGGTCCCCGTTGAAAACTTCCTTGTCGTAATCATTCCTGACCTGCATAACCTTATCCCGAACCCGAAATTCCTTATGACCGACTTTCAGACCATGACTTCCTGGATTCAGGGCTTTCTGCAGTTCCAGGTTCAGGTTATCCACCCCGGCCAGCCCGCGGTACATCGGCGTTATCACCTGGATCTGGGTAGATAGCGGGCTCAAACCCAGGCGGCGGGGAATATTATGCTGGCAGAGTTTGAGAATCAGCTGGAACACCTTGGCTTCGTCTTCCTGGTGGAAAAAATAAAAATCAGATTCTGGGTCGCCCCGCCGGGGATAAACCAGGGGTTGTCCGCGGTTTATTCTATGGGCATTGACCACGATCAGACTCTCTTCGGCCTGGCGGAAAATTTCCTCCAGCCTGATGACTTCAACCAGACCGGAATCGATTAAATCCCTGAGCAGGTTCCCGGGACCGACCGGAGGGAGCTGGTCCTTATCACCCACCAGAATCAACCTCATTTCTGGAGGAACTGCCCGCAGCAGGTGGTACATCAGCGGCAGGTCAACCATGGAAACCTCGTCAATTATTAGGGCTCCACCTTTAAGCGGATAATTCGGGCCTCGCTTAAATCGCCCCTCTTTAGGCTGGAATTCCAGCAGGCGGTGAATGGTCTTGGCTTCTCGCCCCGTGGTTTCAGCCAGGCGCTTGGCCGCCCGCCCGGTGGGAGCAGCCAGCAGAATTCTTTTCTGCCAGCTCTCGAATATTTCCACCATGGCCCGGACGATTGTAGTCTTACCGGTGCCCGGGCCACCGGTGATGATGATGATCTTTTTCTGCAGGCTGCTGATAATGGCCTTTTTCTGCTCGGGTGAAAACTGCAGGCCTGTTTTTTTTTCCACCTCGGCTATTTTTTCTTCAGGAGAAAAATCGGGTGGGGGCGCAGACTGGGAAGCCAGGCGGGAGATGATCCGGGCCACTTCTTCCTGGGCCTGGTAGAAAAAGGGAAGATAAAGCCCGGAACTGCTGTCCACCACTTCCCGGATAAGAGCCCGTTGGCTCAACAGCTCCTCCAGAGCCTGCTCCACCCGGGCCGGGCCCACCTGTAATTCCTGGCAGCATTTCTCCCGGACTTCCGACTCGTCCGAAAAAACGTGGCCCTGTTCATTATCCTTTTCCAGAAGATAAAGAATAAAAGCCTTGACTCTTTCCAGGGAATCGGCCGGCAGTCCCAGCTTCAGGGCAATCTGGTCGGCTGTCTTGAAGCCAACTCCCCAGATGTCCAGGCACAGTTGATAGGGATTCCGCTTCAGGACTTCAAAGGCAGCCTGGCCGTAGGTGCGGTAAATCTTGTAGGCCAGGGTGGTGGAGATTTGATGAGCCTGGAGGAAAATTATCAGGTCCCGAATTTCGCGGTGCTCTTCCCAGGACTTGAGAATTTCTGTCAGTTTTTTCTGGCCGATGCCCTCCACTTCTCTCAACTTTTCCGGCGAGTCGTTGAGAATCTCCACCGTCCGTTGGCCGAACTTCTGGACAATCCGTCCAGCCAGCACCGGGCCCACTCCCCGGATCAGGCCCGAAGCCAGGAATCTTTCCACTCCGCTGACCGAGCTGGGCAGGGTCAGGCTGAATGATTCCATCTGGAACTGGGGGCCGAACCTGGCGTTCTTTTCCCAGCGGCCGGTCAGTTTCAGGCATTCCCCGGGCGAAAGCGGGGGGAAGTTGCCAACGACGGTGATCTCTCCGTTTTCGGTTTTGATCTTGAAAACGGTATAGCCGTTTTCCGGGTTGTAAAAAATTATCTGTTCAACCGTTCCTTCAAGGCATTCCATCGGCTGTCAGGTTCTCCATAATAAGACCATCAGTCGGCTTTCAGAATGACCGGATCTCCGGGTTCCAGGCCCAGCACTTCGGCCGCTGGCCTCTTGAAAAGAGCTATTTCCAGCAGCCCCAGGCTGTTGATGATAAAGAACGGCTGGTCCGGGCCAGCAGAGGAATAGGCGGCGGCCATCTCTGAGATCTTTTTCTTCCCGGCCAGCAGCACCGGGTTGGCCCCGCGGTTGCGGTCGAGAAATTGAGCCACCAGTGGCTGACTCAAATTGGTGATCAGGTTGCCGAATTTGTCGCGGTAAAGAATCTGACCCTGGATTTCCCGGCTCTTTAACCGGGGTTCGGACAATTCCAAAAAGCGGGGCGAAGCGGCCGGACGCCCGAGTTCCGCGGGCGGCACACCCAGGCTCAGCCAGGCCGCCACCGGAGCCATCTTGTCGCGGCCCTCAAAGCTGGTCCGACGGTCGGTGAGATAAAACCGGCTTCCGGTTAACTCCAGGATTTCTGCTTTTTCTTCTTTATAAATCAGCGACAGGACACCGTTGTCCGGAGCGATAAAATAATGCTGCCCGGCCCTGACCAGGAGAATCCGTCGCTCGCTGCCCACCCCGGGATCAACCACCACCAGAAAGATAGTTCCGCGGGGAAAAAACCGGTAACAGGCCCAGATGATAAAGGCTGCGGCTTTGAGGTCGTAATCGGGAACCTCGTGGCTGATATCGACTATAGTACAATCAGGATTGATGGACAGGATGACTCCCTTGAGAGAGGCGACAAAGTAATCACGGTTGCCAAAATCGGTCAGCAACCCGACACAGCTCTTGCCCATTGCCTTTTATCCGGACTGAATAATCTTATTGCAGAAGGTGGAAAGGGGTCAACAGTTTTCTGGCGGAACGAGGCCGCGCTCAGAATATTACTTTCAGCATCCGCTTCCAGCGGGTCTTGAAAACAAAACGGAAAAATTTTCGGAATTTATCCTTAACCCCGTTTTTCTGGTAGGCATCCTTCTCAGCTTCGTAGGAAAAATAAATCAACCAGGGACGGCCCTTGATATAACTGGTTGGCAGGAAGCTCCAGTAGCGGCTGTCCAGACTGTTATCGCGGTTGTCACCCATGACAAAAACATGGCCGGGCGGCACCACCACCGGGCCGTAGTTGTCGCGGATGACATCGTCGTACTGGTAAAAATTACCCTTTTGAAAAATCTGGGCATCGTTGTGGACTTTATAGCGTTCTTCCAGAGGCTGGTCGTTGATGAACACCTCTTTATCTTTGATCTCGACCTTCTCCCCTTCCAGAGCAATTACCCGCTTGACAAAGTCCTTGCTCAGGTCCCGGGGCCACTTGAAAACCACGATGTCTTTTCTTTCCAGTTTCTTGGAAGGCAGGATGAAAGCCTCGACCGCATTCTGGGGCCGGGCATAGATGAACTTGTTGACCAGGAGAAAATCTCCGACCAGAAGCGTGGGCTCCATCGAGCCGGTGGGAATCTGGAAGGCCTGGACCACGTAGGTCATGACGAAAAACACGAAGACGGCCGTTTCGGCAATCAGCTCGAAATATTCACGGAAAAGGCTCTTTTCCCTTTTAGTCTTTTTTCCGGGCTCTTTTTCTTTAATCTCTTCTATTTCTTTGTCGAACTTTCTGCCAAGCATTACCATCGCTATCTTCCTTAATTTTTTGTTAATATACTCTAATTCAGGCTCTGGTTCAATACATATATATAAAGGAATGGCCCGGCCGCGCCCTTGACAGGATGGTTAATTAGGTTTTTACTAAAAAGATGATTATTTCCCTGTTCGGCTACCATCAAGCGGGCAAAACCAGCCTGTTTGAAATCCTGAGCCAGAGAAAAAAGGCCAGCCACCTGACCGGGGCCGAGGCCCGGACCGAAGTCCCCCGGGCTGTCTGCCAGGTGCCCGACGCCAGGCTGGACACCATCTCCTCTCTCTACCCGGATAAGAAAAAAGTCCAGGTCCATCTGGAAATAGAAGACTTTCCGGGGCTGGCTTCGGGCGATATTTCTACCAGCCAGTACCTGGGTCAGTTGCGTAAGGCAGACGGGCTGGTCCACGTGGTCCGGGGGTTTAAGGACCCGGCTATAGCCCATCCCCGGGGTAAAATCAACCCGGCTGAAGATATCCAGGCCATGACCGAGGAACTGATTCTTTCCGACCTGGTAATGGTCTGCGGCCGGCTGGAAAAACTGGAAAAAGACCTGCGGAAGATAAAAGACCCTGAAGCCCAGAAAGAAAAGGAACTGCTGGAGAAACTGAAGCCACTGCTGGAAGCTGGGGGCCTGGTCAAAGATTTTGCCCTGTCGCCCTCGGAGGAAAAAATGCTCCGGGGTTTTTGTTTTCTTTCCTTAAAACCCATCCTCCACCTGATCAACCTCGATGAACAGGACCTGGCTTACCTGGAAAATCCCGGGCTGCTCTATTCCGACCTCAAGCCCGACCTTCCGGTTCTGGCCTTCTGCGGCCGGATAGAAAAAGAATTGCTGGAGCTGGAAAACGAAGACCGGCAGCTTTTCATGAGCAGTTATGGCCTGACCGAAACCACCCCTGGCCGTTTTTTCCAGAAATTATACGAAGTGATGGAGTTGATTAATTTTTATACCATCGGCAAGGATGAAGTCCGGGCCTGGGCCATTAGAAAAAAAACCCCGGCGGTCAAAGCAGCCGGTGAAATTCATTCAGACATAGAAAAGGGCTTTATCCGGGCCGAGGTGGTGCCCTTTACCGAACTGGTCAAACATGGTTCCTGGCAGAAAGCCAAAGAAGCTGGCCTGCTAAGGCTGGAGGGCAAAGATTACCAGGTCCAGGATGGAGATGTTATCTATTTCAGGTTCGCCCCATGAACAACACTTTCAAGATTACGGCCCGGGATGCCTCCTGCCAGGCCAGGACCGGAATCCTGGAGACGGTACACGGCCCGGTGGAAACACCGGTCTTCATGCCGGTGGCCAGCCAGGGAACGGTTAAAGCTTTGACCCATAAAATTCTGGAGGAACTGGACTGCCAGCTCATCCTGGTCAATTCCTACCACCTTTTCCTGCGACCCGGGGTGGATTTGATAGAAAAGATGGGTGGCCTGCACCGCTTCATCTCCTGGCCCAAGGCTATTCTGTCCGATAGCGGCGGCTTCCAGGTTTACAGCCTGTCACCCCTGGTCAAAATCAGCGAAGAAGGAGTCAGGTTTTCCTCCCACCTCGACGGCAAGAAGATTTTCCTGACGCCGGAAGAAGCGGTCCGCATTCAGGCCAGGCTGGGCACTGACATCATGATGTGCCTCGACTATTTTCCTCCTTATCCCTATTCCGAGGAACAGGTGGCTCACTCCGTGGAGCTGACCGGGCGCTGGGCCAGGCGCTGCCGGGAGGAATTCGACCACCTCCAACCCGGGACCCAGCTCTGGGGTATCACCCAGGGCGGGGTTCTCTGGCCTTACCGCGAGAAAAGCATCGAGGACATTACCGCCTGCGATTTTCATGGCTACGCTCTGGGCGGGCTGGGAATAGGAGAACCGAAATCTCAGCTTTACGAAATACTGGAAAAGTCCAACCGGCTGCTGCCCGAAGACCGTCCCCGTTACCTGATGGGCATGGGTTACATTGAGGATATACTGGAGGCGGTTGAACGAGGGGTGGATTTCTTCGATTGCGTCCTGCCCACCCGCAATGCCCGGAACGGTACCCTGTTTACCAGTGAGGGCCGGATTGCCATCAAGAACCAGAAATATGCCGCTGACCCGAGGCCTCCAGACCCCAGCTGCCAGTGCTATACCTGCCAGAATTTTTCCCGTGCCTATCTCAGGCACTTATACGAGCGGAATGAGATAAGTTCGGCCATCCTGAATACCATTCACAATTTGTATTATTATCTTGACATATTTAAAAAAATAAGGCAAAGTATTCAATCTAATTCATTCCAGTCACTCAAGAAAGCAATCATAGAGAAAAATTTAAGTGAATAGGATAGAGAGATGAGTTTTTTAACCTTAGTCAGCCTGTCAGGGCAGCAGGCTACCCCCGCCGGCCAGGGCAACATGCTGGTCGGACTCCTGCCCTTCATCCTGGTTTTTGTCATCTTTTACCTGCTGATCATCATGCCCCAGAGAAAGAAACAGAAACAGCATCAACAGATGGTGGCCAACCTCAAGCCCGGCGACCGCGTCATCACCAGCGGCGGCATCTTCGGGACGGTCATGGACGTCCATCCCGACCGGATTGAGCTTAAAATTGCAGCCAACGTCAAGGTGGACATCCTGAAAAGTGCCGTAGCCATCATCCTGACCGACAAGGAAAAAACAGAGGTCAAAGAATCCAGCTGACTGTCTCCAATCAAATCCAGAAGAGAGATTAATCAAGATGAAAAAGAACTTACAATGGAAACTGGCTCTCATCGTAGCGGTTATCGGCCTGTGCCTCTTTCTGATTTATCCCCCAAAAGATAAAATCAAGCTCGGCCTGGACCTTAAAGGCGGCACCCATCTGGTCCTCCAGGTGTTAACGGAAGATGCCATCAACGTGGAAACGGACCAGCAGCTGTCCCGGTTTGAAGAAGTATTCAAGAAAAACAGTATCACCTACCTCGAAGCCAACAAGGAAAAGCCAGGGAGATTTTATTTTCGGGGAATTCCGGTTGACCAGGAAGGAAAAGTCCGGGACCTGATCGAACAGTACACCAGGGACTGGGACTATTCTTTCAGCGGCGACCGCCTGGTTTTCAGTCTGAAACCGGTAGCTGCCCAGTACCTGAGAGACCTGGCTGTTACCCAGACCCTCGAAACCATCAGGAACAGGGTGGACCAGTTTGGCGTGGCCGAACCCATCATCCAAAGGCAGGGTTCGGACAGGATAGTGGTGGAACTACCCGGAATTGAGGACCCGGACCGGGTCAAGAACCTGATCAAAGTTACGGCTGTGCTGGAATTCAAGCTGGTTAAAGCCGGGCCGGCTCCTGACGAGGAAACCCTGCTCCGGGAATTTGGCGGTAAGGTTCCAGATGATGCCGAGGTGGTAAAATCGGACCCCAAGCGGGGAGTCCAGGGTTACTACCTGGTAAGCAAGGTGGCCACTGTCACCGGAAAAGACCTAAGAACTGTCAGGCGAGGAGTCGACGAGTGGAATAACCCCGCGGTTCACTTTACCCTGAACCCCGACGGGGCCAAGAGGTTTGAACAGGTAACCGGTCAGAATATCGGCAAGCAGCTGGCCATCATCCTGGATGGGCGGCTGCAATCGGCCCCGGTGATTGAAGCCAGAATTTCCGATTCTGGCATCATCCAGGGAAGGTTCACCCCGGAAGAAGCTGATGACCTGGTGGTCATTCTCAAGGCCGGAGCTTTGCCGGCCGGAATCAAGTACCTGGAAGAAAGAACCGTCGGACCGTCTCTGGGATCGGATTCTATACGCCAGGGCTTAATCTCCGGTCTGGTCGCCATCTTTGCCGTAATGCTGTTTATGATTTTCTACTACCGGCTGGCCGGACTGAACGCCATCATTGCTCTTATTCTGAACGAAATCATTATTTTTGGAGCCATGGGTTACTTCAAAGCCACCCTGACTCTCCCTGGCATCGCCGGTATCATCCTGGGTATCGGCATGGCCGTCGATGCCAACGTTCTGATTTTCGAGCGAATTAAAGAAGAAATAGCCGTCGGCAAAAATATTTCCAGTTCTATCGCCACTGGCTTTTCCCGGGCCTTCTCCGCCATCTTTGATTCTAACCTGACCACCATTATTTCAGCAGTCTTCTTGTTTCAGTTCGGGACGGGCCCGATCAAGGGTTATGCCGTAACCCTGATCTGCAGCCTGGTGGCCAACCTGTTCACCGCGGTTTTTGTGTCCAGATTTATTTTTGATGCCTTTGTTCCTACTACTGCCAAGAGGTTGAGTATTTAAAATGCAAATCTTCAAAAAAACCCCAACCATCCAGTTCTTAAAATACAAATGGATCGCCCTGGCCGTCACCCTGATAATCGTGGTGGCCGGACTGATCAACATTCTGGCCGGAAAGGGACTAAAGCTGGGCGTGGATTTCGGAGAGGGCACCCTGATCAGGGTTAAATTCAGAGAACCGGTTTCGGTGTCCGAAATCAGAAAACTTCTGTCCGAAGTCGGCCTGGGAGACAGCGTCATTCAGGAAACCGGTAAGGAGAGCCGGGAATTCCAGATCCGGACGATGGAAAGGCGGACTACCACCCAGGAACAGGAAATTGAAAGCCATCAAATCCTGGCCGACCGGGTTATTCAAGCCCTGCAGAGAGAAGAGGACCGGCAGAAACTGGCCCAGGGATTGCTGGACCTGAATAATATCGACCGGAATTCCCTGACCAATCTGTTGCGGTCTGTTGTCCCGGAGGAGGCTGAAAACCTGGCTAATAAGATCATAGATTACCGTACCCTCAACGGGATCATCAGCAGCTGGGATGACTTAAAAAAAGAACCGCTCAATCTTTCGCCGGAAATCGTCAGCCAGCTTCAGAATAGGACCTTCCTGGGGAACATGACGGTTTTAAGCCGGGAAACGGTGGGCCCCCAGGTGGGCAAGGACCTGAGGAAGAAAGCCACCCAGGCTATTGTCTGGTCTCTCATCGGCATGCTTGCCTACATCGCTGTCCGCTTCAAAGGCATAGAATACGGTGCGGCAGCCATTTTCACCCTTACCCAGGACGTCCTAATTACCCTGAGCATTTATTCCTTTACCAGCCGCGAAATCAATCTGCCGATTATAGCCGGGCTGCTGACCATCGTCGGTTTTTCCATCAATGATACTATAGTTATATTCGACCGCATCCGGGAACTCAGAAGGACCATGAGGAGAGAGTCTCTGGAAAATATCATGAACCTGTCCCTGAACCTTAACCTCTCCCGGACTTTGATCACATCGGGTACGGTTTTCCTGACTGTTCTTTCTCTTTATATTTTCGGTGGTCAGGTAATCAACGATTTTGCTTTTATCATGCTGATAGGCACCATTGAAGGCGTCTATTCCACCATCTTTCTCTCCTGCCCGGTGGTCCTGTTCTGGAACCAGTATTTCAAGAAGAAAAAATTGCATAAATAATTAAATTTGACTTGTAAAATAGAGAAAATTAATTTATACTTTAATCTAACCTAATCCATAGCGTGAGGTTTAACATGCCAGAAGCAAAGAGGCCTAAACAGGGAGAAGAGTTGCCTCAACTCTTCAAAGATTCCTTTTTTAGGGCCGAGTCGGGGATCAAGAGAAAAGCCATTGCCCTGCCGATCGCTATCGTCCTCCATCTTATCTTTGTAGCTGCGGTAATTGTTATCCCTCTTCTTTCTACTGACCAGCTCCCGAAAGTCGAAGTTTACAGCGCCTTCCTGGCTCCCCCCCCCCCCCCCCCCCCCCCCCCCCCCCCGCCCCCCCAGAGAAAAACCACCTCCCCCACAACAATCAAAACTGTCCAAGCCCCCACCCCCCCTGAGCCCCGCCCCCCCGTGGCCCCCGTCTA
>Ga0073932_1001685_pt1 | contig 39504 bp, 32 predicted proteins | sample DewCreD2012metaG_FD_76967 | JGI IMG/M metagenome (GOLD analysis project Ga0073932, IMG submission 76967) | Hot spring sediment bacterial and archeal communities from British Columbia, Canada, to study Microbial Dark Matter (Phase II) - Dewar... ...
CATCCTTCCTCGCTTGCAAACTCCCTCAGGCAGCGCCTCCAGCTGGCGTGGTACGCCGCCCGGCTCAAAAACTCGAACGGAAAAACCCTCTCCCGTTCCAATCTCGTAAACGCGTTCTTCAGGTCTTCCTTGGTGCGGAAAATCCCATACAGCGCCGAACCGCTGCCGGTCATCTGCGCTGGTTCCGCTCCCAGTCTTACCAGGGTCCGTTTCAGGCGCCTTAAACGGGGATGCCGGGCAAAAACAACGTCCTCAAAATCGTTGCTCCCCCAAGGCGCTCCGCCTGCCCCCGGCGTTCCCACACTACGGTGCCAAATGCAAGACTGGAAACTACTTATGATATTCTCCGGCGCGGCCAATGTCAAACCGCGCCCGAGCGCCTGGTAGGCTTCCGCCGTCGCGATGTGCAGCTCCGGCGCAACGAGCAGGCCCTGCGCGCGCCGCAAGTCCGGCAGCGGGTAGACTTCCTCGCCTCGCCCCACGCCCAGCGCTGTCCCGCCCAGCAGAAAAAAGGGGACATCGCTGCCCAGACGGCACGCCAGCTTGATCATCTTTTCCAACTCGATTGGCCGCTTTGCCAGAACCGGCAGCGCCAGCAGCACAGCCGCAGCGTCGCTCGATCCGCCGCCGAGGCCGGCCCCCAACGGAATCTGCTTGTTAAGGCGCATGCGAACTTCACCGCGCACCCGCATCGCTTCCAGCGCCAGCTCCGCGGCCCGCGCGGCCAGGTTATTCGGGATCTCCACCCCGCAATCCACTGTGATGCGGCTTTGCCGGGCGGGCCGGAACGAAATTTCCAGATCGTCGGCCAGCGAGATGGTTTGGTAGACGGTTCTGAGCTCGTGATAGCCGTCCGGCCTCCGGTTCAGCACATGCAGATCGAGGTTGATCTTGGCATATGCCCTCACCCGCGCCCGGCGTTCCATCGAGCCTACTTGTCGTAGTGCAGCAGCGAGTGCACTTCGTAACCGGCCAGCTTCTCGCGGCCCTTTAGGAAGTCCAGCTCCACCACGAACCCAAAGCCTGCCACCACGCCGCCCAGCTTTTCCACTAAACGGGCCGTGGCCGCCGCGGTGCCGCCGGTGGCCAGCAGATCGTCCACAATGAGCACGCGTTGGCCTTCCCGCACCGCATCCTCGTGGATCTCAAGAGCGTCCGTGCCGTACTCGAGCTGGTACTCTTCGCGGATCGTCTTGGCGGGCAGCTTTTTCGGCTTCCGAACCGGCACGAAGCCTGCCCCGAGCGCGTAGGCCAGCGCCGGCGCGAAGATAAATCCCCGCGCCTCCACCCCCAGCACTTGCGCGACGCCCGCGCCCTGGTATCGGTCCCGGAGCGCATCGATCACCGTCTTCAGGCCGGCGGGATCCTTGAGTAAGGTTGTGATGTCGTAGAAGAGAATGCCCGGCTTGGGAAAGTCCGGGACTTCACGGATTAGTTGTTTCAAGTGTTCCAGATTCATCGGATGTGAAAACCCATGTACTGAACGACGGGGGCTTCCTGCTGCTCAACCCCTCTCACGTCGGCCCAGCGAGGGCCTTTCCACAGCAGTCCGTCGAGCTCCGCCAGCGCCTCCGGCGGACCCACAGCGTATACCTCGACCCGCCCGTCCTCCAGGTTCTTGGCATAGCCGCTGAGACCCAGCTCCTGGGCCGCATCTTGGACGAAATAGCGATAGCCTACGCCCTGCACGCGCCCCCGTACAAAATACCGCCGGGCGGCGAGCTGGGCCTTCCGTTGCGCCTGCGCCATGGAAATCCCATCGTAGCAATTTGGACCCGGGCTGATGGCTGTACCATCCAGTAAGTAGTGACTCTTGACGGCTCCATTCTGCTCACGGGCGCTACCGGCTATGTGGGCGGGAGACTGCTTACCGCTCTGCTGGCCGCCGGTCATCGCGTGCGATGCCTCGCGCGCCGCCCGGAGATCCTCCGCGCCCGCCTCGCGGGGGCCGCAGAGGTCGTGCAAGGCGATCTGCTGGATGCCGGCACTTTGCCCGCAGCCATGCACGGTGTCCACACGGCCTACTACCTGGTGCACTCGATGATGCGTGGTGCGCGTTTCGAAGCCGAGGACCGGGTTGCGGCGGCCAACTTCGCCCGGGCCGCGCGCGAAGGCGGCGTCCGGCGGATCATCTACCTTGGGGGTCTCACCTCCACGGAGGGCGGCCTGTCGCCTCATCTTCGCAGCCGCCTCGAAGTCGGCGAGGAGCTCCGGTCTCACGGCGTGCCGGTTCTTGAGTTCCGGGCATCCATCATCATCGGCTCCGGGAGCCTGTCTTTCGAACTGATCCGGGCTCTGGCCGAGCGCCTGCCCGTCATGATCACGCCCCGCTGGGTCCGCACTCCGGCCCAACCCATCGCCATTGAGGACGTCATCCAGTATCTGGTGCTGGGCCTTACGGCGCCGGACCAGGACCACGCGATTTACGAAATCGGGGGCGCGGACGTGGTGTCCTACGGAGAGCTGATTCTCGAATACGCCCGGCAGAGGGGGCTCCGCCGGGTACTGCTGCCGGTTCCCTTTCTGACCCCGCGCCTTTCGAGCTTGTGGCTCGGCTTGGTCACTCCCATTTATGCCCGGGTAGGCCGCCAGCTCATTGAAGGCGTCCGCAACCCCAGTGTGGTTCGGAATCCCGCAGCTCTGGAGGCCTTCCCGGTGAGGCCGATGGGCGTCCGTCAGGCCATCCAGCGCGCCCTGCGGAACGAAGACCGCGAGTTCGCCGAAACTCGCTGGTCCGACGCCCTCGCGTTTACCCAGGCCTATCCCTCCCGCGCCGGGCTCCGCGTCGGGACGCGGTTTGTTGATTCCCGCACCGTGGAGGTTCCGCTGCCGCCGCACTTGGCTTTCGCCCCCATCCGCCGCATCGGCGGACGCACCGGCTGGTATTACGCGAACCTGCTTTGGCGCATCCGCGGCTGGCTCGACCTGCTGGCCGGGGGCGCCGGTCTTCGCCGCGGTCGCCGCGATCCGGAGCAGCTTCGTCCTGGGGATGCTCTCGACTTCTGGCGTGTGGAGGCTTACGAGCCGGACCGCCGCCTGCGGCTGGCCGCCGAGATGAAGCTTCCCGGCCGCGCCTGGCTCGAATTTGAGGCCTTGCCCGACCCATCCGGTACGACCCTGCGCCAGACGGCCGTCTTCGACGCAGTCGGGCTCACCGGGCTGGCCTACTGGTGGCTGGTGTACCCGCTCCACGCCCTGGTTTTCCGCGGCATGCTGCGCCGGATCGCCTGCGAGGCCATCAAGCAGGGCGCTCTATTAGGGCGCTGACGAGATCAGCGGCCTCTGCCTTGTGATTCGACCGCGCTAGAATCCAGGGTATGGCGTACCCTATCCACCGCATGCGCCGGCTGCGGGCTACCGAGCCGCTGCGCAGCCTGGTCCGCGAAACCCACTTGGCGCCTTCGCAATTCATCTTGCCGCTGTTCGTCTGCCCCGGAGAAGGCGTCCGCCGCGAAATCAGCGCGATGCCCGGCAATTTCCAGCTCTCCATCGACGAGCTGGTCAAGGACTGCGCCGAGGCGGCCTCGCTGGGCATTGGCGGCGTCATCCTGTTCGGCTTGCCGGAGAGCAAAGACGAGGTCGCCAGCGGCGCTTACGCCGAAGACGGCATCGTCCAGCGCGCCGTCCGAGCCATCAAGCGCGAAGTCCCACGGCTGCTGGTCATCACCGACGTCTGCAACTGCGAGTACACCAGCCACGGTCATTGCGGCAAGGTGGTCAACGGCGACGTGGACAACGACGCCACCCTCGAATGGCTTGCCGCCTCGGCCGTCTCCCACGCCCGCGCCGGGGCGGACATCGTCGCCCCCTCGGACATGATGGATGGCCGGGTTGCCGCCATCCGTAAGGCTCTCGACGCCGCCGGATTCGCCAACACCCCCATCCTGTCCTACGCGGCCAAGTTCGCCTCGGTCTTCTACGGCCCGTTCCGCGAAGCCGCCGAGTCGGCTCCGCAGTTCGGCGACCGCCGCAGCTACCAGATGGATCCCGCCAACGGTCGCGAAGCCATGCGCGAAATTGAACTTGATATCGAAGAGGGCGCGGATATCGTCATGATCAAGCCCGCCCTGCCCTATCTGGACCTCATCCGCATGGCGCGCGACCGTTTCGATGTCCCCATCGCGGCCTACCAGGTCAGCGGCGAGTTCAGCATGATCGTGGCCGCCGCTCGCAACGGCTGGCTCGACCGCGACCGCGCCATGCTGGAAAGTCTAACCGCCATCCGCCGCGCCGGCGCGTCCATTATCCTCACCTACTTCGCCAGGGACGCGGCGCGGTTGCTGTAGTCCGCTGGTGGCATGGGACCCCTGTGCCGGCGCCGGCAAGAGAACCAGAATCTTCTTCCCATTGCACTCGTCTAGTAGTCTGGAGAAGCACATCCCTGAGATGACAAGCCGGCAAACAGGCCCGTTGCGGCGGACCCTTACCTTTCTCTCCCGAGCATGGAACATCAGCGGCATCCTGGCGCTTCTGCTCGGCATCGTTTTCCTCTCCTGGCGCATTCCCACTGAGCGCGCCGAGATGCGCGAGTTCTGGACGCGCGTCCAATTGAGCGACGGGCCGCATGTCTTCTGGCTGGACGGCGGACGCGCCAGGGTCGTCAATTCAAAACCCGACCGCGAGGGGCAGCGATTCCACATCTCCGAAGAGACGTATAGCAGCGTCCGGCCGGAATCTCTTCCACCGGAGATCCGCCCGCTTTTAAGCCTTACCCCTCCCACTCCCCAGGACAACCCTTCGGAACTCCCCTGGCCCGAGGCGCCCGTAGCGGCCCTGAGCGACATCCACGGACAGTACCTTCACTTCCGCGAACTCCTCACGCGCGCCGGCATCACCAATCCCTCGGGCGATTGGTCCTTCGGCAGGGGCCATCTCGTGATTCTCGGCGATGTCTTTGACAAGGGGCCGGGCGTCACAGACGCGCTGTGGCTTATCCGAAGGTTGGAGGTCCAGGCGCGTTCCCAGGGCGGCGGCGTCCACTACCTCCTTGGCAACCACGACTTGCTGGCGATTACGGGCGCCAGCAAAGCGGTTTATTACAAATACGTACTCATCGCCAGGGAAGCCGGAATACCGTATCAGCACTTCTATTCACGCGACTCAGAACTGGGCCGCTGGCTTCGCACTCGGAACACCGTTCTCAAGATCGGCGACCGCCTGTTCGTCCACGGAGGCCTCTCCCACGAGTTCCTGAAGATGAACCTGACTCTAACGGAGACAAACCGCCTGGCCCAGCTCAGTCTCGACCCGGACAGGCTGGCTCTCGCCAATCAGCCCGAGAGGCGCCTCGCCGGTCTTCTCTCCGGCGGCCAAGGTCCCCTCTGGTGGCGCGGCTACTTCGACAGTTCCATTCCCATCGGTTTCATCCGACGAGTCAATGGCAGGCTTGGAGAAACAACCACCGGCAGGGAAGCCCTTGAGACAGCCCTGTCCCGTTACGGCGTTAGGCAGGTCATTGTCGGCCATACCTATACCCGTGAAGTACGCGAAATGTACGGCGGAAAACTGATAGCACTCTGCCTCAATTGGGGAGGGGCTGACCTGCCGGAGTCACGACTGCCCTCCGGATTAGCCATCTTCGACGCCAACGGCAAGGCTAAGATCGTCAATTTCCGCGACTAGCGTCATCCGCACCGCTCTGGTCCCGCCGGGCAGCACGATTGGTCTCGCGGCTTCTTATACCATAAAGGGGAAGTCCCATCGGGTTTTCCGGAGTGTTCCATCCACCAGGAGATTTTGAATGCCGTTGAAGTTCGCCGGTTTCTTGTTTGCTGTCAGCCTGTCCGCGCTCGCCGCTGATGCTCCCAGTTATGACTACCGTGTTCTCGCCACAACCAGGACTTCCACCATGGAAAAGGAAATGAACGAAGCGGCCAGAGCGGGTTACTCCTTCGCTGCGGTGACGGGAGGAGAGACATCCGTGGGAGGAAGTGAGGCCGTCGTCGTTATGGTCAGGGACCTGTCGGCGGAAACTGAGTCCAACAAGAGGTACCGGCTCCTGGCAACTCTCCGCACCTCCACCATGCAGAAGGAGCTTCAGCAAGCCGGCGACGAAGGCTACGAGTACCGCGCCCAAACCGTCTTCGAGACTTCCTTCGGAGGTCACGAGGTGGTCGTCATCCTGGAACGGAATCTCAATGCCGCGCCCGTCAGACGGCTGTACCGTGTTCAGTCCACCTCCCGGACATCCACCATGCAGAAAGAACTGCGTCGGGCTGGCGAATCCGGCTTCCGCCTGCTGGGCCTCACCGTCTCCAAGACCTCGTTCGGCGGCGCGGAGGTGCTCTGCATTCTGGGAAAGACTGTGGAAGAATGAGCTGTCTGTCGGGAAGACCTTCGCCATTCTTCCAATCGTCGTTGGAACATCCATCTCTGCGCCCGGTAGAATCGAATGGGAGGATACCCCGCGCCTAATGAGCGCATTTGACAGGCTCCATCCAGCGGAAATACGCCAGCACAAGCGCGCCCAAGCGGCCCAGCAGGCCGTCGTCGTCCTCCCGGCCGCGCTCCAGAGCAGCATGGAGGCCGCCTCCCGGGCGCTGCTCCAAATCCAGCACCCCGACGGCTACTGGTGCGGTGATCTCACGGCCGACTCCACTCTCGAGTCCGACTACGTGCTGCTCCAGCTCTGGCTCTATCCCCCTGACGGCGGATCTTGGAACCCTCCCGCCCGGGCCCTCATCGACCGTTGCTGCCAGTCCGTGCTCGCCCGCCAGCTGCCCGATGGCGGCTGGAACATCTATCCCGGCGGTCCATCGGACGTGAACGCCTCGGTCAAGGCTTACAGCGCCCTCAAGATCGCGGGCGTTGATCCCAACCGTCCCGAGATGCTGCGCGCCAAGGAACGCATCCTCCAGCTCGGCGGCGTGCAAGCTTGCAACAGCTACGTGCGCATCAATCTAAGCCTCTTCGGCCTGTATCCGCGCCGCTTTGTGCCGACGGTGCCTCCGGAGATGGTGCTGCTGCCCGGCGACATTCTCTACGAGATGTCCTCCTGGACCCGCACCATCGTCGTGCCGCTGTCCATCGTGCAGGCCGTGGGCCGCCAGCGCCAGGCGCCCAACGGCATCACCCTCGAGGAGATCTTCCTGCCCGGCAAGAAGCCCGGCCCCTCCCAGCGCGACGGTCTGGCCATCCTCTTCCATCACCTCGACAAGCTACTCAAGATCTGGGAGAAGCGCGGTCCCCGCAACCTCCGCGCCAAAGCCATCCGCGAAGCCGAACACTGGATCCTGGACCGCACCCGCAACACCGAAGGGCTCGGCGCCATCTACCCCGCCATGATGTACCAGATCATGGCCTTCGAAAGCCTCGGCTATCCGCCCGATCATCCCGATTTGGTCGAAGCCATCCGCCACTTCGACAACCTGCTGGTGCAGCGCGGGGACGAGTTCTTCTTCCAGCCTTGCTGGTCCCCCGTCTGGGACACCGCCATTGCTGCTTTCGCTCTGGGCGAGGCCGGTCTGGCCGACCCCGCCTCCCTGACCCGCGCCGCCGACTGGCTGCTCACCAAAGAGATTCGCCGCAAGGGCGACTGGGCGGTCAAGCGGCCCAATCTCGAACCCTCGGGCTGGGCCTTCGAGTTCGCCAACGAGTATTACCCCGATATTGACGACACGGCCATGGTGCTGCTGGCGTTCGTGCACGCCAAGGCCTCGGATCCGGAAGCCCAGCAGCGCAGCATCCGCCGCGCGGTGAATTGGCTGCTTGGCATGCAGAGCCGCGATGGCGGATGGGCCGCTTTCGACGCCGACAACGATTGGGAGATCCTCAACAAGATTCCCTGGGCCGATCACAACGCCATGCTCGACCCGACTTGTCCCGATATTGCCGGCCGCGTCCTGGATGCTCTGTCCCGATACGGCTACCGCCATGGCCACCCCGCCATCGATGCCGGCGTACGCTACCTCCTCAACTGCCAGGAATCCAACGGGAGCTGGTATGGACGCTGGGGCGTCAACTACATCTACGGATCCTTCCTCGCCATGCGGGGCCTCCGCGCCACCGGGCACCCCGCCGCGCGCAGCGCCATCGAACGCGCCGCTGAGTGGCTGCGCAGCGTTCAGAACGAGGACGGCGGCTGGGGCGAAAGCTGCGCCAGCTACAAGATGAACCGCTTCGTGGCCGCCCCTAGCACCGCTTCCCAAACCGCTTGGGCCATCCTGGGGCTCGCCGCCGCAGGCGACACCCACTCCGCTTCCGTCCGCCGCGGACTGCGCTTTCTGATTGAGACCCAACGCCCGGACGGGACTTGGAAAGAAGACTTAGCGACCGGCACCGGTTTCCCCAACGTCTTCTTCCTGACCTATCACCTGTACCGCAATTACTTCCCATTGCTCGCGCTGGCCGTAGCCGGGGCGCCATTGCGCAAAACGGATTGAGACCGGCGTTTCCCTCCGCCCGCGGTGTGACCGCGCCCGCGCCCGGCTGGGCAGGTTCCTCGGGCCGCTCGCCCTCTGCGCAAGCTCGGTATAATTCCCGTGGCGGAATTACGCCGCCCCAGTGTTGGAGTCCGGACAAATGAAAAATATTACACTCTTACTATTGCTGTCGGCTTCTGCTCTGCTTCAAGCGCAGATGTTCACCCGCGGGATCGGAGTCTACCCGGGCAACCCCAACGAGGATTTCGCGCCCCTGATGGTTCCCGATTCTGCCACCTACCGCAATCTGGCCCTGCGCCGCGCGGCCTATCACTCATCCAGCTACGACTACAACCTCACCGCGACGCTGGTGACCGACGGCATCAAAGACACCACCGTCCCCCGCACCATCGGCGTCTCCACCAGCCAAGCCGGCTTGCTCAGCCGCATCGACCGCGAGCTGATTGTAGACGACAACGTCACCTCGACGGTCACGCTCACGGGCCCCAAAGTCTGGGTGCAGTTCGAGCTTCGAGGCGGCGCATCGCCACTCGAGATCGACCGCATTGAGGTCGTTCCGCGCGCCGGTTTTGGCGGCGCCGGCGGCCGCGGCGCGCAGTCTGGCGCGCAACAACCCGCCGTGGGATGGAGCTGCGCCGTCACCGGCTCCGACGACGGGCAGAGTTGGCGCGAATTGGGACGCACGGAAGGAGCGGGCCGGCCCATGGCGGCAGGCTTCCGTCCGGTGGTCCGTTTCACCGCCCCTTCCCGGAACCGCTTCCTGCGCGTGGAGCTGAACGGCCCCGAAGACACCCGCTGGAACCTCTCCGAAATCCTTTTCTTCCGTCAGAGCGAGCGGGTCAAGATCGGCGGCCCCTATCACTTCACCAGCGCCTGGATGAGCGCGGGCGCGGGGCAGGAGTGGGTCTACGTGGATCTAGGGGCTGAATGCACGTTCGACCGCGTGGTGCTCTTCTGGATTTGGCGCGCGGCCGAGGGCGCCATCCAGGTGTCCAACGACGCCAAGTCCTGGACGACCCTGCAAGCTCTCCCCTCCACCTCCGTCCTCACTGACGATCTCAAGCTGGCGCAGCCTGCCAAAGGGCGCTACGTGCGCGTTCTGATGACAAAACCTGCCTCGCCCGAGGGCTATCTGCTCAGTGAAATCGAAGTTTACGGCCGGGGCGGTCCCGTCGCCCGCCCCAAGCCCCAGCCCGCACCGGACGCCTCCGGGCGCATCCGTCTTGCATGCGGCGCTTGGAGACTTCAGCGCGACTCGCTGGTGAGCGCCGCCGGCGAGGTCATCTCTCAAGCCGGATTCCAGGATCAGGATTGGGTCGTGGCCACCGTCCCCGCCACCACTCTTTCCAGCTATTTCAACATCGGGGCCGTTCCGGACGCCAACTTCGGCGACAACCAGCTACAGATCTCCGACTCCTTCTTCTATGCCGACTTCTGGTACCGCAATGAATTCACCGTTCCTGCCTCCGCCCGGGGCAAGCGCATATGGCTTAACTTCGACGGCATCAATTGGAAAGCCGAGGTCTTCGTCAACGGGGCCGCTGTAGGCCGCATCGAAGGGGCCTTCATGCGCGGTAAGTTCGATATTACTCGCCATGTCAAGCCCGGCGCCCGCAATGCGCTGGCCGTGCGCATCATCAAGAACGCCACGCCCGGCAGCATTAAGGAGAAGACCGCCGAGAGCACCGGCCTCAACGGCGGCGCGCTCGGCGCTGACAATCCCACCTACCATGCGACGGTGGGCTGGGATTGGATCCCGCCGGTGCGCGGCCGCGACACGGGCATCTGGGCGGATGTCTACCTGACCACGACCGGCCCAGTTGCCATCGAGGACCCCTTCGTAAGCACCACCCTGCCGCTTCCGGACGCCTCACGCGCCGATATTGCGATCCAAGCCACGCTCCGCAACCTTGAGTCCAAGCCCGTCTCGGGCACGCTGCGTGGGTCTTTCGGTCCTGTGAGGTTCGAAATGCTGCTGACTCTAGAGGCTTCCTCCCAACGCACCGTCCGCTTGGATCCTTCGACGCACCCTGCCCTCCGGCTCCAGAAACCGCGTCTGTGGTGGCCGAACGGCTACGGTGAGCCGTACCTCTATCCCGTCACCCTCGAGTTCGCTCTCGGCGCCGTGGTGTCGGACCGCAAGTCCTTCCAGGCCGGCGTCCGCCAGTTCACTTACAGCGAGGAGGGCGGCAGTCTGCGGATTTGGATCAACGGGCGCCGGTTCATTGCGCGCGGCGGCAACTGGGGCCATCCCGAGGCGAACCTACGCTACCGCGCCCGCGAGTACGACGCTGCGGTCCGGTACCACAAGGACATGAACTTCACCATGATCCGCAACTGGGTGGGCCAGACCGGCGATGAGGCCTTCTATGAGGCCTGCGACAAACACGGCATCGCCATCTGGCAGGATTTCTGGCTGGCTAACCCTGTCGACGGCCCCGATCCCGATGATCCTGAGATGTTCCTGCGCAACGTCCGGGACTACGTGCTCAAAATCCGCAACCACCCCTCGGTGGCCCTCTACGTCGGCCGCAACGAAGGAAGCCCGCCTCCGCGCATCGACCAGGGTATCCGCGCTCTGCTGCCGGAGCTCCACCCCGGAATCCACTACATCTCAGACTCCGCTGCCGGAGTCGTCAGCGGCCACGGACCCTACTGGGCTAACCCGACGGCATTCTATTTCCAACAGCGCGCCACTCCCAAGCTTCACAGCGAGATGGGAATGCCGAATGTCATGACCCTGGAAAGCATCCGGCTGACCATTCCCGAAGACCAGCTCTGGCCGCCTTCGACCCACGTCTGGGGCTTACATGACTTCACCACCGGCGGCGCCCAGCGGGGCGGCGGCTTCCGCGAAGTCATTGACAAGCGATACGGCGGCGCCTCCAACATTGCGGAGTGGGCCACGCTCGCCCAGTTCGTCAACTACGACGGCTACCGCGCCATGTTTGAAGCCCAGAGCAAGAACCGCATGGGATTGCTCATCTGGATGAGTCACCCTGCCTGGCCCAGTTTCGTCTGGCAGACCTACGACTATTTCCTCGAACCCACGGCCGGGTATTTCGGCGCCAAGAAGGCTTCCGAGCCGATTCACATCCAATGGAACCCCGTCACCAACATGGTCGAAGTCGTCAACTATCACGCCGGCGACCAGACAGGGCTCACCGCCCGCATCGAAATCCTCAACATGGACGGCGCCCTCAAGTGGGAAAAGTCCGCCACGGTGTCCAGCAGGGAGGACAGCGTCGAAACGCCCATCCAGATCGAATACCCGTTGGACCTCACGCCCGTCCACTTCCTGCGCCTAACCCTCAGCCTGGGCGCCCGCGTGCTTTCCAGCAACTTCTACCTGCGCGGCACACAGGAGTATGAGGTTGGCTCCGCCGCGGGCCGCGGCCCCGCCCAACCGCTTCGAGATTTCGATCTCCGGGACATCCGGAACCTGCCCAAGGTCAAACTCGACGCTTCCACTAAGACCGTCCGGCAGGGCAACCGCTGGGTGCTTACTACAGAGATCCACAACCCCTCGGCTTACCCGGCGCTGATGGTGCGCCTTAAGGCCGTGCGCGAGAAGTCCGGCGACCGCATCCTGCCCGTCCTCTACGAGGATAACTACATTGCCCTGATGCCTGGCGAGCGCCGCACCATCCGTACGGAGCTTGACAACGCCGACACTCGCGGCGAACGCCCGCGCATTGTGATCGAAGGCTTCAACGTGGCGCAGTGAAAGCGCCCCCGGGTGACGAGTCTTATGTCGTGCCGCGCCGCGCGATGTGGTAATGTTGCGGTCCAGGCTCGGGACGCGGAGATTCTCCTTGCATTCCGCCTGAATTCGAACTATGGAGGTGAACGCATGTCATCCAACTCAGCCGGAAGCCCGGCCCGCACCGCGCCCGCGGCGTTCCGCGCCTTTCCGGTATTCCTGGCCTTCCTGGCGATGGGCTTCGGTGACGCCGTCGGCCCGTTCGTCGGCTTGGCCAAGCAGCAGTTCGAGCTCTCGAACTTCACCGCCCAGTTGACCGCCTTCATGGGCTTCATCATGTTCGGCGTCCTCTCGGTCCCCATGGGCCTGTACCAGGACCGCAAGGGCAAGAAGTTCATCCTCTTGCTTGGGCTCGGCGTCATGCTGGCCAGCATGCTGATCCCCACCTTGTTCGGCCTGACCACCTTCCCAGTCTTCCTGCTGACCGTGCTGTTGCTCGGGGCGGGCGCAACTACGCTCCAGGTGGCGGGCAATCCGCTCATGCGCGACGTCTCGGCCCCCGATAAGTACAGCCGCAATCTGTCGCTGGCGCAGTTCGTCAAAGCCATTGGGTCGTTGTCCGGGCCGCTCATTCCGGTGATCGCCGCCAACGCCTGGGGCCTTGACTGGAAGGTGATCTTTCCGATTTACGCCGCCGCCATCGCCATCTCCTGGGTGGCCGGATTCACCCTGAAGGTGGACTCCTCCGCCGCGCCTTCCGCCCAGCCCGCCACGCTGGCGTCCTGCCTGGCTTTGCTCCGCAACGGTTACGTCTTCATGATGGTTCTGGCGATCTTCCTCTACGTGGGCGCGGAGGTCTCGGTGAGCTCCGGCGCGCCCCTCTACTTGCGGGAGCGCTTCGGGGTCGACATCAGCCGCATCGGGTTGCTCGGCACCGGCTTGTTCTTCGCCGCCCTCACCATTGGCCGCTTCTCCGGCGGGGTCATCCTCAACTGGGTCAAGCCCAAGGTCTTCTTTCTGGTGACCAGCCTGCTTTCGGCCGTGGGCCTGCTGGGCCTGTTCGTCCCCAACGGGACCATCGCCGTGGCCAGCTTCTTCGTTGTGGGCCTGGGTTTCGCCAACATCTTCCCACTGGTCTTCTCCATCACCATCGACCGGCTGCCGGAGCACACCAACGCCTTGTCCGGCCTGATGGTCATGGCCATCGTCGGCGGCGCTTTTGTGCCTCCGCTGATGGGATGGGTCTCCGACCTCACCGCCTCGGTCCAGAGCGGCTTTTTCGTCCCCCTGGCCGCCATCGTCTACATTCTCTGGGTCTCGCTGATGAACCAGCGCGGAACGGTGCAACCAGACTGAGAGGGGAAGATGCAGACGATGACCACTGAGAATGATCCGCGAATTGTGCTGACGCTGGATGCCGGAGGCACCAACCTGAAATTCTCCGCCATTCGCAGCAACCGGCTGCTGGCCGGGCCGATCTCTTTGCCCACCGAGGCCGATGACCTCGACCGCTGCCTCGCCAACATCGTCCGCGGATTCGAACGGGTCCGCCAGGAGCTGCCCGAACCTCCCGTGGCGATCAGCTTCGCCTTCCCCGGCCCCGCCGACTACCCGGCGGGCATCATCATGAACATCGGCAACCTGCCGGCATTCCGCGGCGGCGTCGCCTTGGGCCCGTTCCTGGAAGACCAGTTCGGCATCCCGGTGTTCATCAACAACGACGGCGACCTGTTCGTTTACGGCGAAGCCATCGCCGGGTTTCTGCCTTACGTCAACGGCCTGCTAGAGAAGGCCGGAAGCCCTAAGCGCTATAAAGTGCTTTTCGGCATTACGCTCGGCACCGGACTCGGCGGCGGAATCGTCCGCGACGGCGAGCTGTTTATCGGCGACAACTCAGCCGCCGGCGAGGTCTGGCTTTCGCGAAACAAACTCGACCCCAGCCTGAACGCCGAAGAGGGCGCCTCGATCCGCGCTGTGCGCCGCGTGTACGCCCAGCTCGCCGGCATCCCCTTCGAGCAGGCGCCCGAGCCCAAGGACATTTACGAAATCGGCATGGGACGCGCCACCGGCGACCGCGCCGCGGCGGTGGAAGCCTTCCGACGCATGGGCGAAGTTGCTGGAGACGTCATCGCCCAGGCTCTGACCTTAGTCGATGGCCTGGCCGTCATCGGTGGAGGCCTTTCGGGAGCGGCTCCCTTGTTTCTGCCCGCTCTGGTCGATGCGGCGAACGCGGAATACGAGGGCACCGGCGGACATTTCCGCCGCCTGATTCCGAGGGTCTACAACCTGGAGGATCCGGTCCAGACGGAAGCGTTTCTGAAGGGCGAGCAGCGGGAAATCACCGTCTACGGCTCCTCTCGCAGGATCCGCCACGATCCGCTTCAGCGCACCGCCGTCGGGCTGACCCGGCTCGGCACCAGCGAGGCGGTCGCCATCGGCGCCTACGCTTTCGCGCTCCGCCGCTTGGGCTGATTCCGCAAGCCCAGCGTCCGGTAGCGTAGGCCACGCGGCCTGCGCGCATTCACATCTGCTTTCTCAACCCCGCAGCGCCCTGTCCAGCGCATCGACAAAGAAATACTCTCCCCACATCACGGACTCGTTTACCCCCAGTCCTTTATGCAAGTGGTACACGCCGCCCTTCAGAATGCCTTCCCAGCCCGGGTCGGAACTCGCCAGATAGCGCTCGCATAAGGTCCCCAGAATCCGCCAGGCGGCCGACCGGTACAACTGTTCTTTCACCGGATCCGGCGTCCAATCCGCCAGGCGCAGCAGCCCTCCCGCCGCCACCGCCGCGGCCGAAGTGTCCAGCAAGGAGCGGCTGTCTTCGGGCGCGTCAAAATCCCATGGTGGGACTCCGTCCTCCGGGCAGTGCCGCAAGTAATACTCGGCGCAAGCCTCGGCCGTCGCCAGGAACCGTTTGTCCCGGCTATAGCTGTAAACGCCTGTGAACCCGTACAGCGCCCAGCTCAGCCCCCGCGACCAGCACGAATCCGCCCGGTAGCCCTGCTGCGTGCTCTGGCGCAGAAACGCGCCGGTCTCCAAGTCGAAGATGCCCTCATGCGCAGTCGAACCGTCGCCTCGCACCAGCACCCGCCGCGTCGTCAGGCAGTGTTCGGTGGCAATCCGCGCCAGTTCCGCGTCACCTGCCTCGCGCGCCGCATAGAAGATCAGCCCGACATTCATCATGATGTCGATGAACAACGAATCCGGGGCCAGGAACGACCGCAGGAACCGGCCCTTTTCTGAAAACCGCAGCGCCAGAGTCCGCCCGGCCCCCACCAGAACCTCCCGCAAACGCGCCTCCCCCGTCGCCTGGAACCAGCGCCCGTAGGTGGGCAAGAAAATGAATCCCAGATCGTGCACTTCCCGGTCCGCCTTGCGGGGCTCGAGCGGCTCCGAATACTCCACCGCCTTCTGAAACCACCAACGCGCCTCCCCACTGTCCGGCGCGTGCCGCCCGTGGAAAATCCACATCATCCCGGGCAAGAAGCCATCGCACCAGCGCGTCCACGCCGGCAGCTCATGGCGCCACTTGCCCCGGTGCGTATACATCGGATAGAAGCCGGGATCCGACTCGACCAGGCGGCGTACCTGCTGTTCCGCAAAATGCAACGCCTCCTCTAGTCTCTCGCTGGGCACATCCGCGCAAATCTGAATCAACGCTTCTGCTCCTCCTGTCTGGCCATGGTGCGCCACATCATTTGCAATCCCTTGGGCAACAGCAACCGCGTGCCGGTCACAATCAGGAAGCCGGACCCCAGCCCGTCCTCGGGCTGTAGCACGGCGATGGCCACGCGCCTTCCGCCTACCGCCGGCAAGCGGCCCGCCGCGCTCTGAGAGGTGCTGATTCCGCCTGCGGTGAGCACCGCTTCCAATACTGCCGGGAAGTCGGAGCTCCCCGCCGGAAATTCCACTGTATCGAATCGCAGGCCGACTTCGTAATGAGCTACGGGCGAGTTCCTCCTCGCTAACCTCGTAATCCTTCCCCGCGCCCGGGCCCCTTTGGGCACCCAAACCACGCCGTCCTTCTTCACGTCTCCGGTCACACGGGCCTCTATGGCGTCCCCGACCGCCGCCTGCGCCGAATCGACCGCGGTCTCCAGCGCCAGCCCCACCGTGAGGCCGGGCGGCAGCGCGACCCTCCTGAGAGCGGGCGCTCCGCCGCCCGGAGCAATCTCCTCCAGCGGTCCGGCAAAGCTCAAGACCGATTCGCCGGTGTACTGCCGGCACCGGCTGAAGGACGTCCGGTTGCGGTATTCGCTTCCATCGTCGTCTCGGAGCAAGAGTTCCGACGCTGCGGGCAGCACGAACTCCTTTTCTCCAATCCGCACCGGCCGGTACTCCATCGAGTCCGCCGCATGGTCCACGCCCAACACCGGCGGGATCTCCTCGGCCACCACCTCCAGCCGCACCAAGTCGAGCGTATCCCGGTCCACATAGAACGACCCGCGAAATCCAACCACCGCCTGCCGCTCCCCGACCCGCAGAGTGTATCCGCTCTTCGCCCTAGGTACCCGGAAGTCGTACCGGATCACGCGCCTGCCTCCAAGCACCGTTTCTCCCCCGTAGGCATATTCCGGCGCCGTCGAGAGAAACACGCTGTAGGCGTGCAAGGCAAAGTTGCCGTTGCCGATCGTGCCGCCGGGCACCAGTTGCGTAATCCGGGATACCTCGAATTTGGTCTCCCCCGGCCAAGCGAAGTATTCCTTGCCCTCTACCAGGGCCACCTCCAGCCGCAGGCGGTCCGACAGCACAAACTCTCTGGAGCTGCGCCGCCGCTCGTAGCGCTCAATAGTTTGAAGGCAGGTGTAGTCCGGCAGGCGCCGCAGGCTCTCTCCTACATGGCTCTTAATGAGATCCAGCAACCCCTCGGGTTCCGGCGGCGGCGCCTGAGCCGCCAGCCCGCAGGCCAGCAAAAAGCCGATGAGACAGCGTCCCAACATCCCCTCTCACGGTCCCTCGCCCAGAACGCAGATGTCCCGCAGGTTGCGATAGTCTTCCGCGAAGTCCAGCCCGTAGCCCACCACGAACTCGTCCGGGATCCGGAAGCCGGTGTAGGCCACCTCCACGGGCTTCACCCGCCGCTCCGGTTTGTCCAGCAGAGCCGCCACGCGCAGGGTCCTGGGGTTGCGCTGCGCCAGCACTTGCAGCAGGTAATTCAGCGTCACTCCGCTGTCCACGATGTCTTCCACCACAAGCACATCCGCTCCTTCGATGGAGATATCCAGGTCCTTGGTGAGCCTGACCTCTCCTGAGCTGGTTTTCCCTTTGCCGTAACTGGAGATTCCGATGAAGTCGATCCTCGCGGGCCGCGTCATCGCCCGGGCCAAATCCGCCAGGAAGAAGCAGGCGCCCTTGAGGATGGCCACCAGATAGACTGGCCCCTCCGGATAGTCCCGGTCGATTTGCGCTCCCATCTCCTGCACGCGCCGCTGGATCTCTTGTTCGGGGATCAATACCCGCAAGGAGCTTTTGACTGCGCTTGGCTGCGCCATGGCAATTTGATTGTAGTACGATACCATTCAGGAGAAAGCGCTGAGGACAGCAAAGACCCGCAAGAAGGCCAGCGATCCGCAAGCCGAACCCTGGCGTACCGCCGTGCGCGCCGCCGAATCCAAAAAGGCCACCGACATTCGCGTGCTCGACCTCCGCGGCGTCACCTCCTTCACCGATTTCTTCGTCATTTGCTCCGGATCCAACCCGCGGCAGATTCAAGCCATCGCCGACGAGGTCGCCCTGACGCTCAAAAAGCAAGGCCACGCCCCGCTCCATGTGGAAGGTTACGAGAACGCCGAGTGGGTGCTGGCTGATTTCGGCGACTTCATCGTCCACGTCTTTTCCGAGAAGGCGCGCCTTTACTACGACCTGGAACGTCTCTGGCGCCAGGCCAAAGTCGTGGAGTAGGCTCTTGGAGCGGCCTTGCGCCACCGCGCAGGCTGCCGGTTTGCAGCCGCCGTCCGGCGAGCTGCGAATAGGGCAGCCAGGTTACTTCGCGGTGATCAGCATCCGCGCCGCTACCACCAGCAGGAACCCGGCATACAGCCGGCGCACCATTTCCGGCGGCAGCGAGGTAGTGATCCGGGCCCCGAAGTAAGCCCCCAGGAACAATCCGACGGCCACCAAGGCCGCGTAGCGGATATTGATGAAGCCTTCGCGGTAATACTGAAACGCTCCCAGCAATCCTACCGGCGGGATCAGGGCCGCCAGGCTGGTTCCGATCGCCTCCGCTTCCTTCATCTTCAAAAGGAACAACAAGGCGGGCACGATGATGAGCCCGCCTCCGATTCCAAACATGCCCGCAAACACGCCCGCCACAAGTCCGATCGCCAGCAACGCCAGATTCGTCATGTCGTCCGAAGTCTAACAAAACGGACGGCTCTTCTGTAAACCTTTGAAGCCCGTTCTCGTCGGTATGGATAGGTATGATAGGCGTGATGGCCCGGGCTTCCGACACCGGCCCACGGGCGGAGCATGTGCTTGCGGCCGGTTTTGACTCCTGGATGCGGGCCGAGCAGGGCCGCATCTACCGGCTTTGTTTTCATCTGCTTGGCGACCGGGAGGAGGCCGACACTTTGACCCAGGAAGTTTTCCTGAAGGCCTTCCGGGCCCTGAGCGCGCCGGGTAGCTTGGGACCTCAAGATCCGGCCAAATGGCTCACCCGGGTGGCCGTCAACGCTTGTCTGGACCGGTTGCGGTCCCGCCGGTGGCAGTTCTGGCGGCGAAGAATCCGCCCGGAGGATGAGGCGGCCGTGCTGGCGGTGGCGCCGGACCCGGCCCCGAATGCCGAGGACCGGCTCTTCGGCGCCGAAATCGCCGCCCGTTTGAACCAGGCCCTTGGCACGCTCAGCGCACAACAACGGGCCGTGTTTGCGCTGAAGCACTTCGAGGAGCGCAGCCTCAAAGAGATCGCCGAGATCTTGGATCTGGACTTGGGTACGGTGAAGGCCCACCTGGCGCGAGCATTGGCAAAGCTGCGCCGGGAGTTGCACGATCTGTATTTCGGACCGGCCTCACCGCGAGATGGGAGGAACGCCAATGGCGCCAAGACATTGGACCGAAGATGAATTGATCGCCCATCTGTACGAGATGGGCCCAGAGGATGGGCATCTGGACGCCTGCGCCGAGTGCGCCGCACGCTGGCGGCAATTGCTGGCCCGGCGCGAGGAACTCCGTGCGCCCCTCACGCTGGACGAGGCCCAGTTGTTCCGGCAGCGGCAAGCCGTCTATGAAGCAGCCCAAGAACCCCGGGCCCGCCGCTGGGCGCCCTACGGTTTAGCTGCGGCTGCTTCGGTGGCGGTGTTCGCCATCGCCCTCTCGGTGAGCCGTTTGGCGGGCCCGCCCGCACCTGTCGCAGAGGCGCCGCAGGCGGTCTCCGATTCGGAACTTCTGGCCGACGTGTATTCGATGGTGCACAGCTCCGAGCCGGCCGCGCTCGAGCCGGTTCGAGCCCTGTTTGAGGAGGTGGAGCCATGAAAAGATTCGCATTCCTATTTGCTTTCGCTGCGGCCCTGTGCTGGGGCCAAGTGATGGACGACTTCCCCTGGTGGGACAGCCCGATCGCCCAGGATTTGAAGCTGTCCCCTGAGCAGCGCAAGCAGATCCAGGCCACGGTGCGCGAGTTCCGCGACCGGCTGATCGAGCAGCGGGCCGCCGTGCAGAAGGCGGAGGCCAACCTCATGGATCTGATGAATGAGGATCAGATCAACGAGGCCAAGACGCGCGAGATGGTAGAGAAGGTAGTTGCCGCGCGGAGTGAGTTGATGCGCACGGTGTCGTTGATGAGCGTACGGTTGCGCACGGTGTTGACCCCGGAACAGTGGCAGGAACTGCGCCGCCGCCGGGCGCAACAAATGGCCCAGCGCCCACAAGCCCCCGGAGCGCGCATGGGGCTTGGAGCGGAAGGAGGGCCGGCTTTGCGTCCCAGGTTGCAACAGCCGCTGCCCGCCGCCCGCCGCCAGCTTCTGTTGCAGCGCTTGAGGCAACTGGACCGCCGGATCCAACAGCAGGCCGGACAGCTCAGCCCGCGCGAGAGACAAGAGATTCTGGAGCGTCTGCGCGAACTCGAGCAGATTGTAGGCGGCGAGGGAGGGCCGCCGCCGGGGCCCCAAGCGGGTCCCGAGCGCGGACCCGTTGGTCCCCCTCCCGGCCAGCAGTTCTAAGCGCGGTGCGGCGCGGCTGTGCGCTGACCCAGGCGCAAGTGGCTGAGCCTGTTACAATAAGGTTAAGCAGGCGGCAGCCGATGCTAGCAACACGTACCCTGGCGGAGGAAATCCTCGAACTCAAGAAGGAACGCCGTGCCATCCTTCTGGCCCACCACTACCAAGAGGCGGAGATCCAGGAGCTGGCCGACGCCATTGGAGACAGCCTCGAGCTTGCCCGCAAAGCGCGAGAATTTCAGGGGGATGTCATCGCCTTCTGCGGTGTCTGGTTCATGGCGGAGACCGCCAAAGTTCTGAACCAGGGCCGCACCGTGGTGGTTCCGGACCGGGAAGCCGGATGCAGCCTCGTCGAAAGCTGCACTGCGGATCAAGTCCGGGCCTACCGCCGCCAGTACCCGGATCACGTGATCGTCAGCTACATCAACACGTCCGTGGAGGTGAAGGCGGAGAGCGACATCCTGTGCACGTCACGCAATGCAGTCCAGGTGGTCAACTCGATTCCGCCCGAGCGCACGATTTTGTTCTTGCCCGACCGCAACCTCGGAAACTACGTCAAGAAGCAAACCGGCCGTGAGAACCTCAAGATCTGGCAGGGAACCTGCATCGTCCACGCCACATTCGCAGCCCGGCGCTTGGCCGCCGCCCGCGCCGAGCATCCCGAGGCCAGAATCGCCGCTCATCCGGAGTGCCCGGAAGAGGTCCTGGCTATGGCCGACTTCATCGGCTCCACCTCGGCCATCATCGAGTACTGCGTGCGGACGGACGCGCCCGAATTCATCGTCATGACCGAAAGCGGGGTGGCCCATTCTTTGAAAAAGAGGGCCTCCGGCAAGCGGTTCTACTTCATCCCCAACGAGCAGTGCAATTGCAGCGAGTGCCCCTACATGAAAATGAATACCTTGGGGAAGCTACGCGACTGCTTGCGCGATCTGAAGCCCGCCGTCGAGATTCCTCCCGAAATCATGCGCCGCGCCCTCGTCCCCCTGGAGCGCATGCTTGCGGTCTCTTAAGTTCCGCCGTGCCGGCCTGTGCCTGGCCGTACAATAGAAGTTTTCCATGCGAATCGCACTGGCCCAAGTGAACACCACTGTGGGCGACCTGGAAGGAAACGTCGACCGGATGCTGGAAGCAGCCCGGCGGGCCGCGGCCGCTGGTGCGGACTTGGTGGTGTTTCCCGAGCTCAGCATCACCGGCTATCCCCCCTGGGACTTGGTGGAAAAGCCCAGTTTCCTTCAGCGCACCGAAGAGCAGCTTCACCGCATGGCCCGCGCCACCGCTTCGCTCAGCGCCGCGGTCATCTGCGGTTACGTGGGCCGCTCCAACTCCAATACCGGTAAGGCGGCCACCAATAGCGCGGCGCTGCTGGAGCGGGGCGAGGTGGTCTTCCGCCAGGACAAGATGCTGCTGCCCACCTACGACGTCTTCGATGAAGCCCGGTACTTCGCGCCGGCTGAGCGCCAGAGCTTGTGCCAGGTTCGCGGGCGGAACATCGCCGTGACCATTTGCGAGGACGCTTGGAACGACAAGCAGTATTGGGAGCGGCAGCTCTACCGCCGCGACCCGGTCGAGGAACTGGCCGCCCAAGGCGCGGAGTTGCTGATCAGCATCAACGCCTCGCCCTACCACATGGGCAAACGGGCCCTGCGCCGGGACATCTTCACCGCAGTCGCCCGCCGGCGAGGCTTGCCGGTCCTCTATGTCAACCAGGTGGGCGGCAACGACCAGTTGGTCTTCGACGGAAGCAGCTTCGCCGTCGACCCCAGCGGCCGCATCATCGCCTCGGCCGCTTCGTTCCGCGAAGATCTGGTCTTGGTGGACGCCGATGCCGGCTCGGGCGATCAGCACGAAAACCTTCCCGATGAGCGCGAGGCGGTCTACGAGGCCCTGGTGCTGGGCACCCAGGATTACTTGCGCAAGTGCGGCTTTCAGAGAGTTCTGCTTGGATTGAGCGGCGGCATTGATTCGTCGCTCACCGCCGTCATCGCCGCCGACGCCGCCGGACCGCAGAACGTGGTGGGCGTGGCCATGCCCGGCCCTTACTCCTCCGAAGCCAGCCTTGCCGACGCCCAAGCCTTGGCCCGCAACCTCGGCATCCGGTTCGAAGTGATTTCCATAACGCCGGTGTATGAGAAGTTCCTGGAGATCCTGGACCCCCTGTTCAACGGCGCCGCGCGCGACGTCACCGAAGAGAACCTCCAGGCGCGCCTGCGCGGCGTCACCCTGATGGCGCTCTCCAATAAGTGGCGGGCGCTGGTGCTCACCACCGGCAACAAGAGCGAAATCGCCGTGGGCTACTGCACGCTATACGGCGACATGATCGGCGGCTTGGCCGTCATCAGCGACGTGCCCAAGACCATGGTCTACGAGCTGGCCCGCGTCGCCAACCGCCGCCACCCGGGCGCCATCCCGGAAAGCGTGTTCCAGAAACCCCCTTCCGCCGAGCTCCGGCCCAATCAGAAGGACACCGACTCGCTGCCGGAGTACCCGGTGCTCGACGCCATTCTGCGCGGCTACATCGAGGAAAACCGGAGTCCGGCCGAGATCGCCGCCGCCAACCACTTGCCCCTGGAGCTGGTGCGCGAGATCGTGAACAAGGTTGACCGCAACGAGTACAAGCGCCAGCAAGCAGCCCCCGGCCTCAAAGTAACCACCAAGGCGTTCGGCGTGGGGCGCCGCTTCCCCATTGCGCAGAGGTTCTTCGAATGAGGCGGATCTGGATCGCCGCAATCCTGCTGCCCATCCTGGCGCATTGGAGCCAGACTCCGGAGCGCGTTCAAGTGGGCCCCTTGCCGGGCGGGGGCGTGCTCCTGAACAGCGCCTGGATCGTCTGGCCGGCAGGCCGGCAGGTGCCGGTCGATTCCTTTCCCATGTCCAGCGCGCTCTCCCCGGAGGGGCTATACCTGCTGGTCTTGAACGCCGGTCAGAATCCGCCCTCAATCAGCGCCGTGGATCTGGAGCAGGGACGCGAGGTTTCGCGGACACCCGTGCCGGACGCCTGGCTGGGGCTGGCATTCGCGCCCAAGAGCAGCCGGCTCTACGTGGGTGGCGGCGCTCAAGCCGCCGTCTACGAATTCGACTTTGCGGATGGCAAGTTGCAGCCCGCTCGGACCTTCCCCCTGGTCGAACCCGCCAAGCGGACCGAGCGGGACTTCGCCGGAGATGTGGCCTTCTCGCCCGATGGCCGCCTTCTTTACGTGGCCGAGCTGTTCCGCAACTCGATCGCCGTCGTCAACCCGCAATCGGGCCGCCTGATCGAGCGCTTCCCCACCGGACGCCGTCCTTATCGGATTCTGTTCCACCCCGACGGCCAGTCGTTTTTTGTCTCCAGTTGGGCGGACGGTACGGTTTTGCGCCACATGGCTGAGACGGGCGCGCTGATGACGCGCCTGGCGCTCGCCCCTCATCCCACCGATATGACATGGGTCACCGGCCGGCCCAAAACCGATCCGGACGAACCGGCAAGTCCTTACGTAGCAAGGATTTTCTTGACGGCCTCGAACACCAACAACTTGTATTCGCTGGGCATAACCGAAGCCAACGACGTCCGCTTGCTCGGTCCGGTCAATCTGGCGCTCTCGCCTCGCCAGCCCGCCGGCATGACGCCGAGCGCGCTGGCTTGGGATGCCTCGCAGGCGCGCCTCTACGTGGCTTGCTCGGATGCCAATGCCGTGGCCGTGGCGGACGCGGCCTACGAGAAGCCCGTTGCTTTGGGTTTGATTCCGGTTGGCTGGTACCCGACTTCTATGCAGGTTCTGCCTGGTGGCGGTCTGGCGGTGGTTAGCGGCAAAGGGACCGGATCTCCGCTTGCGGGCGCCGTGTCCCTGCTCTCGCCGCAGGACTTGGCCCCGCTGGAGGCCCACACGCGCGTGGTCTTCGAGAATTCGCCCTACGATGATTCGCTGCTGGACGATGCCGGCACGGGTCCCGGCAACCCCGTCCCCTCCAAACCCGGCGACCCCACTCCGATCCGGCATGTGATCTATGTCGTCAAGGGCGGATTCACCTTCGACGAGGTCTTTGGCGCCTTCCAGCCGGGCAACGGCGACCCCGCGCTAGCGCGCTTCCGGGAGAGTGACCTCCCCAATCACTTCCGCCTGGCCAGGGAGTTCGTGCTGCTGGACAATTTCTATCGCAACGGGGACGGCTATGGCGACGGCTTGCAGTGGTCCTTCGCGGCGATCGCCTCCGGCTTTGTTCAGAAACTGTGGCCCGCCAGCGCCGGCGGACGGCGGCCGTGGAACGCTTTCGACGGGACCGAGCCTGCCTCCTACCCGCCGGCGGGCTATCTGTGGCACAACGCGGTCCAAGCCGGACTGACCGTGCGGAACTACGGCTGCATGCTTCGCGAACCAACCTTGAAGGCCTATACGGCAGCAGAGGCTCCCGGGGCTACGGACTTGGCCCGAGCCGAACTCCTTGTGCGGGAACTCGACGGCTCTGACAAAACGGGCGCTCCTGCGCCGCGCCTGGTCACCATCTGCCTGGATGGCGGCAACCCCAAGGATCAAGACCAGGCTTTGGGCCGGATCGTAGAGGCCGTTTCGCGAAGCCGCATCTGGACTTCGGCGGCTGTTTTTGTGATCGAAGCCGGCGGCTCCTCAAGCAAGGACCACGTCAGTCCCTACCGCGCACCCGCTCTTGTCATCTCGCCGTACGCCCGCCGGAGGACGGTGGACAGCACGCTTTACAATACGGCCTCTGTGCTGCGAACGATTGAGCTTCTCCTTGGCCTTCGGCCCATGACCCATTACGACGCGGCGGCGCGTCCGCTGGCGGCCAGCTTCCAACCGCAGCCGGACGCCACTCCGTATTCGGCAGCAGGAGGAACCCGCTAGCGCCTATGGCCAAGATCTATCTCTGTTTCCTCTGGCACATGCACCAGCCCTACTACAAGGACTTGGCCAGCGGTGAATACAGGCTGCCCTGGACGCGGCTCCACGCGCTCAAAGACTACCGCGGCATGGTGAAAGTCCTGGAAGAGTTTCCGGACATCCGGCAGACCTTCAACGTGGTTCCGTCGCTGATGGCGCAGATCGAGGATTACGCCAGCGGTCAGGCTCAGGATCCTTTTCTGCGCTGCGCGCTCAAACCCGCCGAGGAGCTGACCGAGGAGGAGCAGCGCTTCATCTTGCAGTATTTCTTCCAGGCGAACCCGGCCCGGATGATCTACCGCTACCCTCGCTACGGCGAGCTGTTCGACGCCTGGCGCACCTCAGGCCGCGATTTCAAGCGCGCGCGGCGAATCTTTACGCCCCAGGCGTACCGCGATCTTCAGGTCCTCTCACAGATCGCCTGGTTCGATGAGGACCTGCTGCGGGACGATCCGGCAGCGCGGCGGCTGGCGGCCAAAGGGCGCGGCTTCTCGCTGGAGGACCAGGCGGAGATCGGCCGCATTCAAATCGAATACCTCGCTACCGTGATCCCCGCCTACCGAGAGTTTGCCGCCAGCGGCCAGATCGAAATCTCGACAACCCCGTTCTACCACCCAATCTTGCCGCTGTTGTGCGACTCCTCCATCGCTGAGGTGGCCCACCCCCATGTCCCGCTGCCCACACGGTTCCGCTACCCCCAGGACGCGCGCCTGCAACTGGAGCGCGCCCGAGACTATGTGTTCGAAACGTTCGGACGAGCGCCAGACGGCCTGTGGCCCTCGGAAGGCTCCGTCTCGGACGAGGTGCTGGGCATCGCCGCCGAAACCGGCTTCCGCTGGCTGGCCACCGACAACGGCGTTCTGGCCCGGACTCTCGGCCGCCCCATCCACGCCGCCGATGGCTACCGGCCCTATCTGTGGAGCAAGGATGGCCGCCAGATCCACGTCGTGTTCCGGGACCATTTTCTCAGCGATCTGGTGGGCTTCGTCTATTCGCGCATGGGCGCCGCCGAAGCCGCCGCGGACTTCCTGCACCGCATCCGCGAAAACTGCGCGGGCATCCTGGCCGAAGGCCGCACGGCGCTGGTGCCGGTGATTCTGGACGGCGAAAACGCCTGGGAGTATTACGAACAGAATGGCCGCCCGTTCCTGCGCGAGCTGTACCGGATGATTGCGTCGGACCCGAAGATGGAAGCGCTGACCATCAGCGAAGCCCTGGCCCGCATCCAATCGGACCATCTCGGCGGGATATTTCCGGGCTCCTGGATCAACGCCAACTTCGACATCTGGATCGGCTCGGAGGAGGACAACCAGGCTTGGGAATACTTGCTCCGGGCACGCCAAACCTACGACCGCGTGCTGGCCTCCCCGGAGGCGGATTCCATCCCGGAACAGAAGCGGAAGCTGGCGCTGGAAGAACTCCTGATCGCCGAGGGCAGCGACTGGTGCTGGTGGTACGGTCCGGAGCACACCTCGGAAAACCGGCCCGAGTTCGACAAGTTGTTCCGGGACCACCTGGCGATGGTCTACCGCGCGGTGGGACTGACGCCGCCGGAGGAGCTTTCGCGCCCCATCTTGAAAATCACGGCGGTCGAGTACCACCGCCCGCCCTCTTCCTACATCCAACCGGTGTTGGACGGGGAAGTGACGTCGTTTTTCGAATGGCTGGGAGCTGGGGTGGTGCGCGTGGACGGACGCTCCGGCGCCATGCACGGCGGAGGGCCGCTGATCAAGGAACTCCGGTACGGCTGCGACGGGGTGCATTTTTTCCTCCGTCTGGATTTTGAGGAGGCGGCTATGGCTTCCCTTGTCGGCATGGAGGTGCGGGTCAACGCTGGGATTAGCAGTCTCAGCGTGCGGTTGGAACCCGACGGAGCAGCCCTCGAAGAAGGGGCCCCGGCGCAGAGCCAGGCGGCTTTCCGCAAAGCCCTGGAGATCTCGCTTCCCCTGGCAGCGACAGGAATCCAGTGCGGAGATCCTTTACGGCTACAACTCTCACTCTGGCACGAGGGCCTGCCGTTGGACGCGGTTCCTCAGCATGGCTGGCTGGAGTGCCCCACCGCGGAACCGGTCGAATGGCCGCTGTAACCGGCGCCGGAAGAATCAGCCCTTGCGGCTCGAATACTTATTGAACAGCGAGATCAGCCGTTCGGCCATCTTGGGCGGGGCCAGCTCCTGGGTCACGATTTGCTTGTTGTCGAGGTCCTTGCCGTAGATCTCACGGTTGGTATTCCGATCCGGCCGGAGCGTAGCCCCGTTAAGAGCGACGCCGGCAAAAACGCCCCGGGAGCGCGACCAGGAAAGGATCTCCGCCGTCATGTAAGCATCCGTCTGGGCTGTGGCCGTACGTCCAACCGGCCCTGCCGCCACTGAGGCGTCCCCGCCGACGGTGAACTTGCTGGACAGCAGGCGCTGGGCGCCGCGTTCGTTCATCACCAGCATGATCACGTCGGTCTCCGATCCTCCGATCTGAAAGCCGAAACTTCCCCCCTCAACTCGCACCGCACCCGGTCCGGTCCAGCCGACGCCGCTTTTCTTCCGGCAAGACAGAAAGCCGCGGCCGTACTTTGCGCCGAAAATGAAAGCGCCTTTCTTCAGCCCCGGAACCACCACAATGCAATGGGCCCGGTCGAGCAATTCCTGCGGAATCGCCTTGTCGGAGGCGTCCATAATCTCGCTGAAGACCGTTGCGGCGTCCTCTAAGCGGTTCGCCGCCGCCGACTGCCCGAATAATGCTGCCGCGCTCGCCAGCAGCACCACTGTCGCTTGCACTAGTGTCATAAGCCTACTTTCTCCCAAGAAAACGAAGCCGCACATTGGTAGCCCGCCGCTGCCCCCCGCCATAGGCGAGGAAGAAGGGCGAGTCGATGTTGTTGTTCACCACGTTCGGGTTCCCGTGATTAGTAAGGTTGTTATACCCGGCCCGCAATGCCCAGAGATACCCCCAGAGCCGCAGCTTCTTTTCGGCATGGAGGTTGATGTTGAAATAAGCCGGGAAACGCCGGTCATTAGGCGGCCCCACTCGCACGCCCTCTTCATTGTATACGCTAAACGGGAATCCACTGCGGGTTTCGATGAGCGAGGCCAGCCCCATATCCCGAAAGAAGCGGCGCATCCAAGAGGGCCCGAAGTTGGCCGGCAAGGGGGTCCAACCCCAGGCCAGCAGGCGGTGGGGTGCGTCCCAGCTCAGCGGCCCGCCGGCTTGAGGGCCCAGGATGGGATTGCCAGGTGTGAAATCCACCACCGCGCTGGAGCGCGCCCGGGAGTGGACGTAGCTCACCAGCCATTCGAAGCGGCCGCCGAAGGCGCTGCGTAAGGACGCTTCCCAAGCGTCGTAGCGGTCGCGGCGGCGGTTGGTCAATACGCATACCGAGGTTTCCGCGATCAGACCGCAGGAGGCACCGTCAAAAGCAAACCCGTCCCAACCGCGCTTGCGGGTATAACCCAGCGACAAGTGGACTCCTCCCGCCATCATCCGTTCCAGACCCAGGCTATAAACCCGGGCCCGGGGAGTGCGCAAGTTCTGCTCCGGGTTCAACAACAGGAGGGTCACGGGCTGCGCAGGCTGTGTGCCCGTGCGGGAGTAATAGGAGACCAGCGCGCATTGATCTTGGTGCCGGGTCAGAAGGTCCAGATTCAAGGCATCGTTGTAGATGCCGAAACCGGCGCTAGCCTTGACGCCCCAAAAAAAGGCCGGCGACCAGGCCACTGATAGGCGCGGACTCAGCAAGGGATCCCGGGCGATCTGGTTCCAGTCCGCGCGCAAGCCTGCCGAAACGGACAGATTCTCCCGCAGTTGCCAGCGGTCCCGGCCGTAGATCGCCGTCTCGAAATTCGACTTCTGTAAGCGGCGGGCTTCCGGGAACCGGACCCACCGCGCCGGCGTGCCGTCCTCTCTCAGAATCCGGAAATCGTGCCGGGCGCTGGTTTGCTCGAAGCTCCGGCGCTGGAAATCGGCGCCGATCTTCCACTCGTGTTTGCCTCCGGCTGAGAGCGGGAGCGTAACGGCGAAGATCCATTGCTCGCGGGCGGTGTCGCGCTGGAAACGGTTGAAGTTGTTGCCCCGGAAGCCGGAGGGCGAAATGATGTAGGTGTTGTTTCCCTGGGGCGCATTCGCGTTGCTGCCCCGCGTGGCGGCGAATCCGAACTCAAACAGGCCCCGGTTGGGCAGGTAAAACTGGTCTTTGATGGCGCCCAGATAGAGCCTGCGCCGCTGATGCAGAGTGGTCTCGATAGGGTTGAGAAAAGAGAGCCCGTAGTGGTCGGTCTCGGTGAAGTTAACCAGCAAGTTGGCGGTCAGAATGTGGGAGGGGGTCAGGTTCCACTGAATTCGGGCCAGGTTGCCCGCGGTGACGCTGCGGCTGCGGTCCTGCCCGCGCGGAAGTTCGCGGACGGTATCGACGTCGTAGAAGGCGTCGAAGCCATTGTGAAACCAGGCCCGGCCGCGCGACAGCGGCCCCGACACCGTCAGCCGCGGAGTCCATTTGTTCACAAGGAAGCCCCGTTCCATGCTGATGCCGGGGATGAAGTTGGTGGCGCCGAAACGCAAGCGGTCGTCCCCCATGCCGGTGACGATCTCGAGCGCGCCCGCCGAACCGGACCCCTTGTCGGGTGCGAAACGGCTTCCCGAAAGATCGAGCGAACGGACGGCGTCAATGCTAACCCGGGCCTCAAGGGAGCCGGTGTAGACGTCGGCGATGTTGAAACCGTCCAGGGTGTAGCTGGTCTGGTCGCTGGCCCCCCCGTAGAAGTGAAGCTGGCCGAAGCGGTCCTTGGTCACCCCGGGAAACATGGGCAAGGCATTGCGGAAATCCTGCGAGGCGGGAAAGGGAACCTCCAGGATCTGCATGTTGTTCAACTGCTTCCGCTCGGCGGTTTCGGTTGGGTCGATGGCCGGAGGAGAGTACACCACGTCGACGGTTTCGACCAGCTCGCGCAGGTGATTCAGCGTGACCGTCAGTGAGTTCAGCCCTTCGGCGAACTGGGCGGTGCTCTCCTTCAGCACGAAAAACCCGTCCTTGCGAGCCTGGACCGAATAAACCCCTGCCGAGGGCAACTCCGCCCGGAACCGGCCAAACTCGTCCGACACGGCCCCGCGCACCGCGCCGCTGCCGGCGGTTTCGCGGAACTCGACCTGCGCGGACGGAACCGGGGCGTTGTTCTCGTCGAGCACGCGTCCCTGGACGAGGACTTGCGCTCGAAGAGGCGCCGCCAGCGCCAGGGTCCACGCCGCGGCCCGCAGAAGGATCGCTCCACGAGACCGCATGCCTTGATTCTAGCGCGGCGTCCCGCCCCGCTCCGGTAGAATCGAAGGGGAATGCGGCGGGGATCCTGGATTGCGTGGCTGCTGACGGCGGGACTGGCTGCCGCTGCCGGCCCCGATTATGAAAGCGCCGCTCGGAAGATCGCGCTAGTTCGAGAGGAGCGGGCCGCCCCCGGCGCCCGCATCCGGCTCTCCCTCAAGGAGATCAACGCCTATGCCGCGGTCGAGGCTTCGAAAGCGGTCCCCGAGGGGCTGAGCGCTCCCCGGGTCGAGCTGGGACGGGGTACAGCGACGGGGCACGCTTGGGTGGACTTCGCCAAAGTGAAGCAGTCCAAAGGCGAGCCGCCGGGGTTCCTTTTCGCCTGGCTGCTGGCTGGCGAGCGGCCCGTCCAAGCTACAGCTCGCATTGTATCCGGCAAGGGCCGGGCCACAGTGCATTTGGAAGAGCTCCGGCTGGCGGGCGTGCCGGCCAAGGGCGCAGTGCTGGAGTTCTTGATCCAGAATTTCCTGCTCCCGTATTATCCAAAGGCCGTCATCGGCCAGCCCTTTGAACTCCAGCACCGGGTGGAGCGCTTCGACATCACGCCGTCCGGCGTCACGGTTTACATCGCCCGCTAGACCCGGAGCCATTCAGGGCGTAGGCCCAAGCTCCTCCAGGGAGCCGTGAGGCTCCGGCCAATGGCGCAGCACGGTCTCGGGAGTGACCACCTCTCGCCAGCGGTCATCGAAGCGGGCCGCAATTTCCGGATGGTTTTTGAGCAAGGCGCCGAGGCCCAGGCGGCGGTGGGGCTCGTCTTGCAGCGTGCTCCCCGCCAGGTAATCCGCAACTTCGGGCCAATGATCGGTCAATCCGCCCGGATCGAGCAACACGATCCGCTCGCCGATAACCCCGTAGTTTTTCAGATGGGCATCCACGGAGAACACGCCCTGCCGCCATGCCGCTTGCCGGAACTCCAGCAAGCGATCGAGCCATAACTCGAATTCGTCAAACTTGCCAGCCGCCGCCAGATCCGAAAGCCGTTGGTAAAGCGTACACTCGACACGTTCGGTGGCCTCGCTGACCACCAGCCAGCCTGGCCAGCCTCCGACCTTCACCCGGACCGGCGGAAAGACAATCCGCTCGGGCACCAGCGACTGGGATGCCAGGTACGCCTGCGCCAGATGCCTTCCCCGCAGGTCCAGGTAGGCGTGCCTCCGCCACAATTCACCAGTGTGGGTCATCAGCCAAACGCTTCTCGGAACAACGGTCACGACCCCTTGCACCAGCACGCGAAGCAGCCGGATGGCGCGGGATGGCCGTTGGAGCAGAAAGTCCCCCATGTGCCCAGGCAGGCAGTGCGCCACCCGAGAGAGCACCTTCCAGATCAGGATCAACGAAAGGACGGCCGTCTGCGAGCGCTCCCGCTTTACTACCCAATGCTCACTGGCATAGACGACCCGTCCCAGGCCCTCCCCCAACCGGACCAGCCGGGTTTTTGTCAGTTCTTCAGGGGCGTGCGGAAGCACGATGGGCAAAAACACGGATTGTGGCGGCCGCCCCGAGGCATTAGCGCCCGCTGGATCCAACACCCGCCCCACACCTTCAAATTAGCGCGTTTCGAAACGGCCGGGCCAGGGGCGGAATTGGAAAGCCCACAGACGAGCTCTCTTCGCGACGCAACGGCGTACAACCCTGCCGCGAGAACGGCCCGCCAGGCTCCCAGCGGGTGGCTTCGGCCGCTCGGAAATGGAGGCGCCCAGAGGGGTGATTCCGGTTCTGGGCTATGCTGGAGGCATGGCGGAAGAACCCGACAACAGCGAGCAGTTCGACCTGGTCACCGTATTCCGATCCGACGAACACAACGCCGAAATGGAGGCCTTAGCGATCCAAAGCCTTCTGGAGGCGGCGGGAATTCCGGCGGTGCTGGTGGGAACTGCCGTGTTGCCGGTCTTGCCGTTCGAAGTCCGCGTGCCCAGGGCCAGGCAACAGGAGGCCGAGCGGCTGATCGCGGAATCCCAGGTCAGCGGCCCGCAAGCAGCCGAGGAGGCGGCCCGGGAAAGCTCCGGGGCTGGTTTCGAGAATGAGGACGGCTCAGAATTGCCTGAGTGAGGACCACGCCCGGCCGTTGCGCCACCGGAAAGTGTCCAGTTCCAGGCGGCGGCCATCGGTGACAAGCTGAATGAGACCCCATACGTCGGTTCGTAAAGCCGTCGCACGCACCTGCTGAAGCCGCGCCACCACATCGGGATGCGGATGGCCGTACGGGTTGTCCACCCCGGCGGAAATCAACGCAACAGACGGGCGCACCTGTTCCAAAAAGGGCAGCCCCGTCGAACGGCGGCTGCCGTGGTGGGGCGCCTTCAGAATGTCCGACCGGGGCAGTGACCGTCGAGCCGCCAAGTACCGCTCCATGGAAGGATCCAAGTCCCCGGTGAGAAGCGCCGAATGGGCGCCGTAGGAGACCTGGAGGACCAGCGAGTCGCGGTCGGCAGGTGCGGAGGGGAGGTGCTCGGCCGGGGGGGCGAGAACTTGGAACCGCGCACCGCCTAGCTCAATCACTTCTCCGGCCCGGAGAAGGCGTACCGCTGAACCAGCTTTGCGGCAGGCCTCGCGCACCGCTTGAGCAATGGGAGAATCCCCCAACCCAGACGTCCAAACTTCCCGGGGCCGGAAGTTCCGGATCAACGCTGGCGCGCCCCCGGCGTGATCCTCATGCAGGTGGGACAGCACAACGGCGTCCAAGCGCTTGACCCGGCGGCTCCACAAGTAGGGAGATACGACGTCCTCGCCGGTGTCGAAGCCGCCTGCGCGGTTGTTGTAATTCGGGATTCCACCGGCGTCGACCGTCACAAGCCGCCCCTCGGGCAGCGCCAAGAACAATGAGTCTCCCTGGCCCACATCTAGAGCGGTCAGCTCCAAGCGGCCCGGGGCCACCTGTGGGGAAAACGGATACCAGATGAGCAAAGCCGCCAGTAGACCACACGCCACCCCCACGCCCCAGCGCCACCGCGAACCGGCCCCAAGCAAGACCGCCAGCAGGAGTAAACCGCAGGCGAGCGCGGCGGCCAGCCAGAGCGGTGGGTCTGGGATCCGCCAATCCGGCTGCCGCTGCGCGTGCCAGTCCACAACCCCCTGAGCCGTTCGCAACAGCCACGCGGCAGTCTTTGCGGCAGGCCTCCACCCGGAGACTACGGCGAACATCCCCACTGGCACACAGAGGCTCATCAGCGGCACCACCGCTAGGTTTGCCGTCAACCCAGAGATGGGAAAGCGGTGGAAGTAAATCGCCATGGGCAAGATGAGTCCGGCTTGCACGCAGGCGGAAACCACGGCCAGCTCGTACAGGTAAAAGAGCGGCCGCAGACCCAACGCCGCAGCCGACAGCAGCCAGCGTTCGGGCAGGCGGGTCAGCAAGTGCATCGTCTGGGCCGCCAGGCGCAGTTCGATCCGGAATTGAGCGGTCAGAGGAGGCAGCGTCAGGTCGCGCTCCCGGTCGGCGATCCCGGCCAGACCCCGGCGAAGGGGTCCTGAAGTCCTCTCCACGAGTGGAAGAGCGAGGGTGCCGAGAGCGGCCACGCTCAAAAAGGAGAGCTGGAAGCTGGCCTCAAACAACTGGCCCGGATCTGCGGCGAGCAACAAAATCGCCGCGGCGGCCAAGAGATTGAGGGGCCGCGTGCGGCGGTAGAGAAAACGCCCGCAGGCGTATAGCGTGAGGCCCGTTGCGGCTCTCATGACCGGCGCTTGTCCGCCCACCAGAACGGCATACATCCAGGCGAAGGCCGTGGCCAAAAACAGCGCCGCCGCCTCGCTTAGCAGGCAGCTTCGCAGCAATAGCACCACCACCGCAGCCAGCACGCCCAGGTGCAGCCCGGAGATGACCAGCGCATGGTAGGTTCCGGTAATCCGGAACGCTTCGGTCCACGGGTCCTGCACGTTGGACTTGTCCCCGGTGAGAAGCGCCTGCATCATGCCCGTTTCGTACGGGCGGCCGTCGTACAAGGTTCCGATCCTGGACAGCATGGCGGAGCGGAGAGCGTAGATGGGGCGATTGAGGCGGCTCCCACACTCACCCGGCAGAACCCGCACGGGCGATCCAGTAGGAACAGAGGCGGTCCAATAGATGTGTCTGCGGGCCAGATAGCTCTCGATGTCGAAGGCGCCCGGGTTGCCGTAATTCCGGACTCTTCGAAGACGGCCCTCGACCTCGATGCGCTGTCCGTAGCGCAGCTCCGGCGGGCTTTCTCCAGCCCGCGGGTAGAGAGTGACCCGGACCCGCGCCTTGGGTTCCAGCTCGAGTACGAACCGGGCGCGATCCGGAAAGAACGCGGGCGGCTCTACCACGCACCCGCTCAGCAGCAGTACCTCGCGGGGTTCGGCCTCGATGACCGGACGAGGACCTGGACGGTGTAACAGCTCCAACCATGCGCCGCCGAAAAAGATCGCCAACAGGGCGCAAAGGCGCACCAGCCGCCGGCTGGCTGCCCATCCGGCCAGGACCGCCAGGGACAGGAAAGCCGTTATCAGCAGAATGAGTTCGCGGTTCCCGAACCCGGCGAACCGCCCGGCGAGAATGCCCGAAGCCAGGCACGCCGCCGGCAAAACCAATGGATTCTTCAGAGGCCCTAGTATTAGAAGTGGCCGGGAGCGGGAGTTCTCTCACCGGGTGTTGCAAAATCGGATGGAATTCTTCTAGCTGGAGCCCGGCGTGGAACTGCGCCGGTAAAGCAGGATGAAGCCCAGCCCCAGCACGGCGAAGGTGAGGCCCAGGATGGGGTAGACGCCGTCGTAAATGCGCGGCAGAATCTGGTCGAGCGTGGAGCGTTCCTCCCCGCCGGCGGCAGGCGTCGCCGGAACGCCCTGAAGCTGCACCGTATATGAAGCAGTCTTCACCGAGTAAATGTTAAACTGGCTGCGCGGTTCCACCCCCAAGAACTCGATGCCCTCCCCGCTGGCCGAGACCCCCGGCGGCACCACCAGATTCACCGCGTCGCCGCTGTGCAGGATGCGCCCGGCAAACGGTCCCGGCGCTTTGAAAGGCGCCGAGTAGCTGAAATCGAAGCGCGTGTCGCCCGGCGGCAGCGCGTAGTCCACCTTGTAGACTCCAGCCTGCCCGGCGCGCACCGCTTTCTGCTCAGTGGGCGAACCGCCTGGAGGGATGACCGACACCCCCAATGTTTCGGCTCCGCCCGCGGGGACGAAGATCCGCACGGCGCCTTGGACGGGGTCACGGAATTCCGTGGTTCCGGCGTTGGTGACAATCAGGCTCTCTCGGACCACAAGCTGGTCTTCCATGGGCTGAAGAAGCACCATATGCTGGGAGACGCGCGGAGCAGGCGCGCCGGAAGCCCCCCAAAGGGCTATTGCCCCGACCAGGCCCAGGAGAACAGAAGACACTCGGGTCATGAGTTGCCTCCGCTCATAGCGCGGCCGCACTCTCCGCAGAACTTCAGCGGCTGGGCGAAGCGCGCTCCGCAATGGGGACAGACGGTGGCGGCGCTCTGAGCGGGCGGGGATGGCGGACCGGGAGCAGCCGCAGCGGGCGCTGCCGCAGTACTCCGCCGGGTTGGGCCAGCCGCCCGGCTGCCCTCGATCGCTGCACTCAACTGAGCCAGTTCCTGTTGCAGCAGCTTCTTGGCCTCCTGATAATCGGCATCCGAAAGTTTCCCCAGGCGGTACTCAAACTGGAGGTCGCGGAGGTTGTCGTAGACTGTCTTTCGCCGCTGCTCCAGGTGGGCCGAGGGGGAAACGGGTTCCGCAGGCGGTAGATCACTGGGCCGGACCAGCAAAACCAAGGCCAGTGCGCCCAAGGCCAGTGCCGCCGCCAGGATCATGATCATCTCAACCGGGAGACCGGACATCGGTTCAGCAGTTCACCTTTCCGCCGCCACCATCTCCGCCGCCAGCTCCGGCTCCCCTCCCCCACGCGTGCCCCGGACCTTCACCCGGCTGGGCGTCAGGCAGATCAGTGTCCCTGCCAGCAGCACCCAAAAGCCGATCCAGATCCACGAAACGAGCGGGAAAACATAGGCTTGGATCACGGCTTTGGACTGGTCGTCGGTCATTCCGGCGAAGTTCAGATACAGGTCCTCGTTGAGCCGGCGGCGGATGGCCACCTCGGAGGTTCCTTGCTCGCTGGCAGGGTAGAACCGGCGTTCGGGCTCCAAAACTCCCACATGTTCGCCCCGGACAAAAACGTCGATGACCGCGTGATTCCAAACGTAGTTGGGGTTGGCCCCATCACGAAGTTCGCGAACTTTCAACTGGTAACGCCCAATGTCGAAAGTTCCGCCCACGACCGTCTCCACCTGCTTGTGCTGGTTGAAGGCGGCGCCGGCGAAGCCCACGAACATCAGCACGATGCCCATGTGGACGGTGTAGCCGCCGTAGCGGCGGGTGTTGCGCAGGGTCAACTCAACGGCGGCGGCGGGCAGGCTCAAGCTGGTTCGGACTCGGATGGCGCGCGCCCCGCGGTAAAACTCCAGAAAGATGGTCCAAGCCACAAAGAGACAAAGGCCGAAGCACACCAGCGCGTAGAAGTGCCGCACTCCGGCGGCGAACAGTGCGCCCATCAGAACCAAAGCGCCGGCGCTCGGAAACAGGAAGTTGCGCTTGAGGCTGGCCACCGAAGTGCGCCGCCAGGCCACCAGCGGGGCCACGCCCGTCAGGAACAGCAGCATCAGACCGATCGGCACCTGCACCCGGTTGAAAAACAACGTGTCGACGCTGATCTTCTCGCCGGTAAACGCCTCTGAGATGACCGGGAACAGCGTCCCCCACAACACAGCGAAGCAGCTCACCAACAAGAGCAGGTTGTTGAACAGGAAGCTCGACTCGCGGCTGACCACGCTCTCCAGGCGTGCCTCACTCTTCAAATAATCGAGGCGGTTTAGGATGACGAACAAGCACACGCCCGCGATCAGGGCCAAAAAGCCCACAAACCAGTGTCCAATCTCGGACTGGGCGAAAGCGTGCACGGAACTGACTACGCCGGAGCGGGTCAGGAAAGTCCCGAAGATGCACAGCCAGAAGGTGGCGCTGATGAGGCCAATGTTCCAGACCTTCATCATGCCCTTCTTTTCCTGCATCATCACCGAGTGGATATAAGCTGTGGCGGTAATCCACGGAAGCAGCGACGCGTTCTCGACTGGATCCCATCCCCAGTAGCCGCCCCAGCCCAGTACGGCATAAGCCCAGCCGGCCCCGAGCAGAATTCCGCAGCTCTGGAACAGCCATGTGATCAGGGTCCAGCGGCGGATCGTGCGCAGCCACGACTCGTCCGGCTCCCGCGCGATTAATGCGCCCAGGGCGAAGGCAAAGGGGACCACAAAGCCGACATAGCCCAAGTAGAGCATCGGCGGGTGAATGGCCATCGCCCAGTATTGGAGCAAGGGATTCAGTCCCCGTCCGTCAGCAGCGGCCGTGATTTCGCGGCCCACGGCCAGCATCTTGAAAGGGCTGGCGATAAAAGCGTTCAGAATCAGAAAGAAAACCTGCGTGCCCATCAACGTGGCGGTCACATATGGCAGGAAGCTGCGGTGCCGCCGCCGGTTGGTCAGCACGACGATGGCGGCATACAGCGACAGCAGCCAGCTCCACAACAGCAACGAGCCTTCCTGTCCGCCCCACCACGCGGCGAATTTGTACAGCAAGGGCATGTCCCGGTTGCTGTGCGCGGCAACGTAGACCATGCGGAAATCGCTGCTCAACAGCCCATAGACCAGGATCGCCGAAGCCGTGGTCAACAGCGCGAAGACCGCCAGGACCGCACGCTCGCCGCTGACCACCAGGTACGGCTTCTTAAGCCGGCCGCCGATCGCGGATGCGGCTAAGGCGTACACGGCCAGGCAGAACGCCAGGAGGATGGAAAGGGCGCCCAGATTTTCCATAGAAGTTTGTCAAACCCCAGCCCGGCTCGGTGCGGCGGCGCCCGTTCCCGGTTTGGCCTCGTATTTTGAAGCGCACTTGGCTTGGATCTTGCTTGCCCGGAACACGCCGTCCGGCCCCATCTTGCCATCGGCCAGCGCCTGCGCACCGTCGCGGAAGGTGTCAGGCAATGGTTCCGTGCCTTCGTAGATCACGTTAAGCCGCAGGTTGTCCTGGTGCAACACGAACCGGACCTGACCAGCGGTCCGGACAATGGACCCCTCTTCGACGTCTCCGCCCACCCGCAGCCGCTTCCCTTGGGCCTCCGCGCCCATTTGGCGCAGCTCACCGATCGTCTTATAATACGTGCCGCTGTCGCGCACGCCCCCAGCCGCCAGCCACACCAGCGTGCCAATGACCACGACGATAAGAGCGGCAAACTTGCCGTAGGTTTTCATACCAGCCCCTTGTCCCAGTATATCGCGGGCGGGGTAGCGTCCGTCCTCGCCGAATCACAGCCCAACGGGCGCCGTCCAAAGCTCTGGGGGAGAGTGCAGTGGCCGCTCACATCCTTTGCAGGAAGTAGTTGTGACGGCGTTCATGGGCTAGGGTGGTGAGCGGACCGTGGCCGGGAACAACAATGGCATCCTCTGGCAGGGGTAGAAACTTTTCCCGGATGGAGATCAGGATCCGGCGGCCGTCCCCTCCGGGCAGATCTGTGCGGCCGATGCTTTCCCGAAACAGCGTATCTCCCGAGATCAGTTTGTTCTCGGCCGGAATCCACAGGCCGACGCTGCCCGGAGTGTGGCCGGGCGTGTGCAGAACCTGAAACGACGACTCGCCGAGGCGCAGTTCGGCCCCGTCGCACAGATCCGAGTCGATCTCCGGTTTTTCGGGAGGCGCTACTCCCAGCCATGCAGCCTGCATCTCCACCTGACCGAGCACTGGCAAGTCTTTCTGATTCAGATAAATGGGAGCACCTGTCCGTCTCTTAAGCGCGGCGGCGCCTCCGATGTGATCCAGGTGCGCGTGGGTGATGACGATGGCTTTCAACCTCAGGCCGTGGCGCTGAAGCCGGCGCAGAATCTCCTCGACGTCATCGCCCGGGTCGATAACGATCGCCTCGCGGCTGCTTTCATCGCCGAAAAGCGAACAGTTGCAGGCTAGTGTAGTGCGTCACACGGAGCGAACGTTATCGAGTGATTTGCGGGCACGTTTGACTTTCTCCAGGATGTCTTGCGCGGAAGCGGTCCAGATGAAGGGTTTGGGATGTTCGTTGTGACGA